>Ga0194120_10002187_pt1 | contig 34044 bp, 33 predicted proteins | sample TA2MahCa65mmetaG_FD_148642 | JGI IMG/M metagenome (GOLD analysis project Ga0194120, IMG submission 148642) | Freshwater microbial communities from Lake Tanganyika, Tanzania - TA2015019 Mahale Deep Cast 65m | ecosystem: Environmental > Aquatic > Freshwater > Lake | place: Tanzania: Lake... | reverse complement strand
CGCCGGCGAACGGCCCGCCATCCCCTCGAAGGCCGCCGCTGGCCCTCGGCCGCCGAGCCACCACCGCCGACGCCCTCGCAGCGCACCGCGACCACCTACGGATCACCGTGGTGAGAAATGCGGGCTAGCGCCCCACTAGCGCTTCGCGAGCCGCGCGTAGACGCGGTTCGCGTACTTGTCGGGAAGGATCTCGCCGACGGCGAGCCGGCGATCGATCTCGCCCGGGCCCCAGTTGTAGGCGGCGAGCGCGCGCGTCCAGTCGCCGTAGCGCGCGCGCAGGATCGCGAGGTAGCGCGTCCCGAGGCGCAGGTTCAGCTCGGGATCGAAGAGCAGCTCGGGCCCGGTCCAGCGAATTCCGGCCTCGCGGGCGAGCATCTCGCCGGTCGCGGGCATGATCTGCATCAGCCCGAGCGCGCCGACCGACGAGCGCGCGAAGTTGTAGTAGCCGCTCTCCGTGTGGATCACGGCGAGGACCAGGGAAGGCTCGATGCCGTTTCGCTTCGCTTCGCGAACCAGGGCCGCGGCGGTGCGGCGCACCTCGAAGGGCGCAAGCCCCGTCATGTGACGCGCGAGCAGGGCCTCGATCTCGTCGGCGGCATCCCGGGAAGCCGGCTCGGCCGAGGCGGACACTGCCGGCAGCTCCGGCGCTCGCACGCTCGGCGCTCGCATCGCGCAGGACAGGCCCCCGGCGAGGCTGAAGCTGATCACGAGTGCAGCGAGTCGGTTCATCGCCCTAGCTCCACGACAGCGGGATGTCGATGGCCTGGATCACCTCGAGGTTGTTCAGCGCCGCCCAGCCCGGGAGCAGCGAGAGAACCACGAGTAGCGCGAGCTTGATCCGCGGCGGGATGCGCTTCGTCACGACCAGGAACGCGATCGCGAGCGCCGAGATCACCATCTCGAGCACGAGCCCTTCCTCGAGCCCGATCGCCGCGAAGAGCCAGGCGGCGGCCGGGTTGGCCTCGGTCACCTCGAAGCCCGGCACCGGCGCGCGCAGACACAGGAACGTGGTGGCGTTGTCCGCCAGGTTCAGGAGGACCGCGAGGACCCCCAGGAAAATCCGCATCGACGCCTCCACGCGAGTCGGTCTCGCCGGGCGGAGGTCGGTACAAGTTTCATGCCGCGAAAGCCGCCGGATGCGGCAACGCGTGGGATTCCGCGCGCATCCGCGCCGGGGCTGCGCGCGCAGGCGCGCGCAGCGTCTTCACGGTGGCGTGGAAGCTGGCTTCCCAACCACGGCAATCGGGGGGGCGGATGGCTCCGCGATGGCGGAGCGGGGCGCTCAGCCCTTCGCGCGACCCTTCCCCATCAGCAGCCAGTCGAGCGAGATCCCCTCGCGCACGGCCAGCGTGATCAGGAAGTCCGCGTGGGGGGTGGTGCCGCTCTCGTATCGGTTCACGTTCTGCTGGAACACGCCGAGCTCGCGTGCGAAGGAGCGCTGCGAGCGCTCGCCGCGCACCTGGGCGAGGCGGATCGGAATCAACTTCTTCTGCTTCTCGAGTACCGCTTTCGGGACCCCGGCGCTCTGGGTCTTCGCACTCTTCTTCGCCGTTCGTCCTGCCATGGAAAGCTCCTTTCGCTTCGCTCTACTCGAGTGACGTCCGCCGCTCCGTGCGACCTGCCTCGAAGTCGGATCCGACTCGATCATTGGCACGGGGAACACTCGTGACACAATCCCATGTAATCACGCGCGGGGCATCCTAGCGAAGCTTCGCGACGGTTCAAGACGGTTGCGCCTCGCTTGCCGGGGAATGCGCGGGCTGGTACGGTGCCGGCCGATCGAGTCGGGTACGGGGGCGAGTGTCGATGCGTGTCGTTGCCGGGGAGCTGCGGAGCCGGCGCCTTCACACGGTCGAGGGTCGCCAGACGCGGCCGACATCGGACCGCGCGCGGGCCGGGCTCTTCGATTGGCTCGGTCCGACGGTGGCTGGCGCGCGCGTTCTCGATCTGTTCGCCGGCAGCGGAGCGCTCGGCATCGAGGCGCTCTCCCGCGGCGCAAGCGATGCAGTCTTCGTCGAGCGCGCGCGTGGCGCGCTGCGCGTCCTCGGGCGCAACCTGAACGAGCTCGGTCTCGGCGAGCGGGCGCGCGTCGTCGAGGCGGATCTTTCACGGGGCCTGCGTGGCCTGGCGGCGAAGCTCGGCCGGTTCGATCTCGTGCTCGCGGATCCTCCCTGGGACACGGGCGCAGCCGAGCAGCTGCTCGGGGACGAAGCACTGGCGGGTCTGCTCGCGGCCGAGGCGATCGTCGTGATCGAGCGCTCGGCCCGAAGCGAGCTGGAATCGGAGCGGCCGGGACTTTCTCTGCGCGGAACCAAGCGTTACGGCGAGACGGCGTTCGACTGGTGGGAATCCGCGGTCGATCCGGCCGCCCGGAGTGAGGCATTGGCATGACGGAAAGACGCGTCGCGGTGTACCCGGCAAGCTTCGACCCGATCACGAACGGGCACCTGGACCTGATCGCGCGCGCATCGCGACTCTTCGACGAGGTCGTCGTGGCGGTCGCCGTGAACGTGGACAAGAGCGGCGGAACCCTGAGCCTCGACGAGCGGCTCGTGCTGGTACGCGAGGCGGTGAGCGAGTTCCCGAACGTGCGCGTGGACGTGATCTCGGGCCTGCTCGTCGAGTACGTGCGCGGGATCGGCGCGAACATCGTACTGCGCGGGCTGCGGGCGCTCGCCGACTTCGAGTACGAGTTCGAGATGGCGCTGATGAACCACCACATGTTCCCGCAGCTCGAGACCGTGTTCCTGATGACGAGCGAGCGCTGGTTCTACGTCAGCGCCTCGCGGATGCGCGAGCTGGTCCGCTTCGGCGCCGACGTCTCGGAGTTCGTGCCCGCATCCGTGGCGAAGAAGCTGAAGGAGAAGCTCGGTCCCAAGCGCGCCGGCTAGGAGCGATCGATCTCGAGCTCCTTCATCTTCAGCTGCAGGCCGCGCCTGGACAGGCCGAGCTTGCGCGCGGCTCGCGTGACGTTTCCCTCGGTCATGCGCAACGCCTCGAGGATCGCGTCGCGCTCGATGCGCTCGGTCGCCGCGCGGATCCGCTCGCGGAGCGGCGTCGGCTCCAGGCTCGAGGCCGGGCGCTGCGAGACGGGTCGCACTTCCGGCGGCAGGTCGCGCTCGGTCAGCGTGGCGCCGTCACAGAGCAGTGTCGCTCGCTCGATCGCGTTCTCGAGCTCGCGGATGTTCCCGGGCCAGGAGTGGGCGCGAAGCAGGTCCATCGCCAGCGGATCGATGCCGGTGACGGGGCGCTTCAGCCGGGCCGCGAAACGCTCCAGAAAGAGCCGCGCGAGCGGCGGGATGTCCTCGGGGCGCTCGCGAAGCGGCAGGAGATGGATCGGCACGACGTGCAGCCGATAGAACAGATCCTCGCGGAAGCGGCCGGTTCGGACCTCTTCGCGAAGGTCGCGGTTGGTCGCCGCCACGAGGCGGACGTCGACGTGAACCGTCTCGGTGCCTCCGACGCGGTAGAACCTGCCCTCCTGGATCGCGCGCAGAAGCTTCGGCTGCGCGGAGAGCGGCATCTCTCCGATCTCGTCCAGGAAGAGCGTTCCCCCGTCGGCCAGCTCGAAACGTCCCGGCTTGCGGCCGACCGCGCCGGTGAACGCGCCGCGCTCGTATCCGAAGAGCTCGCTCTCCAGAAGTCCTTCGGGGATCGCTGCGCAGTTGATCTTCAGGAACGGCCCGCTGTTGCGCAGGCTCGCGCGGTGCAGGCTGCGCGCGACGATCTCCTTGCCCGTTCCGCTCTCGCCGGTGATCAGCACGGTGGCGGGCGTCGGCGCGACCCGCTCGATCACGTGCCGCACCTCGGCGAGCGCCTGGCTCGGACCGCAGAGCAGCGGCTCCGCGTCTTCGTCGGCGAGCAGGCGCACCTCGCGGGAGGCGAGCCGGCGCGTGCTCACGGCCTTCTCCATCACCTGACGGATCTCGTCCGGGTCGAACGGCTTGGTCAGGTAGTCGAACGCGCCCTGCTTCAGGGCCTCGACCGCGCTGCCCACCGTGCCGTGCGCGGTGAGCACGACGACGGGGATCTCGGGATGCGCGCGACGGACCGCTTCGAGCAGCTCGAGCCCGTTGCGCTTGGGCATGCGCAGATCGGTGAGGATCGCGTCGACGGGCTCGCGCGCGAGCCGCTCGAGCGCGGCATCGCCGTCGCCGGCCTCGATCGTTCCGAATCCGTCGCGCTCGAGCAGGGCGCAGAGCACGCGCCGCATGTTCGCCTCGTCCTCGACGATCAGCACGGTGCGGGTCGGCTTCATGCGCTCTCCGACTCGGCCACGGGAGGCACCGGGTAGGGCAGGCGGATCAGCACGCTGGTTCCCTCGCCGGGTCGCGAGCGCAGCTGGATCGTGCCGCCTTGCGCGCGCGTCAGGCGCTCGCAGAGCGCCAGGCCCAGCCCGGTCCCGTGCCTCTTCGTGGTGTAGAAGGGGATGAACGCGCGCTCGAGCGTCGTGTCGCTCATGCCGGGCCCGTCGTCCTCCACCGCGATCTCGAGCCAGGTGTCGTACGGGCCCGCCCCCTGGACCCGCCGGACGGCGACGCGGACCCGACCCTCTTCGTCGAGCGCTTCGTAGGCGTTCTGGACCACGTTCACCACCACTCGCTCGAGCTGATCGGCGTCGGCGTGCAGCGGCCGTAGGCCCGGCTCGATCTCGAGCTCCAGCGCGACGTCGCTGCGCCCCTTCGAGCGCGAGACCGCGTCGACGCAGCTCTTCACGAACGCTCCGACGTCCCGGATCGTCGCGCGCCGCGTGGCCGGGCGCGCGTAGTCGAGGAACGACTCGACCACGCGGTTCAGCCGGGCGATCTCCTCGATGATGACCGTCCACAGCTCGGCGGACTTCACGTCGCTGGGCTGCTGGAGCACGGCGACGGCGCCGCGGATCGCGGCGAGCGGGTTGCGGATCTCGTGCGCCAGTCCGGCCGCCATCTCGCCGAGCGAGACGAAGCGGTCGCGTGCGCGCAGGCGCTCGAAGGTCAGCGAATTCTCGATCGAGGTCGCGATCTGGTCGGCGACCGCGCGCAGCAGGCGCAGCTCGCCGGTCGAGAACGACTCCTCCGAACGCGCGTCGGCCAGGGTCCAGAATCCGACCAGCTGGGATCTCGCGCGAAGCGGCAGCACGAGATCGGCGTCCAGGTCGCGGAGCGTCTCGCAGAGCTGTTCCAGGCGTGGTCTCTCCGGCTCGTGCTTCGGGTCTTCGCGAAGTCGTTCGAGCTCGTCGCGCCGCACCACCACCGCTTCCTCTAGCGCCGCCACCCAGCCCGGCTCCGAGAGCAGGCTGATGCGCGCGCGGGTCGGGAGTCCGATGCTCCCGGCCAGCCGGAAGCCCAGCGTCGCGTCGTCGCGCAGGAAGATCGAGGAGGAGCGCAGAAGCTCGCTCTTCTCGACCGCGGCGAGCAGCTCTTCGAGGAGCTCGTCGAGCGCGAGGATGTGCTTCAGGCGCTCGCGGAGCGGCTTCAGGTCCTTCTCGAGCGCGAGCTTGCCGGCCACGAAGCGGCGTTCGATCGCCGTCTGGATCCGGTCGCGCGTGGGCGTGAAGAAGAGCAGCAGCGCGAACGACGCGACGAAGGCGTTGAAGACGAAGAGATCGACGCGCTCGCCGGCCCAGATGCGAATCGCGGCGAAGAAGCCCGCCACGGCGACGGCCATCGCGGCGAGCGCGAGCGTCTTGCCCAGGAGCTGGCGCAGATCGGCGACGCGGACCTGAGACAGGTGCAGGTAGCCCGCGTACAGGTACAGCGCCGGGGTCAGCAGCGAGGCCACGCGCGGCAGACCGAGCTGCCACATCGCGGTGTCGAGCAGTGCGCCCGCCACGACGATCGAGTGCGCGACGACCAGGTAGCGGAGCCTGCGCGCGTCCGGCGAGTCGGAGTCGTCGGGTCGGGGCGCGAGGCGCGCGAGCAGAGCCGCGCCGGAGGCGCAGCCGGCGAAGCCGAGCGCGTGGACGGTCGCGCGCAGAGCGGCGGGCGGGGTTCCCGCGAGGACGGTCGCGGCCGCGAGCGCGAGCGGCGCGAGGACGAGAATCGGCGCGAAGCGGGAGAGCGCGCCGGCTCGTCCCGCGAGCGTCACCGCGATCCACGGCGCAAGCGGAGCCGCCGCGAGCAGCCCGAGGTCGGCGAGCACCGGGCCGAGCGGCACTCCGAAGTTCGTCGCCGCGACGCCCGCGCACCAGAACAGGTACGCGAGCGCGAGCGCCGCGAATCGTCGGGCGGCCGGCTCGCGTCGCAGCGCCAGGAACGGCACCAGGAGCGCGAGCGCAGCCAGGGCCCCCATCAATGCGCTCTGCGTCTCCAACCGCACCGACTCCGCGGGGAGGCACTCCCCATCTATTCGTTCGGGATCCCACCCGAGGGCTTTACGGGGGTTTGACAGGCTCCGGAGGGCCGGGCTACGTTGAACGGAAATCCCTGGATTTCCAAGGGATTTCCAAATTGCGGGGTGCACGTTGAGTCGCATCTGCACGGCGGTCTCGGGCGGTATCGCGGCCTACAAGGCGTGTGAGCTGGTGCGCATGCTGCGAGCGCGCGGTCACGAGGTGCGCGTGGTCGCCACCGCGAACGCGCTCGAGTTCGTCTCGAAGCTCACGCTTCAGACCCTCTCGGGAGCTCCCGTGCGCCATCAGCTGCTCGAGGCGTCGGCCGAGTCGGAGATCTCGCACATCGAGCTCGCGGACTGGGCGGAGGTCTTCGCGGTCGTCCCCGCGACCGCGAACGTGCTCGCGAAGCTCGCGCACGGGCTTGCGGACGATCTGCTCTCGACGCTCGCGCTCGCCACGCGCGCGCCGCTCGTCGTCGCGCCGGCGATGAACGTGAACATGTACCGGCACCCGGCGACGCAGGCGAATCTCGACACGCTCGCCAAGCGCGGCGCGAGGATCGTCGGACCCGGCGAGGGCGAGCTCGCCTGCGGCTGGGTCGGCGAGGGGCGGCTCGTCGAGCTCGAGGCGATCCTGGCTGTGATCGAGCAGTGCAGGACGGAGCCTGCGCTTCGCGGCGAGGTCGTGCTGGTGAACGCGGGGCCGACGTCGGAGCCGATCGACCCGGTTCGCGTGATCACCAATCGCTCGTCCGGCCGGATGGGATTCGCGATCGCCGAGGCCGCCGCGCGACGCGGCGCCGAGGTCGTGCTCGTGTCCGGTCCGGTCGCGCTCCCGACACCTTGGGGCGTGCAGCGGATCGACGTCGAGACGGCGGTCGAGATGCGCGAAGCGGTGCTCGCGGCGTTGCCGCGCGCGACGATCGCGATTCTCGCAGCGGCCGTCGCCGACTACGCGCCCGAGCGCGCCGAGGCGATCAAGATCAAGCGCGAGAAGCAGGACACGCTCTCGCTCTCGCTGGTGAAGAATCCCGACATCCTCGCCGAGGTCGTCGCGAGCCGCGGAAGCACCACGGTGGTCGGCTTCGCCGCCGAGACCAACGATCTGCTCGCGAACGCCCGAGCCAAGCTCGCCCGCAAGGGCTGCGACCTGATCGTGGCCAACGACGTCTCGCGCGCCGACATCGGCTTCGACGCCGATCGAAACGAGGTGCTGATCGTCGGTCCGCGCGCCGAGGACGTGCGAGCGGTCCCGGTGGCGCGGAAGAGCGAGATCGCCGGGAGCATCCTGGACCGCGTGCTCGAGGTCCGGAGACGATGATTCGCGCGCTCGGGCGCGCTCTCGTGCTCCTGCTCGTGGTCGGATCGCCCGGATCCGCTCTCGCCGAGCGCGCAACCGTGACCGTGATCCGCATCGACGGCGGGATCAATCCGGCGATCGGCGACTATGTGTCGAGCTCGCTCGAGGCCGCGAGCGCGGATGGCGCCGAGGCGCTCGTGATCGAGCTCGATACGCCGGGGGGCCTGGTCTCGACGACCAAGGACATCGTGACCGCGATCCTGAACGCGGAGATCCCCGTCGTGGTCTTCGTCTCGCCGCGCGGCGCCTGGGCCGCGTCCGCGGGCACGTTCCTGACCCTCGCGGGTCATGTCGCGGCGATGTCTCCGGGCTCGACGATCGGCGCCGCGCACCCCGTGACGCTCGGCGGGTCGAATCCCCGCCCGGCCGAGCCGGGCGAGCGCGACGCGAAGGACGCGCCGCGGCGCGACGACTTCATGGAGGAGAAGGTCGAGAACATGACGACCGCCTTCATCGAGGCGATCGCGCAGGAGCGCAAGCGCAACGTCGAATGGGCGGCCGACGCCGTGCGCCGCTCGGTCGCGATCAACGCGAGCGAAGCGCTCGAGCGCAACGTGATCGACTTGATCGCGAGCGACCTCGACGATCTGCTGCAGAAGATCGACGGGCGCAAGCTCGACGTCGCGGGCCGCGAGGTCACGCTCGCGACCAGGGACGCGAGGATCGTGCGGATCGAGATGGGCTTCATGAACCGGATCTTCGCGGTGATCGCGGACCCGCAGATCGTGGGGCTGCTCTTCCTGCTCGGCGTGCTCGGGCTCTACGTCGAGCTGCAGAATCCGGGGCTGATCTTCCCCGGGGTGATGGGCGCCATCTGTCTGCTGCTCGCGGCCACGGCGCTCCAGGTGATCCCGTTCAACTGGGTCGGGCTGCTGCTCGTGCTCGGCGGAATCGCGCTCCTGATCGCCGAGGTCCACGTCGCGAGCTTCGGCATCCTCTTCACCGTCGGCCTGATCGCGCTCGCGTGGGGCGCATGGCTGGTGTTCCGGGTGCCGGAGCTCACGGATCTCGCGCTTCCGTTCTGGCGCGCGATCGTGCCCGCGCTCGCCTCGCTCGCCGCGGTGCTCGGCGCGGTCGCCTTCGCGGTCGGGCGCGCGCAGGCGCGGGCGCCGTTCTCGGGCGCGGAGCGGCTCGCGACGGAGACGGGCATCGCCGACACCGACCTCGCCCCCGAGGGGCTCGTGCAGGTCGAGAGCGAGCTGTGGAAAGCGATCGCGGACGAGCCCGTGCGCCGCGGCGAGAAGGTTCGCATCCTGTCCGTGAACGGCCTCGAGCTTCGCGTGACTCGCCTCGAGGCGAGCAAGAAAGGGGACGGATAAGTGGGATTCACACCGATCGCGATCGCGGTCTTCCTGCTCCTGGCGCTGTTGTTCTCGTCGGTGCGCGTGCTCGCGGAGTGGGAGCGGGGCGTGCTGTTCCGCCTGGGCCGGTTCCAGTCGGTGAAGGGCGCGGGGATCCGCATCGTGATTCCGGGGATCGACCAGCTGATCAAGGTCAGCCTGCGCGAAGTGGTCATGGACGTGCCCCCCCAGGACGTGATCACGCGCGACAACGTCTCGGTGAAGGTGAACGCCGTGCTCTACTTCCGGGTCGTACACCCGGACCACGCGATCATCAAGGTCGAGAACTTCATGTACGGGACCTCGCAGCTGGCGCAGACCACGTTGCGCAGCGTCTGCGGGCAGTGCGAGCTCGATCATCTCCTGGCCGACCGGGAGCGGATCAACCACCAGCTGCAGACCGAGCTCGACCGCGGCACGGACCCCTGGGGCGTGAAGGTCCGCGCGGTCGAGATCAAGCACATCGATCTGCCGCAGGAGATGCAGCGCGCGATGGCCAAGCAGGCCGAGGCCGAGCGCGAGCGGCGTGCGAAGGTGATCCACGCGGAGGGTGAGTTCGAGGCGTCGCAGCGATTGCGCGAAGCGTCGGACGTGATGGTCCAGTCGCCCTACACGCTGCAGCTTCGCTATCTGCAGACGCTCTCGGAGATCGCGGTCGAGCACAACTCGACGATCCTGTTTCCGATGCCCATGGATCTGCTCGCGCCGCTGGTCGACGCGGCGCGAAACAAAGCGAAGAGCTGAGGTCGGGGGGAGATGTTGCGCGCGCTCCGCGTTCTTCCGGTTCTGGTGCTTCTGGCCGCGCTCGCCGTCTGGGCCGCGACCGGCTTCTACGACGTCGCGCCCGACGAGCAGGCCGTCGTGCTCCGGCTCGGGCGCTACCAGCGGACGGTCGATCCAGGGCGATTCCTCTGGCACGCGCAGGGACTCGAGTCGGTGTTCAAGCAGCGGGTCACGACGACGCTTCGCGAGGAGTTCGGCTACCGCACGAAGTCGCTCGGCCCGCCGCCGGAGATCGAGGAGCATCCCGAGGAGAAGGCGATGCTGACCGGTGACGAGAACCTGGTCGACGTCGATTTCGTGGTCCAGTACCGGATCGGGGATCTGCGCGACTGGTTGTTCGGAATCCGCTCCGAGGAGCGCGAAGACGTGATCCGCGACGCTGCGCGCGCGAGCGTCCGCGCGGTGATCGGGCGCAGCCCCGTCGATCTCGTGCTGACCCAGCGCGGGCCGATCCAGGACGAGATCCGCGCACTTCTGCAGAGCCAGCTCGACGGGTACCGCGCGGGTGTTCACGTGCAGAGCGTCCAGCTCCAGGACGTGGATCCGCCCGCCGCGGTCCGGGAAGCGTTCGCCGACGTCGCCAGCGCCTCACAGGATCGCGAGCGGTCGGTGCTCGAGGCGCAAGGGTACGCGGACAAGGTGGTTCCCGAGGCGCGGGGTCGCGCCGAGGAGGTCCTGAACCAGGCCCGCGCCTATCGCGAGCAGCGCATCCTGGAATCCGAGGGTCAGGTGTCCCGGTTCTCCGCGCTGCTCGCCGAGTACCAGCGGGCGCCCGCCGTGACTCGCGAGCGGCTCTATCTCGAGACGATGGAGGAGATCCTCCCCGGAATGGACAAGATGATCATGGAAGAGGACCCGGCCGATCGGGTCGTTCCGTATCTGCCGCTCGAGCGGCGAGGAGCCGCGAAATGAGCCGCTGGCTTCCCGTCCTCTTGGTCGCGCTCACGCTCGCGGTCGCGTCGCTGTTCTGCGTGGTGATCCTGGACGAGCGAGAGCAGGGGTTCCGCACCCTGTTGAACGAGCCCGAGCCGAGCGTGTTCGGAATTTCGCTGAACCAGGCGAACCTGGTCGAGCCCGGCTGGTACCTGCGCGTGCCGTTCCTGCACGAGTTCTACCGCTACGAGCGACGCAACCTGCACTTCCACTCCACGCCGCACTCGCTCAATACCGTCGACCGGACGCTCGTGGACGTCGACTACTACGTGATCTGGCGCATCGCGAACCCGCAGCGCTTCTTCGAGTCGAACCGCAGCGAGGCCGCGGCGCTGCAGCGGATCGACGAGCTCAGCTACAGCGAGGTGCGCGAGGCGGTGAACAAACACACGCTACGCGACCTGCTCTCGGAGCGACGCGACGAGGTTCAGCGCGAGATCGTCGCCGGCGCCGCCGCCTCGCTCGAGCCGCTGGGCGTCGTCGTCGTCGACGTTCGAATCGGCGGCGCGATCTATCCCACCGCAAACCTCGACCGCGTCTACGAGCGCATGCGAACGGAGCGGCGCCGCTACGCGATGAGGTTCCGCGCCGAGGGCGAACAGCAGGCGCGCGGGATCCGCTCGCAGGCCGAGGGCGAGAGCCAGGTCATCCTGGCCGGAGCGGAGCGCGAGTCGCTGCGATTGCGCGGAGAAGGCGACGCCGAGGCGGCGCGCATCTACGCGGACACGTACGGCAGCGATCCCGAGTTCTACGCCTTCGTTCGCAGCCTGGAGGCCTATCGGAAGTCACTGGACCGGGAGACGACGTTGGTGCTCTCCCGCGGCTCGAGCTTCCTCAAGTACCTCTTCGATCCGCGGCCGCCGACCAGCCCGAAGCCCTGAAGCTCAGTCCTGGATGGTCCGGAAGCGCAGGTAACCGAGCGCGAGCGCCGAGAGCGTCACGCCCCAGACCAGGACGGCGGCAGGAATCGCGCCGCTTCTTCCCGCGAGCAGCGCGAGGGTCCAGGCGAGCCAGAATCCCGCCGCGGCGAGCAGCGAGCGCAGCAGCGCGCGGGGGAGTGACTCGGCTCGCGAATCCCCGGCGGCGAACGGAAGCGCGAGCAGCACGAGGATCAGCACGGCGAAGTGCTGCGCGAGCCGGCTGTGGAAGGCGAGCTCGAGCCTGGCGACCTCGGCGGCATCGCCGGCGCTCTTGCGGATCTGGCGCGCGAGCTGGCGCAGCGTCATCCAGCCCGGCTGGCGCGAGGCCCTCGCCATTTCCTTGCCGCTGATGCCCAGGTCGAGTCGCAGGGCGAGAGCGCTTCTCCGATCGATGCCCCCCCCGGCCGGAAACTCCATCACGTTCGCGTCGCGGATCTCCCAGGTGTCGCCCGACAGGTTTGCGGCGCTCTTCGCGTCGATGCGCTCGCGAATTGCGCGCTGCTCGTCGAAGCGGAAGACGGTCACGTCCCGAAGCACGCGCTCCTTCGGGTCGTAGCTCGAAGCGGAGAAGATCGAAGGTCCGGAGGCGAACCACCAGCGCTCGAGCCGACGCTCCGGCGTGCGGACCTCGTTTCGTCCGTCCTCTCCCTGCCCCTGCTCGAGGAGCGTGCGCGCGGGCACCAGCACCCGGTCCTCGAAGACGGAGAGACACACGGCGGCCAGCGCGCAGGCCAGCAGGATCGGCGCGAGCGCCGCTTGCAGCCGGATGCCCCCGGCGCGGATCGCCGCGAGCTCGGAGTTCCGCGCGGCCCGGGCCAGGCAGAGCACCGCGCCGACGACGCACGAGATCGGCAGCGCGACCGGCAGGACGGGAAGGCCGCGCAGCGCGACCTCGCGCAGGCCGCGGCCGATGTCTCGGGCCAGCTCGTCGACGTGGAGCAGCAGGTCGGCCGCGGCCCACATGACGAGCAATCCGGCCAGGACCGCCGCGGAGGTCTGCGCGAACTCGCGCAGAAGGTGTCGGGCGATGATCCTCACGCTCGAAGCATAGCGCCTCTCCGCCGGGTCGCGTGCCGTTGCAAGCAAGGGAGGGAGTCTCTAAGTATCAGGCCGCATGCGTGTCTTCGAGGGAAGTGGCTCACTCGACGGGTCCGCCCGCGGCTGCGTGCTCACGGTCGGGAACTTCGATGGCCTGCATCTGGGCCACCGCGCGCTGCTCGACGCGGTTCTGGCTCGCGCCGCGGAGCTCGGCCGAGACTCGGCGCTGTACACCTTCGATCCGCACCCGCGCCGGCTGCTGTTTCCCGAACAGGCGCAGCCGAGCCTGATGACGCGCGGGCAGCTTCGTTCGGAGCTCGAGAGCATTGGAATCGACGTGCTGGTGCGGGAGGCGTTCGATCACGCCTTCGCCGCGCTCTCTCCCGAGGAGTTTCTGCGCGACGTGATCGTCGCGCGGGTCGGACCGGCCGAGATCTTCGTCGGCCGGGACTTCCACTTCGGCAAGGGCAGGGCGGGCTCGGGCGATTGGCTGCGGGACAGCGCCGCCGAGCACGGGATTCGCGTCGAGATCATCGGACAGGTGCGGGTCGGCGACGACGACGTCTCGAGCACGCGCGTGCGGCGCTGCCTGCTTCGCGGCGACGTCGAGGAGGCTTCGCGCTGTCTCGACCGCGAGTACACCATCTGGGGACGCGTGGTGCAGGGCGACCGGCGCGGTCGGACGCTCGGCTTTCCGACCGCGAATCTGGCGCCCGAGAACGAGCTGCTGCCCGCGAACGGCGTCTACGCCACGCGCGTGGCCTTCCTCGAGGGCGACCGGCCCGGCTCCGTCGCGCACCCGGCCGTGACCAACATCGGAACGCGCCCCACGTTCGAGCCGGGACGCGTCCTGGTCGAGACCCACCTGCTCGATTACGCGGGCGATCTCTACGAGCGACGCATCGCGGTCGCCTTCGCAAGGCGGATTCGCGCCGAGCGGCGCTTCTCGGGCCCGGAAGAGCTGGCGCGCCAGATCGCGCTCGACGCCGCGGAGGCGCGTCGGCTGCTCGCGGCCAGCCCCAGTTGAGCTCCGCTCCCGTGCCTCGAGGCGGGCGGGGCGCGCGTCTGCGCTCGCTGCTCGACTGGCGGGTCTGGCTGGGCGTCGGCATTCCCGTGGCGGCGATCGTCTACACGCTTCACGACGTCGATCTTCGCGACGTCGCCAAGCACATCGGCGACGCGGACCCGTGGATCGTGCTCGCGATGGTCCCCTTCCACGTGCTCGGATTGTGGCTGCGCGCCGTGCGCTGGCGCTGGCTCGCGCTATCGCTCGCGCCGGAGCCGCTGCCGCTGCGCTCGCTGTTTCGCGCCACGGCGCTGGCGTTCATGGCGGTGAACGTGCTTCCGTTCCGCCTCGGAGAGCTCGCGCGGCCCTGGCTGCTGGCGCGCGAGACCGAGGTCAGCGGTGCGGCGGCGCTCGGGACGCTGGTGCTGGAGCGGGCGATCGACTTCACCTGCGTGTCCCTGATGGGGGGGATCGTGCTGCTCCTGCACGCGAAGGCGATGCCCGCCTGGGTCAGCTCCGGGGCGGGGATCTTCGCCCTGTTCACGTTCGTCCCGATCGCGCTGATCGTCGCCCTGCGCGTGGACGAGCGGCGGACGCTCGCGCTCCTGGATGGCGCGCTCCGGGTGCTCCCGATCGCGTGGAGAGCGCGCGTGATGGACCTGGTCACCGAGGTGTGTCGCGGGCTCGCCGGTCTGCGCGGGTTCCGCGCGACCTCCCGCGTGGTCCTCCACAGTCTGGTCCTCTGGGGCGTCGTGCTGCCGGCGCCATTCCTGCTCGGGCTGCGGGCGTTCGGAATCGAGCTTCCGCTCCGGCAGCTCGTGCTGGCCACCTTCACGACCAACGTCTTCGTCGCGCTCGCGGTCGCGGCGCCGTCGGCGCCTGGCTTCTTCGGAGTGTTCCACTTCGCCTGCCGCGAGGCGCTCGGGCTCTTCGGAGTGGGGCGCTCGGTGGCGGTGGCCTACGGAACCGTGGTCCACCTCGCCTATTGGATCCCGGTGACGCTGATCGGCTCGGTGGTCGCCGCGCAGAGCGGTGCCCGTCTGGGCGAGCTCATGGCCCCGCGGCTCGGTAAAGCTGGCTCAGAACCCCACCGATAACTCAGCGCAAACCCAGGACTTCTCGGGATTCGTCTGAAGCGGATCCGCGGCTGTGGAGGGGGCGTTGAACGATCGGATCGGCGAGCTCCTCGTACAGAAGAACCTCCTGTCGCAGGAGCAGCTCAAGCGCGCCAAGGAAGAGGCGCGCACGAGTGGCACGCGCGTCGGCTACCAGATCACCAAGCTCGGCTTCGTCGCCGAGACGGCCGTGGCGGACGCGGTCTCCGGGCAGTACGGCGTTCCGACCATCGAGCTCAACGACTTCGAGGTCGACCCCGAGGTCATCGCGCTGATCCCGGAAGACGTCGCGAACAAGCACCTGATCCTGCCGGTGAATCGCGCGGGATCGACGCTGATCATCGCGATGAGCGACCCGTCCAACATCTTCGCGATCGACGACGTCAAGTTCCTGACCGGCTACAACGTCGAGGTCGTCGTCGCCGCAGAAGCGTCCGTCCGGCGCGCGATCGAGCGCTACTACGACGCGGCCCAGAACCTCGAAGAGGTCATGGCCGGGTTCGACGACGAGGACTTCGAGATCGTCGGCGGCGAGGACGGGACGAACCTCGAGGAGCTCGAGAAGGCGGTCGAGGACGCGCCCGTCGTGAAGCTCGCGAACGTGATCCTGACCGACGCGATCAAGAAAAACGCCTCGGACATCCACGTCGAGCCGTACGAGAAGGACTTCCGCGTCCGCTACCGCATCGACGGCGTGCTGTACGAGGTGATGAAGCCGCCGCGCAAGCTGCGCAATCCGCTCACCTCGCGCATGAAGATCATGGCTAATCTCGACATCGCCGAACGGCGGCTGCCGCAGGACGGCCGCATCAAGCTGAAGATGGGCAAGAGCAAGGAGATGGATTACCGCGTCTCCGTCCTGCCGACGCTCTTCGGCGAGAAGATCGTCATGCGTCTCCTCGACAAGTCGAACCTGCAGCTCGACATGACCAAGCTCGGCTTCGAGGAGCCGCAGCTGCGGGACTTCAAGACCTCGATCCATCAGCCCTTCGGGATGGTCCTGGTGACCGGGCCGACCGGTTCCGGCAAGACGACGACGCTGTACTCGGCTCTATCCGAGCTGAACAAGACCTCCGAGAACATCTCCACCGCGGAGGACCCGGTCGAGTTCAACCTCGCCGGCATCAACCAGGTGCAGATGAAGGAGGACATCGGGCTGAACTTCGCGGCCGCCCTGCGCGCCTTCCTGCGCCAGGACCCGGACATCATCATGGTCGGCGAGATTCGCGACTTCGAGACGGCGGAGATCGCCATCAAGGCCGCGCTCACCGGTCACATGGTCCTCTCGACGCTGCACACCAACGACGCGCCGAGCACGATCAACCGGCTGCTCAACATGGGCATCGAGCCGTTCCTGGTCGCGAGCTCCGTGAACTGCATCGTGGCCCAGCGGCTCGCGCGGCGCGTCTGTCCGGACTGCAAGCAGGACGACCCGAGCGTCACGCGCGAGGAGCTGCAGCAGGCGGGCCTCTCGGCGGAGGAGGCGGCGAAGTGCCGTCCCGTCAAGGGCGCGGGCTGCGCGAATTGCTCCGACACCGGCTTCAAGGGCCGCGTCGCCGTCTACGAAGTCATGGTTCTGACCGAAACGCTCAAGGAATTCGTCCTGAACGGCGCTAGTTCAACCGAGATCAAGCGCGAGGCGATCCGCGGCGGCATGAGCACGCTGCGGCGCAGCTCGCTGAACAAGGTGCTCGAGGGCGGAACGACTCTTTCGGAGGTGTTCCGCGTCTCGGCTCGGGACGATTAGGAAGGCGATGGCGAATCTTCACCAGCTTCTGAAGGCAATGATCGAGAAAGGCGCGTCGGACCTGCACCTGACCACGGGCAGCCCGCCCCAGATCCGGGTCGATGGCAAGCTCGTGCCGCTGCGAATGGACCCGCTGACGCCCCAGGACACCAAGCAGGCGGTCTACTCGATCCTCACCGACTCGCAGAAGCACCGCTTCGAGGCGCAGAGCGAGCTCGATCTCTCGTTCGGCGTGAAGGGCCTCGCGCGGTTCCGGGCGAACGTCTTCGTTCAGCGCGGCGCGGTCGCCGCCGCGTTCCGCACCATCCCGTTCAAGATCCTCACCTTCGAGGAGCTCGGACTGCCGCCGGTGATCGAGAAGCTGGCGCAGAAGCCGCGCGGGCTGATCCTGGTCACGGGGCCCACCGGCTCGGGCAAGTCGACGACGCTCGCGTCGATCATCGACAAGATCAACAGCGAGCACAACCACCACATCATCACGATCGAAGACCCGATCGAGTATCTGCACTCGCACAAGAACTGCGTGGTGAACCAGCGCGAGGTCGGCGCGGACACGCAGAGCTTCAAGGCCGCGCTGCGCTACATCCTGCGCCAGGACCCGGACGTCGTGCTGGTCGGCGAGATGCGCGATCTCGAGACCATCGAGGCGGCGCTCACCTTCTCGGAGACCGGTCACCTGTGCCTGGCCACGCTGCACACCAATTCCTGCGTGCAGACGATCAACCGCGTGATCGACGTGTTTCCCGCGCACCAACAGGCGCAGATCCGCACCCAGCTCTCGTTCGTGCTCGAGGGCGTGATCAGCCAGACGCTGATCCCGCGCGCGAACGGTGGCGGGCGCGTGATGGGCCTGGAAGTGATGATTCCGAATCCGGCGATCCGCAACCTGATCCGCGAGGACAAGATCCACCAGATCTACTCGCAGATGCAGATCGGGCAGGACAAGTTCGGCATGCAGACGCTGAACCAGTGTCTCGCCGATCTGTACGGGCGGCGCCTGATCTCGCACGAGGACGCGATCAGCCGCAGCTCCGATCCGGACGAGCTGCAGAACATCATCTCGAGCGGAAACGCAGGTCTCCGCGCGAGGCAGAGGGCGAGCTAGCCGCGCAAGCGGGAGGGCATATGCCGACGTTCAACTGGGCGGGCAAGACGCGGGACGGTCTCGCGAAGAAGGGCGTGATCGTCGCGAACGACGTCGACGGGGCGATGGCCACGTTGCGGGCGCAGGCGATCACGCCGACGACGGTGAAGCCGAAGGCCAAGGATCTCTCCGAGATCGTCCCGGCGCTGCAGAAGAAGCCGACGACCAAGGACCTGGTCATGTTCACCCGGCAGTTGGCGACGATGATCGACGCCGGTCTGCGGCTCGTGCAGTGCCTCGACATCCTGGGAACGCAGCAGGAGAACGCGGCCTTCAAAAAGATCATCCTGCAGATCAAGTCCGACGTGGAGAGCGGAGCGACGTTCTCCGACGCGCTCGGCAAGCACGTGAAGGTGTTCGACCGCCTGTACGTGAACCTGGTCGCGGCCGGCGAGGTCGGCGGCATCCTCGACACGATCCTGAACCGGCTCGCGGCGTATCTGGAGAAGAACGAGGCGCTGCGCCGCAAGGTGAAGGGCGCGATGGTCTACCCGGCCTCGGTCACCGTGATCGCGGCGCTGGTCGTGGTTCTGATGCTGGTCAAGGTCATCCCGGTCTTCGAGAAGATGTTCGCCGACTTCGGCGGCGCGCTTCCCGCTCCGACGCAGATGGTGATCAACCTGTCGCACTTCATGCAGAGCTGGATCCTGTACATGATCGCCGGCGTGGTCGTGGTCGCGTACGTCTTCAAGCGCGTCTACGCGACGCCTGGAGGCCGCGCGTTCTTCGACGGCGTGTTCCTGAAGACGCCGATCTTCGGAAGCCTGCTGCAGAAGGTGGCCGTGGCGCGCTTCTCGCGCACGCTCTCGACCATGCTCTCTTCGGGCGTGCCGATCCTGGACGCGCTCGAGATCGTGGCGCGGACCGCGGGCAACGTGGTCGTCGAGCGGGAGATCCTGCGCACGAAGGGATCGATCGCCGAGGGCAAGACGATCGCCGAGCCTCTGCAGGGCTCGAAGGTCTTCCCGGGCATGGTCGTGCAGATGATCGCGGTCGGAGAGCAGACCGGCGCCATGGACGCGATGCTGGGAAAGATCGCCGACTTCTACGACGACGAGGTCGACACCGCGGTCGATGCGCTGACGTCCCTGCTCGAGCCGCTGCTGATGGTCGGGCTGGGCGGCTCGATCGGTTCGCTGCTGGTCGCGATGTATCTGCCGATCTTCAAGATCGCCGAAGTCGTCAACTAGCGCGGATGCCGGAGACGTCGCGACGCACGGCGCTCCCGGCGAGCGCCTTCGCGACGAGGCTCGCCGCGCTGGCGGCGATCTTCACGCTCTGCGTTCTGACGCAGGTGCGCGGCGCGGACGCCTACTCGGAGCGCGAACTGCAGGCGCTCTACGCTCTGGTGCTGGCGGGATTCCTGCTGGCGCTGGCCTACGGTGCGCTGACCGCCTGGAGCCGGTCGCCGCGCGTGCACCTGTTCGAGCTCGCTGGCGACGCCGCGCTGATCTCCGGCTTCGTGTACTGCTCGGGCGGCGCGCAGTCGATCTTCGGCTTCCTGTTCCTGATCTGGATCGTCTACGCGGCACTCACGCTCGGCTCGCGCGGCGCGCTGCTGGCGTGCGTGAGCGCCATCGTCGCGCACACGGTCGTGGTCTGGGGTCCGGCGTCCGGTTGGTTCCCGAGCTTCGAAGGCGAGGCCGGGCTGGATTCGCAGGGCGCGATCACCTCGGTGCTGGGCCACGCGCTCGCGTTCCTCGCGGTCGCGATCCTCGCGCGTCGGCTGGCCGTCGAGGTCCAGGCCGGGCGCCGCGAGCTCCACGAACTCGGAGAGATCCACCGCCGCATCGTCGACAACGTCTCGTCCGGACTGCTCACGGTGAGTCGCGACGGCCGGATCAGCTCGTTCAACCGCGAAGCCGAGCGCATCACGGGATGGGCCGATTCGCAGGCGATCGGGCGGACTCTGGCCGAGCTCTTTCCTGCGCTCGGGCCGATCGCCGCGCCGAGCCAGCAGGAGCGGATGCAGGTCCGGTTCGACCGGCGCGACGGCCGCAGGCTCCATCTGGGAATGTCGCTCTCGGAGCTTCGCGACCCGGGCGGCGAGAGCGACGGCGCGATCGCGATCTTCCAGGACCTGACGCGCGTGGTCGAGATGGAGGAGGAGCTGCGGCGCAGCGAGCGGCTGGGCGCGATCGGACAGCTCGCGGCGGGCCTGGCGCACGAGATCCGGAATCCGCTCGCGTCGCTTTCTGGAGCGATCGAGCTTCTGACCGCGGACCTGCCCAGCGGGGACGCGAGCTCGCAGACGCTCTCGCAGATCGTCCGGCGCGAGACCGCGCGGCTGAACCGGCTGGTCACGGACTTCCTGACCTACGCGCGCCCGGGCCCCGGACGCTTCGAGCCGGTCGAGCTCGTGGCTCTGTTCGAGGAGCTTGGTGCGTTGCTCGCTCGCGACGCCGCCTGCGGCATCGAGCTCGCGACGTCGATCGAGCCGGGGCTCCGCGCGCTCGGAAACTCGGATCAGCTGCGGCAGGTGTTCTGGAACCTGGTGCGGAACGCGGCCGAGAGCGAGCCGGTGGACGGCGTGGTCCGGGTGCGCGCGCGCAAGTGCGCGAGTGACTCCGAGCTCGAGATCTGCGTCGAGGATCGCGGCTGCGGCTTCGCGCCCGAGGCGCTCGACCGACTCTTCGAGCCGTTCTTCACGACCAAGCCCAAGGGCACGGGGCTGGGCCTTGCGACGGTGCAGCGCGTCGTCGAGGCGCACGGCGGGCGCATCGCCGTGGCAAGCGAGCGCGACAAGGGCACGACCGTGCGCGTGTTCCTGCCCCGCGCCTGATCTCAAGCGCGCGACGAGCGGTTCCGATCCGGCTTCGAGGAGTGGGTGTGTGGCGCGGATCCTGGTAGTGGACGACGAGACGAGCATGCAGGAGTTCCTGGGGATCCTGCTGCAGCGCGACGGTCACGAGACGACCACGTGCGGATCGGCGGACCAGGCGCTGGTCGCGCTGGAAAGCGACGACTGGGATCTCGTGATCAGCGACGTCCGCATGCCCGGCATGTCGGGCCTCGAGCTTCTCGACCGGGTGCGCGAGCTCTCCCCCGAGACGACCGTCATCCTGATCACCGCGCACGGCACCACCGAGTCCGCGGTCGAGGCGATGAAGCACGGGGCCTACGACTACCTGACCAAGCCTTGCTCGGTGGACGAGATCCGGCTGGTGGTCGACAAGGCGCTCGAGAAGCGCGAGCTCGCGCACGAGAACCAGCGCCTGCGGCTGCAGCTCCGCGATCAGAGCGCGATCCCGACGATCGTCGGAAAGACGGCGCGAATGCAGGAGATCTTCGGGCTGGTGCGCCAGATCGCGCCGACCCGCGCGAACATCCTGATCACCGGAGAGAGCGGCACCGGCAAGGAGCTGATCGCGCGCGCGATCCACAACCTGTCGGAGCGGCGCGACGCCGCCTTCGTCGCGGTGAACTGTGGCGCGATTCCCGAGAACCTGCTCGAGAGCGAGCTATTCGGCCACGTGAAGGGGTCGTTCACCGGCGCCTCCGCGAACAAGCCGGGGCTCTTCGAGGTCGCAAACGGCGGCACGATCTTCCTCGACGAGATCGGCGACATGGACCTCTCGCTCCAGGTGAAGGTGCTGCGCGCGATCCAGCAGCGCGCCTTCCAGCGAGTCGGCGGCACGAGCGAGGTGCACGTGGACGTGCGCATCGTCTGCTCGACGAATCGGCGCCTCGAGCAGGAGGTCCGCGAGGGGCGCTTTCGCGAGGATCTCTTCTACCGCCTGAACGTGATCGAGATCTCGCTGCCGCCGCTCCGCGAGCGCATCGAGGACCTGCCGCAGCTGATCCACCACTTCATGGAGAAGTTCTCAGCCGAGCTCGGCAAGGACGTACGCGAGCTCGAGCCGGAGGTCCTGCCCGCGCTCGAGGCCTACGCGTTTCCCGGAAACGTGCGCGAGCTCGAGAACATCGTCGAGCGCGCGGTGACTCTTGCGAGAACCTCGCGAATCACGCTCGAGTGTCTGCCCGAGAGCGTACGGCGCCCGGTCGCCGCGCAGGGGCCCGACAAGCGCATTCCGGAGGCGGGCGTCTCGCTCGACGCGTTGCTGGCCGCCTACGAGACCTCTCTGATCCAGGAGGCGCTGCAGCGCTGCGGCGGCGTGAAGAAGCGCGCGGCGTCGCTGCTCGGCGTCACCTTCCGCTCGCTGCGCTACCGGCTCGAGAAGCTCCAGATGGAAGATCCCGAGCCGCAGTGACGCGGCCTTCGGTGACGTTCCTCGTCACCAGGGCCCTCGCAAAACGTCACCCGGTGACGGGCGACACTTTCCGGGATCGACGCGGCCCGGGTGCGGCGATGCCAGCGACTCCGCATCGATCGCCCGCGCAGCTGCGCGCGCTCGAGAGTGCAGGTCGGCCCGGGCACGGCCCTTGCTCCTGCCCCGGTCAGCCCGGCGTTCGGGCAGTGGAGCCCAGGAGCCGGGCTCCGATTTCGAGTTCGAGTACAAAGCCAAGGAGAAAGCATGCACTCTGTGATTCGCAACATGAAGAAGCGTGAGGGTTTCACGCTGATCGAGCTGATGATCGTCGTGGCGATCATCGGCATCCTGGCCGCGATCGCGATCCCGAACTTCATCAAGTTCCAGCTTCGCGCGAAGGCCGGCGAGAGCAAGGTGAACCTGGCGGGCATCCGCACGGCCGAGGAGTCGTACTTCGCCGATGCCGGCAGCTACCTGGACTTCCCGGAGACCCCGGCGGCCATGGGTGGCCAGCTGAAGGTCCCGTTCAACGCGGCCGGCTGCCCCGCGCCGCTGTCGGCGTTCACGGCGGGCGACCCGGGCTTCTGCTGGATCGGCTGGGAGCCCGAGGGTGACGTGTACTACACGTACCAGCTCGAGACCCAGATCGCCTCGGCGGTGGTGGCCTCGCCGGCTTCGTCGAACCAGTTCGTGGTCGGGGCGGTGGCCGACATCGACGGCGACACGAACCTGAACAGCTGGGGCCTGAACCAGCCCGACATCACCGGCCTCGCGCCGGCGCCGGGCAGCTTCACGACGGCCGCTTGCGGCACCCTGGGCCCGGTGGCGGTCGACGCGACCGGTGCGGTGGTCTCGGTGCTGGCGCAGGTCGCGCCTTGCGAAGAGATCGACATGGGCCGCAACACGTTCTAATTCGCCCTGCTTCGATCGGGCCCGGCGGGACGGCGTTCGCCCTCCCGCCGGGCCCCTTTTCATTTAAGACGCTCGCGGGCGGCTCCGATTGCATGCGTGATGGTCGCGCGACTCGCCCGCATTCCGCTCGAGCTCCTGCTCCTGCCCATCGCGATCCTCGCCGGCTACGCGGCCCACGATGCGAACCTGCGCCTCGAGAGCCGCATCGGCCAGGTCGCGCCCGACGGCGAGGTCGGCGTGCTTCCCGACGGAAACGTCCTGCGCGTCGCCTCGCTCGGCTTCGAGCGCGCGGTCGCCGACCTGTTCTGGATCCGCACCGTCTATTACGTCGGCGACGAGAACGCCACGGCCGCCAACTGGCCCTCCGCGGAGCGCCTGGCGAATCTGGTCACGGACATCGATCCGCAGTTCGACTCGGCCTACGTGGTGATGGCCTCGGTGCTCGGCGGCCTGCGCAAGGATCCGGACGCGGCGATCCGCCTGCTCGAGAAGGGTGCGGCGATCAGCAGCTACTGGCGAATCCACTTCCTGCTCGGCTTCCAGTACTTCATGGAGAAGTCCGAGCACGCGCTCGGCGCGAAGCACCTGGAGCGCGCCTTCGCGCTCGGCGGCCCGCAGTACCTGCAGTTCCTGATCAGCCGGCTCTATTCGCACGCGGGCGATCCCTCGACCGCGATGCAGTTCATCGCCGCGCGGCTCGCGAACGAGGAGACTCCCGAGATCCGCGAGCAGCTCCAGAAGCGCTACCGGGACATCTGGATCAATCGCGACCTGGCACGAATCGATGCCGCGATCGAGCGCTTCCGCGCCGCGAATTCCCGCGAACCGGTCTCGATCGCGGAGCTGGTGGCGTCCGGAGTGCTCGACGCCGCTCCTCGGGATCCCGACGGTGGCAGCTACTCGCTGTCGGACGGCCGCGCGAAGACGGACCTCGACTACGAGGTCATGAAGCTGAACATGCCCAGGGAGGGAAGTTCGTCGTGATCCGAACCAGCGCACTGCGGAAGGTCTACCGCACCGGCTTCTGGATGCGCGCGGTCGAGGCCGTGCGCGGCATCGACCTCGAGGTGAAGGCGGGAGAGATCTTCGGCTTCATCGGGCCCAACGGCTCGGGAAAGACCACCACGATCAAGATCCTGACCGGGCTCATGCTGCCGAGCGCCGGACATGCGTGGCTGCACGGTCTGCCGGTGTCGGACCCGATGAGCCGCGCGCGGCTGGGCTTCCTGCCCGAGGGCACGTTCTTCCACGACTACCTGACCGGCCGCGAGTTCCTCGACTTCCACGGAGCGCTGCTCGGAATCCCGAAGGCGACGCGGCGCGAGCGGATTCCGAAGCTGCTCGCGCGCGTCGGCCTCGCCGGCGCGGAAGACCGCCAGATCCGCCGCTACTCGAAGGGAATGCGGCAGCGCGCGGGGCTCGCGCAGACGCTGATCAACGACCCCGATCTGGTGATCCTGGACGAGCCGATGTCGGGCCTCGATCCGATCGGCCGCAAGGACGTGCGCGACCTGATCCTGTCGCTTCGCGACGAGGGCAAGACCGTCTTCTTCTCGTCGCACATCCTCGAGGACGCCGAGGTGATCTGCGATCAGGTCGCGATCATCCTGAACGGCCGGATCGTGACCCAGGGCTACCTCGACCAGCTGCTCGGCCAGGAGATGGTCGGAGCCGAGCTCGTGGTCGAGGCGATCGGCGAGGAGCTGCACGCGGAGCTCGAAAGCTGTGCGCAGCGCGCGGTCGTGCAGGGAGGCCGCTTCCTGTTCGAGTTCGGCGACGAGTCCGCGGCGGAGAAGGCTCTCGACCGTGTGCGCGCCTGCGGCGGCCGCGTGCGCAGCCTGGTGCCCAAGCGGCGCAGCCTGGAGGATCTGCTGATGGAAGGCCTGCGCCAGGAGGCGTCGCGATGAGCTCGCTCTGGCGGATCTGGGTGCTGGCGTCGAACACCTACCGCGAGGCGGTGCGCGACAAGCTGCTCTACAACCTGCTGCTCTTCGCAGGCTTGATGATCGCGAGCTCCATCCTGCTCGCGCAGATCCAGATCGGAAAGGACGACCGGATCTACCGCGACGTCGGGCTCTCCTCGATCGCGTTCTTCGGCGTGCTGATCGCGATCTTCGTCGGCATCAACCTGGTACACAAGGAGCTCTCGACGAAGACCGTCTACACCATGCTCGCCAAGCCCGTGCGCCGCTGGGAGTTCCTGCTCGGCAAGTACGCAGGGCTCCTCACCCTGCTCGCGGTCGAGGTCGGGATCATGAGCGCGTGCTTTCTGTGCGTGCTGGTCTGGACCGGCGCGATCTTCGAGATGGGCCTGGTCTGGAGCATCGTGCTGATCTACTGCGAGCTGGCGCTGGTGACCGCGATCGCGATGTTCTTCTCGAGCTTCACCACGCCGTACCTGTCGGGCATGTTCACGATCGCAGTCTGGATCATCGGGCACCTGCTCGCGGATCTGCGTGCCTTCGGCTCGAAGTCCGATCTGCCGGGCCTGAAGGAGCTGCTCGAGGCGCTCTACTGGACGCTGCCGAACCTGGACCGCCTGGACATCAAGGCGGACGCGAGCGCGGGGCGCCCGATCGAGCTCGCGCGCGTGGCGGGTGCGGCGCTCTACGCCTGGCTCTACTCGTTCGTGCTCATGTCGGGCGCGGTGCTGCTGTTCCAGCGGCGCGACTTCCGTTAGCCCGCGCTAACGTCCTGGCGATGGACGAGCTCGACGCTCCGTTCCCGCTGCTCGTGGCCGTCGCGTTCGCACTCGGCGCCTGCATCGGAAGCTTCCTGAACGTCGTGATCTGGCGGCTGCCGCGCGGCGAATCGCTGCTCTGGCCCGGCTCGCGCTGTCCGGGCTGTCGCACGGCGATCCCCGCGTTCGCCAACGTGCCGATCCTCTCGTACCTGTTCCTGCGCGGGCGCTGCCGCGCCTGCGGGGTCGCGATCTCGATCCGCTATCCGCTCGTCGAGGCGCTGACCGGCGCGCTCTTCGCCGCGCTGCTCGCCGCGCACGGGCCGTCGGGAAGGCTGTTGATCGAGTGGGCGATCGCGTCGGCGCTGATCGCGGTGATCTTCATCGACATCGATCACTACATCATCCCGAACTGGATCACGCTTCCCGGGCTCGCGGCGGGACTTCTGATCTCGATCGCGGCGCCCTCGCTCGGCGTCGGCTTCAAGGACGCGACGCTCGGGGTTCTGATCGCGGGCGGCGCGTTCTGGCTGATCGCCGAGGTCTACCCGCGCCTGCGGGGAAAGCAGGGGCTGGGCTTCGGCGACGTGAAGCTCGTCGCGATGCTCGCGAGTCTGCTGGGGACGTCTGCGGCGATCGGGATCATCTTCTTGGGGTCGGTGATCGGGCTTGCGTACGGGATTCCGAAGCTGTTGATCGAGAAGAAGGGGATGGATACGCGGATTCCCTTCGGGCCGGGGCTGGCGATCGCGGGGTTGGTGTTCTTGTTCGAGCCGAGGCTATGGGCGCGGCTGGTCGACGTCGGCTGACCCTGCGGGGCGGCGTTCAGCTCGAGATCGTCGCGAACTTGTTCGTGATGATGTTCGCGGGGCTCGCGATCGTCGCGGTCGTGATGACGGGACTCTCGCTCCGCGCGCTTCGCGACGACGCGCTGGAGCGGCTGCGAATGGGCGCGCGCCATCTGGAGCGATCGCTCGACGGCGGCGCGCGGCGCCTGGGCGACCTGGCGGCGACCGTGCGTGCGAGCGGGCCGCGACTCTCGGGCGGGGAGTTCCGCGTGCTCGACGAGCGGGGCCGTGAACCCGGATTCGCCGTGCCGGGCGCGCGCGCGGACGAGCGCCTCGAGCTCTTGCTCGAGCTCGCGCGCGAAGACGGAGAAGCCGTCGAGCTCGGCAGCCTGGTCGGCGGGGACCTGACGCTCGTGCGCCGCCTGCGCTCGCCGGCGGGCGAGACGGGTTTCCTGGTCGGACGCGCGAGCGGAGACGAGATCTGGCGAAGGCTCGCGCCGGTGATCGGGTCGGCGGCCTGGCTGCTGTTCATCGCGACGATCGGATTCGTCGGCTTCGGCGCCTGGCTGCTCCGCCGCCGCGTGGTGTCGCCGCTCGCCTTGCTCGCCGCGGGAACGCGGCGGATCGCCGAGGGCGACCTGCGCGCGCGAATCGCCGAGCACGGGCCCGCGGAGCTCGAGGAGCTGGCGCGCGGCTTCAACCAGATGGCGGAGTCGCTGGAGCTCGAACGCGAGGCGCTGCTTCGGGCGCAGGAGTCGCTCTCGCGGAGCCGGCGCCTGGCGAGCCTGGGCCAGCTCGCGGCGGGTGTGGCGCACGAGGTGGGCAACCCGGTCGCGGCGATCCTCGGCTACGCCGAGGTGTGTCGGCGCGAGAAGACCGCGTCGCCGCGCACTCGGGAGCTGGCGGAGCTGATCGCCGACGAGGCGCTGCGCGTTCGCGCGCTCGTGCGCGAGATGCTGGATCTGTCGCGTCCGGAAGCGCTGCTGCTGGAGCGGGTCGAGCCGGGCGCACTCGTCGAGCGGGTCGCCAGCAGGATGCGACCCCAGCCGCTGCTCGCGGGCCTCGAGCTCGATGTGCAGGTGGAGCCGGGCCTGCCCGAGGTCGAGGTCGACTGGCGCCGCATCGAGCAGGTGTTCGTGAATCTGATCGAGAACGCGGCCCACGCGCTGCGCGCCGGCGGCGGGCGCCGGATCGAGCTCGCGGCTCGTTCCGGCCACGCACCGTCGCGACCGTCCCGGCGAAGCGGCGACGCGGAGCTCGCCAGCTATCTCGAGCTTCGCGCTCCCGATGGCGTCGCCTTCGAGGTGGTCGACGACGGGCCCGGAATCGATCCCGAGGACCTGCCGCGGATCTTCGATCCGTTCTTCACCACCAAGGGGCCCGACGAGGGGACCGGACTGGGGCTCTGGAACGCGCACCGGATCGCGGAGCTGCTCGGGGGAAGGCTCGAAGTCACGAGTCAGTCGGGGCGGACTTGCTTCAGACTGGTGCTGCCCGCGGCCGATACGCCAGCCGGAGATGTCCAAGCGCCGCGCACTGATCATCGATGACGAGAGCGGGATCCGCGCGAGCCTCGGGCTGATCCTCGAAGACGAGGGCTACGAGGTGCGCAGGGCCGCAGACGGCGACGAGGGGCTGTCCACGGCGCGCGTCGAGCGCTTCGACCTGGTGCTCTGCGACGTTCGGATGCCGCGGCGAAGCGGGCTCGAGATCCTGCCCGAGCTGATCCGCGCGCAGCCCGATGCGACCGTTCTGATGATGTCCGCGTATGGCCAGGTGGAGCAGGCGCTCGAAGCGGTGCGCAAGGGCGCCTACGACTACCTCGCCAAGCCGTTCCAAGCCGAGGAGCTGCTGCTCGCGATCGGAAAGGCGGAGGAGCGCGAGCGGCTCCGGCGCGAGAACCGTCAGCTGCGCCGCGAGCTCGGCCACGGCAGCGTGGACGGCGCGCTCGTCGCTGCGTCGCCCGCGATGCGCGAGATCTACGAGCTGGTCGAGCGCGCCGCCGAGTTCAAGACGACGGTGCTCGTGACGGGCGAGAGCGGAGTCGGCAAGGAGGTCGTCGCGCGCGCGGTGCACGGCCGTTCGGATCGGGCCGACCAGCCGTTCGTGGCGCTGAACTGCGGGGCGATCGCGGAGTCGTTGATCGAGAGCGAGCTCTTCGGGCACGTTCGCGGCGCGTTCACCGGGGCGGACAGCGAGGCGCGAGGCATGTTCCGGGAAGCGGATGGCGGGACGCTCTTCCTGGACGAGATCGGCGAGCTTCCGCTCTCGACGCAGGTGAAGCTGCTCCGCGTGCTCCAGGAGGAGGAGGTGCGGCCGGTCGGCGCCTCGAAGTCGCATCCGGTCGACGTGCGGATCGTCGCAGCGACCGCGCGCGATCTCGAGGCGATGGTCGAAGCGGGCACGTTCCGCGCGGATCTCTTCTATCGCCTGAACGTGTTCCGGCTGCACGTCCCGCCGCTCCGCGAGCGGCCCGAGGACGTTCCGGCGCTCGCGGACCAGCTGCTCGCGGCGCTCTCGCGGCGGATGGGAAAGCAGATCGAGCCGCTCGATCGGGCGGCCGTCGCGGCGCTCGTCGCCTACGCCTGGCCGGGAAACGTGCGCGAGCTCGAGAACACGCTCGAGCGCGCGCTGATTCTCGCCAGCCAGTCACGGATCACGTCCGAGCTGTTTCCCTTCGTCGCACGGCCCGAGCCGAGCTCCGCGCCGACTGCCCCCGCGGCCGGCGCCGATGCCGACCCCGCGGAAGACCTGTCCATCAAACGGCGCGGGAGGGCACTCGAGGAGCGACTGATCCGCCTCGCACTCGCCCGCACCGCTGGAAATCGAACCCGAGCCGCTTTGCTGCTCGAGATCTCCGCACGCGCACTGCAGTACAAGCTCAAAGAGTACGGGATCGAGCCGCTCAATCCGCTTCCTCCCGGCTCCGATAGCTGATCCAAGCGGGAGCATTCGGACTTCCGATGGGGGGCGGCATGAAGCGGATCCTCGCGACGGCGATCACGCTTCTCTGTGTAGCGTGTGGCGACGACAGCGATCACGCCAGCACCAGCGGAGCGGTGACGGGGCGCGCAGCGCCCGCGCGCGGGGCGGAGAACTCGCCGCCAGAGATCATCTCCGCCGAGATCGAGCCCGAGGGCGCCTGGGCGAGCGAGCCGATGTCGCTCGCGATCGTAGCGAGCGACCCGGACCGCGACCGGGTGAAGCTCGAGATCGAGTGGTATCGGAACTCCGAGCGGGTCGCCGACCTGGACGGGGCGGACGTTCCCGCGGGGAGCTTCGCGCGCGGCGACCGGGTCTACGCGATCGTCTACGCGTCGGATGGACGGTCCGAGGTGACCCACCAGACCGGGGCGATCATCGTCGCGAACTCTCCGCCGTCGATCCGGCGTGTCGCGATCACGCCGATGCGGGCGACCGCGCTCGACCTGCTGCAGGCCGAGGTTGACGCTCGGGACGAGGACGGAGATCCGGTCGAGCTCAGCTACCGCTGGCTGCGCAACGGCCAGCCGATCGGCGACAGCGAGGGCCCGCGGCTCGAGCCCGGCGCGGGCCACCGCGGCGAGGTCGTCGTGCTGCAGGTCCGCGGCAGCGATGGAACTGCCGAGAGCGACTGGATCGCGTCGGCTCCCCTCACGATCGGAAACGCGCCGCCCGAGATCACCACGCAGCCGAACTACACGCTGTCCGGCTCGAGCCGCTACGACTACGAGGTGGCGGCGCGCGATCCGGACGGCGACCGCCCGCTGAAGTACGAGCTGGTCGAGGGCCCGCCGGGAATGGCGGTCGACATCGTGAGCGGCCGCGTCAGCTGGCAGGTGCCCGGCAGCGCCAAGGGCGTGTACCCGATCGAGCTTCGCGTGTCCGATCCGTACGGCGGGAAGACGACCCAGAGTTACTCGCTCGCCGTCGACTGGAGCGAGCTGCCGGCCAGCGCGGCCGCGCCTGCCACGCCCTCGCGCGCGACGGCCGCGCCTCCTGTGGAAGAACGTGACGGCGATTACACCGAAGAGGATCGAGTCGGGGAGGACGCTGGCGACGAGTTCTGAGGCGTCCCGCGCGCTGCGCGCGGCTGACGCCTAGGTGAGGGTCGCGAAGCCTCAAGTCGTGTTTTCGCCCCGCCGATCGGAACTCGATTTTCACGTCGGGCGTAACGGAGGGTCTCAGTGTCTGGGAACAAAGTTCGGCGAGTTCGAGAGGCGCTCATGATGAGCAAGGCAGAGTTGGCCCGGAAAGCCGGGCTCTCGACTCTCACCATCGATCGCGTCGAGGCGGGCAAGACCTGCAGGCTCGACACCAAGCGGAAGATCCTCCACGCGCTCGGCTTGCGGGTGGCCGACAAGGACTCGGTCTTCGGTGACCGGTCGATCGAGCATTTGATCGCAACACACATCAGCGACGCCCACACGGGCGGAAACTGAGACGGGGTCGACGATGTTCTCCTTCGGGAAGAAAACGGTCATCGGGCTCGACATCGGCTCCAGCCAGGTCAAGGCGGTGGAGCTCGAGCCGCACGGCTCGAACTTCCGGCTGCGCGGCTACGGCTTCGCGCTGCTTCCGCCGGAGGCCATCGTGCAGGGCTCCTTCATGAACGCGCCGGCGATTTCCGCCGCGGTCTCCGAGGCCTGCGCGATGGGCGGCTTCAAGTCCAAGGACGTCGTCACGTCCGTGTCGGGCCACTCGGTGATCGTGAAGCGGATCACGCTTCCGGCGCAGAGCAAGGAGGAGCTCGAGGAGTCGATCCGCTGGGAGGCGGAGCAGTACATCCCGTTCGACATCAACGAGGTGAACCTCGATCACCAGATCCTGCGCGAATCCGGCGTCGACGGTCAGATGGACGTCCTGCTGGTCGCCGCGAAGAAGGACCTGATCGACGACTACGTGAGCGTGATCAGCGAAGCCGGGCTCTCGCTCCTGGTGATGGACGTCGACGCCTTCGCGGTCGGCAACATGTACCAGCACAACTACCAGCCCTCCGACGACACCACCGTCGCGCTGCTCGATCTGGGAGCGTCGGTGATCAACATGAACGTGATGAGCGGCTCGGTGCCGGTGTTCACGCGAGACATCACCTCGGGTGGCAATCAGTACACCGAGGAGATCCAGAAGACCCTCGGCATCAGCTTCGAGGAGGCCGAACGCATCAAGGTCGGCGGCCGGCCCGGCGAGACCAGCAAGGACGTCGTCCCGCAGGAGGTCGAGGAGTCGATGCGCGAGGTCTCCGAGACGATGCTCGCGGAGATCCAGCGCTCGCTCGACTTCTACCGGGCCACCGCCACGAGCTCGCGCCTGGAGCGTTTGCTGCTCTGCGGCGGCGCCGCGCGCGTGCCGGGGCTGGAGCGGATCTTCCACGACCGGCTCGAGATTCCGGTCGAGATCGCCAACCCGTTCCAGCGCGTGGACATCGCGTCGAGCGCCGGAGACGAGGAGATGATCCGCGAGCTCGGTCCGTCGCTGTGCACGGCGATCGGTCTGGGCATGCGGCGAGGAGACGACACGTGATTCGAATCAATCTACTCCCCGTCCGGGAGGCCCGACGGGCTGCGAACCTGCGCAAGCAGGGCGTGTTCCTCGGCGGCGCCGTCGGCGCGGGGGTCGCGATCTCGCTCTTGATCTCCATGTACATGACCGCGCACATCTCGCACGAGCGGACGCTGATCGCCGCGCGCGAGGCGGAGCTGAAGAAGCTCGAGGCCGTCCAGAAGGAAGTGAAGCGGTTCCAGGACGAGCAGCAAGCGATCGAGCAGAAGCTCGCGATCATCGACCAGATCGAGGCGGCGCGAACCGGTCCGGTCCGGATCATGGACGAGATCGCGACGCGGATCCCCCAGCGAGTCTGGCTCACCCGACTCACCGCGAAGGGCGGCGTGCTCGAGATCGAGGGAAACAGCATCGACGCGGAGATCGTGGCGGACTTCGCGGCTGCGCTCGAGGAGTCACCGATGCTCTCGGGCGTCGACCTGCGCGAGACCAAGCTCGAAGAGACCGAGGGCCTGAAGCTCTCGGCCTTCAAGATGACCGCGCAGTATCCGTACCTGAAGGAAGCGCCCGCGCCGACGCAGCCGCAGGGCAGGAAGGCGCAGCGCCGCGGAGCCAGGGCCGCGGCCGGCGCGGAAAAGTAACAGGGAGCGCGAGATGGCGATCAGCGACAGTTTGAACGCGCAGCAGATCCTGCAGAGGCTGGACCGTCTGCCGCAGTTCGCGCGCTACGGGATCCTGGCGGGCGTCGCGCTCGCCGTGGTCGGCCTCTACCTGCTGCTCTTCTTCGGCGGCGATCAGAACTCGCTGCACACGCTGCAGAACAAACGGGCCAAGCTCGAGCAGAACATCCAGGCCGCCAAGGCGGTGGCGAACAACCTCGAGAGCTTCAAGCGCAAGCGCGAGGAGCTCGAGAGCCAGCTGAAGTCTGCGCTCGAGAAACTTCCCGAGTCGAGCGATCTGCCGGCGCTGCTCACCAACATCACGGGTCTCGGCAAGAGGTCCGGGCTCGAGATCCAGACCTTCAAGCAGGGCAAGAAGATCGACCGCGGCTTCTACTCGGAGCAGCAGATCGAGCTGGAGTTCGCGGGCGCCTATCACGACATCGGCCTGTTCTTCGACCGCGTCGCGAGCCTGTCCCGAATCGTGAACCTGTCGGATCTCACCTTCAGCGTGGCGAGCGAGACCAGCGAGACGCCGCAGCTCAAGGTCAAGGGAATCGCAGCGACGTTCTACTTCAACGAAGCGAGCACGGGCGCCGCGACGACTGCGCCGAAGACGGCGGGAGGGGAGTGACATGAGCGGCCTCCGGACGCTCCGATTCGCCTTTGCGCTGGCTCTTGCGCTGGCATTCTCGAGCGGCTGCTCGGACGACGATGCGGCGAGCGCGGCTGCCAAGAGCGCCGCGCCCCGGCCGACGAGAGCCGCTGCGCCCGAACCGGCGGCCCTGGCGCCGGAGTACCACTACGACCCGACCGACAAGGTCGATCCGTTCCGCTCCTATGTGCGCCGCCAGGTCACGTTCGATCCCGAGGGCAGCGCCTCGCCGCTCGAACGCTTCGATCTCACCCAGCTCGCCGTGATGGGAATCATCTGGGGTCTGGAGGAGCCGCGCGCGCTGGTTCGGGACCCGACGGGCAAGGGGTACATCGTTCGAGCGGGAACGCCGATCGGGAAGAACAAGGGCCGGATTCTGCGCATCGAGGACAACAAGGTTGTCGTGAAGGAAACGTATCTCGATCACCTGGACCGAGCGACGACCAAAGAAGTCGACCTCGAGCTCTACGTAAACGGAAGGAAGGGATGATGACTCGGCAGGGGGTGTCACTCACCATGTGGACGCTTCGAATGATTGCTGCGGTCGCATTGGCCGTGCTGCTTCCGGGAGCGCATGCGCTGGCCGGGGAGACCAAGACGATCTCCTCGGTCGAGGTGCAGGGCGAGGACGGAGTCACGCGGATCGTCCTGCGCGGCGCAAAGGATGCGATCTACACCGCATTCATGCGCGAGGATCCGCCGCGCCTGATCCTGGAGCTTCCGGACGTCGCCTTCGAGGGCGTCTCCACGCCGATCAGCGTGAAGAACGGCCTGGTCGAGGACGTGACGCTCGGGGCGTTCGGCGACGCAAAGGCGGGACACGGAATGGCGCGGGTCTCGATCGCGCTGGCGACGGCCTCCGACTACGAGGTCAAGCCGCAGGGCGACGAGATCGTGGTCGAGCTTCGCGCCGGCGCCGTGGCCGCAAGCCAGCCCGGCCCGCCCGAGGTCGCGCCC
>Ga0194120_10002186_pt1 | contig 34047 bp, 32 predicted proteins | sample TA2MahCa65mmetaG_FD_148642 | JGI IMG/M metagenome (GOLD analysis project Ga0194120, IMG submission 148642) | Freshwater microbial communities from Lake Tanganyika, Tanzania - TA2015019 Mahale Deep Cast 65m | ecosystem: Environmental > Aquatic > Freshwater > Lake | place: Tanzania: Lake... | reverse complement strand
TCGAATTTTTACTTTCTTTTGTGCCTTCGTGTCTTTGTGGCGAGAACATCTTTTACCACAAAGGCACAAAGACACGGAGGTTTTTATATCAACTTCTCTTGCTTCACTTTCTTGCCCAACTTCTTCGTTGATGATTTGAAAACGCCAACACGCGATTCCGGCATTGCGATTCGTGTTCCGTTCAGTAAATCTTCGACAGTGAGCATTTGGATTTTATCGTAGCGATTACCGAACATTTCTTTCGCGTAATAACCTTGCGACTTTGCTTCGTGCTGCATTTCCTTCGTTACCATTTCTTCCAAGCAAACAAACACGCCGATATTCGCTTGCTGTTTTTCCACAACGTGAATGAACTCGCGCACGTTCTTCACGTTCACTTTGCCGCTTTTTACTTCGATGAGAACAACTTCTTTTTTTCCTTGTTCTATTTCAAACGTGAGATAACCATCCCATCCGCCATCAGCAGTGCGCTTGGGATTGAGTACGCCGCCAAGCAATATTTCCACAACCCAATCTTGAAAACCGAATCGTCCGTCTTTCGTGTTGCGCGCAAGTTCTTTCGCCGACGCAATATCTTTGGGAAATCCCGTTATCGTGATGTTCTCTTGAATCCATTTTCGCTTTCGTTCTTCGTCTTCTTCGTACGGTTTGGTGAGACGATTGACGATGAGTTTTATTGCAAGATGAGAAATGTCAACGCCGAGCCAATTGCGATTCAAACGTTCTGCAACAGCGATTGTTGTTCCGCAGCCGCAAAAGAAATCTGCAACCAATTCTCCTTCATTCGATGATGCGTTGATGATTCGTTCCAACAATGCTTCTGGTTTTTGTGTGGGATAACCAAGTCGTTCTTTCGCGTGAGAAGAAAGTTGCATAAAATCATCCCATATATTTTGAACAGGCAATCCTTCAACTTCATCTAAATACTGTTTATATCTTGGAACTCCATTTTTCGTAAAAAAGATTTTTCCGCTTTTAATAGAATCATCTATTCTTTCTTGAGACCAACGCCAATGAGTTCCTTCTGGTGGTGATAATATTTTATCGCCAAATTTTTTTGCGTCTCCTTGACCATCTGCATTCATTGATACTGACCTGTATCTTTTACCTGTTTCGTCTATAAAAGGATAATTCTTTTCGATGTAATCAATAGAATACTTAATATACTGTCTGTTGTATGTATAAGTATTCGATTTACTAAACCATAAAATCACATCTGAAACATTGCCGAATTGATTTCCGTCATTATGGCTATATGCTCTTCTCCAAGTAATTTCATTACGAAAATTGTTTTCACCAAAAATTATATCGCAAACTAATTTCAAATAATGGCTCATTGTTGGGTCGCAATGCAAATAAAAACTTCCCGTTTTTTTCAACACTTTGTGCATATACAAAATGCGAATCGCCATTGTAGTTAAATACGCAACTGCGCTTTTAGAAATGCCAACGGTATCGAGTGTGTGCAAGAAATTCCACAAATCCAAATCCACGTCTTTGATTTCGTTGAGCGTATCGAGATAGGAAACGTTGCTCCACGTATCGGCAAATGCTTGTTTCTGCGCGGTTGCATCGGAAAAATCCAGCGATTCAAATAAAATATTGTAATCGCGTTTGCTGTTAAACGGCGGGTCAATATAAGTGAGGTCAATAAATCCGTTGGGATGTACTTTGGAGAGTTCTTTCAACACATCCAAACAATCCCCGAAATAAAGTTTTTTCATAATGCGTTTTTTTCTTTGTGCCTTTGTGCCTTTGTGTCTTGTCTACTTAGAATAAATCGGCGTTACTTTCATTTCTACAGTTCCTAATTGAGAATCTATTTTTGACCATTCTTCAATTACGATGTCGTCAAAATATGTAAGTGAAACAGATTCATCTTTATAAAAATGAACTCTCCGTGATAAAATCAAATTAGAAATTAATTGGAAACACAAAACACTCATTCTAAAATCTCTTTCGTAATCAAAGGGTTTTCGAATTGTAGTAATACTCTTGTCTTTACCAACTCTTAAAATTTGTAATGAATTTCCCATCTTAAATGAACCCATCTGACGACCACTTTTTGCCTCTAATATTTCTAATTTACTTTCTGTTGAAGGGATAAAACACATAGAATGTTTGTATGCATTGTAATCATCTCTGTCAGTAAAATCTGCTCCAAAATTTATTAGCATTTTTTTTATGACTTCTAAGTTTTTTTTAGTAGGAATATTGTCTTCAGATAAACAATCAAAATAAAACAAGTACTGAAGAAATGATACATAATTATCTTTATTTGCTTTGACTTGTGCATCAAGAAATTCAGTTTTACCAACAGCGATATTTTTTATCTTTTCATATACTTCTTTCCTATGTTGTCCACCTAAACTACTAAGATAAAGCCAAAGGTAATTGTTATCAATTTCCTTTCGATAAAAAGAGAATGTCATATTGAACAATGTTTCAATCATTTGGAAATATGTGAAATGTATTTCAATCTTCATTGTCCACAAATAATCCTCGTCCTTAATATTAGTTACATCTTTTTGAAGAATTGATTTAACTTGCTCATAGTTTTTGATTGTATTATATAACATTGACTGTTTATACAACCAATGGTCAAGTAAATATTGTTTATAAAATTGTTTAGATTCTTCTTCCGATGGATACATAATTGCAAAATGATAATAAGTTTACAAAAACTTCCCCTGTTTCTCTTTCACTTTCTTCGAAATTACTTTCTTCGTAGCATATTTGAAAACTCAGTAAAAAAAAAAGGTCGGTTATCTCATTGACGAGGGACACCGACCTAATTCATAATGATAGAAAATAAAATGTTACTTCCTAAAGCGTGACGTTGATGCTGATAAATCCGCCCACGCACGATCGGGATGAATTGCTTTTGCTCTATCGAACAACAATTCCTCGCTTTCAACGTGATTGGGATCGGGAACGCAACAATCAACGGGACAAACCGCCGCGCATTGTTCTTGGTCAAAGTGTCCTACACATTCCGTGCATTTTTCCGGAACGATATAATAAAAATCATTGGAAAGCGCGTCGTATGTTGAACCTTGATATTCGTATTGAACTCCGCCTGCGTAGATTGCCGTATTGGGACATTCAGGTTCGCATGCGCCACAGTTAATACATTCTTCAGTTATCATCGTTGCCATAAAATAAACTCCTACAAAGTTAATAATTAATTTATTGGGGTGAGAAAAAACTTGTTATTGTTTTAAAAAAGTTGGAAAATGATATGAAAAAAATACCATAAAATCTAACGCCATTTCGATGACGAGTTTGGGCAATTTTTTCAGTCGTTACAATAAAATATTCGCCATTTGACACTAACATTTCATTATCGTATTTAATTTCGAAGCATTTTCTCGACTTCTTCGAGGTGTCCGCTCTCTTCTGAAATAAAATCGCGTATAAAACTGTCCATAACCACATCGTCTGCAACATCATTGAGAAGATTCATATAGCCATTCAACGCTTTCGTTTCAATTTGAACACTTTCACGAAGGATTTGTTCCGTCGTGAGTTTTCGTGCTTTTAAATCCTCGTCAACTTTTATCGTCGGCAATCCGCCGAGAGCAACTATTTTATCGCCAAGTTTCGTGGAATGTCCAATGGATTCCGTCGCTTGCTCACGAAGAAATCCAACAATAGGAATGCGATTCAAACCAAATACGTAGTATGAGTACTGTAAGTATTTCAATGCGCCGGAGATTTCGAGATTCATCATTTCATTTAATTTTTTGATGACTTTATTTTTGTCCATAAATAATTGAGTGGTTGAGTGTAGTTTATTAAGGTGAAAAAAAAATTTGTAAGAAAAACTGTCGTAATAACGGATTCGTTCCTCTTATTTTGAATAAGTGTGAGGCAAATTTAAGTAAAATGAGAGAAATACAAAACGAACTACTTGAAACTTTTCCAAAACGAAAAATGCGAATGTGAGTATAATAAAAGCAAAAGATTCATCGCGGATTTACTTCATAACAGTTCGCACTTTTCTCAAAATTTTCTGCTTCAACGTTTTACTCTCTTCCAAAATTTTCTCCACATCACGTCTCATTTTCGTAGAAAACTTTTTCGCTTCTTTTGAAGCCAATGATTTTAGATTAATAAGCACATTCATCGCCGCGCCTTCGCAACACGAGTGAGTTAGCAACGCTGCTACTCCCGCATCGCTGATTGAATTCACGTTTCCTTTTTCTGCAACAACAGCAACACGTTTCATTACTTCCAAACTTTTCTGCATCGTTTTGAACGGAACTTGCGCGGCGTATTTTGTTGCTTCTTCAACTGCGAAAATTTGTTTCGCTTTTTCTTCTTCGGATTTTTTTGGAAGTCGAAACGCGTCCATCACTTTATTGAATGCTTCAGTATCTTCATCAACGAGTGAAAGCAATTCATCTTTCAACTTCTGACATTCTTCCGCAACAATTTTCAATTCCTCGAAATATTTTTCGTAACCTTTTTTTCCAATTGTCAGATTCGCAACCATTGCAGAAAGCGCAGATGCAAGCGAACCGGCAAGAGCAGATGCGCTTCCACCACCGGGCGCAGGTGAATCGGTAGAAAGTTCATCCGCAAAATCTTTTACGGAAAGATTGTTCAGCGATTTTTTATTTTCAGAAAGAACATACTCGATAATTTTTTTCTTCGCATCGAATTTTGAAACATCATTGAGTCCCAACGATTGAATTGCAATTTCAATTAATTGTTTTTCCGGAACGCCGGCAGATTTTCCTTGTCGCGCTAAATAATATTTTCCCGCAAGCAACATCGCTTCTTTCGGAATCAATCCAACAATTTCGCTTCCCGTTACACGCAAACCAAGGGACGTTGCTTCTTTCACACATTCTTCAAACGCAACGTGAGGCGGAGTAATATTGTAATTCGTCAAGTTAATCGAAACTTGCGCGCGATTATATTCTTCAATAACCCAACCAACTGCCTTCACCGATTTCAATGTTCCTGCAGTTCGAATTTCATTTCCGTTTTCATCCTTCATAATTCTTCCTTCATCATTTTTCTTCACTCTTCCTTGTTCACGAATACGAAACGCAATTTCATTCGCCAATTTTTTATCAGTCGTGTTTAAGTTCACGTTGTATGCAATAAGAAAATCACGCACACCAACAACAGTTGCGCCGCTTTTTGCATTGAACTTCGCTTCACCGAAATCCGGTTTCCAATTGTTGTCGCGCAATTTTTCCTGCAAACCTTCATACTCGCCTTTGCGAATATCGGCAAGATTTTTTCGCGAAGGAGAAGTCGCGGCATACTCATACAAATACACGGGAATGTTGAGTTCATCGCCGACACGTTTGCCGAGTTGTTGTGCAAGCGCGATACATTCCTCGAGCGTTACACCGGAAATCGGAATGAGCGGACAAACATCAGTCGCTCCCATTCGCGGATGTTCACCTTTGTGTTTCGTCATATCAATAAGTTCGCTTGCTTTGCGAATTGCTTTGAACGCCGCATCGCACACAGCATTGGGTTCTCCGGCAATGGTGAAAACAGTTCTGTTCGTTGCCGCGCCCGGGTCAACGTCGAGAAGTTTTGCGCCGTCAGTTGTTTCAATTTCTTTTGCGATGGCGTCAAGAATATTTTTGTCGCGTCCTTCCGAAAAGTTAGGAACGCATTCGATGATTTTGTTCATAATGTTTGTTTTTGTTGCCACGAATTACACGAATTTTCACTAAATAGTATTCGTGTCAATTAGTGAAATTCGTGGCTCATATTTTATAAAACGATTCTTTTTGTCTCTAATGACTCTTTTCCAAAATTTACAATCAAACCTAATTTGAGTTTCGATACAGCAAGATAATTCAACGTTTGCGAAATATGTTCTTCCGCAATTCCGCTCCCACATTTCACTTCTAAAATTATTTTATCGAATGCAACAAAGTCTGCAAAGAATTTATGAGGAAGCGTTATTTCTTTGTAGTGTATCAAAAATTCCTTCTCTCGTTCAAACGGAATATTTCTCTTTTGAAATTCATATTCAATCGCATCTTTGTAAACAATTTCTAAAAATCCTTTACCGAGTTGTCGATGAACTTCCATACAAACGCCGACAATTTGATACGATTCGTCTTTGTAAATCAATTCACTCATTCGTGTCAATTAGTGAAATTAGTGGCAAACTTTTTTTCAACGGAATTACTATCGCTCCATCTCTAAAATTTCCGAGCACTTCTGCTTTGCCTGGCAATAGAAAAGTCCCGTGAGTAATTGCATCTTATTCATCACAGTTCATCCGTTCAACGTTCAGTAATAAAATTTTTCCACATCATTGATTCTATCGGTTTCGTTGTACGTTTGTTGTACTTCGCTGATTTCTTTTTTGAATACGGCGTTAAAATTTCCCCGCTCACTTCAAAGAAAATCAATTGACCAATCGGCATTCCCGCATAAATCTTTACAGGTTGCTTCACAGAAATTTCGAGCGTCCACGTATTACAAAAACCAACATCCCCTTTTCCCGCTGTTGCATGAATATCAATTCCTAATCTTCCAACGCTGCTTTTTCCTTCGAGAAACGGAACGTGTTTATGCGACTCGGTGTACTCTTCTGTAACGCCAAGATATAATTTACTAGGAACAAGAATGTAACCATCGCGGGGAATTGCAAAATGATGAACACGGTTATGTTTTCGTGCATCAAGAATTTCGTCATCATATAACGCAAGATATTTTCCAAGATGAACATCGTAACTGTTGGCGCCAAGACAATCTTTATTAAACGGTTCGATGACAATTGTTTTACATTTCAGTTCTTTGAGGATTTTGGAATCAGAGAGTATCATTGTATAAAAAATAAAAAAAAACAGTGAAAAAGTACGAATTCTTATTTACTTTTTACGGCACCAGAATTTATACATAGCAGAAAACGCTTTCGGGTGTTTCGCTTCAAATAATTTCCATTTATACAAATCCGTAAGTGACTCTTTTTCTGGAAACATATTGAAAAATCCCGTGCGCAATTTCGCATCAAGTTCAAAACCAAGAAAATGCAAATGCAACTCCCTCATCGTTTCAACAAGTTTCGGAATAGTGAATGTGTTTTCTTCAACGTGAAACAACAAATCTCTGCACGAACTTATCGAATAGAAATCGCTCGAAAGCAGAATTTCTTTCGCGGGATGTTCGTTCGGTAAATTAAAAATTTGTTGTCGCGCTTTACGAATAGTACTTTCGGTTTGAGAAAAATTCTCTGTCTCCAAAAACTTCCTCGCTTCGCGAACATCACGCCGCGCCGATTCACTGTATAATCCGATTTTCATTACTCCATTTTCTTCAAGCAATTCGGTAAGAATTTTCCATCCTTCGATTGCTGAACGAAGATGATGCAAAACTCCTGAACTTTCGATGAGGAAAAATTTTTTGTTGAGTTGCGACAAAGAAAGGATATCGCCTTGGACATACGTGATATTTCTTATTTCGTATTCTTCTGTTTTGCGCAGCGCATACAATAAACTTGCTTTACTGAAATCTATTGCGGTGATTTCGGTGTCGGGAAATCGCATACTGGTCTTTATCGGATGCGCTCCTGTTCCACATCCCGCAATAAGAATTGGCGCAGGTTTTGAAACAAACAAATTTTTTTTTGAAGGGAAAAATTTTTTCAACCATTGTTCAAAGGGAATCTGTTCGGGTTTGGAAATGCTAATCCATTGCGGATACGGATTCTCCTCGTATTGCTGTTGAACTGCTTTTGATGTTTCATTTTCCAGTAATGCAAGAGTTTCAATTTTTTTTTCACAATATTTTTCGATGATTGCACTGATGATTTGCTCTTGAATTATTTTTCGAAATGGTTCGCTCCACTGCATTATATCTTGGTCCATTAACCGATGCGCATTTTGAAAGGATGAAAGCGGTTTGTATAACGCAACAAGCGCAAAGTCTTTTTCCCATAAAAGTATTTCTTCGGGTGCATCCTTCAAAACGGAATTAAGTTTATTGAACAAGATGTCCACCATTCCGCTTTCTTCTTCGCGAACGTCGAATACATATTCATTGTAAAAATCTTGTCGTGCGAGTGCGCATAAAAATGAATAAGGAACGGATAATTTTTCGTGCGTAAAACTATCCTCAAAACGTTGGAACAGAATATTGCGTCGTATATAGGTGAACACACGCTCACCTTCTTCATCGCGCATAACTATGCGTGGTAATGCGGTTATGCACAAATCGTTCTTGAAAAAACTCTGAAAATATTCTACCGAAAAATTTATCGGTAAAGATTGTAACACAGCACGATAGATAACCGAAAACTCAGGTAATTGTTTTATTGCCGTTACGATAGCGGATGAAATTTCTCGATTGCCAACATATTTGTTTTCACAAAGAGAAATAAGAATCGGAACAAATTCTTTTTTCAATGGCGGTAATTTGTAATCGTGCAACAATCGCGTAAGAATACGGGTTAGTGTCTCAGAGTTGGAATGAAGCAAAAGCGATTGAAACAACACATTCATCGCGTTGGCAATTTGATTATGTTTCAACAACAAGTTCACAAGATTTTCCCACAAAAAAATATACTGAGGATTGTTTTCGACAAGTTGCTTTGCTCCTTCGATGGAGGAAGAAAGAGTTCGAATTATTTCTTCTTTCGGCGCTGTTTTGTTTGGAATGTTCTTTTTCAATAATTGATGAATGATAATTTTAGCAAAAAAACAGAAGAAAAGTACAGAGAAACGAAAGGAGAAAAAAGATTTCCTTGCACAAATAAAGTAATGAACTATGATTAAATTTTTCGATACGTTTTTTTCTACCTTGTGAAAACGTGTATATTTTTCCCCGTTTTTCACAACGCATCGGGCGAATGGCGGAACTGGCAGACGCGCTGGACTTAGGATCCAGTCCTTTACCGGGTGTGGGTTCAACTCCCTCTTCGCCCACTTTTTTTCAAAAATTATTCTAAAAAATTTGTGGAAGTTATAATCAATACTCCTTCAACAGTTAAAATCGAAATCAATGTAGTACTCAATGCGGACGATTTGCAGTCGCATTTTGATTTAGCATATACAAAAGCCGCAAAAACGATTGAGATTGCAGGGTTCAGAAAAGGAAAAGCGCCGCTTGCAATGATAAAACGGATGTACGGTGAAGAAATTGAGTACCGGGAACTTGATACCATTGCTAATTTTTTTTATCAGCAAATTGTCAGAGAAAAAAAACTTCGTCCTGTCGGGGAACCATTGCTCGCCGATATAAAATATAATCGTGGAAATTCTCTGTCGTATGTCGTGCATGTAGAAATGCTCCCGGAGTTTTCCATTCAGGAATTGACGGGAATTTCTGTTCAGAAAATTATTCACAAAGTAACCGACGAAGAAGTTGCGAATGAAATAGAATATTTACGGAGAACTAACGCAACGTATTCAGATGTTCAACAAGCAACAGATGAAGAACATATTATCACATTCGAAATTCAGGAACTGGACGAAAACGGTTTGCCAATTGTCGGAAATAAAACAGAGCCGATTCAAGTGCATCTTGGAGACGAATCGAAACTTGCTGAAATTCGCGAAGGACTCAAACACTCTGAAGTTGGCAAACATTATCACATCACGTACACTCCACAACAAGGTGAACGACAAGAACCGATTGACGGAAAATTTGAAGTGCTGCGAATTCAAAAAGTAACGCTTCCCGAATTGAATGAGGAGTTTGTGAAAAAAATTACCAAGAATAAATTTTCTTCGATGGATGAATTTCGAACGAGTATTCGAAAGGATTTGGAAACGTATTGGAACGACCGCAGTATTCGAACTGTTGAAGATGCGATTGCCGCAGAACTTGTTCATCGTCATCCGTTTGAAGTTCCCGATTCGCTCGTCAAAGGATTTACGGATGGTTTGCTGGAAGAAATCAAAGAAAAACAACCGGGGAAAATTTTGCCGACGAATTTCGACGAACAAAAGTTTCGAGAAGAGAATCAGGTATATTCCGTTTGGCAAGCAAAATGGTTTTTGCTACGGGATAAAATTCGTGAGCATTTGCAATTGAAAATTGAAGATGCGGATTTTGAAAAAATTGCGGAAGAAGAATCGAAGAAAATTGGGGTTGAAAAAGAGCGTTTGGTTGCTTACTATAAAAATTCAAAATCGCTGAATGAAAAAATTCTCAATGATAAAATGTTTACATATCTGGTTTCCACTGCAGTTATTACTGAAAAACTCGACACGGAATTAGAAGAATCAAAAATCATTACATCGTAACCCGAAACACCAATTCATCTATGAATCCACAAATCTATAACCAACTTGTTCCCATTGTTGTCGAACAATCGGGACGAGGCGAACGCGCGTATGATATTTTTTCACGGCTATTAAAAGAGCGAATTATTTTTATCGGTACTGCGATTGATGATGTTGTTGCAAGTTTAGTTATTGCGCAAATGCTTTTTCTTGAATCTGAAGACCCTGAAAAAGATATTCATGTGTATATAAGTTCGCCGGGAGGAAGCGTAACCTCGGGGCTCGCAATTTACGATACGATGCAATATATTCGCGCGGAAGTTTCCACGATTTGCATAGGAATGGCAGCAAGTATGGCGGCGGTATTGCTTGCTGGAGGAGCAAAAGGAAAACGTATGGCGCTTCCTAATTCGCGTATTATGATTCATCAACCGTGGGGCGGCGTGCAGGGAACAGCAAGCGATATTTCTATTCAGGCGGAAGAAATTCTTCGAATGAAAAAACGGATCAATGAAATTCTTGTACACCATAGCGGAAAACCCTTGGAACAAATTGAAAAAGATACTGACCGCGATTTCTATATGTCGTCTCAAGATGCAAAAGAATATGGTTTAGTAGATAATATTCTTGTAAAAAAAGAGTTAATCAAGAAACCCAAAATGTAGGTGTAGTTTTCCATTTCGATTTGTTTTCACAAATAGATACTTAGAAAAAAACGGATAATGAAAAATTTCTTCACAACAGTCTCTCATTTCAATTCTCAAATGTAATGCGTGCTCATCCACTTGAAAACATTCTCTGTTCGTTTTGCGGACGGAACAGCGCAGAAGTGCAAAATATCGTCGCAGGACCCGATGTGTACATTTGCGACAACTGCATTCTAAATTCTTCTGAATTGTTACGAAAAACTCACCCGCAAAAATTTCATCGCCATGATATTCGCACAAAACTTACCCCCATCAAAATAAAAGAAGCGCTGGATGAATTCGTTATCGGACAAACGAAGGCAAAAAAAATTCTTTCTGTTGCGGTGTATAATCATTACAAACGATTGCAATATCGTCCGATAACATCGTTCGATGATGTGGAAATCGAGAAAAGCAATGTTTTGTTAATTGGACAAACCGGCACCGGAAAAACATTACTTGCGCAAACGCTTGCACGGATTCTCGACGTTCCGTTTGCCATCGCCGATGCAACAACGCTTACGGAAGCAGGGTACGTTGGCGACGATGTTGAATCTGTTCTTGTTCCGTTGTTGCAAAACTGCGATTACAATACTGACCGTGTCGAATTTGGTATTGTGTACATTGATGAAATAGACAAAATTGCGCGCAGAGGAGATTCTTCGTCAATAACACGCGACGTTTCCGGCGAAGGAGTGCAACAGGGACTCTTAAAAATTCTCGAAGGAACAATCGCAGGCGTTCCTCCCAAAGGGGGAAGAAAACATCCTGAACAGCCGCTTGTAAATATCAACACAAAAAATATTTTGTTTATCTGCGGAGGAGCGTTTGAAGGATTAGATACCATTGTTTCCCAACGAATGCATAAACAAACGATGGGATTTGGCGCAGAAATTCACACAAAAGAAACTCTCACGCGTGATGATTTGATAGCAAAAACTCAACCCGATGATTTACTCAAATTCGGTTTGATCCCGGAATTTATCGGACGACTTCCGGTGATTGCACCGCTTCATTCACTTGATGAAAAAGCATTGATGAATATTCTTACTGAACCCAAAAATGCGATTATCAAACAATTCAAGAAACTGCTCGAAATGGAAGGCGTTGATTTAGAGTTCAAGAAAGAAGCGTTGCAACTTGTTGTAAAAAAAGCAGTTAAACTGAAAACAGGTGCGCGCGGGTTACGTTCCATCATCGAAGAAATTATGCTTGATGTGATGTATCATCTTCCGGCAAAACATAACATCGTAAAAGTAATTATCACGAAAGAATGTATCGAAAAGAAAAAAGAACCGACATACATATTCAAAGAACCGATGAAACAAAGCGCATAGATTGTTTAAAAAAAAATGGCTGATGCTTTATTACTATCAGCCATTTTGTTTTTTTATAATGAGAAATTTATTTTTTCTTTGTTGTCATTGTTGATGTTCCGATAATTTCATTTCCCGCATTATCGCGTTCATTGAATGTTTGAATCAACGTATGTTCTTCCTGAAATTCCATTGTGCGAACTGAACTATTTCCTGCGCCTTCCCACGTCATCAAAATTTTCTTTCCATCTGTTTTTCCTCTTCCGGTATAGGCGCCGCGAAAATTATCGAACCAATATCCAACATATTCACCCGTAGCGGCGTCTTTTGTCATCATCCCGATTGCGGAATATTTCATTTCCATAAACATTTTTTCCACTTCGGATTCCGACATTCCCATTGTTGCAGCAGATTTTTTTACATACTCTTCGTTTGGTTTTATCAATTCATTGGTATAATGAATGACGACGTACTGATTATCGCACGCCCATTCGCACTGTTGCCATTCTTTTGCTGTTCCAACGTTTGATTCGCTCGTTCCGCTCCATTCGCCAATCATCCATTTATACCATTCATCGTCAAGCGGTTTTGGTGGAGCGCCGGTATTCGTTTCCTGTTTTATCTCTTCCGCTTTTTGCGCAAATGTTGAAACAGAAAATAAATTACAGAGTATAAAAAGAAGAATGCAAAGTTTATTCATACGATAAGTTTTTTAATTGTTTATTTGAAAAATATATTTTTGAAAAAAATTGTAAAGAATATGAACTTAAAATTTAAAATGCAGCACTAACATACGAAAACCTACAATGAGAGAAAATGTTAGTAGTCTAAAAAAAAATATTTACTTACTTCAAGAGAGGATATCCCTACTTCCGAAGTGTGGATATATATTTTTTCAGGAAATTATGACGGATTCCACCAGTATGAAAACTTCATCAGAAAAACATTTTCATAATTTGGTTTCCCCAGAAGATTTTTTAAATCTCTTCCAAAAGAAAAATTGCCGGCATCATCGTAATTCTCACTGCCTCGTGTCCACACTAAGTACATTGTTGAACCAGGAAGAAACTCCCATCGAAGAACAGCATTACCGCGCAGTGATTTGAAATTGAAATTCGGATTGCTGAATACGAACGGCTCTGCGGCGCCGCTTCCATCGGGGTCAACGGTGTATTTATCGTTTCCTGCGTTATAAGAAATTGTCGAACCGTTTTCGCCGTAATTATTGAACGTATAGGTTGCCGGTTTTTTCAATTCTTTGAACTTGTTGTAACTTCCAACAGAGATTAACGGCTGAATGTATAATTGTAATGTAAGTTTTGGTGTGAACGTATAATCCATTCGAATGCTCGATGAAAACTCCGTTTGGTCAAGTTTTCCAAATACGTAACGATTTCCAAATGTATATTGAGCAAGCGAATCGGGAACGGGATTATTTTCAAATTTCTTTTCCGGAATCCATTGCGCCATTGTAACATCTCTCGTAAAACCGGGAGTAATTTGCAAAGAAATATTTGAACTTGGTTTCCATTCAAGTTCGGATTCAACGCTTACATGCCACCCGCCCGATTCACTTCTTCCGGCGAATATTCCAAATTCAACAACTATTTCTTTACGCGAATCTGTTGAAATCCTGATTTTTTTACCGTAAAAATTTGTTGTTTTGAATAACGGTCCGCCGCGTGTTTGTTGGTTATCAAACGATGCGCTTTGCATCATAATATTTCCGTTGAGATGCCAAAAGCCAAGTGTTTGCGCATTGTAAAAAATAAAATAACCCTCACCGATTTGAACTCCGTCAAAATCGTAGTTGCGGAATGTCGCCGCATTAAATCCTTTTCTGCGGAATATTCCATCCGATTCGTACCATTGATATCCGCTGAAAATATGCATATTGATGATATCGGCGCGAAATTGAAATCCCAAATCGTTGGATTCAAATCCCGGCGAAATAAACCCAACAGCAGAATTAAAACTCCAGTTTCCTTTTTGTTTATTCACTGCAAATCGTCCCGCGTATCCTGAAAGCGACGTTGCACTCGAATCCACACCCAAATGCTTTGCATCGGGACGTTGGTAATAGCGAAGCGGAGAACGTTGCATATCAATCATTCTCCTTGTTGTCCCTTCAACTCGAGAGCCGGTTGTCCATCCAGTAATAACCCATTCTTTTTCAGTATCGAACGTAGTCCATCCATCAACACCAAGTGTGAATGCGCGTTTGTTGTATTCGTCTATGAGATACGGTTCATTCAAATCGCGAATGACGGAAGTAGAAATTATTCCAAACGCATATTTTCCATCTTCAAATTCTCTTTTTGTTCGCAAAATATTATACGATGCTAACGGTTCAACAACATCGTGAAATTGTTGCATTGTATTCGCATCTTTTACTGTTGCATATTCTCGTTGCGTTGTTGCAGAAACAACGCCAAGTGACCAATTATCCGCAATTTTTCCCGTAAGTTTTGCCGCTCCTAAAATTGTCGTATAGCTTGGAATATCAACAAAGTTTTCGCCATACGGGTCGTGCAAAGGCCATAATTTTGGTGAACGCCCGATTCTTCTGCTGTAAAAAAAATCCGGATTTCCCCAATTGAGCTCAAAATTATGATTTGCACCTCCTCTTGCAAAATCGAAAAAGGTTGAACCTTCAATAAAGAACGGACGTTTTTCTTGAAAAAAAATTTCGAACTGCGAAAGATTGACAACCGCAGGGTCAACTTCGACTTGTCCAAAATCTGGATTGATAGTTGCATTCAATGTCAAATTATTTCCGATTCCGAATTTTATATCCGCTCCAATGTTTCCTGCTTGTGTACTTCCATCATTGAACGGGTCGCCTTCCGAAAATTGATTCGTCGTTGTTGCGCTCCCGACGATATACGGAAGAATTTCTAACTTTGTCGGTGGTAAAATATTTTTTATTCCAATGAGTTCTGCAGATTTGGAAACACCAATTACTTCATTCTGAGGAGTTGCAACAAGATAATCCTCTTCTTTGTATCGCTCTGTTTTTCTCATAAAATTTATTCCCCACACGTACTCATCTTGCTTTGAAAACCGTAATTGCGAATAAGGGATTTTCATTTCAACTGACCATCCATTGCCATCAATTTGCGAAGCCGCATCCCACACTCCATCCCACGAATCATCTGCCCACGAGTCGTTGTAAATTATTCCGTCGCAAATAGAACTACTCGGATTGACACCGAAATAAAACGCCGTACGTTTATCGTTATACGAATCAACAGAAAAATACAACCAATCAGAATTTAAATCTGCGTCGCGACGTCCAATACGCGTCGTTATCGAATCGGGAGACAAATCGTGCATTCGTGCAGCAACGTACAACACTTCATTGTCGTATCCAATCCACACTTCGGTTTTATTCGTTGGAACGGCATTTTCTATCGGTTCACGTTGAGTAAAATTGGAAGTACCCGCTCGTTGCCATTCTGGTTCAGATAATATTCCATCAACGTTGATTGTTGCTGTTACACGAACCGCTTCCATTCTGTAACGCGATTCTCGAGTATAAATCTCCGAATGAACAGAAGTTGGCATTGCGAAAAAAATCGCGCAAATAAACACGCATGCAATTGTAATTTTCATAAAGAGTTTTTATTTCGTTTGAATAAAATATCGTAAAAATAATAATGTATTTGACCGAATTGACATAGAGATAGTTGTAAATGTTTCATTGTGAATAAAACTACTTTCTCGTGGAACTGTAGATTTCCCTCAACGCTATTCCGTAGCGTAATCCTCGTTCGCTCACCACAAGTTCACTCCACGAAAAATATTGCATTGTCTCAAAGAGAATCAATGTTCCAGCAAATAAAATATCTTCTCTTCCATTCGCAGCGGATGTGAAAGAAAGAATTTCTTGCGGCGTTTTTTTTGAAAGAATGTGAAACCATTCTTCAATCGCATCAATGCTCAAAATATAATTTGCAACTTTGGAAACATCAAACACAAAAACATTTTGTGCAAGCAACGCAAGTGTTGTAACTGTTCCTGCAACACCGATGAGTTGTGAGTTCGTAAATTGTTCTTTCGGAATTTCTGATAAATGTTCGTAAATAAACTTTCTGGCGTTGTCAATTTCATTTTCTTTCGGAGGAAGGGAAGCAAAAAATTTTTCAGTTATTCGTACTGCACCGATATTCAAACTTTTAGAGAAGAAGTTACAAGTTGCGAGTTGCGTGTTGTGAACTTGAAATTTGTTTTTGAACTGCGAACTTGAAACTCGTAACTCGTAACTTAGTTCCGTGCTTCCTCCTCCAATATCAATGACAGCAACATTTTCTTGAAGATTGTTTATTCCTGAAATTGCACCGCGAAATGTCCACAACGCTTCATCTTCGCCGCTTAAAATTTCAATCGCAATTTCTGTTTCCGATTTCATTCGCTCAATAAATTCTTCACGATTCGAAGCATCACGCAATGCGCTTGTTCCTGTTGCAATAATTTTATCAGCGCTGTATTTGGAAATTAATTCTTTGTATTCAAGAAAAACTTCTTTCACTCGCTGAAAAGAATTTTCAGAAATTCTTCGCGCTGCATCAACATCCTTTCCAATTCGCGGAGAACGCAATTCATCACGCAAGACTTTTATTTTTCCATCAACAGAAATTTCTGCAATGAGAAGTAATGCAGTGTTTGTGCCTAAATCAATTGTTGCAATTTTCATTCGATTTTTACAAGCACAGAAATGTCATTCGTCATTGGTAATTTGTCATTTGTAGATTTACTAATGATGAATGACCAATTACAAATTACACACAAACGCAATCCACTCATTCTCGGAAACTTCCTCAATAACATTCAAAGAATTTTTTGCAAACGCAGAAAGAATATTCTCCCGTTCGTCCCGTAACAATCCCGAAAGTAAAATTTTTCCGTTAGGTTTGATTGAAGAAATCATTTGCGGAAGAATTGGAAGAATAATGCTTGACTGAATGTTCGCAAGGATTGCATCGAAATTATTTTCCTTCACGCTTTCCAGTGTTCCAAGTTGAACGGAGATTTGTTGGCCGACATTATTCAACGTTACATTTTCTTTCGTGTTTTCGATTGACCATTCATCATTATCAACAGCGATACATTTTTTTGCGCCGAGTTTGATTGCGGCAATGGCAAGTATTCCTGTTCCCGTTCCCAAGTCAAGAACAAAATCGTTTTGCTGCACATATTTTTCTGCAAGTTGTAACATCAATCGTGTTGTTTCGTGATGTCCCGTGCCGAACGACATTTTCGGGTCAATCGTAATTACGATTTTTCCGTTTGTGTTTTCAATTTCTTTCCACGACGGACGAATAATTATTTTTTCTGTTGCAAGAATCGGTTCAATAGAATTTTCCCATTCTTTGTTCCAATCCTGATTTTCAATTTCTGCAACCGAAAATTTTACATCGGGGAATTTTTCAGAAAGAAATGCTGACGAATTTTCATTCCAAATATTTTTTTCTACATATCCTTTTAAAATGTCATTGTCTTCCCAAAATCCTTCAAAACCAAGTTGTGAAAGAAATGCGATGAGAAGTTCCTGTTGTGTTTGTGAAAGAGAAAAGGAGAGTTCAAGATAGGTTTTGTTCATTCGCCGGAGAACGATTTTGAAAATTGTCTTACAAACTTTGAAATCGAAAAATTACATTGAGCAAAACTGTTCCCACGGCTTCCAAACTTTCCGCACTGCAATGTTCTGGCGTGTCGTGCGTTGTGTGCCAATAGTTTTGCGTTTCATTCGGATAGTTGAAATCAATCAAGTCAATACATTTTATTCCCACTTCGTTGAAGGGAATATGGTCGTCAATTAAACTCGGTCCTTCTCCATCGGCGAATTGAGGAATGCCAAGTTCGTTCGCCGTATTCCACACGAGTTCAACTACATCGGGAGCGAAATGCATCGATGCTTTTTCTCGTTTGATTTCGAGTTCTGCGTCACCAATCATATCAAGCAAAATTCCGAATTGAGGCGTGTGTTCAAAGCGAAAATTTTTTGCAAAATATTTTGCGCCGAGAAGATAACGCGACAAATCTCCTTCTTCGCCGTAATCTTCGCCGTCAACAAATAAAATATCAACGCCGATGTTTGGTTTTGTTTCTTTCAATGTGCGCGCAATTTCCAACAACACAGCAACGCCACTCGCACCGTCATTCGCGCCGAGAATCGGTTGATTCTGCTTGGATATATTGTCATCTCTGTCTGCGCGAGGGCGAGTATCCCAATGAGCGAGAAGTAAAATTCTGTTCGGGTTGTTCGGTTGAAACCTTCCCAAAATATTTGTCATTGTAAAAACTTCATTCCCGTAACCAACGTGCGTGAATGGTTGAAGAATAACAGTATCGGCAAATTTGGAAAGTTCGTTTGAGAGATATTGTAAACATTTTTTATGTCCAACACTTCCCGGATTTCGCGGACCAAAGTTTGTCTGCGCAAGTAAATAATTCCACGCGGATTTTTTATTGAATGATGGAACAGCGATTGGAGATTTGGCATTTGATGTTTGAGTTTGTTGATTTGTTTGCTCGTTTGTTGGTTTGTTGGTTTGTTGATTGTTGCAAGAGAAAAAGCAGAGAGCAGCGAGCATAGAGCATAGAGGAAGAAAAATGAAATCTAAAATCTTCAATCTAAAATCTAAAATCTTTCGACTCACATCCCACATCTCAAATCTCATATCTCAAAAATTTCCTTTCGCCGCTTCCAAAGTATTCTTCATCAGCATTGCAATCGTCATCGGACCAACGCCGCCGGGAACAGGTGTAATTGCGTTTGCAACATTTTTTACATTTTCAAAATCTACATCGCCGACAATTTTGTAACCGGTTTTTGTCGTTGAATCTTCAATGCGATTTATTCCAACATCAATTATGACAGCGTTTTCTTTCACCATTTCTTTCGTGACAAATTTCGGTTTGCCAATTGCAGCAATGAGAATATCTGCTTGCTTCGTGAAATATGAAATATCCTTCGCTCCCGTATGAACAATTGTTACTACGGAATTTCCACTATGTTTTTGTAAAAGAATATTCGAAATCGGTTTTCCGACAATGTTACTGCGACCAATAACGACAACGTGTTTGCCGCTTGTTTCAATTCCACTGCGCACAAGCAGTTCATAAATTCCCGCAGGCGTGCACGGAAGAAAACATTTTTCCCCAGCGACAAGTTTACCAATATTCACGGGGTGAAAACCGTCAACATCTTTTCGGAAATCAATCGCTTCGATAATTCTACTTTCGGAAATCTGTTTTGGCAATGGAAGTTGAACAAGTATACCATGAATTTTTTCACTGTGATTCAATCGTTCAATCAAACGCAGCAACTGCGATTCGGTAGTTACGGATAGAAGTTTTTCGGTGAGAGAAAAAAATCCCATTTCATCGCACGCTTTTCCTTTTGAATTTACATAACTCAACGATGCAGGATTTTCTCCAACAATAAGAAACGCAAGTCCCGGAGTAATGTTGTGCTCGCGTTTGAGTTTCTCGGTTTCGAGTTTTATTTCATCGAGAATTTGTTGCGAGATTTTTTTGCCGTCAATTATTGTTGCCATTGGAAAATGTTTTTAATAGAACACGGATAACACAGATTGTTACGGATTCGGCACGGATTAAAAATCTGTGAACATCTGTTTCATCCGTGTAATCCGTGTTCTATTTTTCAACTACACAAACTTCGGAAATTGTATCTGTTCAAACTTCACTGCTTTTCCGGTTTCGCTATCAACTTGCACATACGCACCGCAAAGATGAACGTCGTTGCTTGCGAGTTCGTACTTGTGCGCAGTTTGCGTAATCATTCGGCGAATCGCAATTTCTTTTTTCATTCCGAGCGAAGAATCATACGGTCCGGTCATTCCAACATCGGTAATGTATGCAGTTCCTTTCGGCAAAATTCTTCCGTCGGCAGTGGGAATGTGCGTATGCGTTCCCAGCACTGCGCTCACACGTCCATCGAGAAACCATCCCATCGTTACTTTTTCTGCAGTTGCATCGGCGTGCATATCAACGAGTATCACTTTAGTTTCCGCAGAAATTTTTGGCAGCGCCCATTCTGCTGTGTGAAAAGGACAATCAATCGGCGACATATAAATTCTTCCTTGCAAATTGAGAACGCCGACTTTTCCTTTCTCTTTCAAATCATAAATTGCATAACCGTTACCGGGATTCTCGCGCGGATAATTGAGCGGACGCAAAACATATTTTTCTTTCGCAAGAACTTTTCGCGATTCCCAATTTTCCCACAAATGATTTCCGCTCGTAATAACGTGCACACCGAGATTAAAAAGATTCGTCGCATCTTGCTGACGAATTCCTTTTCCGTTGTCAATGTTTTCGCCGTTTGCAACGCAGAAATCAATCTGATAATCGTCAATAAATTTTTTGAGAAATGTTTCGACGATTTGATAACCGGGAGTTCCGACAATATCGCCGATAAAGAGTATGTTGAGTAGTGCCAAGGAATTTTTTATTTTGTGAAAAAGTTATGGAGAATATATGAAATGGATTTGGGATGTGCGATTTGCGATGTACGATGAAAAAACATAAGTGAAAAAATTTGCAAAACTGTAATTGCTTTTTGGTTTTTAGAATTTAGCATTTGGATTTTGCAATTGAGAATTTCCAAATCCATAGACGGAACTTCAACCGGTACATACAAGCAACGATAACGAGAATCGTGTAATTGCATATTGTTGTTTTTCCAAAACAATTTTCCGAAATTTTTGTCGCATTTTTTCTACACATATTCATCGAGGCATTTATGATAACTTCTCAAAAAAATAAACTCAACATTACGTGGCTTGGACATAGCGCGTTTCAATTGGTAACTTCAAACGGAAAAATAGTTCTCCTTGACCCGTGGCTTGATAATCCGGAAGCGCCGCGTGAAATAAAAGACACAATCAGTGCAGATATTATTCTCGTTTCGCACGGACACAGCGACCATCTCGGCAATACTATTGAAATTGCAAAACGCACTCAAGCAAAAGTGATTTGTATTTTCGAAATATATTTGTTCTTGCAAAGTAAAGGTATTTCTTCAGCAATCGGAATGAATAAAGGCGGAACAATGGACGTTGACGGAATAAAAATTACGATGACAGATGCAAAACACAGTTCTACGATTGAAGACGGTGCGAAAATTCTTTGCGGAGGCGAAGCCGCGGGATTTGTTGTGGAATTTGAAAACGGTTTCAAAATTTACTACGCAGGAGATACAAGCGTTTTCTCCGATATGAAAATTATCGGAGAATTGTACACTCCCGATATTGCGTTTCTTCCGATTGGCGATTTATACACGATGGGACCCAAAGAAGCGGCGTATGCTTGTACGCTTATCAATCCGAAATTCATTATCGGAATGCACTACGGAACATTTCCCGTATTAAGCGGAACCCCGGAAGCATTGAAAAAACTCCTTTCTCCCGCATTGCGAATGAAAGTAATGGAGTTAGAAGTTGGAAAAAGTGTGGGAGTGTAGGTTGTTTTTGTTTTTTGCAACTGAACGATAAAAGTTAAAATATTATTGGGAAAAAATGATTTTTGAAATGTTGCATACCGGTTACGATCTTTTACTTGTAAAAAAATGTTTGCGCAAATAAATGAAGCCGTTTAGCAAATATATTATATGAAGACTTTGCAAAACACCCTCAAATGGAAACTGTCAATGCGGGCGCACCGAAGCAATCTTCTTGATTCTACAACAAACTAGAAATTGGGTATTTAAAAGAAAAAGCTACTCTCAGTCAACGAGAGTGTTTTTTTAAAAAGAGAAGCGATAGGAAAAACAGTTTTAGAGTTTTTCTACTTCCGTAACGATGGATGCTTTATTGTTATGAACTTCAGCAAACCCACCGTTTGTTTTGTAGCAAGTTTCGTTTCCGTTTGCTTCCACAAATTTAATTATTCCACCGGAAAGCGAAGAAAGAATCGGCGCATGATTGTAAAGAACCTGAAAACTTCCCAGTTCGCCGGGAACGGTAAATGAAGTTACTTCACCGTTAAACACTGTTGCTTTGGGCGAAACAATTTCCAGTGAGAATTTTTTATCGTTCATTTTAGTTCAGTGTTTTTTTGTAATTGTCAATCACTTCGTCAATTGTTCCTTTCATATAGAACATTCCTTCGGGAATATGGTCGCAATCGCCTCTGATGATAGATTGAAAACTTGCAATTGTGTCTTCAATTTTTACATAGCGTCCTTGAATCCCGGTAAATTGTTCTGCAACAAAAAACGGTTGAGAAAGAAATTTTTGAATTTTTCTTGCGCGTTGCACGGTAATTTTATCATCATCAGAAAGTTCATCAATTCCAAGAATGTTGATGATGTCCTGCAAATCTTTATAGGTTTGCAAAATATTTTTTACTTGCTTTGCCGTGTTGTAATGTACGTCGCCGATAATGCGCGGGTCAAGAATTCGTGAAGTGGAATCTAGCGGGTCAACTGCGGGATAAATTCCTAATTCGGAAATTTGGCGGCTTAAAACAGTTGTAGCGTCAAGATGGGAAAACGCAGTAGCAGGAGCGGGGTCAGTTAAATCATCAGCGGGAACATAAATTGCTTGCACAGAAGTTATCGAACCTTTTTTTGTTGAAGTAATGCGTTCCTGCAATTCTCCCATTTCTGTCGCAAGCGTTGGTTGATAACCGACGGCGCTTGGCATTCTTCCGAGAAGAGCGGAAACTTCGGACCCTGCTTGAGTAAAGCGGAAAATATTGTCAATAAATAACAACACATCTTTTCCTTCCTCATCGCGAAAATATTCTGCCATTGTTAATGCCGTTAAGCCAACTCGTTGACGCGCGCCGGGAGGTTCGTTCATTTGTCCAAATACGAGTGCAGTTTTATCGAGAACGCCGCCTTCTTTCATTTCGCGCCACAAATCGTTTCCTTCGCGAGTTCGTTCTCCAACTCCTCCGAACACGGAATATCCGCCGTGATGCATTGCGATATTGTGAATAAGTTCCATAATAACAACAGTTTTTCCTACCCCTGCGCCGCCAAATAAACCTGTTTTTCCTCCTTTGGAATACGGTTCGAGTAAGTCAATAACTTTTATTCCTGTTTCGAACATTTCTGCGTTCGTTGTTAAGTCTTCGTACTTGGGTGGATGACGATGAATCGGGTAATATGTATTACTTTTGATTTCACCGATATTATCAATGCCTTGACCGATGATGTTAATCAATCTGCCGAGCGTAGATGGACCAACAGGAACGGTGATGGGATTTCCTGTGTCGAACGCAATCATTCCGCGCGTTAATCCGTCGGTAGAATCCATTGCAACGGTTCGGACGCGTTCTTCGCCAAGATGTTGCTGAACTTCGCATATCAAATCTTCTTTTATGCCTTCAACATTTGTTCGAGGGATTTTTACAGCATTATAAATTGATGGGAGTGAACCGCCGGAGAAGTCAACATCAACAACGGGCCCAATAACTTGAATTATTTTACCTTCGGTCATTTCAATACGTAGTTATAGTTTTTTTAAAATCGGTGAAAAATATATTGAAAAATTGCTCGAAGGCAAATCAATAGCAGGAAAAGAAAAACAAAGGAGAAAAATTTTTCGTTGAACGGATTTAATGAGTTTGTAAATAACAGCAAGTAATTTCTCATAGTTACGGTAAATACCGTATTTTTAAAATTACGTGAATGAATAAGATGTATTATTAGATATTTCTATTTACTTTATGGAGAAATTTTTTTAACAAGAGTGTCAAATGATTTCGTTGTGATATAAATCGAGATGCGATTAGTCTCATTTTACAAAACCCTATCTGTTTTTATTTTTTGCCCCGAAAAAAATAATAATAGAAAAACACGATACAAATTAATTACTATGATATTACAAATTTTATACGTTCTACTTCTAAGTGTATTCAAAACAACTTGAAAATTATTTCAAATACAATGGCAAAACTTTTTTTGTTGTTGATAATAACAGTGTATCCGCTTTGTGCATCTTCTCAATACGGGGTAAAAGCAAACTTTGGTATTAAATGTAAAATATTATCCGGACTTGATTCATCGGGGAATGGAGTCTTAAATAATGACGGAACGCCGAAGTTATATCAGTATAAATGGACAGCACATACGAAAGACGGTGTAGGTTCTGGAGGAGATAATACGGTATTTTGCAGTAATGCTCGTGCTTCAACAAGTCCGAGGAACTGGACAATTGCTTCGTTCACAACTTCATCGCTATTTGGTGGAAATCATACTATCACCGCTGTCTATAGCGGAGATATGAATTATTATGGAGTGCTTCTTCAGCAATTACACAAGTTGTGAAATATGTTCTTACGGTTACACAACCTACTGATGGAACTATTATTTCTTCCGGTACAATATTAGTGAACTACAGAGTAAGTCAAACCTTTACCATACACCGAATGCAGGACATCATATAGACAGTATCTTCTCCCGGCATAAATCGTTTTACTGCGCGTTGCACAAAACGATATTTCGGTAACGTATTTTTCATCCACGAATTTGTGGAACAGAAAAGAAGAAAGTTTTTGAGAAGGTTCATAGTGTGCTATACAAAAGCGTTCGCACAGAGAGTTTTTTGATGGGTACATCAAACAATTATTACACTCGCGCAGGATTAACAACATTCATATCATATTCTTTTGCCGCGTTATTCAATTCATCGTCAGAAGAAATAAATTGAAATGAATCTTGGCTGGAAGAAAAATGAAGTTTCAAAGATAATGCCGCTGATAAATGAATCGCATCGGCACCGCGAAGGAAATGTTTTTTTGCCAACGAAATTGCCGCCGTTATATTTTCCATATCTATTTCAATATGAGCAAACTTCATCCAATCATTTTCTGCTTCTCTTACTTTTTCTTCAAAAGCAAAGAGCGAAATTTCTTTTGCTTTCAGTTTTCGCGAAAGTGTTGCAATCACTTCAACGAAACCGAGGGAAGAACACGCAAGCAAATTTTCTTTGGAAAATAGTTTTTGAACAAATGCAGTTCCATCTTCACGGATATATCGCTTGAGCCACGCGCTTGCGTCGAGATAATAAATATTCACCGTCGGTCGTCAATGAGTTGTTGCGACGCAGATTTTCCCGATGCCGACACTGGTTCGACATATTGAAACTTTTGCGGTGTTTGAGGAAGTTTGAGCGATGAACTTCTCAATGTACGTATTGTTTCGTCTATTGATTCTTTCTGATGCACACGCTCTACTAATGTTAATACTGCGCTCGCTTCTTCTTCGGAAAGTTGTTCAATCGCATTGTGTAAGTTTTCTTTTACTGTATTCATAATTTTTTCTTGGACAAAATATACCAAAATGTTTTACGTTTGTTTTCAGCCACGAATTTGTGGAACAGAAAAGAAGAAAGTTATTAAGAAGATTCATTTTGTATTTTTTCGCGCAAAGCCGCAAAGATAACAGAAATTATTTTTTGCGACTTGGCGCCTTTGCGTGAACTAAATTTCAATCACAATCTTCCCAAACTGTTTTCGTTCTTCCATTCGTCGTTGCGCATCTGCGGCATTGTGTAGCGGAAAAACGCTATCAATAATCGGTTTCAATTTTCCCGAAGCGAGATGCGCGAGAACGGCTCTCAAGTCGTTGCTTGTTCCCATAAAAGAACCGAGCAACTTAAGATGGCGCGAATACAAATATCGCAAATCGAGTTTTGTTTCGTAACCGATTGTCGCGCCGCACGTAACTAATCTTCCGCCTTTGCGCAAAAGGAAAATACTTTTTTCAAACACGTCGCCGCCAATGTGTTCAAACACAACATCAACGCCTTTTTTCTCCGTGATGCGTTTTACTTCGTCAGAAAAATTTTTCGCGTTGTAATTGATGAGTTCATCTGCGCCGAGTTGTTGTGCTTGTGCGAGTTTATCATCGCTTCCCGCTGTCGTAATAATTTTTGCATTAAACATTTTTGCAATCTGAATCGCCGCAATGCCAACACCGCTTCCTGCACCGTGAATCAATACTGTTTCGTTTTCTTTGAGTTGCGCAAGCGTAATCAACATATGCCACGCAGTAAGAAACACAAGCGGAAATGCAGCGGCATCGTTGAAACCTATATTCGATGGAATCAGAAAAACATTTCGCGAGGGAAGTTTGACAAACTCGGCATACGATCCACTTTCTCTTGTTCCTAACACGCGATATTGCGAACACAAATTTTCTTTTTGCTCTTTGCAAAAATTACATTCACCGCAACTTAATCCGGGAGAAATTAAAACGCGCTCTCCAACTTTTACACTTGAAACATTTTTTCCAACTTCGACAACAATACCTGCGCCATCACTTCCGGGAATATGCGGAAGCGGCGTATTGCGTTCGCGTGTTCCGCTTCTCACCCAAATATCGAGATGATTGAGCGATGCGGCTTTGAGTTGAACAAGAACTTCGTCGTCGTTGATTATCGGCATTGGCGCATCTTCAAAGCGAAGAACATTAGCGTTGCCAAATTCGTGGAATCGGATTGATTTCATTTTTCTCTTCTTAGTGTTTCTTAGTGAACTAAGTGTCTCAGTGGTAATTTTTTTTCACCACTAAGACACGAAGAACATAAAGGTTCACTTAGTTTTTTCAAAAAAGTTTTTCAAAATTTCTGCAAGATTTGGTTTGGTGATTTCTTCCAAATCGTAGCGCACGCGCGTTGTCGGCTTTTCAATTTTGATGATGCGGCTCAAATCAATCGGCGTTCCGATAATGACCGAATCACACGGAACACGATTAATTGTCTTCTCCAAATCTTTCAACTGCTTTTCGCCGTAACCCATCGCGGGAAGAAGAATTCCGATGCCGGGATATTTCTTAAACGTTTCTTCAATCGAAGCTACTGCATACGGACGTGGGTCAATAATTTCTTTCGCGCCGAATTTTTGCGCGGCTAAAACTCCTGCGCCGTATTTCATTTCGCCGTGCGTGAGTGTTGGTCCGTCTTCAATCACCAAAACTTTTTTCCCTTCAATCACCGATGCATTCTCAACGGTAATCGGCGATGCGCCTTCTACAATAATTGCATCGTTATTCACTTTGCGAATGTTGTTGCGAACGATGTCAACATTTTCTCTGTCGGCAGAATCAACTTTGTTTATAACAACAACATCAGCCAGTCTCGTATTTGCTGCGCCGGGATAATACGAAAGTTCGTGTCCGGGACGATGAGGGTCAGCAACGCAAATTGTCAAGTTCGGCTTGTAAAAAGACATATCATTATTTCCGCCGTCCCAAATTATTACGTCCGCTTCTTTTTCTGCTTCACGAAGAATTTTTTCGTAATCAACACCGGCGTAAATAATTGTCCCGCTCGTGATGTGCGGTTCGTATTCTTCCATTTCTTCAACGGTGCAATCATGTTGTTTCATATCATCGAGCGAAGCAAACCGCTGACAAATTTGTTTCGACAAATCTCCATACGGCATCGGATGGCGAACTGCGACAACTTTCTTTCCCATTGCTTGCAAAAGTCCGGCAACTTTTCTCGATGTTTGACTTTTTCCGCTTCCTGTTCTCACCGCGACAATTGCAATCACCGGTTTTGAACTTGGAATCATCGAATCGTGCGCGCCGAGAAATTTGAAATCCGCTCCCCACGACATTACGTTCGATGCTTTTTCCATTACGTAATTGAACGAGACATCGGAATAGGAAAACACAACTTCATCCACAGAAAATTTCTTGATGAGTTTTTCCAAATCGCTTTCGGGATGAATAGGAATTCCGTTCGGATATAATTTTCCCGAAAGCATGGATGGATATTTTCTTCCTTCAATGTTCGGAATTTGTGTTGCAGTAAATGCGACTACGTCATACGTTTCATTGTCGCGATACACTGTGTTGAAATTGTGGAAGTCGCGGCCTGCGGCACCCATAATAATAGTTTTGATTTTTTTCATAAATAATATCGTTAGTTGGTTTATTGGTTTGTTCGTTAGTTAGTTTGTTTGTTTCAATTTTTTAGAGTGCATCTTTACACTTTACACTTTTAACTTTTCATTGAACGTATTTCTCTCCCAGAAAACTCCATCGCTGTAACCTTGAATCGCTTTATTTTCTTCAGCAAGTTGCAATCGTTTCTCTGCAAGGCAACAATATTTTAAATCTTGCTCTATGCCAATGTAGTTGCGGTTTAATTTTTTGGCAACGACAGAAGTTGTTCCGCTTCCAAGAAATGGGTCAAACACAACATCGTTCTCATTGGTGCTTCCGAGAATAATTTTTGCGAGAAGTTTTTCCGGTTTCTGCGTCGGATGTTCCGTATTTTCCGGCATTGACCAAAACGGAATTGAAATGTCATTCCAAATATTCGATGGATGCGTCAAGCGAAAATTTCCTTCTTCCGTTTCGCTCCAATCTTTCGGCTTTCCGTTTTCTTTGTATGGCGCAATTACTTTTCGTTTCAACTTCACCGCATCAATGTTGAACGTATATTCATTGCTCATTGTGCAGAACCAAATATCTTCCGTATTGTTTTTCCAATTTGTTTTTGCGCCGCGACCTTTTTCTCGTTCCCACGTAATTCTGTTTCGCACGGTAAAGTATTTTTCCGCAACAAGATGAATCGAAGTTGAAGTCCGCCAATCGCTGCAAATATAAATTGATGCAGTTGGTTTCAATGTTCGCACAAGTTTGGAAAGCCACGCCTCAATCCATTTTGCGTATTCATCAATTGTTCTTTCTTTAAATCCATTGCCATTGAAATCTTTATTCAAATTATACGGCGGGTCAAGAAAAAGCACATCAACAAATTGCGAAGGAAGAAGATCAATCACATCAAAAAGATTTTGATGAATAGTTTTATTTTTGATTTTTGAAAATGATGTTGACGAAGAAAGAGAAATGAGATTTCGAGAGTAGAAAGAAATATCGTTGGTGGTTAGAGAAATTGTTCTGTTGCGTAAGGCACGTGGCTTATCAATCATAAACCTTTTCTGCTGTGTTCAAAAACGTCTATGACCTTTTGATGAACATACTTTGAAGAGTCTTCTATTTGAAATTGTTTCCATGCAACATCTTCTTCGGGACGTTTCCAGTCTTCCGCTAACGCTTGTTCGCTCAAGAGAGTTACACCATCAACAATATTTTCATCAAGAATTGTAACAACAGCGCGTTGTGGTTTTGCAAGTTGAATGTGTTCAAGAAGTCTAACGTTTCCGGTTGTATCAATGATTGCTTTGAGTGAGGTGAACATAATTTATTTTTCGTTTGTTAATTGCATAAAATTTTGTTCAATTTCTTTTTGACGTGTTGAACAATTCATCGTAATGCAAAAAACTCGTGTAATTCTTTAATGGAAACCGGACGCTCATTAGAAAGCCATTCTTCTTGTGCATACTCAAGATACGATTCAATTGCTTCACGTAATGTTTTCTTTGCTGTTGTTGGGGTATTGCCGCTTCCTATTACGCCAAGTTCCAAACACAAAGCGAGATATTGATTTCCGGATTTTTTTAAAACTGCTGAAGATTGTTGTTGCATAAAAATTTCTATTCTATTGTAATAAATATTTTTCTGCCACGAATTTCACGAATTAACACGAAATATATCTTAGTAAAAATTCGTGCAATTCGTGGCGATAAAAATTTATTCCACCGTAACACTCTTTGCCAAATTTCTCGGCATATCAACATTGCATCCGCGTTTCACTGCCATATAATACGAAAGTAATTGCAACGGAATAATCGAAAGAATCGGCGCGAGAAAATCAAGTGTTTGAGGAATACGAATCACGTGCTCGGAGAGTTTGGAAATTTCTTCGTCGTCGTGATTTGCTACAGCGATTATTCTTCCGTTGCGTACGCGAACTTCCTGAATGTTGCTCAATACTTTTTCATACGTGCTGTCTTTTGGCGCAATGCACACAACCGGCATATTATGGTCAATGAGCGCAATCGGTCCGTGTTTCATTTCTGCCGCTGGATAACCTTCTGCGTGGATGTACGAAATTTCTTTCAACTTCAAAGCGCCTTCGAGCGCGACGGGGAAATTATAACCGCGACCGAGATAGAGAAAGTTTGTTGCATCAGAAAACTCTTCTGCAATGTAACGAACTTGCGATGTTGTCGCTTCAATAACTTTCGCAACTTTTTCCGGTAACGATAATAATTCTTTAACTATCTGTTGGCCTTCATCTTTGCGAATCGTTTTTTTCTTTCGCGCAATCATCAATGTAATTAGTGCAAGCGCGACAAGTTGCGATGTGAATGCTTTTGTCGAAGCGACACCGATTTCCGGTCCTGCGTGAATATACACACCCGAATTCGATGCGCGCGGAATTGTGCTTCCGACAACGTTGCAAATTCCCAAACACGTAGCGCCGCGTTGTTTTGCTTCTTGCAATGCCGCAGCAGTATCAAACGTTTCACCGCTTTGACTTATGAAAAACACAACGTCATCTTTATAAAGAATCGGATTGCGATAACGAAATTCGCTTGCGTATTCAACTTCAACAGGAATTTGCGCGTATTGTTCCAGCATATATTCGCCGACAAGTCCCGCATGCCACGACGTTCCGCAACCGACTAAAATAATTCTTCGCGCGTTCACAATTTTTTCGACAACGCTATCGAGCCCGCCAAGTTTCGCTGTTCCTTCTTCTTCAAGCAAACGTCCGCGCATTGTGTTGCGAATTGATTCCGGCTGCTCGTGAATTTCTTTCAACATAAAATGTTCGTAACCGCCTTTTTCAATTTGCTCGAGGTCGAACGTAATTTCTTCAATCTCTTTATCAATCTCTTCGTCGTGAATCAAATCGCGCGTGAAAAATCCATCGCGGCGAATTTCTGCAACTTCTCCATCTTCGAGATACACAACTTGCCGCGTGTGGTCAATTATTGCGGCGGCATCGGAAGCGATAAAATTTTCTCCTTCGCCAATACCAATCACGAGAGGACTTCCTTTTCGCGCAACGATAATTTTATCCGGTTCACGCGTGGAAATTATTGCAAGTCCGTACGCGCCTTTTACTTCAAGCAACGAAAGACGAACCGCGCTGTATAAATCATTGGTCTTCTGATAAAATCGTTCGATAAGATGCGCAAGAACTTCCGTATCGGTTTCGGTTTCAAACTGATGTCCTTCGCGCTGCAGTTTTGTTTTGATGGAAGAAAAATTTTCGATGATGCCGTTGTGAATAATCGCAATTTCCTGATTGCAATCCCAATGCGGATGCGCGTTGATGTCATTGGGAATTCCGTGCGTTGCCCAGCGTGTATGTCCAATGCCGATTTCAGATGAAGAATTATTTCCATCCATCAACTCAACCAACTCGGCAACTTTTCCTGCTTTTTTCGTAACATGAAGTTTGTCCTCCGAAATGGTAGCCACGCCTGCCGAATCGTAGCCTCGATATTCCACACGGCGTAATCCTTCCAATAAAATAGGGAGCGCGTTTTTTTTTCCGATATATCCGATTATTCCACACATAATGTTATGAATTTAATGGTACTTGTTTTTAAGTCCGGCAAAAAATATGGAAATAAAGAAGGAGGAAAAAATAGAAAAGCCAGTTTCAAATAACTGAAACTGGCTTTAATTGAAAAGAATAAGTTTATTATTTCATCAGCAACATTTTCTTCGTTTCCGTGTATCGCAAAGTGCCATCTTGCGTTACATTTATCCGATAAAAATACACGCTGCTGGGAAGATTGCCTGCGTCGAATTGCAATTCGTACGCTCCTTCTTCCATTTCTTCGTTGTGTAACAACGTTGCAACTTCTTCACCGAGCGCGTTGTAAATTTTCAATGATATATTGCTGAATGCAGACAACTGAAAACGTATTGTTGTACTCGGATTAAACGGATTAGGATAATTTTGCGATAGCGAAAATTGTTCCGGAATCATCCAATTCGCATCTCCATCTTCCGCAAAGAATTTTCCGTCTATCGTATCCGGAGTTTGCAAGAACGGAACGCTGTCCAATTCAATTTCTCCTTCGATGCGCAACGGACGTTTGTATAAAATATCAACGCTGTCAATCGGTCCATAAAACGCTTTATTGATGAGCGTCAAAACCGAATCAAGTGCCTTGGGAGAAATCAGGTTGTTGTACCGTCGCCAATACGTCATTGCAGAATCAGAAAATTTGCAAATTTCTACGAGAGATTTTTCATCAAACATACTTGTCGAATCAGCATAAATTAACGAACCAAATCCTGTGCGAGTAATTTTGTGTTTGCTTGCAGCAATATTGAGTTTTAATGCCGCTAATTCTCCCGCAAGATGATTATTGTATGTTGGGGGTTTCGGATTAACCATTGCTTTTGTAAATAATTTTGAACCGCGTCCGGAAGTTCGAATAGAATCAAAGAAATACGCTGTTCCTGTTTGCACAAAAAATTTCTGAACATCTTTTGGCTTTTTGAAAACAATCCATCCGTAGCGTTTGATACTGTCTTTTGCGAGTTGGGGAACACCTAATACCAGCGTTGCTCTTCCGAATTCCCGCATAAACACACTATCGCGCGCATCTGCAGAATCAGGCATCAGATTTTTTCCTTTTCCCGGTTTTATTTTTTCTTTACTTAACTGCCGTTGTGTGAACGTTCTGAATTTTGTTGGAACAGGAATTGCAGAACTATCAAGTTCAAATTGTGCGAAAACATTGGTAAGTGTATCAACAATAGTCAGCGTTAACACGGAATCGGTAATTAACGTATCGCGTAACCACCATCCAACAAAGAAATAATCATCAAACGGTTTTGCTTTCATCGTTACCTCAGTTCCGCGCACATACAAAAAACAACGAACTTTTGTTTCGGGAAAATTTCTACATTCGACGGGAAATCCGTGCGGGTCAAAACGAACAACGCCTGCGTGTCGCAAATAACTCACCCGCAACATTCGCAACCGCGCAGAATCAATATCCGTAGATACAAACCACGCGTGAATGGACATCGAATCGCGTGCAACGATTGTCAATTCCCGCTGATGTTCTCCAAGCGTTCCTCCTCCGCTCCATCCTGCAAAACGAAATCCGGAATCTGGAACCGCAAGTAAATGAACCGTATCTCCCGAAGGATAAACGCGGCAATAAATTCTTCGTTCAGGAAAATCCGGTGGACACGTTGTATCCGGAAATCCCTGTGGCCTAAAAAACACTCTTCCCCCGGGTTCGCTATCTGCTGGCGCTGATGCGACTACACGAATGCGCGCAGGTGGAGAAGTTGGTTGCGCTAAAACTTCCTGAATGAACAAGACAAACCCCGCTACGATGAACAGGTGTCGAATAAGTTGCTTTGTAGAAAATTGATTCATACAATTGCCTTTCAATTTTAGTGATAAAAAATAATGAGTTTTGTATATAGACACTTTCTAAAAAAAGTGGTTTAATTTTAAAAATTTATTTCTTGTCCCCAAAATTTTCTCTAGTTTCTGCAAGGGTTGTTCCTTGCGCATTAGCGCCGGAAAGTTTCTCGATGTAACCAACGTACCAATCGTCTATTTTTCAAATACTGCTCTGTTGTTATGCATATATGTTTTCGAGTAAAATTTTTCGGTTTGAAAATACAAAACACTTGCAACTTCCTCAAAACAAAAACAGCGATACAAATTTTGCATCGCTGTTTTATTATCGAAACAAAATTTACTTTTTACAAACTTCAAGAATATTTTCAATGACATTTGTTGATAAATGAAAGTTTATATCGTCTAATTCTTCCATCAGTGGTTTTATCCTTTTGATGAACCCTTTTTCTTTCGCTTTTACGAGAACTCTTAACGTACCGGTTAATTTCAAATTCATACTCTTAGCAATTTTTCTCGCTCGCAAGTCATCAAGAATCAGACAACTTGCATCCGAGATTACAAGTTCACGCATTTGTAATATCGGATT
>Ga0194120_10002185_pt1 | contig 34053 bp, 25 predicted proteins | sample TA2MahCa65mmetaG_FD_148642 | JGI IMG/M metagenome (GOLD analysis project Ga0194120, IMG submission 148642) | Freshwater microbial communities from Lake Tanganyika, Tanzania - TA2015019 Mahale Deep Cast 65m | ecosystem: Environmental > Aquatic > Freshwater > Lake | place: Tanzania: Lake... | reverse complement strand
TCGACTTCGGCGTCGACGCGACCGTGGTGCTCCAGTCGCTCGCGCAGGACACGGCCGTGCGGATCCTGCAGCAACCGCGCGTCGTCACGACCGACAACAAGGAAGCCAAGTTCTTCAGCGGCCAGGATGTGCCGTTCCAGTCAGGCACGACCAGCGACGCGGCTGGCACCACGGCCAGCTTCGAGCAGATCGCCGTCGGCATCGGCCTGAATGTGCGGCCGCGCGTGACGAACGAGAAGAATGTTGCAATGGAGATCGAGGTGCTCCTCTCCAATGTGAACATCGCCGCAGCCGGCGTGGGCGACAACCCCACGATCGACCGCCGCCAGACCAATACGGCCGTCACCGTCAAGAACGGCCAGACGATCGTGCTCAGCGGCATCCGCATCGAGTCGGAGACGAAGGACGACACGGGCTTCCCCATCCTGAAGGACATCCCTGGCCTGGGCTTCATCTTCGGCAACGTCGACAACTCGAAGGCCCAGAAGGAGCTGTTGATCTTCGTCACGCCGATCGTGATCGAGAACCCCGATGAGTTCAACATGAACTACAACGTGAAGGAACTCGAGCGGCTCAAGGAGCTTGAGAAGCCGCTGCCGAGCGACCCGAAGAAGTTGCTCGATGACCCGACCACCAAGCGCCTGCCGAGCGGCGAACTGATGATCCCGGATGCGCCCAAGCCCCCCACGACGCCCTGACGCACGGTCGCCGACCCCACTGCGCCGGACCCACCTGCGGGAGGTGGGCGACGCGACAAGGGGCTTGGCGGTCACGGGAGTCCTGGTGCGAGCGTTCGTGGCGATCGGTGTCGTGAGCATCGCCGCGCTGTGGATGACGGGCTGTTCGAGCGCGCCGTCGAGTGCGAGCGTTCGGCCGTCGGCCGAACAAGATCCAAAGCTTGCGTCCGTCGAGTTCGGATTGGTGTCGCTGGGTGAGGTCGCTTGGGACGGCTTCACGATGCCCGTCGTCGCTCGCGATGGCAGCGCGATGGCGGTGCAGGCTGACAGCGTCCCCGACTGGGCGACGAGGCTGGGCACGACGGACGCACCCAAGCGCAAGGCCGGCACCGTCACCATCTATCCCATCGAACCGAGCGGACTCGGTCTGCCTCGGACGCAGGGCCCGGATCTGCTGCTGGGCCGCGCGTGGATCAATCGTGAGGGCGGCGGCGCCATCGTCGAGGAGCCGCAACCCGGCGGCGCGCGCCGGATCGGCGTCATGTCCCCGAGCGATGGCGCCGTGCAGTGGCTGCTTGAGGACGGAGCGACGAATACGGACGCTTGGGTGGAGGATCACGGCGACGGAATCGTCATGATCTGGTGCCGTCGAGCGGCCGGCGCACGGTCGTGGAGCGTGGAACAAGCTGCATTCGAGTGGGTCCGCTGCTCGTGGTTGCCACGCGCGGATGGCGCAGGGCCATCGATCGCGGCGACTGACGGCGTGGAGTGGAGCGGCCCGTGCATGATCGACGGCGTGCTCACCGTCATCCAGATCCGCGACGGCGTGCTCCGCGCCATGGCCTTCGACGCTTCGCCTGCCCGAAGCGAGCCGACCATGCTGCGCAGCGCGCTCCTCTCGATGCGCGGGACCCGGGAGGTGGCATGGCAATGCGTGAGCGCGATCGGTCCCACCTGCACCACAGGGTCGACGGCGCTGCTCTACCACCCCAGGTTCAGTCGCTTGGCATCGTGGAGCCCACGATCCGATGAGGCGCCAACGCTGCTTCCCGAGGGAACCATCGGCATGCTCCAGTGCGGTGAGCACTGCGTGTGGTCGTCGAGTGACCGGGTCTGGGCATGTTCTGGCCCGAGGGCCGACGCGACGAAACGCGTCCTCGTCGCCGAAGGGACATGGATCGTGCTGCAGTCACAGGGCCGTACGGCGATGCTCGCGCGGCCCATTGGACGCTCGCTCCGGATCTACCGCCTGACGATCGCGCCGCCGCGGGGCGGTTGAGGCGCTCCATCTCGATCGCTGAATCCCCTTGAACGAACAAGGGCCGGCGCTTGGCCGGCCCTTGGAGTGTTTGGTTGGAGTCACCGAGGCTCAGTCGTCGTCGTCATCCTCGTCCTCGTCCTCGTCCTCGTCGTCATCGTCATCGTCGTCATCGTCATCGTCATCGTCGTCATCGTCGTCGTCATCGTCGTCCTCGTCGTCATCCTCGTCCTCGTCCTCGTCCTCATCCTCGTCGTCGTCCTCATCCTCGTCGTCGTCGTCGTCCTCGTCCTCATCCTCGTCGTCGTCCTCGTCCTCGTCCTCATCCTCGTCGTCGTCCTCATCCTCGTCGTCGTCGTCGTCCTCGTCCTCATCCTCGTCGTCGTCCTCGTCCTCGTCCTCGTCCTCATCCTCGTCGTCATCGCCGTCGTCATCCTCGTCGTCGTCGTCGAAGAAGTCGTCGTCGTCTTCCTCCGTGTCGCTCTCGGCGTCCGTGGAATCGCCGTCCTTTTCCTCGTCCTCGTCGAGGCCATCCTCGTCTGCGAACTCCTCCTCGCCGAAGTCGTCATCATCGTCGATCGCCTCAAAGGCGTCGGTGTCGTCCTCGTCGTAACCAAGGGCTCCCTGCGAGGGAGCAATGAGGCTGGCGAATGTCCGGCCGCTGGCCGCAATGAATGGCATAGGTCCTCCGATGGGCGGGACTATCGTGGGATCGGGGCGGTCTGTCAACCCGACCCAATCGGGATGGCGATGCACTGGTCCTCACCGAATTGCAGGATCCAGCCATCGAGCACGATCGAACGCCGCCAGCCGACGGGAACCATGAGCCGCGCGAGGTGGCGAACCTGACGCAGACCCTGCGCTAGATCGAGGAGCGTGAACATCGTTCCCCCTTGAATTGCAGGCAATTCCGGCATTTGGAGCGACTGGACGATCACGCCTCCATCACACTCGATGGCCGATTGGGGCGTGGCCGCCGGAGCGAGTCGCGCGCTGCCGATGATGCGTCCGCTCGCCTGTGCGAGGACAACGCGATCCCCGTTCGCGAAGAGCAATCCGTCGGCGAGCTCGAGCAATGGAGTCCAGGCTCCGGTCGTCCCGCCCTCCCAATCCAGCGCGGTGCTCGATCCATCTTCTAGGTCAATCCGAGACGACCCATCGGTCGGTTGGCCCATGAACATCGCCTCGTCCAAGACGACCGCGGCCATCCGTCGCGTGGCTGCGGGCGGGGCCATGCGCTCCCACAGGATCCTCGGTCCCGTCTCGGTGTCTTCCACAAGCGTGCTCGTCAAACCGCGCGTGACGAGGAATCCACACAGCGTCGACTCGACCATTTCTGCTGAACTCATGCCCTCAAGTTGGACCTGACCACGCTCCTGCCCCGAAGCCGAGGAGAGCAGCGTGAGCGAGGGTTCGGAACTCAGCGACATGCCGACGAGCGCGACGCCACCCATCGCCGCTTGCGCATGCTCGACGATCGGCAGGGAGCGCCCGCTCGTCCACAGCGTGTGTCCATCGGCTCCGATCCGAACACAGCTGCCATCGCCGCGGACCGCAATCGCACCATCACCGAACGGGACCGCAGCGAACTGGCCGCGCCGGGACAGCACATTCTCGTCATCGCGCCAACCGACGATCGGCTGAACCGGGCCAAGCAGCACGCCGAGATCCTCGATCGACCATGTCACGGTGCCGGTCGCGGGGTCAACCCCACGGAGCCGACCGGGCAGCGTCATCGTGCGCTCGAGCACCATCATCGTCGGGATCACGCGAAGGATGCCGGGCGATGGGTCATCGAGGTCGAGGGCCCACTCCGGAGCGAGCGTGGATCCCTCGATCCCCACCAACTGCTGGTTCACGACGAGGATGCCCCGATCAGGCGTCGACTGTTGCCGCGCGAAGACATCGAGTGCTGGAAGGGTCGCCGAGAATTGAATCGCCCGCTGTCCCTTGCGTGGCGCGCCGCCCGCGCTGGCCAGTCGCGGCGAGACGACCCAGGGGTCCGCGGCGGCGAGCGCGGTGAACGCCGCGGCCGATGGAGCCAGTCGGTGCAATCGACGAAGGGTCTTGACCGCGAGAAGGTCGCCCCAACCCACCTCCATGACGCGAGCAGCGACTCGCTCGACGAGTGCAGCATCGATCGGCAGTCCTGCCTCGGCCCGTTCAAGCACGATGAGTGCCGCACGCTGCGCGGATCGGCTGGCGTCGTCGAGTCGTCCATCCGCTCGAGCGCTTTCGCCCGACTCGATCAGCATCCGGATCGAGGCCACGGTCCCGCGCCACGCGCGGGCGAACGACTCAGGCGACACCAACGCGCCAGACCGGGCCGCTTCGTGGGCGGCCTCTTCGATGGCGGTGCTCCGTGCCGTATGCGCCCGGACGACCAACCGCTGCATGGCGAGCGAGAGCACTTGACTCGTCCGCACACGCGCGCCGCTCCGTTCGACGAGCGGATCGCTCTCGAGCGTCGGCATGGCATCGGCCAGAGTGCGGGCGGCTTGGGACCACTCCGCACGCGACGCGTGGCGATCAGCGAGCGCCAGCGCAACGCGCAACGACTGGGACGGCAACAACGCCGTCTGACGCAGCACCTCAATCGCCTCGGTTCCCTCGGCGCTCCTCCTGACGAGTTCGAGCAGCACATCGACGACACGCGAACGCGCCACCGTCGCATCGTCATCGTGCTCGATCGCACCAAGTCGCGCAAGCGCGCGCTTGGCCATGTCCATCGCACGGTCTGCGTCCCCCTGCGATAAGGCTGATTCGGCTAGCGCGATCTCCGCGTCGCTCGCCGTGCCGCGTGCGACCAGGTCCGTCAGGTCCGCCACGATCTGTTCGCCGCGACCCCAGACCTGCAGGCTCATCTCGGACGCGATCGCGACGCGATCATCGCCCACGCCGATCGATCCACTGCGTCGAACGGGCATCGATCCAATCGACGCTCCCGTGGCGAGGTCGTGAAGATCCACGCGCGTGGCGCGCGGCAGAAGGATGACCGTTCGATCCCCCGATCGCGCCAACACCAACCGTCCCACCAAGGGTTCGCTGACGATTGCAGGAAGCTGCCATCGAAACCCAGTCAGATCAGGTGCGCTCACCGCGGACAGTGCACCGCTGCCTGCCACGCCAACGATGGTCCCCGAGCCGCCCACGAGGTACTGCGCAGCGCCCAACGGCTCGCCCTGCCCAAGCGCTTGGGTCAGCTTCAGCGCGCCATCCGCGAGCGCACGCTGCATGACGACGCGTGCATCCGCATGAAGGAACCACGCAGCATCGCCATCGACCACGGGTACCGATGCGTCCCACGCTTCTTGAGGCGGCGGCTGCCGAGTGCGCGACACTTCATCGCGCGCGATCCAACGCACCGCACCTGTTGCCGCTTCGACGCACGCCGCCGTCCCGACCAGCGTGCCCACGAGCACGAGGCCGCGATGCGACACCGCCCCCATGCCGCCACGAATCGTGGGGACGCCGCCAAAGTCGGGCAGCAGTCCGTTGGCAGCCCCGATCGGCACCGCCCATCGCGTGGAGCCGTCTTCAGCATCCAGCCCGATGAGCCAGCATGCGACCTCCAGACGGCCGTTCTGACGCATGCACGGCACGGCGAGCACATCGCCAGCTGCCGCCATCGAACCCGCCACGCGCAGACCTCCGGGCAGCAGACCCAGCGGCTCTTCGAGCGAGCGCTGCCACAGCACGCGTCCATCGCTGCGGCGCACGGTCACCACGCGCGAGGAGATCGTTCCGCCGAGTTCACCGATGGACACGACCGAATGGACCCGCTCCGCATCAACCACGCATGGCGTGAGCATGGTGTCGGCGCTTCGGGACGCCTGATCGATCGCAATCATGGTCTGCCAACGCATCGTGTGCGTGAGCAGATCGAAGCAGGTCACCACGCGGCCATCGGCCACAATGACATCGCCCCCATCGATGATCGGCACCATCGTGTGCAGGCGCGTGCCCTGCGCACGGGTTGCGTCATCGGGCACCACCATCCCGTCGCCGGACGCAAGACCCCGGTTGCGGATCGATGCCGGCGACCACGGCAATGGCACCGACCATGCTTCGATCCACGGCATCATCGGAACGGCAGCCGCGGTATCCGGCGCGACATCAGCGAGCACCGGGCGCTCCGCACACTCGGTCGGCTCGCCCATCGCACGAATCTCATCCACGAGTGTTTGCGCCACACCTGGCACGGCGGAGAGCTTCGTCAGGGACTCGGTCCACATCGCGCGGTCCTCTGCCGCCCACGCGGCCAACGCCTCGAGCGCCAGACGAGGTGCCGGATCGAGCGCAGCCGATGGATGGATCGACGCGCGCCGCAACCACGCCGCGGCTTCGTCAGCTCGAGCGTCCTGAACGGCGCGCCCCGCCAACCTCAGCATGGCCTGAAGCCCAGCATCGGTTGCAGCGAATCGCGTGGCGACCTCGATCAGCCGTCCATCGGCCAGCCATTCGCGCGCCTGTGCGCTCGTCTCGCCGCGGTATCGCTCCAGAACCGCAGGATGGTGTGCAAGCAACTGTGCGACCTGATCAGCCACACCCTGATAGACGCCTGGATGCTTCGTCTGCACGAGCCTGTCCGCGAGATCTCGCAGGAGTTCCGCGACAAGACGCGCACTCTCGCCGGGGTTCGTTGCCGCCTGCTCGTCCGCGCGCAAGATGAGTTCTGCGGCCGTCGGCGAATCAGCCACGGTGGGCGTGATCGCGGACTGCTGCGCACTCGTCCGAAGACCGGCCGCCGCCGCCATCGCGAACCACGCAGCCAGGATCGTCGCATGTCCACGAGGCATGGGTCGATGGTACGCCCCGTGCGTGCGCGCGACGCGTGTAGAGTCCCCTTCATGCGACTGACCGCCCGCCATGCAATTGCCGTGCCCGCGTTCTTGGCCGCCTGCGGGACAACACCGCGGGTCGAAGTCGTCGAAGCCGTTCCTGTGGCCAAGGTCGGCACCATGCAGGAGTGGGCGCTCATCGTGCGAGTCCACAACGCCAGTGGCTCCCAACTCGTGCTCGATGGCTGGACGCTCGATGCCGGAGGCGGCCGCGTCGAGTGGATCGCCACGCGAACCGTTCCGCCGCGCGACATGGTCCAAGAGTCGCTGCCCGTCGTGCTCCCATCGTCCATCACTGCGTGGACCGTGAGCGGCGAGCTCTCCTACATCGCTGCTGGTCGCCTGAATGACATCCTGTTCGATTCAGGCTTCAGCCGACCGACCGTGCCGTTCGCCGGCACACCAGCAATCAAGGCGGCGGGCGACGCTCCGGCGCCGACGGCCGTCGATGGCACCCTGCCCGACGCCAAGCCGACCGCTCCCTGAACGCACCGCACGCGCAGAGCGATCGCTCACCGCAAGAGCTCGCCCTGCCATGCGGCTCACGCCAAGTTTGCGTGGCCACTCACGGCCCGATGCGATCGTCGCCGCCGTGACGACGCATGAACTCCGCGCGGGCATCGTCCATCAGTCGCTGGTGAAGGCCGAGCATCGATGGATCGGCAGCGTCCACGCCATCGGAGGAGACAGGGTCGAACTGGCCATCGGGCCCCATGAGCCACGACTGCCTGCGATCCTCGAGGCAGTACGACAGGATCTTCCACAAGTGGCGACGGTGCGCGGTGAGTTCGATGGGTGCTGCGGCCTCGACGCGCGTGTTGAGGTTTCGGTACATCCAGTCCGCGCTGCCGATGTAATAGTCGCCCTTGAGCGGGTCCGAGTGCCCCCCACCGAAGTAAAAGATGCGGCTGTGCTCAAGGAATCGCCCGATGATCGAGCGTACCCGCACATTGGGTGAGAGTCCTTCGACCCCAGGGCGGAGGCAGCAGAAGCCGCGCACGATCAGATCGACCTGCACACCCGCGCGGCCTGCCGCATACAGCTCATCCATGACGCTGCGGTCTTCGAGCTGGTTCATCTTCACGATGATCCTGCCGGTGCCACCCTTCTGCTGGATCGCCACCTCGCGCTCGATGAGCTCGATGAACGATCGCTTCATGGTGGTCGGCGCCACGAGAAGTTTGTTGAACTGAGCCTGGAGTGATCGGCCCGTCATGTAGTTGAAGAGCCCGACCAAGTCCTCGGTGATCGACGGATCGCAAGTGAGGATGCCCAGATCCTCGTAGAGCCGCGCGGTCTTGCTGTTGTAGTTGCCGGTGCCAATGTGGCCGTAGCAGCGGATTGACTGGCCTTCCTGTCGCACGACGAGGCTGGTCTTGGTGTGCGTCTTCAGGCCGATCACGCCATACGCCACATGCACGCCCGCCTGCTCGAGCTTCTTCGCCCACTCGATGTTGCGAGCCTCGTCGAATCGAGCGCGCACTTCGACGAGCACCGCGACCTGCTTGCCCGCCTCGGCGGCGCGGACCAAGCTGGCGATGAACGGACTGTCGCCGCTCGTTCGGTACAGGCTCTGCTTGATGCAGAGCACCTTCGGATCACGCGAGGCTTGCTCGATGAACCGCTCGACGCTGTCGTTGAAACTCTCGTAGGGATGGTGCAGCAACAGGTCGCCCTGTCGGATGCGGGCGAAGATGTCCGCTTCGTCGTCCTCAAGACCGGCGGGCGGAAGCGGCGACCACTTGCTGAACTTCTGTTGAGGGAGATCCAGGTCCGCCACAGCATTGAGCATGCCGTGATCGATCAGCCCGTCGACTTCGTAGATGTCCTCGGGGCCGAGCTGCAATTCCTCCATGAGGAAGCGAAGGATGCGCGGGCTTGCGCCGGGAGCCACCTCGAGCCGCACAACTTCCGCGAAGCGGCGCTTCTTGAGCTTCTGCTCGACCGCCTGGAGCAGATCCTCGGGATCGGTCTGATCGGTTTCGAGTTCGGCGTCGCGCGTGACGCGGAACGGCATGACCTGAAGAATCTCCATGCCCGGGAAGAGGTCATCGAGGTTGTGCCGGATGACGTCGAGCACGGGGACATAGCGCCGGCCCGGCTCGAGTTCGTAGAGTCGCGTGGGAACATCGGGAACCTTCACGCGCGCGAAGAGCGCCTCGTTCTCGCCAGGGCGGCGCAGCACAAGACCCAGCGACACGCTCATGTTCGAGATGAACGGGAAGCGGTGCCCAGAGTCAATGGCCAGCGGCGTGAGGATCGGGAAGACCGTGCGCCGGAACCACGCTTCCGACTGGGCGCGCTCAGTGGCATCGAGTTCGTCCCACGACATGACGCGGATGCCAGACTCGCGAAGCGCGGGGCGGACCATGTCTCGCCAGCACGCGCTCTGCTGTCGCGAGAGTGCATGCACCTTCTGGCGCACCTCATGCAGCAGGGTCGCAGGAGTGAGCGGTTCGCATGCCGGCTGCATCTCGCCGGTCTCGACGGCGTGACGGATGCCGCCGACGCGCTTCATGAAGAACTCGTCGAGGTTGTTCGAGTAGATCGTGAGGAAGCGAACTCGTTCCAAGAGCGGCGTGCGTGCATCGAGCGCCATGTGCAGCACACGGCGGTTGAACTCGAGCCACGCAAGGTCGCGACAGAGAAATCGCTCAGGGCTCGTCAGGATCGGCGGGCCGGAACTGAGTTGCTTCTTTCGGGCGGTGGCCATGTCAAGTGTGCCTTGGGTGGTAGTGGGCGGCGCAGCCGGGCGCTTCGGTCAGGCGCACGCGGACGACGCGGACGCCGACGGGGAGTCGAGCGGCCGTCGCGTCGGCGATGTGCTTGGCAACGAGTTCGGCTGTCGGATTCACGCGATCGAAGGGCGCAACCTGGTTCAGGTTGCTGCTTTGGAAGGGACGGATCACCTCATCGACGACCGCCTGCACCGCGTGAAAGTCGCAGAGCAGACCATCGTCGTCGAGTCGATCAGCCGTGACGATCAGTTCAAGGTTCCAGTCATGACCGTGGAGCGGTTCACGCTCGCCGCGCATCACGATGGCATGCGCTGCCGAAAACACCCGCTGGACGCTCAGTTCGAACATGGAATCAAGCGAGTATAGCGATGGTCGTCATGCGTTCCGAGGCGTTTCGTGAATGCCTGTCACGCCGCCGGCGTGCAGCGTTCGATAGAGTCCGTGGTCATGACAGCGCACGACGCCCCCCTGATGCTCAGCGTGAGTGGTGCCCGAGGCATCGTCGGCATGACGATGACGCCCGAAGTCGCCGCTGCCTACGCGGGAGCATTCGGTTCATTCTTGAAGGCCACGACCGGCAAGGCGCGGCCACGCGTGGTCGTCGGACTCGATGGCCGCATCAGCGGACCACCGCTCGCCGCTGCAGCAGTCGGCGGCCTGATGGCAACGGGGTGCGATGTGATCGACCTTGGCGTGGCGATGACGCCATCGGTCGGCGTGATGATCGGTCACCATCGAGCGGATGGCGGCATCGCGATCACGGCCAGTCACAACCCGATCGAATGGAACGGCATCAAGTGCCTGGATGGCGACGGGCTGGCGCCTCCACCAGCGATTGCGAAGGAGATCGTGGCTCGCTTCAAGGAGCGCCGCATCGATTGGTGCGGACCGCTTGAGACCGGCCGTGTCACGCAGGATCCGAGCGCTGCGCGCGTGCACTGCGACCGCGTGCTCGCGCTGGTCGACACGGCCGCGATCCGTTCGCGGCAGTTCGCCGTCGTCCTCGACAGCGTCAACGGAAGCGGCTGCGAAGGCGGTCGCATGCTGCTCGAGGCGCTTGGTTGCCGCGTGACGCACCTGTTTGGCGAGCAGACGGGCGTGTTTGGGCACACACCGGAACCGCTCGTCCAGAATCTGGTCGAACTGGCGCACACGACGGGATCGACGCCCGGCGCGGCGTGCGGGTTCGCGCAGGATCCTGACGCCGATCGCTTGGCGATCGTCGACGAGACCGGACGCTTCATCGGCGAAGAGTGCACGCTCGTGCTGGCGGCGTTGCGCATGCTCCAGCGCACGGGAGGCGGCGCGCTCGCCACGAACCTGTCCACGAGCCGCATGATCGACGACATCGCTGCGCGGTTCCCGGGGTCGCGCGTGGTGCGGACGGCCGTGGGCGAGGCGAATGTCGTGGCTGGCCTGCGGCCCGTTGCAGGGGTCCTTGGTGGCGAGGGCAACGGCGGCGTGATCCTGCCCGGCGTCTGTTGGGTCCGCGATTCGCTCAGTGCCATGGCGCTCGTCCTTGAACTGCTCGCGCATGAGGGCAAGCCGCTTTCGGTGATCGTGGACTCGCTCCCCCGCTACGCGATGATCAAGCGGAAGATGGAGTTGGCCTCGGTTGGTGGGATGGCCGCGGTCGCGCCAGCGCTCGCGAAGGTCAAGGCGACTTTCGCGGCGGAGCGTGTGAGCGACATCGACGGCGTGCGTGTGGACTTCGCCGACGGATGGGTCCACCTTCGAGCGAGCAACACAGAACCGATCGTGCGCGTGATCGCGGAAGCCGCGAACGATGCCCGCGCGAGTGAACTCTGCGACCTGTGCCAGCGCGCCGCGGGCGTGTGATCAGGGGGCGGACCGGACCGGCGTGTGCAACCGCCGCTCGAACGAATCTGCCGCAGCGGCGTGGCCCTTGCCGGGCTCGGCGGCTTCCCACTCGCGATGCAGGTCGCGCAGCGATTCCAGCACGGTCCGCGTGTACTCGTGCGCGGGTCCATACGAACGGTCGTAGTTCGCCAGCGCAAGATTGAAGAGCCGGTCCGCATCGCCGCGCTGGCCGCGCTCCCAGCGCACCATCGCGAGGTTGTTCTGCGCTTCCGCGACATCGGGATGCGCACCACCAAGAAGCGACTCTCGCATCTGGAGCGATCGCGCGAGCAGGGATTCGGCTTCGTCGAGCCGATTGATCGTCGCAAGCAAGTCCCCCAGGTTGCCCATGCACGCGGCAACAACTGCGTGCTGCTCCGGATACGCCGCGACGGCGATCGACAGAGCGCGCTCGTGCAGCGCGATGGCGCGATCAACCTGACCAAGTGCAGCCTGCGCGAGCGCAATGCTGGCAAGATTGCCAACGATGCCTGCGGCGTCCTTCCCCAACGCCTGTTCGTTGATTTCAAGCGCCCGCATCAACACCGGCAACGCCGCGGCCGCGGCGTCCTGATCGAGCAGCGCCAATCCTTGCTCGGTCAGCGCCGCCGCCACGCTCGGCGACGGGCCCTCGAACTCCAGGAACAGATGCGCGGATTGCTGCGCCAGGGCAGCCGCCCGCGCAGGGTCCCCCTGCCCCCGCAACACGCGCGCCACCTCAAGCCTGAGCGCGGCCTCGCTCTCAAGATGCCCCGCCAGTTCGCCCGTGTCCAGACGGCGCACGGCATCATCGAGCGCGTCGGCGAGCGAAACATCGGCGCTCCCACCATCCATCGGATTCGCGCCAGCAAGCGTCTGCGTCATGAACTCCATCACGCGTGTCGCGTCGCGCTCGCGTCGCTCGGCCTGCGTGCGCTGCAGGGCAGCCTCGCGCCAACCGACGAGCGACACGATCAATCCCATGACGAGCGCAATGAGGACCGCCGACGCCCCGGCAACCAGACCACGATGACGGCGGACCCACTTTCGAGCTCGGTACGCGCGGCTCTCCGGCACCGCCAGGAGCGGTCGCCCACACAGGTAGTTGCGCACATCCAGCGCCAGATCACTGGCGCTCGCGTACCGATCCTCGCGCTGCTTGCGCATGGCCTTCAGCGGAATGAGCTCGAGTTCCGATCGCAGGTGCCGGGCGAGTTCATCGATGCGACGGCGCATCGCGCGCTCCATGCGCTCGCGCATCTCTGGATCCTGGCGCGCCAGCGTCGTCAGCCGCACGCTCGGCGACGGCGGATCGACTTCGCGGATCGTGCGTTGGATGTGCTGGAATCCCTGCGCGCGAAGCACTTTTGGATCGAACGGCGTGGCACCCACGAGCAGTTCGTAGAGCACCACGCCAAGCGCAAAGACATCCGCGCGCGTGTCGATGTCGGTCGCGTCGGGCTCAGCCTGCTCGGGGCTCATGTACTCCGGCGTGCCGATCATCTGCCCGATGCCGGTCTGTGCGCCGTGATCCGCAAGCCGCGACGAGAGCGCCTTGGCAATGCCGAAGTCAATGACTTTGGCGACAGCTCCAGCACCATCGCGCTCGCTCACGAGAATGTTGGCGGGCTTGAGATCACGGTGAATGATCCCGCGCATGTGCGCGTGCTGGACGGCGTCGCACACCTGCAGGAAGAGTTCAAGCCGTTCGTGCAACCCAAGGCAGTGGCGCTCGCAGTACGCCGTGATGGGCTCACCCTTCACGAACTCCATGGCAAACCACGGCCGCCCGGACGGCGTGACGCCGCCGTCGAGCACGCGAGCGATGTTCGGGTGGTCCATGAGCGCGAGCGCCTGTCGCTCCTGCTCAAATCGCAACAGCACGCTCTCGGAATCCATGCCCGCGCGAATGAGCTTCAACGCCACATGCTGGACATACGGCTCGCGACGCTCGGCATGCCAGACCGCACCGAAACCACCCTCGCCCAAGGGCTCGACCAAGAGGTACGGCCCGATCCACTCGCCAGACTTCTCGCGTGCGGCGCGGATCGCGGCAGCGACCGAGTCACGCAGCGAGACGCTGGGCTCAGGACTCGGCGCCGATCCCTGACGACCGTCACAGACCGGGGGCTGATCGATGCGCTGCGGGGCAATCGTGTCCGCTGCGTGCAACGGCGGCGCGTGCTTTCCCGCCGCATCGATCGTCGCATCAGTCGGAAGCGGCTCCCGCGCTGGCTCGCGCGGCGGATCCTGCGGCGATCCGGAGCCCGTCGTCATCGCGCCTTCCAACTCTCGACAAGACGGTGGTCGATGGATCCACCGGAGCAGTCGATGTCGACCATGAAGAAGCCACCGCGGTGCGACTGCACGCTCGGCCACATGATCGTGCGATCGGTTTCAGGGATGCCGATGGACGCCACCTCCGCGATGGGCACCCACACGAGCGTTCCCTCGTCAAACTCGTAGGCGGTCACCTCCTCGTGACTGATCGGTCGTGTGGCTTCGAAGAGGAAGATCAGCCAGTGCTTCTCGCCCTGGTAGGCGCGCTCGTTGACGATGCCGGTCAGCCGCAGGTCGCGGTCGGCAAGGACCACGCCGCTCTCCTCGATCGCCTCGCGACGCGCGCACTCGTGCGGGCTCTCGCCAAGGCTGATCTCGACCTTCCCGCCGATCGGCGAGTGCAGACCGGCGTTGGGAGCCTTGCGACGATGCAGAAGGAGCAGCCGACCCTCGTGGTCGTACAGGTAGACGAGCACCGCCACGCGGTACGGCAGCGCCGTCGGTTCGTAGCGCGGGTGATCGATGTCGTTCACTGGATCGCCCCGGCGAAGTCCGCCGCGGGCTCGAGTCCGACTGCTCGCAGAAGATCACGCACACGAGCCAGACCAGTCGCCGGCAGCGGGCACATGGGCAATCGCAGCACACCGCTCTCGCGACCCAAGACCTGCATGGCCGCCTTGATCGGCGCGGGGTTCGTGTCGATCGTGAGCAGGCCGCGCGCGAGCGCAAAGAGCGAAGCATGCTCGCCGCGCGCAGCCGCGAAGTCGTTGGACTGCATGAGCGAGCACAGCCTTGCCACGCGCTCGGGCACGATGTTGCTGAGCACGCTGACGACGCCCACCGCACCGACCGCCGCGAATGCGATCGTCAGCGTGTCGTCACCGGACAAGATCGTGATCCCACAGCGCTGACGAATCTCGCTCGCGCTGTCCATGCTGCCCGTCGCTTCCTTGATCGCCACGATGTTGGGGTGGCGAGCAAGTCGTTCGACGGTCTCAGGCGCGATTGCCACGCCGCAGCGACCGGGGATGTTGTAGAGCATGATCGGCAGACTGCAGCTGTCGGCCACGGCCATGAAGTGGCGGTAGATCCCCTCCTGCGAGGGCTTGTTGTAGTACGGCGCAACCTGCAACGAGAGATCAGCGCCAAGGGCGTGCGCCGATCGATGCAGATGGATGGCATGCTCAGTCGAGTTGCTCCCCGTGCCGGCGACGATCTGCAAGCCCAGCGGCTTGCCAACGCGCACCGAGGTCTCGATGACCGCCGCCTGCTCGCGCTCATTGAGCGTGGGCGCTTCGCCAGTCGTACCGCACGGCACGATGCCGGTGACGCCACCAGCAGCCTGGAAGCGAATGTGGTCTTCAAGGCGAGCGAGGTCGATCGAGCCATCCGTGTTGGAGAATGGCGTGACGATGGCGGTGTAGGTGCCGAGGATCCGTGGCATGCCGCAAGTGTACGACCCAAGGCCGCCCGCGCCGAGCGATCAGCGACCGAGGGCGAATGCGCCGAGCGATCAGCGACCCGAGGCGCCCTCGATCATGAGCGCTTTCATTTCACGCACCGCTTCACGCAGACCCGTGAAGACGGCTCGACTCACGATGGCGTGCCCGATGTGGAGTTCGCGGATTCCCGGCAGCGCGGCGATGGGCTTGACATTCTCGTAGTGCAGCGCGTGCCCAGCGTTGAAGCAGAGCCCGGCAGCGCACGCGTGGCGCCCGGCCGACGCGACGCGTTCAAGTTCGGCCCGCGTCCGCGGCCCGAATCCACCTTCATCGTGCCAAGCGTGTGCGTAGGGACCGGTGTGGATCTCGCACACTCCGGCACCGATCCGTCGGGCGGCGTCAATCTGATGCGGGAGCGCATCGATGAAGACACTCACGAGGATGCCCGCCTGTCGGAGCCGCGCCACCTGCACGGCCAGTGCGGCTTCCTGCCCCGCAACATCGAGCCCGCCCTCGGTCGTGACTTCGAAGCGACCCTCGGGAACCAGCATGCAGAGCTGGGGCTTGATCCGCAGGGCGATCTCGACCATCTCGTCGGTCGCGGCCATTTCAAAGTTCAGTCGCGCCGGCACCTCGGCTCGAAGTCGCTCGACATCACGATCCTGAATGTGCCGACGATCCTCGCGCAGGTGGACGGTGATGTGGTCCGCGCCCCCGGCGAGCGCCTCGCGCGCGGCTTGCACCGGGCACGGCTCCCAGGTGCGACGCGCTTGGCGCACGGTGGCGACGTGATCGATGTTGCATCCGAGTTCGATCATGCGCTGGCCTCAGGGAGCGGTTCGGCGACCGATCAAACCGCGCGAGGCGAGTTGGGCAACGATGTTGGAGATCTCGAAGCCGTCGCTTGCGTGCACGAAGAGGCAGCGGTCCGGACCGAGCAAAGCCCGCGCGCGCTCGCGAACATGATCCTGCGGCGCGACGAACGACATGATGACCACGCGCCCTTGTTCCATGAGCAGCCGAGCGACCTCGGCGGCGCGACGCAGGTTCTCGCTGCGATCGCCAGGCTCGAAGCGAAGATCCTTCGAGAGCCCGCTGCGCATGCCTTGACCATCGAGCACGACGGCATCATGGCCAAGATCCCAGAGCGCGCGCTCAAGCGCGAACGCTGCTTCGGTCTTGCCTGTGTTGGGCGGACCATGCAGCAGCACGCAGCATGGCCGCTGCGCCCAACGCGCATCGCGTTCGGCTGCGGACACACCACTGACTGGCGACGACACCGTCTCGAGCGCCTGGTCATCCCAGTGAGCGCCGCGTTCGGTCGGATCGCCCGTACGGATCATGCCTGCCGCAGCCGTGGCGTTGGTCAAGCGATCGATCAGGACGATCGCACCGGTGCCGCGCGAGACGCGGTATGGATCGAAGGCCACCGGTTCCTCGCACTCCAACTCCACGCGGCCGATGTCGTTGAGCACCATCGACTCAGCCGATTCGTGCGCAAGCGTGTCGACTTTGAGTCGGTGGATCATGCGCACCACGCGCGCCGGCGTGATGCGTGTTCCAACTCTGCAGAGCAGGCTCTGTCCAGCCACGAGCGGAGCATCGACCATCCACACGAGGTCTGCCACAATGCGTCGGCCCACGCGCATGTCGCTGGCCCCGCCGAAGCACGCGATCACATCACCGCGACTGCAGTCGACTTCACGATCGAGACAGATCACGACGCTTTCGGGCGCCTGGGCGCGTTCAAGGTCGCCTCCAAACTCGTCGGGCCGAGCGAGGCGCGCCACGCGTGCCTCGGTGCCTCGTGGCATGATGCGCACGCGGTCGCCCACCGCCACATCACCGCTGGTGATCTGGCCTGCGAAGCCACGAAAGTCAAGGTTGGGCCGAAGGACCGTCTGCACCGGCATGCGGAACGGGTCCGCGCCGCTCGGTCCAGGAAGGTCGACACGCTCAAGCAACTCAAGCAGCGCCGGGCCACTGAACCAGGGCATGACCTCCGTCCGTCGGACGACGCCCTCACCAGTGAGCGCACTGACGGGCAGCGCGACCGCGTGCTCGATTCCCAAGCGCGAGCAGAACGCCAAGAACTCCGACTCGATCTCTCGGAACCGCGTCTCGCTCCAATCGACCAGATCCATCTTGTTCACTGCGGCGACGACATGACGGATGCCGAGCATGGCGGCGATCGTGGCGTGCCGACGCGTCTGCGTGGTCACGCCCGAGCGCGCATCGATCAGGCTGATCGCCAACTGACAGTGGCTCGCGCCCGTCGCCATGTTGCGCGTGTATTGCTCGTGGCCCGGGCAATCAGCGATGATGAAAGCGCGGCGGGCCGTCGTGAAGTACCGCCACGCGACATCGATCGTGATCCCCTGCTCGCGCTCCGCTTTCAGGCCATCGACGACGAGCGCCAGATCGAGTCCGCCGCCCGTGGTGCCGTGCACGCGGCTGTCGGCCTCGAGCGCCTTCAGGTGATCGTCGTAGATGCGCCCAGTGTCGTGCAAGAGCCGGCCGATGAGCGTGCTCTTCCCGTCATCGACATTGCCGCAGGTCAGCACGCGCAGGAGCTGAAGCCGCTCGTAACGCTCAATCCATCCGCGCAGATCCTCGCCGGCGGTGAAGGTGGGAAGGGTCATCAGAAGTACCCCTCGCGCTTCTTCTCTTCCATGCTGCCGCTCTGGTCATGATCGATCAGGCGCCCCTGACGCTCGCTCGTGCGCGCGAGCAGCATTTCCTCGATGACCTTCTCCAGCGTGTCGGCATCGCTCTCGATCGCGCCCGAGAGCGGGTAGCAGCCGAGCGTGCGAAACCGCACGCGGCGCTGCACGATGCGCTCGCCCGCCTTGAGCGGCAGACGATCATCGTCGACCATGATGAGCGCGCCGTCGCGCTCGACGACCGGCCGATTTCGCGCAAGGTAGAGATCGACGACCGGCAGCCGGTGCTTCCACACATAGAGCCAGACATCGAGCTCAGTCCAGTTGGAGAGCGGGAAGACCCGCATGCTCTCGCCCGGATGGACGCGCGAGTTGTAGAGCGACCAAAGCTCCGGACGCTGACCCTTGGGATCCCATCGGTGGTTCGCATCGCGGAACGAAAAGATGCGTTCCTTCGCGCGGCTCTTCTCCTCGTCCCGTCGCGCGCCGCCAATCGCGGCGTCGAATCGGCCAGCCGTGAGCGCCTGGCGCAGCGCGACCGTCTTCATGACATCGGTGTGGACCTTGCTGCCATGCGTGATCGGCGAAATGCCCTGTGCGAGCCCATCACGATTGATGTGCACCTGCAGGTCGAGTCCAAGCCGCGCTGCCGTCGCATCGCGGAACGCGATCATCTCGCGGAACTTCCAGGTCGTATCGACATGCAGAACAGGGAACGGAAGCCGGCCGGGCGCGAACGCCTTCAGCGCCAGATGCAGCAGCACCGTCGAGTCCTTGCCGATCGAGTACATCAGGACGGGCCGCTCGAAGCTCGCGGCGGTCTCGCGCAGGATGTGGATCGACTCGGCTTCGAGCTCGTCCAGATGGGTCAGGCCACGCGCCATGCGACCAAAGCCTAGACGATGTGCTAGCGTCCGCGCATCGATGGATGGCGCCTCGTCCAACGTCGTCTGGCAGCATGGAGCCGCCACGCCCGCCGAGCGCGGCGCGGCGCTCGGCCGCGCAGGGTGCACAATCTGGATGACCGGACTCAGCGGTGCGGGCAAGAGCACGATCGCGATCGCGGCTGAGCGCGCGCTGCTCGCCATCGGCGTTCCCGCAATGGTCCTGGATGGCGACAACCTCCGTCATGGTCTGAGCGCGGGACTGGGATTCGATGAGGCTGGACGCGCCGAGGCCGTTCGCCGCGCCGGCGAGGCCGCGCTGCTCGTTGCCGCCTCAGGCGCCGTCGCGATCGTGAGCTTGGTGAGTCCCTATGAAGCCGATCGGGCACGCGTGCGGGCGCGTCACGACGCGAGTGGAGTCGCCTTCGCCCTCATCCATGTCGATGCTCCGCTGGCCGTGGCGGAATCGCGGGATCCCAAAGGTCTCTATCGACGAGCACGCGCTGGCGAACTCGAGCGCTTCACCGGCGTGAGTGATCCGTACGAGGCACCGACAACACCCGAACTCCGTTTGGCCACCGACGCCGCCTCGATCGACTCCTGCGTGGCCTCGGTGGTGGCACTCGCGCAACGGCTGATCCGCTCTGCGTAAGCCGCCGGGTGTAAGCGCGCGGGTATCCTACGACCATGGCTTTCGCCGCACGACTTGAGCAGCTTCGTTCCGACATCACCGCGCAGGGTGAACGCGTCCTCGAGTGCTGCTCGCTCGCCACCGAGTGCTACTTCGAGTACGACCAGACCAAGGCGCGTGCGGTCATCGCCGCGGACGATGGGATCGACAAGGCCGACGTCGAAATCGAGCGCGCCAGCATCCCGCTGCTCCAAATGGGCAACTCCGACGAATACCAAGTGCGCAGCGTGCTCACGATCGTGAAGGTCAACAACGAACTCGAGCGCATCGCCGACTGCGCGGTCAACATCGCCGAGCAGGTCGCCGGACAAGCTCGCATGGACGAGCGAATCCCACCCACCTTCCGGGTCATGGCCAATTCGGTGCTCGGCATGCTGCGTGATTCCAATCGCGCGCTCGTCACCGGTAATCCCGACTTGGCTCGCCAGGTGCTGCTCTTCGATGACACCGTCGATCGTTTCAAGAACGAGATCCTGCTCCACGCGCAGGAGCAAGTTGCCCTGGGTCAGTTCAGCGTGCGCTTCGCGTTCCAGTTGACCAGCGTCACGCGAAGCGTCGAGCGCATCGCCGACCACTGCACGAACATCTGCGAGCAGGTGATCTATGTCGAGACCGGCAAGATCGTCCGCCACCGTCCCGAAGGTTGGTCCGAGCCCGAGCGCCCGCGGCCATGACCACGCTCGCATCGCGTCTGGAGCGGGCCCGTGAGCGGCTCGCCGGCCATGGTCAGGAGCATGTGCTCGGCCATGCAGCGAACTTGGATCCCGTGCGGCTCGATCGTCTGCTCGATCAGGTCGATGCGCTCTCGCTCGAACAGGTCGATGCGCTCGCTGCGGCACTCGACGATGACGGTGGCTTTGTGCTGCCGGCGGATCTTGCTCCAGCCACGATCGTTCGCCGGGCGCAGGTCGATGCGGCGTGGAGCGCACACGGCGAGGCGCTCGTCCGCGCGGGCAAAGTCGCGTGCTTCATGGTCGCTGGCGGCCAAGGCACGCGACTGGGTTGGGATGCTCCCAAGGGCACCTTCCCCGCCACCCCGATCACGCGAGCGCCGCTCTTTCAAGTCTTCGCCGAGCAGATCCGCGCAGCACGACAGCGCTTTGGCGCGATGATCCGCTGGTACATCATGACGAGCCCGATGAACGACGCGCCAACGCGCGAGTTCTTCGTTCGCCACGATCACTTCGGCCTTGGTGCGGACACCGTGATGTTCTTCCCTCAGGGCACGCTGCCCTCGCTCTCGCTCGACGGGCGGCTGCTGCTCGCCGAGCCCGATGAACTTGCGGTGAATCCAGACGGCCACGGCGGTTCGCTGCGCGCGCTTCGCCACTCGGGTGCGCTCGATGACATGCGCGCCCACGGCATCGAGCACATCAGCTACTTCCAGGTTGACAATCCGCTCGTCCATGCGGTCGATCCGATCTTCGTCGGTGTGCACGCCGCGCACCCAAGCTCGAGCGGTGAGATGACGAGCAAGATGGTCGCCAAGCGCGACGCCGCCGAGAAGGTCGGCGTGTTCTGTGCATCCGCGGGCCGCACCATGGTGGTTGAGTACAGCGATTTGCCCGCGTCACTCGCGGCCGAGCGCGACGGGGATGGTCGATTGCGCTTCGACGCCGGGAGCATCGCGATCCACATGCTCTCGCGCGAATTCGTGGAGCGCCTGACTGCGCACGGCTTGGCGCTCCCGCTGCACAAGGCGCGCAAGAAGGTGCCGCACATCGGCGACGACGGCATCCGCGTGGATCCGACGACGCCCAACGCCATCAAGATGGAGACCTTCGTCTTCGATGCGATTCCGATGGCACAGTCGAGTCTGGTCCTTGAGACCGATCGCGCCGAGGAGTTCGCTCCCATCAAGAACGCCGACGGCGACGACAGCCCGGTCACGAGCATCGCGGCGCAGGTCGCACGCGCCGCACGCTGGCTCGAGTCGGCGGGCTGGTCGATCCCCCGCCTCGCTGACGGTTCGCCGGACTGCACGATCGAACTCTCGCCCTTGGCTGCGGGGTGTGAAGCCGCGTGTACGAACTTGGTGCCGCGCGCGATCGAACGCGGCGCGGCGCTGGCGATCACGCCAAGCTGATGTCGCGGACCAAGAGCTTGGGCGTTCGACGCCCGTTCCATTCATCCACGGTCACTTCGGCGAGCACATCGCACGGCACGCCGCGCCGCAGTCGTGTTGCCAGATCGCCCGCACCGAACCAAACGCCATCGATCCGCGCGCCGTCCTGAGCCACGGACAGTCGAAGATGTGGGCTGCCAGGCTTCATGTGCACTGCATCGCTGGCCAAGCGACAACCCTGAAATCGAAAGGTCGGCATCGGATTGGCTTGGCCGAACGGGCCACACGCCTGAAGCGCATCGATGGACGGACAGTCCACTTCGCGAATGGTGGCCTGCGCATCCCAAGGCAAAGAAGCCTTGAGCGAGCGACCGGCGAATGCGGCCGACGCATCGGCCCGCAGTGCCGCAGCGAACGCATCGAACGCACCCGCACGGACCGTGGCACCCGCAGCCATCGGGTGACCGCCGCCTGACTCCAACCACTCACTGCAGCGACCGATCGCCGCGCCGATGTCCCATCCGTTGACAGAGCGGCCACTGCACTTGACCCGACCATCGGGCTGCACATGCCCAAGCAGCGCCGGGCGGCCGGTCTGTTCGATGACCTTGGCCGCGATGATGCCCACCAGCGCGTGCGGCCACGCTGCGTTGGCTAGGACGACCGCAGTCGGATCGCCCTGGTCGAGCCCTTCGCGTGCGATCGTCGCCAAGACCTGCTCACTGACCTGCTGCTGCACGATCTTGCGTTCGACATTCAACTTCTTGAGTTCGTCGATGATTGCGGCCGCGCGATCGCGCGCGCCAGGCTCGCTCGCGGTCAATCCGAGCAGTTCCGCACACACGCCAGCATGACCCATGCGGCCTGCCGCGTTGAGGACCGGCACGATGCCAAAGGCCACGCCCTGGCTGTGCACCTTGCCCACATCGGCGATGCGCTCGGCGATGATCCGAAGGCCCGGCAGATCCGTGGATCGGAACCACTCGAGACCCTGCCGAATGATGATGCGCGTTTCGCCTTGGATCGGGATCACATCCGCCACGCTGGCGATCGCGGCAAGCGGCAGGAGTTGCGCCAACTGCTTGCGCAGCTCGCCGTTCATGCTCTCGCCGGCGTGCAAGCGCATGATCTCGCAACAGACCTTCCAGGTGACCGCGCACGCGCACAGGTCGGGGTTGCCGTAGTCGGCATCAGGCCGCTCAGGATGCGCGATCACCGAGGCGTTGGGCAACGCGCCATCGGATCGCAGCGCGTGGTGATCGAGCACTGCCACATCAAGCCCAGCTGCCCGCAGCGCGGCGACCTGCGATACGGCGGTGATACCACAGTCGACGGCGATCACGAGCGACGGCCGCAGCGTGAGCATGCGTTCGACTGCGTCATCGGTCAGTCCGTAGCCATCGGCGCGGTGCGGGATATCGATGATCAGGTCAACGCCGGGCGCGATCGCACGCAGCGTGTGTCGTAAGGTGGCCGCTGCGGCCGTGCCGTCGACGTCGTAGTCGCCGAGCACCACGATGCGCCGTCCGCCCCGCGCGTGCGCAAGGATCAACGCGGCGGCATCGGTCGCCCCGGGAAGTTCGCGTGCAGGCCGCAGGTCCGCCAGCCCTGCCTTGAGATATCGATCTTGGTCCGTCGAACTCACGCCGCGCGCGGCCATGAGCCGCTGCACGAGCGATCCACCGGCAGCAGCCACGCCCCGTTGTGTCCACGCAGCTCGAAGTCCGCTCATCCCGGATGGCGTGTCGGTGGTCATGGCCATGGCAAGAGCCTATCGGGCCAACGCGCAGCGACGCGGACCGTGACCAAGTCTTGGCGGACGATGGCTACGATCCCTCCCATGGCCAACCGCTACAAGACGATTCTGCTCCTCGGCGCTCCCGGTGCCGGCAAGGGCACGCAAGGCAAGATCCTTGGACGCATTCCTGGTTTCTTCCACCAAGCCTGCGGCGATGTCTTTCGCGCTCTCGACATGACGAGCGATTTGGGCAAGCAGTTCCTGCACTATTCCAGCCGCGGCGAGCTCGTGCCGGATCACCTGACGATCGAGATGTGGCGCCAGAACATCCACGCGCAGACGGTGCTGAGCCTGTACAAGCCGCACGAGGATCTTCTGGTGCTCGATGGGATTCCGCGCAATGTTGCGCAGGTCAAGGAGATGGAGCAGTACATCGAGGTGCTCGAGGTGATCCACCTCGTCTGCCGCGATCTCGACAAGATGGTCGCACGCATGCGTCGCCGCGCGCTCAAGGAGAACCGCATCGACGACGCCGACGAGAAGGTCATTCGTCGCCGCTTCGAGGTCTACGAACGCGAGACCCGACCCGTGCTCGATTGCTACTCCTCGTCGATCATCCGCGAAGTCGACGCCATCGGCTCCCCCGCCAATGTGCTCCAGCATGTCCTTGAAGTCGTCGTGCCCGTGCAGGACGCGCACTTCAAGAACCCGCTCGGCGCGCAGTGATCGCGCCGGCGCGCATGGGCCAAACCGGCTCGCGCAACTGCTGACGCAGCGTGCGTCACTGCACCATCGCCGGTCCTTCGCTCGCGCGATCCGCGCGTTCAGTCTGGCTTTGGCTTGACGGGCAGCGGAATCGGCGGCTTCGCCTGCACGCCAAATCCGCCTTGGCGCTGAGCATCGCGCAGCCCCTGTTCAAGGCGCGCGATCTGCTCTTCGATGAGTGCGCGTACTTCTTTGTCGGTCGTCGTCTCGAGCGTGTTGCGGAGTTGGCTGATCGCCATCTTCGGGTTCAGGCTGGTCCCCGCCGGCTGAGAGCCGCCCGTCACGACCGCGCTGCCGACGAAGCCCTTGGGCAATCCGGGCTCGACGGGCATGAGCGGCGGCATCGAACCGTCGCGCTCCTCGCGCATGACTGCATCGAATGCATTCCGACGGCCGAATGGGCGAAGCGCCGTGCGCGGATTTGACTTTTCAAGGGCGGCGAAGTCACCGAGTTCAACATCGAGTTCGAGCGCCTGCGCATTCACCTGCTGCTGCGCGACGACTGCCGGGACGCCAGCTGGCCCGCCACGCATCACCGTCAATCGGAGCCGCTCGCCTGGACCTCGTTGCTGCACGATGGCCACGAGTCCATCGTTGTTGGGCGTCGGCAGTCCATCGATCGCCGTGATGACATCACCCACGCGGAGCACCCGCGACGCCGGAAACCCGTCGTGGACTTGCGTCACCAGCACGCCGCCTTGCCCCTGCCCCATCGTGATGCCGATCGCGCCGCGCGGTTTCGCTTCCCACCGAAGCCACAGCGCTTCTTCCAGTCGCGATCGCTGCTCCAGCGTGAGCGATGGTTCATCGAGCGCCTTGCGGAGTTCCTGCATGGTCCAGGCTCCGGACGATGCTTCCTTCGAGGCCGCCTCGCGAACCGACCACGCTGGATCATCCATGCGCATCACGATGGCGCGAAGCCCTGCCGGCAGTTCCGCTGCGCGCGGCGCATCGCGACCGACCGTTGAGCGTGCGAGCGCAAGGCTCGCATCGTCGGTCGTGCGCAAGCCCGGGGCGATCACGACGCCGCGCTGCCGCAGGCCTTGCGCCTGCGCAAGCGCGCGAAGGACCTCTGCCTCGCGTTCCAGTTCCCGCGCATCCTCGCGCGCGCGCTCATCGACGACGCCCTGCTGGCGAACGAACGCATCGCCTGGCAGCGGCTTGGCTGCGTCCTGCGCCGACATGGCGCACAGGGCAAGGACCAGAAGCGTGGTCATCACGCACACAAGGTAGCGATTCCGGTCGCCGATTCCTCGATCCGTTGCGTCTTGCGGTCCACGAAGTCCAACATGGCACGCCCGTCGATGTGACCGAACGCGCCCTTGCGCGCGACCGGCGCGACCACTTCGGCGATCGCGGCTTGGATCATGAGCGGGGCGATCGACGCGGATGTGCCCTTGGGCGGCTTGCGCACGCTGCGGTAGCCGCGCACGATTGCACGAAGGCAGTGCTCATTGAAGCGCGGCTCCCAGCGGGCGGGATCACCGCCAACGAGTGGCGCCATGCCGAACTGCAACGCGGCATTCGCGAGATCGCTCACGATTGGCGCAACGCGTGCGGAATCGAAGTCGATGATCGCCACGACCTGAGCACCATCGAGCAGCACATTGCCCGGGTGGTAGTCAGAGTGCGTGACGCCGACGACTTCAGGCCACGGAGAGTTCGCGGCTCGCTCGTAACGAGCCAGCAGCGCCGCGCACACCTCGCGCTCGGCAGGTCCGGTCGCCTTGGACTCGATCTTCCGCAGCGCTGCGGGAACCGACGGGTTGCGACAGTAGATCGAGGCCGGGGCGGCATCGCTGGCGGCGAAGGTCGCCAGCGCATCATGCAGCCGTGCCAGCGCAGCTCCAGCGGCAATCGCCTGATCGTGTTGGTGCGCGAAGCGGTGCCCCTGCACGAATCCCTGCACTTCGTAGATGTACGGACCCTCAACAAGGAAGGGCTCGTCGCTGGCAGTCGTCATCAGGCGCGCGCACGGCACGCCCATCGTTGCGGCGTGGCGGTGCACTTCGCTGGCGTAACGAATGCGTTCGAGACCAGCCGTCAGCAGGTCGCGACGCTTCAAGAGGTACGCGCCTCCCTCGCAGGTGGCGACAAGTTTGGCCGCCCTGCGCGATCCCGCCGGCAGCTCCGCGAGCGATTTCAGGCCGCCGATCCCGAAGACCTCGAGCACCCGGACGATCTCGCTTGTGCTGAAGGACGCCCGGGCGTCACTCGGCATTCTGCGCCTGCTCCTTGATCCGATCGATGCACGCCTTGATCTCGACGATCCGGCGGCTGATCTCAACATCGCTCGACTTGCTCGCGATGGTGTTCGCCTCGCGCAGCATTTCCTGCGCTAGAAAGTCGAGCGTGCGCCCCGCGGGTTCAGCATGCTGCGGCGAGATGAGCCGCGCGAACTGATCAAGATGCCCACCGAGTCGATTGACTTCTTCGGCGATGTCGCTGCGTTCGGAAAAGACGGCCACTTCGCGAATGATGTCCTCTTCGCGGACCGACGCGCCGGCCTCGGCCAAGAGCGTGGTCATGCGCGCGCGCAGGCGATCTTGGTACGCCTGGACCACCAGCGGCGCGCGCTCGGCGATTTCGGCCATTCGCGCGCGAATCGTGACGCCGAATTCAGCCAGCGTGGTGGCCAGTGCTTGTCCTTCGGTGGCGCGCATCGCGAGCAATCGATCGCACGCTTGATCGAGCAGTTTGGTGAGGACCGGCCGCGCACGCTCGGCCCGGTCGAGCGCGCCGTCGGTCACAACGACTCCCGGCAAGTCGAGCAGCGCCGATGGATCGAGCCGTGCGACCTGCTCCGGTGGAAGCACCGCGCGCAGTTGCGCGATGTACGCCTCGAGCGCGGCGCCGTCGATGCGACCGACGCGATCGGCAGCGCTCTCGGCCACGCGCACGGTGACCATGACGCTGCCGCGCGAGATGCGCTTGCCCAGCTGCGCCTCAAGGTCGCCTTCCAGCGCGCCGAGCGCGTCCGGAACACGCATCGTCGCCTTGAAGAACTTGTTGTTGACGCTGCGGACCTCGACGCTGAATGAACCGCCATCGGCGTCCGCCGAGGCCACGCCGAAACCAGTCATCGAACGAATCATGAGTCGGTCCGCCGCTTACGGCGTCGGGGTCGCGGGCGGTGCCGCGGGTGCAGGTTCTGCGGCCGGCGCAGCGGCGGGCTCAGCGCTCGGCGCGGGTGCCACGGGCACTTCGGTGGCCGGCGTCGCAGTCGGCGCGGGAACTGGCGTCAAGGTTGCTGGCGGCGTGGCCGGCGTGTCGGTCGCTGGCGCTGCTTCTGCTTCAGGCGCAGGCGAATCCGCCGCAGCAGTCCTGCGCGTGTTCGACAGCGCGTTCAGGCCTAAGGCAAGCACGAGCCACACGACGAAGCAGCTCACGGTGGTGACCGTCAGCGCATCGCCGGTGCGACCGCCGAAGACACTTTCAGTGCCGCCAGAGCCGCCGCCGAAAGCTTGCGACAGACCGCCGCCCTGCGGACGCTGCACCAAGATCACAAGGACCATGGCGATGCTCACGAAGATGAAGAGGAGCAGGAGGATGCCGAAGAGCCAGTCCATCAGTCAAAGCCTTCCTTGGGGTTGCCCCCGAGCCGCCGCGGTGCGGATCACCTGCGCGAAGTCGCCGGCCTTCAGGCTGGCGCCCCCGATCAGGCCACCGTCAATGCCCGGGTCCGCGAGGATCGCAGCCGCATTGGCCGCGTTCAGGGACCCGCCATAGACAATGCGCACCGCTTGGGCGAGTTCCGGAGAATACAGGATCCCGAGTTCGCGTCGAATCATCCGATGGGCCTCGGCCGCATCCTGAGGCGTCGCGCTCACGCCCGTCCCGATCGCCCACACTGGCTCATAAGCGATCACGACATCGCTCATCTGTTCTTCGCGGATCGATGCGCACGCAGCGCGAAGTTGCCGCGCGGTGACCTGATGCGCCTGGCCGGCCTTTCGCTCGTCGAGTGTCTCGCCGACACAGAGCACGGCCCGAAGCCCGCTCGCCAGGGCCATCTCAAGCTTTTCCGCCACGATCTGATCACTCTCGCCGCGATCGCGGCGGCGTTCGGAGTGTCCAATAATCGACCACGTCACCCCGAGCTCAAGGAGCATCTCGGCGCTGATGTCGCCCGTGTGTGCGCCGTTGACCTCGCTGCTGACATCTTGCGATCCGAGCGCGACGGCCGAATCGCCGAGCGTCGACCGCACCGGGATCAGGTAGCACGAGGGCGGGAAGACGACGACATCGCACGCGCGAGCGGCATCGCCGACTTCAGCGACTGTCGCAGCGGCCAGCGCAGGTGCTGACGAAGCACCAGTGTTCATCTTCCAGTTGCCACCGACGAAGGGACGACGCATGGCGTGAGTGTACGAAGCGGGCCAGTCACCCGCTCCTACACTCCACCCCCCATGCGCGCCGCTGAAATCCGCAAGGCCTACATCGACTACTTCGTCCAACGGGCCGGCCACACCTTCGCCCCGTCGAGCCCGGTCGTCCCCTACGACGATCCGACGCTGCTCTTCACCAATGCGGGGATGAACCAGTTCAAGGATGTCTTCCTCGGACGCGGATCGCGCCCGTACACCCGCGCCGTCAACACCCAGAAGTGCATTCGCGCCGGCGGCAAGCACAACGATCTCGAGGATGTGGGCAAAGATGTCTACCACCACACCTTTTTCGAGATGCTCGGCAACTGGTCGTTCGGCGACTACTTCAAGAAGGAATCGATCGAGTGGGGCTGGGATCTGCTGACGCGCGTCTACGGACTGCCCGCCGAGCGCCTGTACGCCACCTACTTCGGCGGCAACCCGAAGTCTGGACTCGACCCCGACGAGGAAGCGCGCGCGCTGTGGTGCCAGTTCCTTCCGCCCAGCCGTGTGCTGCCGGGCAACATGAAGGACAACTTCTGGGAGATGGGCGATCAGGGTCCGTGTGGTCCGTGCAGCGAGATCCACTTCGACCGCATCGGCGGTCGCGATGCGGCTGCGCTCGTGAACTCCAGCGATCCTGATGTCCTTGAGATCTGGAACCACGTCTTCATCCAGTTCAATCGCGAGCCCGATGGCTCACTCAAGTCGCTTCCGGCCAAGCATGTCGACACTGGCATGGGTCTGGAGCGTCTCGTCAGCGTGATCCAAGGCAAGCGTTCGAACTACGACACCGATCTCTGGTCGCCGATTTTCGATGCGATCCGCAGCGAGACCGGTGCCCGCGCGTACGGCGGCGTGCTCACTGATCATGTGGACATCGCGTACCGCGTCATCGCTGACCATGTGCGTTGCCTGACGGTGGCCGCGGTGGACGGTGCGGGCCCAGGCAACGAAGGTCGCAACTATGTGCTTCGACGCATCCTGCGCCGTGCAGCGCGGCACGGCCGCCAGACGCTTGGCCGCAAGGACCCCTTCATCTACCGACTCGTTCCCGCCGTCGCCGCAACACTCGGCGAAGCGTTTCCTGAGATCGGGACGAAGTGGAGCGCTGCCGCCGACATCATCCGCGACGAGGAAGAGACCTTCGGTCGCACGCTCGACCGCGGGCTTGCCCTGTTCGGCGAAGCCGCCGAGCGCGCGAAGGCCGCGCAGCCAGCCACGATTGCTGCGGCCGATGCGTTCCGACTCCACGACACTTGGGGCTTCCCCATCGACCTGACGCAGGTCATGGCCGAGGAACGCGGTCTCGCGGTCGACATCGTTGGGTACGACCGACTCATGGAAGAGGCCCGCGAGACGAGCCGTCGCGGTGCCGGGGGCGACGACGCGCTGCACTTCCCGCCCGATGCGATTGCGAAGCTCGGCACGCTCGGCGTCATGCCGACGGACGACGGCGCGAAGTACGCGCCGAAGCCGATGACCGCACGGATTCGTGCGATCTGGGACGGCTGCGACTTTGTGCAGGCCACGGGAAGCGCGGACTGCGCGATCGTGCTCGACCGCACGCCGTTCTATGCCGAGAGCGGCGGCCAAGAGGGCGATCATGGTTCGATCCACGGCGCCAACGATGGTGCCTTTGATGTGCGCGATGCTCAAACGATGGGTGGCTATGTGCTCCATGTCGGTCGGACCACCAGCGGCACGCTGCATGTGAACGACGACATCACGGTGCAGGTGGCGACGCATCGGCGCGCAGCACTCGCGCAGAACCACACGGGCACGCACCTCCTGAACCTTGCCCTGCGCGAGGTGGCGGGCGACGATGTCGAACAGCGCGGCTCGTTGGTGGCGCAGGATCGCTTGCGCTTTGACTATGCCGCGCGCAAGGCGCTCTCGCCCGAGCAGATCAAGCAGGTCGAGGACCGAGTCCGCGGCTGCATCGACCAAGGTCTGACGGTGCACGCGCAGTCGGCGTCGCTCGATGCGGCCCGCGCAGTGCAAGGCGTTCGCGCTGTCTTCGGCGAGCGCTACCCGGACCCGGTGCGGGTCGTGAGCATCGGCGCTCCCGTCGATGCGCTGCTGGCGGCGCCGGACGATGCTGCATGGCGCATGCAGAGCACCGAGTTCTGCGGCGGCACCCATGTTGCCAACACGGCGGAACTGCTGGACTTCGTTCTGGCGAGTGAAGGTGCGCTCGCGGCTGGCGTGCGGCGTGTGTTCGCGCTGACGGGGGGCGCTGCCAAGGCATCGCGCCTTGCGGCGAAGTCGCTCGTGGAGCGCTGTGAACAGGCTGCGCGCCTCGATGCTGCCGCACTTGCCGCCGAAGTGAACGAGATTGTGAAGCTCGAGGGATCTTTGGGTCTTGGGGCGACCGACCGTGCATCGCTCGGACCGATGATCGAAGCGCTGCGCGAGCGCGTGAAGGAAAGCCGAAAGGCCAACGAGAAGGTCGAACGGGAGCAGGCGGTCGCGCAGGTGCGAGAGATGATCGCCCGCCATCCGGGTGGTCCCATGGTGACGCGCCTCGACACGGGCGATGGCCAGGCGCTCCTGGCAGCGCTCGATTGCGCCAAGGCGTCGCTCACTGACTGCCCCGTCATGCTGATGGGCATCGATGACGCGGCTGGCAAAGTCGCGATCGTCGCCGCGTGCCCGAAGTCCTGGATCGACAAGGGTCTCAAGGCTGGCGAGTGGGTGAAGGTCGCAGCCGTCGCCTGCGGCGGCGGCGGCGGCGGCAAGCCTGATGTGGCCCAGGCCGGCGGCAAGGATCCCTCCAAGATCGACGCCGCACTTGCTGCAGCCAGCTCGCACGCTGCGCGCTGACCGGCTCTTGATCTGGTGCTGCCGATCTCTCTGATCCCCGCCGCTACCCTTCGCGGCATGAGCCTGGAGATCAGCAGCGGACTCAGTGAATCGCGCGTCTTCCCGCCGAGCGAGGCGTTCCTGCGCAACTCAGGTGCGCGCCCGCATGTGGCAAGCCTTGAGGAGTACCGCGCGCTCTGGACGCGTTCGATTCAGGATCCTGAAGGATTCTGGGGCGACATCGCGCGTGGCTTCGACTGGTTCACGCCGTTCACGAGCGTGCTCGACTGGACCTGTCCCGATGCGCGCTGGTTCGACGGCGGCACGCTGAATGCGTGCCACAACTGCGTCGATCGTCAGGTCCAAGCAGGACACGGCGACGAGCTCGCGATCATCTGGGAAGGCGAGCCGGGTTGGCAGGCTGACGCGGCGAGCGCGTATGCGTCGTCGTTTGGCGCGAGCGACCGCGCGCTGTCCGCGAAACACGCTCACGCCGTCCGTCACATCACCTACCGACAACTGCAGGACGAGACCGCGCGCCTCGCCAACGCCCTGCGATCCCTGGGTGTGCGCAAGGGCGATGTCGTCACGCTGTACATGGGCATGGTCCCGGAGCTCGCAATCGCAGTGCTCGCGTGCGCGCGACTCGGCGCGGCGCACAGCGTCATCTTCGGCGGCTTTGCGGCGCCCGCGATCATCGACCGCGTCGCCGACGCGAACAGCCGCGTCATCATCACCTGCGATGGCGCGTGGCGGCGCGGCTCGATCGTTCCGCTCAAGGCCAATGTGGACGACGCCTGCAAGGGCGCGCCGTCGATCGAGCATGTGATCGTGCTGCGGCGCACCGGCCACGATGTTCCGATGCACGCTGGTCGCGACCATTGGTGGCATGAACTCGTGGCGACGCAGTCGACGGACTGCGCCTGCGAACCGATGGCGAGCGAAGACCTGCTCTTCCTGCTCTACACGAGCGGTTCGACCGGCAAGCCCAAGGGCATTCGTCACACGACGGCCGGCTACTCGATCTTCACGGCCTTCACGGCGCGCATGACCTTTGATCTGCATCCGGGCACCGGGCAGGTCTACTTCTGCACCGCGGACATCGGCTGGATCACCGGGCACAGCTACATCGTCTATGGCCTCTTGCCCAATCGCGTGCCGACGCTGATGTACGAGGGCGCGCCGAATGCGCCCGCCGAGGATCGCTTCTGGTCGATCGTCGAGCGCCACCGCGTCACGCACTTCTATACCGCCCCCACGGCGATCCGCGCCTTCATGAAGTGGGGCGACGAGCATCCCGCCAAGCACGACCTCTCGAGCCTTCGGCTGCTGGGCACCGTCGGCGAACCGATCAATCCCGAAGCCTGGATGTGGTACCACCGCACGATCGGCGGCGAACGATGCCCGATCGTCGACACGATGTGGCAGACCGAGACCGGCGGTCACATCATCACGCCGCTTCCCGGCGCCACACCAACGGTGCCCGGTTCCTGCACGCTGCCGATGTTCGGGATCGATGCAGCGATCGTGAACGAGCGCGGCGAGGAACTCCCTCCCAATGCCGGCGGCCTGCTCGTCATTCGCAAGCCGTGGCCGGCGATGCTGCGCGGCATCCACGGCGATCGCCAACGCTTCATCGACACCTACTGGTCGAAAGTCCCCGGCATGTATGTCGCCGGCGACGGTGCGCGTCGCGATGAGCGCGGCTACTTCTGGATCATGGGGCGCATCGATGATGTGATCAATGTGTCGGGGCACCGCCTGGGCACGATGGAAGTCGAAAGCGCACTCGTCGCGCACGAAGCAGTCGTCGAGGCCGCTGTCGTGGGCATGCCCCACGAGATCAAGGGCACGGGGATCGCGGCCTTCGTCACGCTCGGCCCTGGCCACACCGACCGCGCAGGCGACGCGCTGCGCAAGGAGCTTCAGGAGCATGTCGGACGCGAGATCGGTGCGATCGCCAAGCCCGACATGATCCGCTTCACGCAGGCCCTGCCCAAGACCCGTAGCGGCAAGATCATGCGACGACTGCTCCGCGATATCGCCGCCGGCAACGAGGTCCGCCAGGACACGACCACGCTCGAGGACTTCACGGTCCTCGCCAAACTCCGCGAAACGGACGAGTGAGCGACCGCTACGGCAGGATATGCCAGTCGGCGCGGTCGGCGCCATTGGCCCATCGGCGCATGTCGCGCATGACATCGATCTGCACCGACTCCACGCCGCCTGCGGCGTTGACCACGACGACTTCATCGCCGTGGCGCGCGCTCAGGTTGCCGCAGCTCGCCGGATCGAGCGGGTCGTACGCGGCAGCCCATCGCGCGGTGGCATCGGCCAAGTACGGCGATTCGATGCGGAAGAACCCCTCGGTGATCGACCCCGTGGCCGTGGCGTTCGTGCGGGCGCTGGCGAAGACCGTGAGCGATGCCGGCTTCACGATCGAACTCAGCCTCGTGACGTAGAAGCCCGTCAGCGGATTCGCGCTGCCGTTGGGAAGCGTTGCGGGCAAGAATCCATAGCGGTCGCTATCGCCACCGACGAATGCGCTGTTCAACCCGAACGCGGGCGAGAGGCTGGTGAAGTAGTAGAACTGGGCGGGATCGCCGTTCGCGAGTTGTTGATAGACCTCGCTCTCACCGCCCAAGTAGAGCCCTCGCATGTCGAACGACAGGTACGGCGCAAGCCGCCACGGCCATCGCGCGGCGATCGTTGGACCACCACCGTACGCGTCAGCAGGCATGCGCTCGCCGCTGGCGATCCACGCCGGCAGTCCGGTCTTGAAACCTGGCAGCACCTGCCCCTGCGCATCGGTCGCATATCCCGTCCAGGCCGCAAAGATCGAGCGGCCCGAGGCCACTTCGCGCGACTTCCGAGCCACGGCCTGCACGGTCCTGATGGCGGGGAGCAACAGGGCCAGGATCAGGGCGAGAAGACCGATCACGACGAGCAACTCCGTCAGCGAAAATCCTCTGGGATTCGCCGCACGGAAACTTGCTGGGG
>Ga0194120_10002181_pt1 | contig 34110 bp, 35 predicted proteins | sample TA2MahCa65mmetaG_FD_148642 | JGI IMG/M metagenome (GOLD analysis project Ga0194120, IMG submission 148642) | Freshwater microbial communities from Lake Tanganyika, Tanzania - TA2015019 Mahale Deep Cast 65m | ecosystem: Environmental > Aquatic > Freshwater > Lake | place: Tanzania: Lake... | reverse complement strand
CATGTTCTGTCGTCTCAAGGACTTCCGGCGGATCGCCACCCGTTACGACAAACGCGCCGACGTCTTCCTCTCCGGCGTGTTCTTGGCCGCCGCCGTAGTATGGTGGGCCAATTGAGTCCGGACCCTAGCCAGAAACAAAAACGAATAATGGGGTTTTTTCCAGGCATTCTGTTCTTTACTGGACCCGACCGGCACATGCAATTTCAGGGGTCGGCTGCGGGGCCGACACGCTAAGCGAGGGGCTGCTCGGGGGCCTGATGGTCAGCGATTCGGCCAAAATATTGTTGTCGGCGTTAGCGTTTTTTCTCTTAACGGGAAGCGCTCACGCTCAATCCTATTCCGCTCCTTCCGCTCCTTCTTCCGCGACCACGCTCGCCCAGGCGCAGGCCGCCACGACGCGCGCGCCGCGCCCGGATCTGGTGCTCAAGGGCGACGCGGTCTGCACCCGCTGCCACGACGAAGCCGAGGCTTACCCGGTTCTCTCCATCGGCCGCACCAAGCACGGCACGAAAGCGGACAACCGCACGCCGACCTGCACCAGCTGCCACGGGGAAAGCCCGACCCACGTCAACAAGCCCGCCGACGTCGCCGCCCGGCCCCCCGTCGACCGCAGCTTCGGCAAGAAGTCCAAGACCCCGGCCGACGTGCAAAGCGCCGCCTGCCTCACCTGCCACGAGGGCAAGACGCGCATGTTCTGGCACGAAGGCACCCACGCCGCGCGCGACGTGACGTGCACGTCCTGCCATCAGGTCCACACCGGCCACGACAAGGTCCGCGACAAGAAGGAACAGGCCCAGGTCTGCTTCGATTGCCACAAGGACAAGCGGATGGAGGTTTCCAAGCCGTCCCGCCATCCGATCCTCGAGGGCAAGGTGACGTGCTCGGACTGCCATAACCCGCACGGCTCGCCGGGACCGAGCATGGTGGTGCGCGGCACGGTCAACGACACCTGCTTCCAATGCCACGCCGAAAAGCGCGGGCCGTTCATCTGGAACCACCAGCCGGTGACCGAGAACTGCGGCCATTGCCATAACCCGCACGGCACCAACGTCGCCAGCATGCTCAAATGGCGCGCGCCGTTCCTGTGCCAGCAATGCCACGAGCCGACCAGCCACCGCGCCGATTCGCCGACGCTCACGTTCAGCACGGGGACGGGCGCGATGGCCTTGGGCCGCTCCTGCGTCAACTGCCACACCAATATTCACGGCGGCAACAATCCTCAGGGCGGGGCGGAATCCCGCTCCCTGAGGCAGTAAATGGAAAGGGGTTCGGTCATGAAAAGAGCTCCCCTCCGCTATTCGCTTCTTGCTTCCGCGGCCGTTTCGGCCGCGGTGCCGGCGACCGCCGAAGAACCGACGGTCGAATCCCTGATCCATCCGCAAAGCCGGGTCGAAATCGGCATCGCCGGCATCGGCGACGAATCGCGCAAGTTCGGCAGCTTCAACGGCATGGCCGGCGGCAGCGGCGTTTATCCGATTTTCGACGCCTCCATTCTCCAGCGCGACGACAAGACCGGCACGTGGCTCCGCTTCAACGCCGAAAGCCTCGGCCTCGAGGGCGGCGAATTCCGCTTCGAGCACGAGCGTCAGGGCGACTGGAACTATTTCGTCGAAGGCGGCCGGTCGAACTACACCAACCCGAACGTCATTACGACGTCCGTCGTCGGGCTCGGCTCCACGAATATTATCCGAACCAACGGTTTGCGACGCGAGGTCGAGTTGGAGATGAACCGTGACAAGCTGAAGCTCGGCGGCGCCAAGAAGCTCGGCGACGGCTACGAGGTCAGCTTCTCGGCGCGCGAGGAACGCAAGACCGGCATGCGCCAGTGGGGCGTGCAGGGATTCTTTTTCGTGGCCGAGCCGATCGAGTTCACCACCCAGGAATACCAGGGAACCATCAGCTATACCGGCAAGCAGTTGCAGATGCAGGCCGGCTATCTCGGCTCGATTTTCCAGAACGAGGCCGAGCGCGTGGTTACCACCGGCTCGACGCACGGGGACGTTTCGCTGCCCTTGAACAACATGATGCATCAGGTGTTCGTCAACGGCGGCTACAGCTTCACGCCGACGACGCGGGGCACGTTCAACGCTTCCTATGGCCTGCTCACCCAGAACGAGACTTTTTTCGAACCCAATACTAGAAGCGGCCGCACCGACCTCGGCGGCAAGGTGCACAACACGCTTCTCAACTTGGGGCTGAGCTCGCGGCCGACCAAGGACCTCTCGAGCCGGGTCAAGATGCGCTACGAGGAACGCAACGACGTCACGCCGCAGGTGGCCTATGTTGCCGGCTCGACCGCCCGCACCGGCTACAACATTCCCTTCTCGCGCGGCACCGCGAACACCGACGCGGAAGTCACATACCAGCTGCCGATGCAGTTCAAGTTGGTTGGCGGCATCGGTTACGAGCACTGGGATCGGACCTCGCCCGCCATCCGCCACGCGAGTTTCCGCACCAAGACCGACGAAGTGTCGGCCAGGCTTGATCTCCGCCGTCCGCTGCTCGAGAACTTGAGCGGCTCGATCGGTTACGTCCATTCCGAGCGGTTCGGATCGGGCCACCAGATAACCGGCACCGGCGGCGTCAATGCCAACGATCCCATCCTGTGGGCCAACCGCAGCCGCGACAAAGGCCGGGCGACGTTGAACTGGTCGCCGACCAACGATTTTTCGCTGCAATGGCTCGGCGAAATCTCGCGCGACGTGTACGGCGCCCGCGACATCGGCCCGCAGGAGGGAAACGCCTATTTCTCCTCCCTCGACGCCAACTACAAGTTCGCCGACGATTGGGACGTTTCCGGCTGGCTCGCCTGGAACACCATCCAGATGGAGCAGATGTTCCTGGACGGCAGCGTTCCGTTCGTATCCCGGCTGCGCCACATCGGCAAAGCCATCGGTGCGACCTTGACCGGCAAGCCCGTCGACAACATCAAGTTTGTCGCCGACCTGCAGCGCTCCGAGGACACCAGCGTCCACGGCTTCGCGCCGACCACCGCCATCGCCACCGGCATCGGTCCTTCGCTGCCGGACATCGAATACCGCCAATGGCTGCTGACGCTCACCGGCGACTACGCTCTCGCCGACAACAGCGGCATCAAACTCAAGTACGGCTTTGCCCACGTGACCGCGCGGGACTGGACCTGGAAAGGCATGGTCTACGCCAACGGCGCGGAAGTCAAAATCCCGGACAACGAGCAGACCCACTTCATCGGCCTTTCCTACTATCACCGCTGGTGATCTTCCGGCGTTCCGTTTCGATGCCTGATTCTCAACTCTCAATCGCGGAGAAAATAAACATGCGCGCGTTTTCCCTGATCGTCGCCGCCGGCTTGGCCTTGGCTCCCCTGTCCGCCCATGCCGTCGACGCCAAGGCCGCGGAAAAGGTGCTGAAGGACAACGATTGCGGCAAATGCCACGCGGTCGCCCGGGACAAGGAAGGCCCCGCCTACAAAAAGGTCGCCGAGAAATACAAGGGCAAGCCCGACGGCGTGCAGAAGCTGGTCGCCCATATGTCCTCGGAACCCATGGTCGAGGTCGACGGCAAGAAGGAAAAGCACAAGAAGACCCAGGGCGACGACGCCGCGCTCAAGAACCTGGCCGAGTGGATCCTGTCGCGCTAGCCGCATGCGACCGTTTTGTCATTCCCGCGAACGCGGGAATCCCGCTTTTTTGAATGCTTGGACCCCGGCTCTCCGCTGCGCTTCGGCCGGGGTGACGTTTTCAACCGATCGATAGGAGCACCCATGAACCGACTCATCGACCTCTGGCGGGCCTTGTGGCGGCCGTCGGCCAAACTTTCCGTCGGCGTGCTTGCAGGCGGCGGGGCCGTTTTCGGCATCCTGTTCTGGGGCGGATTCAACTGGGCGATCGAATTGTCCAACACCGAAGCCTTCTGCATCTCCTGCCACGAGATGCGCGACAACGTCTACGCCGAATACAAGGAGACGATCCATTACAACAACCGCACCGGCGTGCGCGCGGTCTGTGCCGACTGCCATGTCCCCAAGGAATGGGGACCCAAGATGATCCGCAAGATCGAGGCCTCGTTCAACGAACTGCCCAAGCACATCATGGGCGCGATGGACACGCCCGAGAAGTTCGAAGCGCAGCGCTACCAGCTCGCCGTCAACGTCTGGACGGTAATGAAGAAGAACGACTCGCTCGAATGCCGCAACTGCCACGATTGGCAGTCGATGGCGCAGAAGAAGCAGTCGGAAAAGGCCTGGGACCGGCATGCGAAAGGCCGCCAGGAGGGCCGGACCTGCATCGATTGTCACTTCGCCATCGCCCACAAGGAGCCCGAAGGCGAAAAAGGCCCGCGCGACATTGTCGTCAAGAAGAACTGACCCCGAGTTCGATCGCTTAACGGTTTGCGGGCGCGAGCTTCGCCGGCGAGATCAGCACCTTGAAGTGCTCGCACCAAATAACCACGCTGCCGTAGCGCGCGGGGTCGATTCCGGCCGGAATGGCGTAGTTCTGGCTGCCCTGGAACGCCCGTAAGCGCCCCAGATCGACGAACATGGTCTTTTCGACCTCGGTCGTCGGCGTCACGTCCGCGTCGGGCACGAGATAGACGTGGAACTTGGGGCCCGGACCGACCTTGAAATCGTCATGCAGGAATACGGCGTCCCTGTAGACGCTGACCCGGCCCCGCCCCCAATGGATCGGGTCGGACGGGTTGGCATGAACGAAGGTGCCGGTGGCGACCGGGGCGGCGTCGCGGGCGGTCGCCGTTTCCGTGGCGACGATATCAGCCAGAAAAATGTAGGGATAGACGAAGATGCCGAGCGCAAATCCGGCGCCCGTGCCGAGCAGGCCGCCGATGACGAAGGCGATGGCTTTTCCGAACCGCAACCTGTCTTTTCCTTCTCCCAAGCCGCCGCATTTTAATCATAGCGCCGGGTCGGTCGAAAGGCGCCCTTCGAGATCCCTTTCCTTTCCGGGCGGTCGGGCGCATATATGGGCCCGTTATGACCCTCATGCTGCGATCCATCCTGTTCGCTTTGATGCTTTGGTACGCGGCCGGCGGGGCGCATGCGGCGCCGAAATTCGAGCCGGCGCGCCCCGATAGGGGCGCATCATACGATTCGCGCGGGGATTCGCCCGCGCGCTTGTCGGCCGAGGATCTCGCCGACGTCGCCCGCGTCGAGGAATACCTCAACGGCATCCGCACGTTGCGTTCGCGCTTTTTCCAGGTCGCGCCTTCCGGCGCGCAAGCCGAAGGCAGCCTGTTCATGGCCCGGCCGGGAAAGCTCCGCATCGCCTACGATCCGCCGGTGCCGATCCTGATCGTCGCCCACGACAAGACGGTCGGTTACTACGATCGCGAACTCAAGCAGGTGCAGTATTTCGGTTCGGACCAGACGCCGGCGGCGGTGCTGTTGCGCGAAAAAATCCGTCTTTCGGGCGGCGATTTGGCGATCGCGCGCCTCGAACGCTCGCCGGGAGCGCTCAGGATCACTCTCGTTCAGGCCGCCGATCCCGGCCAAGGCGCGCTGGCGCTGGTGTTCGCGGACAAGCCGCTCGCTTTGCGCAAATGGACCGTCACCGACGCCCAGGGGGCCGTGACCGACGTCGCTCTGCTCGCCCCCGAATTCGGCGTCGCGCTGGAGCCCAAGCTCTTCTTGTTCGATGAGATGGTGGAAAAGCCCCCCGCGAATTAGCCGGTATTGTTAACATATTGATTCGAGGGCGTTTTATCCCGCGGAAAATCCCGCCCGGCCGGGGTTGATCCGGGGGCATTTCCGACCATTTCAAGAAAAGGTCCGGATTACTCCGGCCGACGGATGGCTCCCCTGCCATCCGCAGGTTCCGTAAGGAACCCGTGCGCCCGGCTCGCCCCCCTTGCCGGGCGCACACTTTTTTACGCGGGCCTTACGGGATCAATCGATAGCCGCCCGGTTCGGTGATCAGGATTTCGGCGCGGCCCGGTGCGCGTTCGATTTTCTGACGCAACCGGTAGACATGGGTTTCCAGGGTGTGGGTGGTCACGCCCGCGTTATAGCCCCAAACCTCGCCGAGCAGGGTTTCACGCGGGATCGCCCGGTCGCCGGCGCGGTAAAGATATTTGAGAATCGCCGCCTCCTTGTCGGTGAGCCGGACCTTCTTCTTGTTGTCTTTATGCACCAGCATGCGCGCGCTCGGTTGAAACACGTAGGGGCCGACCGTGAACACCGCGTCGTCGCTGAGTTCGTGCTGACGGATGTGCGCCCGGATGCGCGCCAGCAGGACGCCGATTCGAAACGGCTTGGTGACGTAGTCGCTCGCGCCCGATTCGAGACCCTTGATCGCATCGGCATCGGTGTCCGCGCCGGTCAGCATGATGATCGGCGTCTTGATCCCGGCCTGGCGCATGGCGCGGCAGGCTTCGCGCCCGTCCATGTCGGGCAGCCCGATGTCGAGGATGACGACGTCGCAGTAGTCGGCGCGGATCTTGTCGAGCGCTTCCTTGGCCGTGGCGGCCGTGGTGACGACGAAACCTTCGCTTTGGCGCAATTGCTCGCTCAGCGTCTCGACGAACGCCGGATCGTCGTCCACCAACAACAGTTTCTTGGCCAACCCCGCCATCGACGCCGTCCGCGCTGGTTTCGTTTTGCCTGTTCCAATTTAAGCGAATATCTTGAAAATACTTGATATTACATTGCGGCGAAAGGCCTTTCGATCCTCTAATATTCTCCTCCGCCGACACAATAGCCGTTTGCGATGCCCGAACGTTCCGAGTTGCCGAATATTCCCTTGAGCCGCGAGCCGGTTTCGCTGCTCGCGGTTGATCGCGCCGTCGCCGAACTGCGCCGGGGTCATATGGTCGTGATCGCCGCCGCGCACGGACGCGCGGCGTTGGCGCTGGCGGCAGAGGCCGCGACCGAATCCTCGCTCGATACCCTCGCGCGGCGCGCCCAGAGCCGCCCGGTTCTCGTCCTCACCGGACGGCGGGCCAAGGTGCTCGGGCTTGGCGGCGATAATCAGCGTGTCGTCACTCTCGCGGCCGCCGCCTTCGACGCCGCGCTGGTGCGGGATCTCGCCGATCCGCTGTCCGCGACGGACGCGCGGGCGTTTAACTTCGCCATCGGCGAGCCGTCCGCGTTCGGTTGCGAAACCGCGGCCGTCGCGCTCACCAAGTTGGCGCGCTTGCTGCCGGCGGCGCTGGTGGCCCCGTTGGCGTCGGCCGATTCGGGCGATCTCGCCGCGTGGGCGGCGCGCCATGGCTTGCTGATGGTCGATGCCGGCGACGTGTTCCAATACGACGCCATTTCGGCGCGCACGCTCGCCAAGGTCAGCGAGGCGCGCGTGCCGCTGCCCGGCGCGGAGAACACCCGGGTCATCGCCTTTCGGCCGAGGGACGGCGGCCTCGAACACTTGGCGTTGGTGATCGGCGATCCCGATCCCGCCCGGCCGGTTCTGGTCCGCATTCATTCGGAGTGCTTTACCGGCGATTTGCTGGGTTCGCTCCGTTGCGATTGCGGCGACCAGCTGCGCGGCGCAATCGGCGAAATCGCCCGCGCCGGGGGCGGGGCGCTGCTTTATCTCGCCCAGGAAGGGCGCGGCATCGGGCTGGTGAACAAGCTGCGCGCCTACGAATTGCAGGATCGCGGTTTCGACACCATCGACGCCAACGAGCAACTCGGTTTCGACGCCGACGAGCGCGTGTACCTGCCCGCCGCGCGCATGCTGGGCCTGCTCGGCTTCGCCCGCATCCGCCTGATGACCAACAATCCCGACAAGGTCCGCGCGCTGCAGGCTTGTGGGGTCGCGGTCGAGGGCCGGGTGCCGCACGCCTTTCCCGCCAACAAGCACAACGAGCGCTATCTGCGCGCCAAGGCGAGCAAGGGCGGCCATCTCTTCTAGCTTGCCAAGCCGGCCCCGGGGCCCCCCAGGCCGGGCGGCAGTTTTTGCCGCGCCGGAACGCGAATCCCTCCCCGCATATCATTTAGTGTGTTGAAATATAACGATTTTATCGTGGCACGTCCCTTGCGACGGTTATGACCAAAGCGGGTTTCGGACCCCATAAAACCGAAGCCCGCGAAGGCCGCAACGAACGGCCGTCGAGTAAAGGGAACGTGCCATGAGCCTATCCGTCGATGGCGTTAGCGCCTGGCGCGCCAACGTCGAACGCGCAGCCCCCATTCGGGCCGCCGATCCGGCGGGCGGCGGCGCCCTGCTGTCGCCCTGGCAGGCCCTGATGGCCACCGCCGCGCTCGCGCGCCCCGATGGGGGCGTTCTATCTGACGCGCGCGGGGATTCGCCCGCGCGCCCCGATAGGGGCGCTCTATCTGACGCGCGCGGGGATTCGCCCGCGCGCGCCGCCGACGGCGCGGACGGCACCGTGCCGGAATGGCGCGCCCGCGTCGAACCCGGCCCTGTCGCGCCGCCCTCGCCCGAACGCTCGTCGCCGCCGCGACCGGCGGTGACCGACGATCCCGCCCGAATCGAAACCGCCGCGCGGGAGCCCAAACCCGAGAACGTCAGGGCGGAACCGCCGGGCCTCTTCCAGGACGGCGAGTTTTCCTTCGCCGACATCATCGACGCCATCAACCCGCTGCAACACATCCCGATTGTATCGACGATCTATCGCGAGTTGACCGGAGACCGGATCGGCCACGGCGCGCGCATGGCGGGCGGGATGCTGTTCATGGGCCCGCTCGGCGGGCTAGGCGCGCTCGCCAACATCGTGGTGATCGAAGCGAGCGGCAAGGACGTGGGCGAGCACGCAGTCGCGCTGTTCAAGGACGGCTCCGCGCCCGCGACGGCGATGGCGGCCAACGAGTCGAATCCGAAGCCCGCGGTCGCTTCCGACCGCGCGCCGAGCGCCGACGAACAAGCCCTGGCCGAGCTGCTGCCGCCGGGCGCGATTCCGATCGCCGGGCCGAATGTCGAGTTTGCTCAGGCCGCGCTGCGACCCGCGGCGCTTGCGCCGTCGCCCGCGCCCCAATCCGCGCCGGCCCTCGACAACGATCTACCGCCGCCGCCGCCGCGCGGGCCGATCGCCGGTCCCGGCTGGAAGGGATTCTACTCGCCGCCGGATCAGCAATCCGAAATCGTTCGCCCGACTTCGCCGGCGACGGTTCCCCCGGCGGCGATCCCGTCCGCGACGCGCGCGCTGGCGCCCGATCCGCTGGCCCAGCTCGCCGTCAAGCGTACCCCCGGCGCCCTGGCCGGAGCCTTCGCTGCCCCGGCCGGCGCTATCGGCGTCGAGGGCGGTTGGTTTTCGGACGTGATGCTCGATGCGCTCGCCAAATATGAGGATGCGCGCCGGTTGCGCGAAACGCAGCCGCCGGAAGCGGCCCGGCGCGAAGGGGTGAACATCGTCAACTGACGGCGGCGAAGGACACGCCATGGACATCCGGGTCATTCCCTCCGACCTTTCTTCGCCCGCCGAAGCGGTCTTAGCGAAGGCGGGCCCCCCGGTCACGGGCATCTTGTCGTGGCCGAAAGGCGAGGTTCGCTGCGCCCTCGGGCGCGGCGGCGTGAAGGCGGCCAAACGCGAAGGCGACGGCGCGACTCCGGCCGGCGCAATGCCGCTGCGTTACCTTTTCTATCGCCCGGATCGGGAAGCCCAGCCCGTAACCCGGCTGCCGACGCGGGCGCTCGCGCCCGAGGACGGCTGGTGCGACGATCCCGCGAGCCCCGAATACAACCGCCACATTCGTCGGCCGTTCGCCGCCCGCCACGAGGTTCTCTGGCGCGACGACGGGCTCTACGATCTCATGGTCGTACTCGGCTGGAACGACGCGCCGCCGGTGCCCGCGCGCGGCAGCGCCATTTTTCTTCACGTCACCGGCGAAAATTACGCCCCGACCGAGGGCTGTGTCGCGCTCGCGCGCCGGGACCTGGTGCGGCTGCTTGCCGATTGCGCTCAGGGCGATCGCCTGATCGTCGAACCGTCGTCCCCGTAACCAATGGGTCCGTTTTTTATTTGGCGCCCGTGAACGACGGGCCGGTCCTTTATTTGGCGCCCGTGAACGACGGGCGCGGGCCGAAAATCGCGGTGCCGACGCGCACGAAGGTGGCGCCGAAGGCGATTGCGATTTCGTAGTCGGCGCTCATGCCCATGCTGAGATGCCTGAGTCCGTTGCGTTTGGCCATTTCCGAAAGCAGGCCGAAATGCAGCGACGGCTCCTCGTCCACGGGCGGAATGCACATCAGACCCTCGACCGGCAGGCCGTAGATTTCGCGGCATTCGCGCACGAAGGCGTCGACCTGGGCGGGCAATACACCGCTTTTCTGCGATTCTTCTCCGGTGTTGACCTCGATAAAGCAAGCAGGGCGACGATTGGCCTTCGCCATTTCCTCGGCCAACACGCGGGCGATCTTGGGACGGTCGACCGTTTCGATCGCGTCGAACAGCTGAACCGCGCGTTTGGCCTTGTTGCTCTGAAGCGGCCCGATCAAATGCAAGCGTGCGGCCGCGAACTCGGCCTTGATCTCCGGCCATTTGTCTTCCGCTTCCTGGACGCGGTTTTCGCCGAACACGCGCTGCCCGGCGGCAAGGGCGGCGCGGATTGCGGCCGCCCCGTGGGTCTTGGTCACCGCCACGAGAGCCACATCGGCGGGATCGCGCCCGGCCGCGCGCGCGGCGGCTTCGATCCGCGTACGAACCTGTGCGAGATTGGCGGCGATGTCGATAGCGGCTACCATGGAATTCATGCCGACCGTAGCAAACATCGCAAAGTCCCTCCAGGCGCACGCGATACGTCGCCTGATGCGCGCGCGGCGGGCTTCCTTGTCACGCGCCGAGCGACCAATGAATAAGCTTCCCGCGCTGTTGCTGATGAGCGACGAAGTCCGCCTTCCCGATCCGCTGGCGGCGCTTGCGCGCCTGCCGCGAGACTCGGGCTTGGTTTTTCGCCATTACGGCGTCCGTAACCGCGAGGCCCTCGCCCGGGCACTCGCGGCAAAGGCGCGGGCGCGCGGAATCCGCCTTCTGGTGGCGGGCGATGCGCGCCTCGCTTGCCGGGTGCGCGCCGCGGGGCTACATCTGCCGGAAGCGATGACGGATGATCCCTTGGCCTTGGGACCAAAATTGTTCAGGAAAAAATGGATCGTTACGATTGCGTCACATTCCTTGAGGGCGGTATTTCGGGCGGCAAAACTCGGCGCCGATGCGGTCGTCCTGGGCCCCGTATTCCCGACCGCCAGTCATCCGGGAAGGGTCACTCTCGGTCCTTTGCGCTTTGCCCGTTTGTGCCGCCAAAGCCCGATCCCGGTTTATGCCATCGGCGGGATCGGGCCCGAAACCGCCCTCAGGCTCGCCGCTTCGGGTGCCGCCGGATTGGCCGGAATCGGAGCAGTTCAATTACCCGTGCGCCGAGGCGTCTCGGGTATGGCGCGATCCCTCCCTCTGGTATAATTAAATTTCTTCAATGACATTGCGACCGACCCCGGGATCGATCCGTTTCGCGCTGCTCGCGGCTTTGGCCGCCGGGCTGTTCGCGCTCGCCGCCTGCAACAAGGACCCGGTGGAACCGATCCAGGCCGAATACGATCCGCGCGACCCCAACCGGCCGACCGTTTTCGGTCCCGGCGGAATCGACCTCTTCGGCGGCAAGAAACGCGAGGACGACGGCGGCGGCGGCATCGGCGTCAACAGTTTTCTCTGGCGCGCGTCGCTCGACACGCTCGCCTTCATGCCGATCACGTCGGCGGACGCCCTCGGCGGCGTGATCCTCACCGACTGGTACACCTTCGCCGATTCGCCGAACGAACGGTTCAAGCTCAACGTCTATATTCTCGGCCGCGCGCTGCGCGCCGACGGCGTGCGCGTATCGTCGTTCCGCCAGACGCGCGATCCGTCCGGCACTTGGCGCGACGCCGCGGTGCCCAAGGAAACCGCCATCAAGATCGAAGAAGCCATCCTCACCCGTGCCCGCCAGCTTCGCCAGGAGACCATGGCGCAGCGTCCGCGCTGATCCGATCCCGCGCCCCGGTAGAGGGGCGCATCATGAAATGCGCGCGGGGATTCGCCCGCACACCCCGAGCATGGCGAAATACAACGTCCAGGAAACCGAAGCGCAGTGGCAGCGGAGATGGGCCGAGCGCGGCGCTTTTGTCGCGCGCGAGGACACGACGCGGCCCAAATACTATGTGCTGGAGATGTTCCCCTATCCGTCCGGGCGCATCCACATGGGGCACGTCCGCAATTATACCCTCGGCGACGTGGTCGCCCGCTACAAACGGGCGCGCGGGTTCAACGTCCTGCATCCGATGGGGTGGGACGCCTTCGGCCTGCCGGCCGAAAACGCGGCGATCGAAAACAAGGTCCATCCCGCCCGCTGGACGCGCGAAAACATCGCCGCCATGCGCCGTCAACTCAAGCGCATGGGGCTGTCGTACGACTGGGACCGGGAAGTGTCGACGTGCGAGCCCGAGTATTATCGCCACGAACAAAAGATGTTTCTCGACTTCCTCGCGCGCGGGCTCGTCTATCGCAAAGAATCATGGGTCAATTGGGACCCGGTCGAAAATACGGTGCTCGCCAACGAACAGGTGATCGAGGGCAAGGGCTGGCGGTCCGGCGCGACGGTGGAAAAACGCCAGCTCGCCCAATGGTTCCTGCGCATTTCGGCTTACGCCGACGATTTGCTCGAATCGCTCAAGAGCCTCGAACGCTGGCCCGACCGGGTGCGCCTGATGCAGGAAAACTGGATCGGCCGTTCCGAAGGCGCGCGCGTGTTCTTCGAGTTAACATCGGGGCGCGCGGAGAAAATCGAAGTGTTCACCACCCGGCCCGACACCCTGTTCGGCGCGTCGTTCCTGGCGATTTCGCCCCATCACCCGATCGCCCGGAAGCTGGCGGACGGCGACGCGGAACTCAGGGAATTCATCGCCGAATGCGACCGGATCGGCACCAGCGAGGCGGCGATCGAGACCGCCGAGAAGAAGGGCTTCAAGACCGCCCTCCAGGTTCGCCATCCGTTCGACCCGAATAAAAACCTTCCCGTCTACGTCGCCAATTTCGTGCTGATGGATTACGGCACCGGCGCCATCTTCGGCTGTCCGGCCCACGACCAGCGCGACCTCGATTTCGCCCGCAAATACCGCTTGCCGGTGATCCCGGTCATCGTGCCCAAGGACGTCGCCGGCACGCCGGAAGAGAAAAATTTCGTCGCCGATCTCGCCCGTTCGGCCAGCGCCTACGACGGCGACGGTGTCGCGGTGAATTCCCGGTTCCTCGACGGGCTCGCGGTCGAGCCGGCGAAGAAGGCCGCCGTCGCCAAGCTCGAATCCCTCGGTTCGGGCGCGGGCGCGGTGCAATATCGGTTGCGCGATTGGGGCGTCTCGCGCCAGCGGTATTGGGGCTGCCCGATCCCGGTGGTGCACTGCGCCGGATGCGGCGTCGTGCCGGTGCCGGAAAAAGATCTCCCGGTGCGCCTGCCCGAGGACGTGACGTTCGACAGGCCGGGCAACCCGCTCGAACGCCATCCGACCTGGAAAAAAGTCGCCTGCCCTTCGTGCGGCAAGCCGGCGCGGCGCGAAACCGATACTTTCGACACGTTTTTCGAATCGTCGTGGTATTTCGCGCGCTTCTGTTCGCCCAAGTCCGAAACGCGCGCGTTCGAACGCGCCTCCGTCGATTACTGGCTGCCGGTCGACCAATACATCGGCGGCATCGAGCATGCCGTGCTGCATCTCCTCTATTCCCGCTTCTTCACCCGCGCGCTCAAGGATTGCGGCTATCTCGGCATCAAGGAGCCGTTCGCCGGCCTCTTGACCCAGGGCATGGTGTGCCACGAGACCTATCGCTCGGGCGGCAAGTGGCTGTTTCCCGACGAGGTCGAACGTACCGCCACCGGCGCGGTGCACGCCAAGACCGGGGCGTCGGTCGAAGTCGGCCGCTCGGAGAAAATGAGCAAGTCGCGCAAGAACGTGGTCGATCCGGAATCTATTCTCGACGCTTACGGCGCGGACACGGCGCGGCTCTTCATGCTGTCCGACAGCCCGCCCGAGCGCGATCTCGACTGGACCGAGGCCGGAATCGAGGGCGCGTTTCGCTACATCAATCGCCTCTGGCGGCTGGTGGACGAAGCCCCCGTCGTTTACGACCGGCCGGGCGACCCGAAGCCCAAGGATTGCGGGGCGGCGGCGGAAAAGCTGCACCGCCTGATCCACCGCACCGTGGCGGCGGTGACCCGCGATCTCGACATCTTCCATTTCAACAAGGCGGTGGCCCGGATCCGGGAGTTGACCAACGCCCTCGAGGCCCTGCCCCCGGGCGAGCCCGGCGGGCCTTGGGCCGCGGGCGAGGCCCTCGAAGCCATCGTCCGCCTGATCGGTCCGATGATGCCGCACCTCGGCGAGGCGATGTGGCAACGCCTCGGCCATGATACGCTGCTCTGCCTCGCCCCCTGGCCGGAGGCGGACGCGATGCTGCTGGTGGAGGAAACGGTGGCGGTCGCGGTGCAGGTCAACGGCAAGCTGCGCGGCACGGTGGAGTTGCCGATGGACTGCGAGCGGGACGAAGCCGAACGGGCGGCGCTGGCCCTCGACAATGTTGCCCGCGCCATTTCGGGACGGCCGGTGCGCAAGGTGATCGTCGTGCCCAACAGGATCGTCAATGTCGTGGTTTAGAATCGCCGTCGTGTTGGTGCTTCCCGTCTGGCTCGCCGCGTGCGGGTTCGAGCCGCTCTACGGGCGCGGCCCGGCCAAGGACATCCCCGAGGATTTCGCCTTCATCCAGATCGAGCCGATCAAGGACCGGATCGGACACATGCTGCACAATCAGCTCCGCGACACCCTGACCCCGAAGGGCGCGCCGGCCAAGCCGCGTTACGTTCTCAAGGTCACCCTCACCGAATCCGTCCAGGATACCGCCATTCAGCGCACCGCGTTCGCGGTACGGGCCAACTTGGTGCTGAACGCAGCGTTCAGCCTGCACGACGCGACGACCAAAGGCTCGGTTCTCTCGGGCAACGCCATATCGACCGCGGGATTTTCGCACCAGTTCGCCGAATACGGGACGCTCGCCGGCGAGAAAGACGCGCGCGAGCGCGCGGTGCGCGACCTCGCCGAGGAAATTCGCGTTCGGCTCGGCGTTTATTTCAAGCGCAGCTGACGGAACGATCCGGTGGACTTGACCGGCCCATGTACCTAACCGGATCATCCGCCGACACCTTCGTCCGCAAGCCGGGCGCGGCCGCCGCGGCGTTGGTGTTCGGTCCCGATCGCGGCCAGGTGCGCGAACGGATGGCGGCGATCGGGCGCGCGGTCGCGGGCGATACGTCGGATCCGTTCCGCGCGGTCGAACTTTCCGCGGCCCAACTCAAATCCGATCCGGCGCGCCTGTTCGACGAGGCCGCGGCCCTCGCCTTCGGCGGCGGACGGCGGCTGGTGGTGGTGCGCGACGCGGGCGACGCGAGCGCGGACCTGTTCGAGCGATTTCTCGCCGAAGCCAAAAGCGACGCCGCGTTCGTCCTGGTCGAGGGCGGGGATTTGCCGAAACGCTCCGCCTTGCGCGCGGCGTTCGAGGCGGCCAAGACCGCCGCCGCCATCGCCTGCTACCCGGACGACGCCCGGGCCGCGCGCGCCCTGATCGGCGGAATCTTGCGCGAGCACGGGCTTGCCGCCGACGCCGAGGTCCTCGACCTGCTGGTCGATCGGCTGGGGCCCGACCGCGACTTGATTCGGGGCGAACTCGCCAAGCTCGTGCTCTATTGCGAAGGAAAGACCGTGTCCGCCGACGACGTGCTGGCCGTGATCGGCGACGGGGCCGAAGCGTCCCTCGACGCGGTGGCTTTCGCGGCGTGCGATGGCGACACCTCGCAACTTGATCGCGCTTTTACCCGCGCGATCGGCGACGGCTTGCCTCCGGTCGCGATCTTGCGCGCGGCGCTCCGCCATGTCGGGCGGCTTCACCTCGCGCGCGCCCACATGGCCGAAGGCCAGAGCGCCAAGGACGCGATGACGCGCCTCAGGCCCCCGGTGTTCTTCAAGCTCGCCGATCGTTTTCGCCGCCAAATCGGAACATGGGACGAGGCGCGGCTCGCGGCCGCGCTCGATTCCCTGATCGCGGCCGAAACCGCGTGCAAGGCCACGGCGGCGCCCGACGAGGCGATCGCCTGGCGCGCGCTCGCCAATCTCTGCCGCTCGGCGCGGCGAAACTGAGCCTTCGTCTACGCCGGGGTTTCGATCTTCAGCGCGCCCATCTTCAGCAGCCAGGCGACCGCGCGGGACGTTTTCTCGGGCGAGGACGCGCCGACGGCGGCGTGCAGTTCGGCCACGTTCGCCGGAACCCGATCGAGGATGCGGGCGACCGTCTCGTCCGTCGGCAGGACGGATTTCGCGAAGTCGACCATGGCGAGCCGGCGTTGGATTCGCAGCGCGTCGGTTGTTACGGGGCCGCGCGCGACGCGCGTCTCCGGGGCAATTGTTCGACTCGCGTAACCCGCGAACGCGGTAAAGGGATCTGGGCGCGCGGGCGAATCCCCGCGCGCGACAAATGATGCGCCCCTATCGGGGCGCGCGGGCGGCGGTTGTCTTTCGGTGACGCCTTCTTTGGCGCGACGCGCCGCCAATTCGGCCCACAACGCGCGGTAGGACGCGAGAACCACCGACCAGTCGAACGTCGCCTTCGTGCGCGCGCGGGCCGCGGCACCCATTTCTTTTCGCAACTCGGGGTTTTCAATCAGCCGGATCAGCGCCGCTTGGGCCGCCTCTTCGTCCACCGCCACCAGCTGCGCGACGCAACCGATATATATGTCGTAGGTGTCGATATCGAGCGCGTGGCGCGCCGCCAAATCCGATCCCGCGCCCGGCGCGGGCATGAAGGTCGGCACGCGAAAACCGTCGACGCCGTCGCGCACGGTGTCGCGATAGCCGTTCCAATCGGTCACCACCGACGGCAATCCGGCGGCCATCGCCTCGATCGGCGTCAAGCCGAACGTTTCCTGAATGTTGTCGGAGAGCGAGCAGAAGATGTCCGCCGCCGCCCAGGCGCGTTTTCGGCTTTCGTCCTTGCGGCCGTCGAGCAGAACATGGCCGATGGACGGCGCGACGCGATTGCGGGCCTCCGTAAAAGCATCGGCGATAAATTGGTTGGCGTGCCAACCGCATTCGATCAAGACGATCCGGCCGTCGTTCGCGCCTCGACGCAGGGCGGCGCGTTCGAGGGCGCGGTACATGGCGAGCGGATGAACCTTGGCGTGAAACGAGAGCCGGCCCAGAAACAGCACGGCCACGTCCTTGGGTCCGAGGCCGAGGGCCGCGCGCGCGTCTTCCCGTTCGTCCGGCAAAAACGCGAATTCCCGGCAATCGACACCGAGCGGTATCACGGGCAATTCAGGTAATGCGATCTTCGTTGCACCCAGGTGCGTCCGTAGATGTTCGGCTTGGGCGTCCAGGACCGCGCGCGCGACGTCGCGCACCGCCGCCGACGTGCAGACCAGCGCGTCCCAGGGTTTCAGCGGCGCGGTAAGGAGGGCGGCGATTGAATCCATCGCCACCGCCGAGGAAACCGTGTGAGTCACCCCGCACAGGCTCCAGCCGCGCGCGCCGATCATCTGGCGCTGCCACGCCGCTTCGGCGAGCGCCGGTCCGGGAAAGAACAGGCATCCCGGCCGGGCGAGGTCGGCGATCGATTCCGGTCCCAGCGTCCGCACACGCGCGCCCGCGGGAACAGCGTGCAGATATTTTTGAAGCGCCTCGCGCGAAGCACGGTCGGCAACGTAGACCCAGCGGTCGCCGGTTGACGAGTCGCTCAGGTACGCCTTGAGAAAGCCGTGCCCCGCCACGTGGCGGCCCATCAGCTTGGGCCGCTCGGTGTTGTAGGCGTCGTCGGCGAAAAAGATCGCGGCGTTGGTCATGAATACCGCCGCGATCCGCGCGGAATTTAGCCGGTTCCGGTCGGCTTCACCGGACGAAGCGTGACCGCGATCCGCCCGGGCGGCTTGCCGGAAGAGGCGCCGGAGGACGATGCGCCTATGGGCCCCGGGCTGATGCCCGCTTTGGCGGCGGCGCCGCCCCGGCTCAGGCGCGCGATCACGTCGTCGAGTTGTTCGAGCATCGTGTAGTGGACGGTGAGCGTGCCGCCTTGGCTTCCCCGATGCCGGATTTCGACCTTGAGGCCGAGCTTGGCGGCAAGATCGCTCTCGAGCGCGCGGGTGTCGGCGTCCTTGATCGGCGCCTTGCGCGCGGCGGTTTTCCGCACGCCGGCCCCCGCCATCCGTTCGGCTTCGCGCACGCTCATGCCCCGGCTCGCGATCAGCCTCGCGAGTTGGACGGGATCGGACGCAGTCAGCAGCGCGCGCGCGTGCCCGGCGGTGAGTTCCCCGGATTGCAGCATGTCCTTGACCGGCTCGGGCAGGGCGAGAAGCCGCATCATGTTGGCCACGTGGCTGCGGCTTTTGCCCACGGTTTCGGCGAGCTTTTCCTGGGTGTGGGCGAATTCCTCCATCAGCCGCTTGTAGCCCTCGGCTTCCTCGAGCGGCGTCAGGTCCTGGCGCTGGAGGTTTTCGATCAGCGCGACCTCGAGGGCCTCCGCGTCGGTGAGGTCCTTGACCACCACCGGCACTTCATGGAGCCCGGCGAGTTGCGCCGCCCGCCAGCGTCGTTCGCCGGCGATGATTTCGTAGCTGTCGGGGGCGTCCCCCGTCTTGCGCGCGAGGATCGGCTGCAGGATGCCCTTGGCGCCGATGGATTTGGCGAGTTCCTGGATCGGCGCGTCGTCCATGCGCCGGCGCGGCTGGAATTTGCCCGGCTTCAGGTGTTCGATCGGCAGCGTCCGCACGCCGCGCGGCGGCGCGTGGACGACCACCGGCGTTTCGGCGTCCTCGCCCAGCAGCGCGGCGAGACCGCGACCCAGACCCTTGCGTTTCTCTTCGGCCATGGTGCCCTCACGCGCTCAGCCGTTCTTGGTGGATCACTTCGCTTGCGAGGTGCAGGTAGGCCCGCGACCCGGCGCAGGCCATGTCGTAGACGATCACCGGCCGGCCGTGCGACGGCGCTTCGGACACGCGCACGTTGCGCGGGATCACCGTCTTGTAGACCTTCTCGCCGAAGTGGCCGCGCACGTCGTTGGCGACCATGTCGGAGAGGTTGTTGCGCCGGTCGAACATGGTCAGCACGATGCCCTGGATTTCGAGCGCCGGATTGAAGGCCTTCTTCACCCGTTCGATGGTGCGAACCAGGCTGCTGACGCCCTCGAGGGCGAAGAACTCGCATTGCAGCGGGACCAGCACCGCGTCGGCCGCGACCAGGGCGTTGACGGTGAGAAGCCCGAGCGCCGGCGGGCAGTCGATGAACACGTAGTCGTAGCCCCGGGCGCCTTCCGCAATCGCTTCCTTCAGGCGGTATTCGCGGCGCTCCACGTCCACCAGTTCGAGTTCGGCGCCGGAGAGATCGATCCCCGACGGCACGATGCGGAGGTTCGGAATTTCGGTCGGGATGATGGCGTCCTTGAGCGGCGTTTCGTGAATGAGGGCGTGGTAGGCATTGACCGCGCGCTTGGCCTTCGGGATTCCGATCCCGGTCGAGGCATTGCCTTGCGGGTCGAGATCGACGATCAGGACTTTTTGGCGGATGGCGGCAAGCGCTGTCGCGAGGTTGATGGCGGTGGTGGTCTTGCCGACGCCGCCTTTCTGGTTGGCGAGCGCGATGATGCGCGCGGGCTTGGAGACCTGAGACGGGGCTGCCGCCGGATTTTGACCTTGGACCGGGTCGTTCATGGGTTTCTCGCTATATTTTCGAGCTTCAGGATCACCGCATCGGGATCCGTTACGCTTGCTATCTTCGCAACGAACATTTTCCAATGTTTTAACGCTTCCGTCAATTCGTCGTTAAATCGTTGACCTTTAAAGAAAAAACAGCATCCGCCCGGTTCCAAAATCGGTCTGGCGAGGGCGATAAGTTCGTTCAAGGGCGCTACCGCACGGGCGATTACGACGTCGAATTTCATATCCGTTACGGATTCGACTCGCCGATTGATTATGGTTACCTGCGCTTCCGTTACGCGCGCTGCTTCTGAAAGAAACACGCACTTGCGCGCATCGCTTTCAATCAGGTGAATGTGTTTGTTCGTAATGATCGCCAAAATCATTCCCGGAAAGCCGGCGCCGCTTCCGATATCGGCGATTTTTCCATCGAGCTTAGAGATGTGCGGTGCGATTTGCGCCGAATCCAACACATGCCGGCGCCAAACGTCCTTCAGGGTTTCCCGGCCGACGAGATTTATTTTTTTCTGCCATTTGCCGAGCAGTTCGACGAATTGCGCGAGGCGCCCAAGCTCTTTCGCCGGAATTCCCGTTGCGCGGGCGAATTCTTTCGCCGTCATGGGCGCCGTCTTTGCCCCGTGGTTTTCGCGCGATTGTTTCACGTGAAACGGGGCTCAGGCTGAAAGCTTGTCCGGCTTGCGTTTGACGTAGGCCAACAGGGTAGTCAGGGCGGACGGGGTCACCCCGGGGATGCGGGCCGCCTGGCCTAGGGTTTCGGGCTGTACCGCCGCTAGCTTCGCCCGCGCCTCGTTGGAAAGCCCAGGGATCGCGCGGTAGTCCAAGGATACCGGCAGGCGGATGGTTTCATCCCGGCGGAAAGCGCGGATATCCGCCTCCTGCCGGTCAAGGTATCCCGAATAGCGGGCGTCGGTTTCCACCTGTCCGGTGGTTTCCGGATCAATGCCGCCGATCTCCGGCCACAAGCGGGAAAGCACTATAAGATCTATTCCAGGATAGCGCAGCAATTCGCGGGCGGACCTTCTGGCGCCGTCCATATTCGCGTTTATACCCTTGGCTTTTAACTCGCTCGGGGTGGCGGTCATGGTATCCAGCAGTCTTCTCGCCTTTTCCAGCCTTTCGGCCTTGGCGCGGAAGGCACTGGCCCGATCTGGGCCGACCACACCAACTGCGATCCCCTTCGGGGTTAGCCTTTGGTCGGCGTTGTCCGCCCGCAGGGAAATGCGGTATTCCGCCCGAGAGGTGAACATCCGATACGGCTCCACCGTCCCCTGGGTGGTCAGGTCATCGATCATGACCCCGACGTAGCCGTCGGCCCGATCGAGGACAAAATTTGGCTCTTCCGTGCACGAATCCGACCCTCGGCGGCCCGCCGCCAGGGCGGCGTTTATCCCGGCTATGATCCCTTGTGCCGCAGCCTCTTCATACCCGGTGGTCCCGTTGATCTGGCCGGCCAGAAATAGCCCAGCGACTTTCTGCGTCTCCAAGGTCCGGCGAAGCTCCCGTGGGTCGACGAAGTCGTATTCTATGGCATAGCCCGGGCGGATTATGCGGGCTTCCTCAAGGCCTCGAATGGTCTTGAGAAAACCCCTTTGGACGTCCTCCGGGAGGGAAGTCGAAATCCCGTTCGGGTAGACCGTGTGGTCGTCAAGCCCTTCTGGCTCAATGAAAATTTGGTGTTTTTCCTTGTCAGCAAAGCGCACGATCTTGTCTTCGATGGACGGGCAGTAGCGGGGGCCGATGCTCCGTATCTGGCCCGAATACATTGGCGAAAGATCGATATTTTTCCGAATGATGGCGTGGGTTTCCGGACCTGTGGTGGTTATATGACAGGGGATCTGCGGAACGTCGATTTTCCGCGACATGAAGGAAAACGGCTCGGGCGGGTCGTCCCCATGCTGAACCTGGAGCGCCTCGAAGCGGATGGTCCGGCCGTCTATCCTGGGAGGCGTTCCGGTCTTGAGTCGCCCCAACGCGAATCCGAGCCTTTTCAAGGTATAGGCAAGCGCCACTTCACGCTTATCCCCGGCCCGACCGGCGGGGATCGTCCGTCGCCCGATATGGATCAGGCCGCGCAGAAACGTGCCAGTGGTGAGAACCACGACCCCGGCGCGGACCAGGCCGCCGCCGGCGACCCTGACGCCCGCGAGGCGCCCTTCCTCGAGGACCAGGTCTTCGGCCGGGCGCTCGACCACCGTCAGGTTTTCGGTTTTGCCGATAAGCTCCTGCATCGCTTTACGGTAGAGGGCCCTGTCCGCCTGGGCACGAGGCCCCCAGACCGCCGGTCCCTTGCTGCGGTTCAACATCCGGAATTGAATTCCGGCCCGGTCGATGGCCCGGCCCATGAGGCCGTCGAGGGCGTCAACCTCGCGCACCAGCTGGCCCTTGGCCAGACCGCCGATCGCCGGGTTGCAGGACATCTCCCCGATCCGGTCGGCGCGGTGGGTGACGAGCGCCGTGCGCGCGCCGAGCCGCGCAGCGGCCGCGGCCGCCTCGCAGCCGGCGTGGCCGCCGCCGATCACCACCACGTCGAAAGTCATCGCCGTTTCCGACATGGCCGGCAATCTATGGGCGCGGAGAATCCGAGTCAAACCGGCGAAAAATTTTTTGGTTTATGAAACGTAAAAATTCGCTGTTTCACGTGAAACAGATTCCGTTTTGTTCTCCTGCGGTTGGAAGATGCAGATCAGAAATCGAATCACTTGCCGATACAGAAATCGCGAAAGATCGAATCGAGTATTTTTTCCACGTCGATGTGTCCGGTGATCGCGCCGAGCGCGCGCGCGGCGAGCCGGAGATCCTCGGCGATCAGTTCGGGGCTTTCGGCTTTGAGGGCGCGGGCGAGGTTCCCCGCGCACGCCTCCAACAACTCCCGATGGCGAGCGCGGGTAAGCGCTGGGCCGTGATCTTCGGCGCTTCCGAAAACGGTTTCGATTCGGCTCCGAATCGCTTGAACAAGCTCGTCTAATCCCGCCCCGGTTTTCGCCGACACCGGCAGGCCGGAAATGCGCGGGTTTCGGCCTGGGTTCAAGTCATATTTATTAGTAATTACAATTAGTTGTGACGACTCTTTTGATGTGGATTCCAGAATCGTCTCGATCTCGTCGGTGGTTTCGGGATCGCAGACGAGGATCGCGATATCGGCCGAGCGCGCTTCGGCAAGCGCGCGGCGCACGCCTTCGCGCTCGATCAGCTCCACCGACTCGCGCACGCCGGCGGTGTCCGCGAGCACAACCTTGAAGCCCGCGATGTCGAGCGGCACTTCGATCACGTCGCGGGTGGTGCCGGGAATGTCGGAGACGATCGCCGCTTCGCGCCGCGCGAGCGCGTTGAGCAGCGTCGATTTGCCGACGTTGGGCGGGCCGACGATGGCGACGCGAATGCCTTCGCGCACCCGCTCGCCGCGATGCGAATCCGCAAGGTGCGTTCGGATCGATTCGAGCAGCGATTCGATTTCCGCGCGCGCCCGGCCCACGAGGCCCGTGGGCAAATCCTGGTCGGAAAAGTCGATCTCGGATTCCATCAGCGCCGACGCGCGCACGATCGCGTCCCGCCAGCTTCCGTAGAGCGCGCCGAGCGCCCCTTCCATCTGGCGAAAAGCCTGCCGGCGCTGGGTTTCCGTCTCGGCCGCGACCAGGTCGGCAAGCCCTTCGGCGGCGGTCAGATCGAGCTTGCCGTTTTGGAACGCGCGGCGGGTGAATTCGCCGGGTTCGGCCATGCGCAAATTCAGTCCGGAACCGAGCGCGGCGAACGCGCGGAGAATCGCGGCAACGCTCGCGCGTCCGCCGTGCGCGTGCACCTCGGCCATGTCCTCGCCGGTGAAGCTCGCCGGTTGCGGCAACCAGAGAACCAATCCGCGATCGAGAGTTTCGCCCGTGGCCGGATCGCGAAGAGCGCGCACCATGGCCCGGCGCGGCGCCGGCAAGGCGCCGATTAGCTTGACCAACGCCGCGCCCGCGGCAGGTCCGGACAGGCGAAACACCGCGATTCCCGCCCGCCCCGGACCGGAGGAAAGGGCATAAATTGTCGCGTCAGAGTTTGCGTTAATTCCCATAACTATATAAAATTAAATATATATTATCATAATAAGATATGTATATTAGTTTAATAATACTACTTCGTCTCTTCCGGCATCAAAAGCCGCGCGACGGGCCGGCCGTCGCGCAAATGGGCGGCGAGGATTTCATCCGCGTCCGCTTCGCTGCGCACCGTGTACCAAGTGCCTTCGGGATAGATCACCACCGACGGTCCGTGCTCGCAGCGATCGAGGCAGCCAGCCGTATTGATCCGCACGCCCTTGAGCCCCAGCGCCTTCGCCCGCGCCTTCATGTAATTGCGAAGTTGGGTCGCGCCCTTGTCGGCGCAGCTTCCGCGCGCATCCCCCGCCGGGCGCTGGTTGGTGCAGCAGAAAACGTGGCAGCGAAAATGGGGCACGGCGCGCCGGCTTTCGCAATCGCGACTATTTGCTCTCGCGGCCGGCGCTCATCGCCTTCGACATCTGCTCGAAGAACGAACGCTGAATTTTTTCGATCCCCTGAAGCCCCATGGGCATCCAGGTTTTCATCAAGGTTTCCATGTCCATCGCCGCCATGTTGGCTTTCATGCGCTTGGTCGCTTCGGCGACGAGTTCCTCCTGGGCCGCGGTCACATCGGGCAAGCCGAAAAAGGTCCGCGCTTCCTCGGGAGTACAATCAATATCGATGTGGACTTTCATGGCTGTCCCCATTCCCAAAAAACGGTTTTGCGGCGGTTGCAACCGGCCGCCGCAAGGCCAAAAGTAGGGGAGCAATCCAACTTAGGCAACGAGCATGAGCAAGAACGCCCTGGCGTCCGAAACCAGCCCTTATCTTCTCCAGCACAAGGACAACCCGGTCCATTGGCGGCCCTGGGGCGAGGCGGCCTTGGCCGAGGCCAGGGCCGCGAATAAGCCGATCCTGCTGTCGGTCGGCTACGCCGCCTGCCATTGGTGCCACGTGATGGCGCACGAAAGCTTCGAAAACGACGCCATCGCCGACTTGATGAATGCGCATTTCGTCAACATCAAGGTCGACCGCGAGGAACGCCCCGACCTGGACACGGTCTACCAGGCCGCGTTGCACGCCATGGGCGAGCACGGCGGCTGGCCGCTGACCATGTTTCTCACGCCCGCGGGCGAACCGTTCTGGGGCGGAACCTATTTCCCGCCCGAATCGCGCTGGGGCCGGCCCGGATTTCCCGACGTGCTGAAGGCGATGGCCCGCATCTGGCGCGAGGAACCCGACAAGATCGGCCACAATGCCGCCGCTCTCAAGGAGGCCTTGGGTGAACTGGCGCGGCCCGGCGGCGGAGGCGGGGGTGCGCTTTCCGTCGAGGCTCTCGACCGCGCCGCCTCGCTCGCGCTCCGCCTGGTGGACATGGAACGAGGCGGAACCAGCGGCGCGCCCAAGTTTCCGCAGGCGCCTTTATTTCGTTTCCTGTGGCGCGCGCATTTGCGCGCCGGTTACGCGCCGCTCAAGCACGCGGTGCGCACGACCCTCGACCAGATTTGCCAGGGCGGCATCTACGATCACCTGGGCGGCGGGATCGCGCGCTATTCGACCGACGAAATGTGGCTGGCGCCGCATTTCGAGAAGATGCTCTACGACAACGCCATGTTCGTCGAGCTGCTGGCGGAAGCTTGGTCGGAAACGAAAAGCCCGCTCTATGCCGCCCGCGCGCGGGAAACCGTCGCCTGGCTGCTCGCCGACATGAAAACCGGGGAAAAAGACGGCGCCTTCGGCCTGGCCTCCGCCTTCGACGCCGACAGCGAAGGAGAAGAGGGAAAATTCTACGTCTGGTCCGAAGCCGAGGTCGATTCCGTCCTCGGGCCCGATTCCGCGTTCTTCAAGGGCGTCTACGACGTGAGCCGGGACGGCAACTGGGAAGGCCATAACATCCTCCGGCGCGATCCGAAGGCCGAGTTTCTTTCCGATGCGGACGAAAAACGCCTCGCCGACGCGCGCGCGCGATTGCTCGCGGTGCGCAACAGGCGAACTCCGCCCGGATGCGACGACAAGGTGCTGGCCGATTGGAACGGGCTCGCCGTCGCCGCCCTGGCGAGCGCCGGCGCGATCTTCGGCGAGGATTCGTGGATCGCGGCGGCGAAAAGCATATTCGCCTTCGTCGCCACGGAACTCGCCGGGCCGGACGGGCGCCCCGATAGGGGCGCAGTATTTGATATCGCGCGCGGGGATTCGCCCGCGCGCCCCCGCCATTCGTGGCGCGAGGGCAGCGCCCGTCATCCCGCCACCCTCGACGATCTCGCGCAGATGGCGCGCGGCGCGCTCGCACTTCACGAAGCGACGGGGGAAATGGGCTATCGCGACGCGGCGGAACGATACGTCGCGCTCGCCGACGCGCGTTATTGGGACGCGGGCGAGGGCGGTTATTTCCTGTCGGCGGACGATGTCGTCGACGTCATCCAGCGCTCGAAGCCGCTGTTCGACAATGCCACGCCCTCGGGCAACGGAGCGATGGCCGAGGCCCTGGCGCGCCTTTATCACCTGACCGGCAAGGATGCTTACCGCGCACGCGCGGAAGAGCTGTTCCGCGCGCTCGCGCCGAAGCGGGTCGAGATGTTGATCAACGCGCCGGGGCTCGCTTGCGCGTTCGAGTATCTCGAACGTCCGACGCAGATCGTGATCGCGGGCGAGGGGAAGGGGGCCGACGCACTGCTGCGCGCGGCGTTCGCGCTGCCGGTTTCGGCGAAAATCGTCCAGCGCGTTACCGACGGGCGCGCGTTGGCCCCTTCGCACCCAGCCCACGGCAAGGGCCCGGTGGAGGGTCAAGCGGCGGCCTACGTCTGCGTCGGAAAAGCCTGCGGGTTGCCGGTCACCGATCCGGGCGCCTTAAGCCAAGTTCTTGTCCGCTAAATCCCGGCCGGCGCCGTCAGCGGTGGACCAGGACCGGGATCTTGGTGTGCGCCAGGACCTTGTTGGTTTCGCTGCCGAGAACGAAGGCCTTCATGCCGCTGCGTCCGTGCGACGCCATGACGATGAGATCGCAGCCCTTGCCGCGCGCGGTTCGGATGATCGCCTCCCAGGCGTCGGGTTGACGGGCGTGCACGGTCGTGCAGCGCACGCGTTCCTTGTCCGCGAGGCGCTTGATGGTCGCAAGCGCCTTGCCGGCGGTCGCTTTCGTTTCCCGCTCGTAATCGTCGACCGACATCATTCGCGCGCCGGCGCCCGCGTAAATATCGTGCCAGACGGGCGTATTGGTCATGCCGATCACGCGCGCTTTGAGCGCCTTCGCGAGCTTGATGCCGTTCCGAACCGCCCTGTTCGACAATTCGGAGCCGTCCGTCGGAAGTAGGATGTTTTTGTACATAGGACTTTTCCTGAGCGAGACCTGAAATCGCAAATACACCCTACGTCCATAAGAGCTATCGGGCCTTGATTCGGATCAAATCACCGGCCTGAAAACGACGGACGCGGGTAGCTATTCCGCCCGGTTGCGGGTTAGATTTGTCCCCATGCCTTCGTTCGCGTCGTCATCACCGGTCGAAATCGCCGCCGCGATTCTGTTCGCGCTCGCCGTCCTGCACACCTTCTCGACCAAGTATTTCGAGCATCTCGCCCACGTCAACCGCGCCCATGCCGGGCTCTGGCATTTGCTCGGCGAGGTCGAGGCCGTTTTCGGTTTCTGGGCGATGGTGTTGCTGGTGTTCATGGCGATTCACGTGTCGCCCGCCCGCGCGGTCGAATATTTGAACGGCCTCAATTTCACCGAGCCGGCTTTCGTTTTCGTCGTCATGGTGATCGCCGCCAGCCGCCCGGTTCTTGCGTTTTCCGGCGCGGTGTTGCGTTTCGTCGCGCGGCTGTTGCCGCTGTCGCGGGTAACGGCGTTTTATTTCGTCGCCCTGTCGATCGGCCCGTTGCTCGGCTCCTTCATCACCGAGCCGGCGGCGATGACCCTGACGGCGTTTTTGCTGCGCGACCGCTATTTCGCCAAGGACGCGCCGTCGCCATTCAAGTACGCGACCCTGGGCGTTTTGTTCGTCAACATCTCCATCGGCGGGGTGCTGACGCCCTATGCCGCGCCCCCGGTCCTGATGGTCGCCGGAACCTGGGGCTGGGATTTCGCGTTCATGTTGCAAAATTTCGGCTGGAAGGCGGTCATTGCCGTGTTCGTTAACGCCGCCGCGGCGAGCTACCTGTTGCGCGGCGCGCTGCGTCGCTTGCCGGGGAACGACGAAGGGTCGTCGACCGACCGTATCCCGGCGACGGTCGTCGCCATTCATCTCGTGTTTCTCGCGTGCGTGGTCGTCGCCGCCCATCATCCGGTGGTGTTTGTCGCCACATTCCTGTTCTTCCTCGGCTTCACCCAGGCTTATCCGCGCTTTCAAAGCCCGCTGATCCTGCGCGAAGGATTGATGGTCGGGTTCTTCCTCGCCGGGCTGGTGACTCTCGGCGGACAGCAACGCTGGTGGCTGCAACCGCTGCTCGTGGACATGCCGCCGGATGTTTTGTTTTTCGGCGCGTTGTCGCTGACCGCGATCACCGACAACGCCGCGCTGACCTATCTCGGCTCGCTGGTCGAAGGGGTCGACGACGCCTTCAAATACGCCCTCGTCGCCGGCGCGGTCGCCGGCGGCGGCTTGACCGTCATCGCCAACGCGCCCAATCCGGCCGGGTTCGCCATCCTCAAGGGCAACTTCGACGAAGAGGCGATCAGCCCGCTCGGCCTGCTCGTCGCCGCGCTGCCGCCGACCCTGGTTTCGATCGTGGCCTTCTGGTTCTTGCCCGGATAAATTTCCGGACATGGGTTATCTCGTCGTGTCCTCGCCCGTTGGCGACCTGACGATCTTCGAGGAGAAGGGCGCCATCGTCGCGCTGGAGTTCGGGCGCGCGGGCGAATCCCCGCGCGCATCACATAATGCGCCCCTACCGGGGCGCGCGGGCGAATCGTCATGCGAAGGCATGCCTATCGGCATGACGCGCGCGTCACATAATGCGCCCCTACCGGGGCGCGCTGGTAAGCCGGATATCAAGCCTTCGGTCTTGCTCGAGCGCGCGGCGCGGCAACTGCAGGAATATTTCGACGGAAGGCGCAAAAAATTCGATCTGCGGTTCAGGCCCGCCGGCACGCCTTTTCAGCGGAAGGTCTGGGCGCGGCTTGCCGCTATTCCGTACGGCAAGGTCGAAACGTACGGCGCGATCGCCAAAAAATTGGGCTCCGCGCCCCGCGCCGTCGGCGGTGCCTGCGGGGCCAACCCGATCCCGATTTTGATCCCGTGCCACCGGGTGTTGGGCGCCAATGGCGGTCTCGGCGGCTATTCCGGCGCGGGCGGCGTGGCGACCAAGCGTTTCCTGCTTGCCCAGGAAGGTTTGCCAGCGCAATGATCCCGTCAACCGCGTAAACGAACCTCCAGGGAGAAAACGTCCATGACCAAAGCCATCCGCTTCCACCAGACCGGCGGACCCGAAGTCCTGAAGTGGGAGGACGTCGAGGTGGGCGAACCCGGCCCCGGCCAAATCCGCATCCGCCACACGGCGATCGGCCTCAACTACCTCGACACCTATCACCGGAGCGGCGTCTACCCGCTGCCGCTGCCGTCCGGCGTCGGTTCGGAAGGGGCGGGCGTGGTCACCGCCGTCGGCAAGGGCGTGAAGGAATTCAAGAAGGGCGATCGCGTCGCCTACGCGAGCCCGCCGGTCGGATCGTATGCGGAAGAGCGCCTGATGCCCGCCGATCGGGTGGTGAAAATCCCCGCCGGCATTTCGGACCGCACCGCGGCGGCGATGATGCTGAAGGGCATGACCGCGCGTTACCTGATCAAACAGACCTACCCCGCCAAGAAAGGCAAAACCGTGCTGGTGCACGCCGCCGCCGGGGGCGTCGGCTTGATTCTCTGCCAATGGCTGAAGGCGCTCGGGGTTAAGACCATCGGCACCGTAGGCACCAAGGAAAAGGCCGCGCTCGCCAAGAAGCACGGCTGCACCTGGCCGGTCGTCTACACCGAGGAGGATTTCCTCGAGGCGGTGAAGAAGATCACCAAGGGCAAGGGCGTGCCGGCGGTCTACGACGGCGTCGGCAAGGCGGTGTTCATGAAATCCCTCGATTGCCTCTCGCCGCGCGGCGTGATGGCCACTTTCGGCAACGCCTCCGGCGTGGTCGATCCGGTGCCGGTCGGCATTCTCGCCGCCAAGGGTTCGCTCTACCTCACCCGGCCGACTCTTTTCACCCACGTCGCGACCCGCAAGGATCTGCTCGCGACGGCGAACGATCTGTTCAAGGTCGTCAAATCGGGCAAGGTGAAAATCCGCATCGACCAGGAATACGCGCTGAAGGACGCGGCGCGCGCGCACGCCGATCTCGAATCGCGCAAGACCACCGGGTCGACGATCTTAATTCCCTAGGGCGGCGCTGGGTTGACACGATGGGCCGCGTGCCGGATGCTTCGTGCATGACGCGCGTGGGCCGCATTTTTTTGGCGCTGGCGCTCCTGCTGGCGCCCATTCTTCATCCGGCGGCGATGGCCGCCCCGGAATTGGCGGTCGGTTCCGCTCACCATTGTTCCGCCAACGCCGGCGAGGATGCGGACCGGAGCGACGACCCCGTTTCGCCGCATCATGGAATCGGCGCCCACGTTTCGTGCGCCGTTTCGGGCGCGTGCGACCTGCAAACGGTTGTGGCGGGCACCAAGGTTGCGGATCGGTCCGCGTCCATCCATTCCGCGGCGGGCATGACCCTGTTGGTCGGGCTCGACATCCCGCCCGATCCCTGGCCGCCGCGCGCACCCTTCTAGCTCGTCCGATAGTGTTTCGTCGCGGCATCCTTGCCGCGAACGACGGTCACGCTTGAAGGAGTGTCGACATGAGCGCGAAATCCCATTTCACTACCCGGCGCGGATTCATCGCCGCGTGCGGGTTCGGCATCGTCGGGTTGTACGGCGTGTGGGCCGGATACGGCGCCGCGCCGTTGCCGTCGTTCGGGCGCGGCGACCATGGGGGGCATGGCGGCGACGCCCACGGCGATGCCATCACGCCCGCCGACGGTCATGGCGGCGGGCACGGCGCGACGAGCCGGCTCACGCCCGACGAATTCCGCCGCCTGGCGGAAGATTTCGCCGCCCGCCACGGGCAAACCGCGAACGAACCTGCCGCTCACGCCCATCACGGCGCAACGCACCAGGCCTCCGACGAAGCCGAAGACATTTACCTGATGGCCTACCAGTGGGGTTTCACGCCGGATACGCTCCGGCTCGAAGCGAACCGGTCTTATCGCCTGCGCATGATGGCGGTCGACGTGTCCCACGGCGCGGCCATCCGGCTCGGGCCCGGCAGCCGGATCGTGCGCCTGCGCGCCAACACTCTCGTCGAGCAGGCGACGACTTTCACCCGGCCCGGCGATTACCTCGTCTATTGCACGGTCTATTGCGGCCCGGGTCACGCCCGCATGCAAAGCCGGCTGATCGTGGTCTGAGGAGAACGCCATGACCGATCCCTTCGTCCGTCGCCTCGCCGCGTTGCCTTCCGCCGACAAGGCGCTTCTCTCGGTTTTCGCGGCTGTCGCGCTGCTCGCGCTGCTGCTCGGTCTTGCGTTCGGCCTGGCGACCGGCCTCGCGCGCGGCGGCTTTTTCCCCGGCCTCGACGACGAGGCCGGTTATCGCTTGATGACCCTGCATGGGGTGGACGCGTTTTTTTACTGGCTGTCGTTCGCCCAAATCTTCCTTCTGCTCGCCTTGACCGCCGGATATGTCGACGGCGAAAGCCGCATCGCCGCGCGCCCCGCCGCCTGGCTCGGTGCCGGGGCGGCGATTCTGGGGTTCGTCTTGAGCGAGGTTGGCGCGGGCTTCGGCCCGCCCCTGCTTTACGACGCGCCGCCCGAGCTCGCCATGGACCCATCGCCCGCCGTCGCCGCCGTGCATGCCGGCTATCTGCTGCTCGCCGCCGGATTGTTCCTCGCCGCCTGGGCCGCCATCGCGACCGCGCTGCGTTCCAAGCGCGAAGGCGGCGGCGAATGGCCGACGGTCGCGTTTGCTGCCGTCGCCTGGGCGGGGCTTTTGATGGTCAGTGCCGTCGCCGCGTTCAACGCGTTTCTGCCCGCCCTGCTTTGGAGCCTGGGATTGGCGGGGCCGCCCGCCGACTATTCGACCGGATGGCACCTCTTGTTCCACAACATGCACTATCTGCCGCTGCTCGCGACGGTGGTGGTGTGGTATGCCCTGGTGCGGCATCTCACCGGCGTCGGGTCCGCGTTCGGGGCGACATTTTCCAAGGTCGCGTTCGCCGCCTATCTGATTTTCGTCCCGCCGACCTCGCTCTACCACATGTTCCTCGAGCCCGACCTGCCGGGTGCGGTGCGGACGGCGGGCTCGCTGCTGTCGCTGTTTATCGGCGTGCCGACCGTGCTGGTGTTCCTGGTGCTGGTTTCCTCGCTCGAATTGAATGCCCGTCAGGCAGGGGCTCGCGGACTGTTCGGCTGGATCGGCCGGTTGCCCTGGCGCCATCCGGCGATGGCGGCGATCGGCGCCGCGGTGGTGAACCTCGCCCTCGGCGGCGCCTTTTCCTTCGTGCTGATCCAGGAAAAGCTGGCGCCGCTCTTGAGCGATACCTTCATGATTCCCGGTTATTTCCATTTCCTGACCCTCGGTACCGTGACGCTCACGTTTCTCGCCGGTTTCGTCGTCGCGTTGCCGGCGCTGACCGGAAGGGAACTGTCCGCGCCCGCTTGGTTGGCGCGGCTTCCGTGGCTCGCCACCTTCGGTCTTGCGATCTTCGGCGCGGCCGGCATCGCCGCCGGCTATCTGGGCGTGCCCCGGCGCACTTTATCGGTTGCCTACGACGGGCTCGCGCCGCCCGTGTGGTCGGCGCTGATGGCGGGCGTCGGCACCGGCGCCGCGATCATGGGCGCGGCGATGATCGCCTACGTCGCCATCGTCGCGGCGTCATTGTTGCGACGTGCCCGTGCGGGCGCGGACGTGCCGGTCGTCGATTGGGGAGGTGGCGAAGCGATCGCGGCGGAGCGCGCCTGGGTCGGGCCGCTGGCGGTACTGGTCCTGCTCGCGGCCATGTACGCGTTCACCGCGCTCGCTTTCAACCTGCTGCGGGCGCTTCCGGTCGTCGCCATCGGCGGCGGCGGACATTGACGGAGAAAATGTCATGACCCTCGACGTTTGGCTGATCGGCCTTGTCGCCCTGGTTTGGGCGGTGATGGCGGTGCTTTACGCCACGGTGCCGATGCTCGCGCACATGCCGGGCAGCGCGATGCTGTGGGGATCGGGCGCCGGTATCTTCGCGCTGCTCGCGGGCGCGGTGTGGCGCGCGGAGCGATTCCGACGAGATTGATCCGATCCAACGAAAACACTGCCCCCGAATGAGGGTGGCGTAATCGAGTGGGTTTCTTATTTCCCAGTTGGCACGATTCTGACTATGTCACTACGTGCCCCAATGCGCTCCTTTCGAGCTTTTTCAAAACGCCTCCGCAATTCTGGTTCAGCACTTAAGCGCGCATCAATGTGGGCCTTAATGGCCTCCCGAATAATTTCTCGTTCTGGCGCATGATAATTAGCAGCGCAAAAATCGGCCAAGTCGCTAGCCCATGGTTCGCCAAGTCCAAATCTTGCTCCTTTTGAGGGTTTTGGCATTCGTTCTGCATTCCCAGTTTAAAGGTACGTTAACGTACCATAACGTACTTTTTGATTGACGAACGATTCGATAATAGTTAATTTTGTAATCTCAACAAGGGGACAAAACAAAATCCCCAATCCACCCATCCGTTTCACAGGATAGTCGCCCCATGTCGAAAACAACTCCTGGAGAGAAAGTTCTTGTTCCAACCGAAGTGAAGGCTGGCGCCTTTCCAGGGGAAATGTTGGTGACGGTGATAACCGACGGAGGGCCCATTTCTGGGTTTGCGAGAGAAAATTTTGTCGTAAAGAAGGACAACAACCAATATCTAATGGCTGAAGTGAAAAAAATTACCGATGAAAAACTCACGGTTAAATTATTTGGGTCGTTTTTCACGACCACGGGGGTAGCCGATTTACCCCGGTCTACCCATTTTCTCAAGGCGACTGGATGATACTCTCGCAAAAAGACCTTCGAAAAGTAGTAAAAGCCAAAAAAGTTCTCTTCTCACCCGAGCTTGAAGAGAGTCAATGGGGGGAAGCTTCCATCGACTTGCGTCTCGGAAAACAGTTCACTCGGTACAGAACCGACATCCGGGGGATAACCCTTTCAGTAGCAGAAGGGCTTGGTTCTCTCGGCGAGCTTAATCTGTGGAACACGGAAGAAAGGGAAAATTTTGAATTAGGGTCTGTACTCAATTAGGGGATTCTCAACGCTACGAAGATGTGATTCAAGCCTCCGAGGAGAACGGAGGCTGGGATGGCGCATCTTTACTGGCTGAACGACAAGGAATGGGCGCGGATCAGGCGGTATTTGCCGAAGGGGCGGCGCGGCGCGCGCCGGGTTGACGACCGTCGGGTCGTC
>Ga0194120_10002178_pt1 | contig 34125 bp, 23 predicted proteins | sample TA2MahCa65mmetaG_FD_148642 | JGI IMG/M metagenome (GOLD analysis project Ga0194120, IMG submission 148642) | Freshwater microbial communities from Lake Tanganyika, Tanzania - TA2015019 Mahale Deep Cast 65m | ecosystem: Environmental > Aquatic > Freshwater > Lake | place: Tanzania: Lake... | reverse complement strand
ACTGCCGCCCTTCGGGTTGCGCCGAATTTTGCCTGGGGCTGCGTTGCTCCTCGGTCACAGCCCCACTGGCGGGGGATGCTCGCTCGTCGCGCCTTGCCCCAGGCCAAATTGGGCGCAACGAACGTGAGCGTATTTACGAAACGGACCACTAAGGCTGACACCTCGAGGGAGAGAGCACTCGGGCCGGCAGTCTTCGCGAATCTCGACCTGGCTCTACTGCGTCGGTTTATTGTCTGGCGCGATAAAACCGCATTCCGGCGTCCGGCTTCACTTTCAGAGGCGAAACGGCATTCGCCGCAGCCGTCCAGCCGCCTGTCAACGCTGTGGACGATTCGAGCGTGCCGCCGCTCCAGGTGATTTCAAGTTCTGCGCCGACTCGTTTGATAGCGAGCGCCGGCGGTTTGGCCATTTCAGCCACAGGGACGGTGAAGCCGAATGCGCGCGGCACCGTACTATTGAAACCCGACTGGCTCAGGTAGAAGTCGTCAAAGAAGAGGTTTGTCGTCGTGCTATGCCCGGCGAGGCCGCCGATTATAAGCTTGTCCAAATCCTTGGTCGTGAAACCCACGTCCGCCGCGCCCACCGGATCGCGAGCTGAGATGTAATCGGTAATGATCTTCGTGCGCTGGGTGGCTCCGTCCTTTTGAACGTAGATCGAGTAGGTATCGCCGGTCGAACTTTGGTCAGCCGGGAAAGCGCCATTCTTAAGGTCCACCCACACGTTGTAGGCGGTCCTGGGCGCAACGATCGGGTCCGCCGCAAAATCGGCCGGTGAACTGAAGCCATTCGCGCCGCCCACCTGCACGCCGGCGCCGAGTTCATTGCTGATGACCGCGCCTGGACCGATATTATTTCCGCCGCCGCCTACATCGCTGCCGAAACGAACACTGCGATCAGTGAGGGCCGCCGTGCCTTTGACGGGTTCCGACTCGTCGCCCGATACGTAAACGCGGAAGAAAAGCGTCCGTTGATCTCCTTCTTTGATCGTGAGCGGGCCGAGCCGGAGCGATGCGGTGCCGTTGCCGCCCCTGGGCGCGACCATCTTGTTGCCACCGATCTCGGCGATGGTGAAATCATTCGCGTCGAGATCAGCCCAGCCGCCTTGAAGGTTGAGCAGCCCGACGTTGTAACGGTCAAAATTGTCGAGCAACGTCCACCCCGGCGCCACACCATCGATGGCCGCGACAGCCAGGGTCTGGGAGGCCGATTCAGCGCCACGAGTCAGAGTCAGCTTGAACGTCTTGCTGGAAGTCATCGTCACTTCGGCCGACCCAAGGCCGGAGACCGTTTTCGCCCTCACGTCCCCGATGCCCTGGTCGATAACCACCTGGACATTCTTGGTCACGTCCCAACTCAAGATCACTTTGTCTCCGACGGCTGCGGCCGGCCGGCTGGAGGCAAAGGAGCGAATAGCCAGCGGCTGCGGTTTGGTGAAGGAAACCGGCGTGCCCGTCGTCACAACCGCCTTAACTTCGTCCACAGACAGCGCCCGGCTCCACAGAGCGACGTCGTCAATCAAGCCCGTGACCCAGTGCGTGGGATTAGCTCGCAAGATTCCACCGACGGTTGTGGTGTTGATGCGCCAGGCGCCGGCTTCTTTGGCAGGGATCTCTAAGGGGTCTTTAGCGCCGTCAAGGTAGAGCGCCCGCGTGCCGTCGGCTTGCTGGACAAAAGCAATATGATGCCAGGCGCCGTCCAACGGTTCGCCCTCACTTTTGATATGGTTCACCGTGGCCCAGCCGGATTGGCGGAAGAAGACGTCCAGCTTGCCCGTGCCGCCGCCACTGTCGGTGCCCAGGTTGAACAGGGGATCGTTGTTTGAGGTGCTGCCTTCGGAGAAAAGCCGCAGGTCCGTCTGGCCGGTGCCGGTGACGTTGGCCCAAAACGAAACGGTCAAAGCCGGATGTTGATTGATGGGCAACTGTTCGCCCGCGTTGTTGATTCGCTTGAGCATGGTCTGCCGGGCATTGTCGAATTTGAAGGCTTTACCCACTTTGCCGGTCACCAGGTCGGCGGCAGTCAGGTTCGCCAATTCCAGATCATAGCCACTGACCAGGTCGGGGGTTTTCACGCCGACCACTTCATCCAAAGGCCAATATGAAACCATCCCTTTGGCCAGAGGGGAGAAGACACTGCTCAAACTCTCTTTGACGAGCTGCTGGAGCTCTGCTTCCGAGAGTGCGCGGTTCCAGAGGGCGACGTCGTCAATCAAGCCCGTGACCCAGTGTGTGGGATTCGCTCGCAGGATCCCCCCGACGGTGGTCGTGTTGATCCGCCAGGACCCCGACTCTTTCGCCGGGATTTCCAGCGAGTCCTTCTTGCCATCAATGTAGAGCGCGCGGGACCCGTCCGATTGCTGGATGAACGCAAGGTGGTGCCAGGTGCCATCCAAGGGATCGGCTTCACTTTTGATATGGTTGACCGTGGCCCAGCCGGATTGTCGGAAGAAGACGTCCAGCTTGCCGGTGCCGCCGCCACTGTCGGTGCCCAGGTTGAACAGGGGATCATTGTTCGAGGTGCTGCCTTCGGAGAAAAGCCGCAGGTCCGTCTGGCCGGTGCCGGTCACGTTGGCCCAAAACGCGACCGTCAACGCGGGATGCTGGTTGATGGGCAATTGTTCGCCCGGACTGTTGATCCGCCGGAGCATCGTCTGCCGGGCGTTGTCAAACTTGAACGCCTTCCCAACTTTTCCCGCCACCAGATCGGCTGCGGTCAAGTTGGCCAGTTCAAGGTCATAGCCGCTGACAAGGTCGGGGGTTTTGGTTCCGACGACGTCGTCGAGCGGCCAATACGACACCAGGCCGTCTTTCAGGGCCGCTTGCGAGCCGGTGCTCGAAAGCAAAGTCGCCGCGGTGAGGAGAGTCAGAAGGAGGAGAGGCAGGTCAGGAGTCCGAAGGGTTTTGGTTCTCATAGGAGTTGACTGGGGTTGCGCATTCATGTCGGGAACGCTGAGAAGTAAACAAAGTCGTGCACGCTGGGCAAGCAGATTATCGAAAGGCGCTCGGTCTCCGCAGGCTTTTAAGGCGCAGCTTCCTTCCACGCGTCCGCGCGCCCTGGAGTTGCCGCTCGATTCCGGAAAAGTGATTTTGCTGCGCGGCATTCGCCGGAGCGGGAAAACCTCCCTGTTCTACCACACGATGCGCAGGTTGGAAGCGAGCGGCGTGGCGCGCGAGCAAATCCTTTATGTGAATCTCGAGGACGACCGGCTTTATCCCATTCGCGCGGACGAACTGGACCTCATCCTGCAGGCCCACGGCGAGTTGCTTCCGGAGTTTCAAAAGAAGCCTCTCTATCTGTTCCTTGACGAAATCCAGGCCGTCAACGGCTGGGAGCGTTTCGTGCGCCGAGTTCATGATACGGAACACGCGGCCCTATTCGTCACCGGGTCAGCGCCGCACCTGCTCGGCCGCCAAATCGCTCCCGTCTTGCGCGGGCGATGCCTGAGTTACGAACTTTTGCCCTTGAGCTTTTCCGAGTCGATCCGATTTCGAGATCTGACCTTTGAGACCTATTCCAGGACGAGCAAAGCGATGGCCGTGAACGTGCTCGAAGAATATCTGCGGTGGGGCGGATTTCCAGAGATCCTCCTGGCGGAGGAGCCCCTTCGACGAAAAATCGTGACCGAGTACGCGGACGTCCTCTACTACCGCGACTTGCTCGACGAATTCTCGGTGCGCAATGAGCACGTCATGCGTTTGTTGTTGAAGCACAGCCTGAGTCATCCGGCGGCCCTGGTCAGCCCCCACAAGCTTTACCATGACTTCCGTTCACAAGGCGTCCGTATTTCGAAAAACACGATTTACGAATATCTGCGGTTTCTCGAGGAGGCGGGCCTGATTTATTCCGTCCCGATTTTCGCGCAGTCTCTGCGCAAGCAAGAGCAGAATCCGAAGAAGACCTATATTGCCGACCTGGGATTGATGCAGGCGTTCACAGCGCAGCCAGACAAGGACCAGGGCAGGAAGTTGGAGAATCTCATTTTCCTGAAAAAGCGGGTTCTGGGCGGCGAATTGTTCTATTGCAGCGACGGGCACGAAGTGGACATCGTCCATCACGCCGGCGCGAATCTAACTTTCACCAACGTTTGCTGGCCTGTCGAATCGCCGCAAACCAGCCGGCGGGAAATCGCCGGACTGACCGCCGCATTTCAACGATTCCCCCAGGCCGAGTTCGAACTGATCGGGCATGAACTGCCCAAGAACCAGGCGCCGGCTCCCATCGTGCAGAAATCCGCATGGCAATACCTGCTGGAATGAAACGGACGACTTGTCGATGCACCGGGGCCGCGTGTGCTTCCCATTTCTTTCTTGAAGTCACGGCGCAGTTCAAGCACACCGGGGAGCGGCAAACTGACTCCCTATGAAAAAACTTAACGTCGGACTTATCGGCTACGGCTTCATGGGCCGTGCTCATTCCAACGCTTACCGCAAGGTCAATAACTTCTTCGACCTCGAATTCCAGCCCGTCCTCAAGGCCGCTTGCGCCCGCAGCGAAGACAAGGTGAAGCCTTTCGCCGCAAAATGGGGTTTTGAATCCATTGAGGCCGACTGGCGCAAACTCATCCAGCGCGACGACATCGATCTCATCGACATTTGCACGCCGAACAACACCCATGCCGAAATCGCCATCGCCGCCGCCAAAGCCGGCAAGATGATTCTCTGCGAGAAACCCCTTTCCATGGACGGGGCCGAAGGCAAGAAAATGGTCGCCGCCGTCGAGAAAGCCGGGGTCGCAAACATGGTTTGGTACAATTACCGCCGGGTGCCTGCGGTGACTTTCGCCAAACAACTGATCGACGAAGGCAAGCTGGGCCGCATTTTTCATTACCGCGCGAAGTTCCTCCAGGATTGGACAATCAGTCCGGACCTGCCCCAGGGCGGAACCGGCCTCTGGCGTTTGGACGTGAAAGCCGCGGGCAGCGGGGTCACGGGCGATTTGCTTGCCCATTGCATCGACACCGCGGTCTGGCTCAACGGCGGCATCGACCGGGTCAACGCCATGACGGAGACCTTTGTGAAGGAGCGGAAACACAATCTCACCGGCAAGGTCGAGAAAGTCGGGATTGACGACGCCTGTGCGTTCCTGGCCCGTTTCGGCAATGGTTCGCTGGCGACTTTTGAGTCCACGCGCTACGCCCGTGGCCACAAGGCGCTTTACACATTCGAGATCAATGGCGAGCACGCGTCGATCTTTTGGGACCTCCACGACTTGCACCGCCTTCAATACTTCGATCACCGTGATCAGGGGACCGTGCGAGGCTGGCGGTCCATCCATGTCACTGACGGCGACCATCCGTACATGGGCAAATGGTGGGTGCCGGGGCTTCAAATCGGATACGAGCACAGTTTTGTTCACCAGGTTGCAGACTTTCTGAAAGGGTTGAGCAACGGAAAGCCCGCTTCTCCAACCTTCCGGGACGCGCTGGAAACTCAGAATATCTGCGACGCCGTCCTGAAATCGGCGAAGACAGGCAAGTGGGAGAAAGTCGCGAAGGTGAAGTGACCCGCGCGAGGAGTTCTCCCTCCCCACGAACCTGATTCAACCGCGGATTACACGGATAACCCGGATAAAATCTCTTTGTCATCCGCGAAATCCGCGAAATCCGTGGCTAAAAAAACCGGTTCAGGGGTTTCAATGTGCGAAACTTTTCGGAGAATTCTCCCCAGCGGGAGGGTTGGGGTCAGGGAGAAAGCTTCGGCGCTTGCGTGCGTGTTTAGCGTGTCCGGGACGGATTCCGTCCCAAATCGGACCTTGAGGCTGGCTGCCGCTCAGGGTGAGACGATGGGCAACCGGGGATCCTGGTTTTTCCATGGGCTGTCTCTTTGTTTCAAGGACCTCAAGGATCATAGCAGGGACGGAGTGGAATCCGTCCCTACCAACGCAAACCCAGACCAAGGCAGAGGGAATGGCGCAGAAACGGATGTCCGACGGTAGCCCGAGCGCTAAAACGTCGCAGCGGTTAAAGAGTTTGCGGAGGGAAACAGAATTTTGCGCATTGAGAAGCAAGTAGTAATCGAGTGTCAGCTTCTCGCGTGAGGGGCCACCTCCTGACGTAACCTGGCCATTGCCAATTGCGTCTGGCGATTCCGGGCGACTTGTCCGTCCCTAGTCAGCCTGTTGAACTAATTGTGAATTGTCCTATTGTCCGAACGGCCGTTTCCGCGCGAAGACTCCTCAATCGAAGGAGTATTCGCCGAACTCTCTCAATCTCCAGCCAGATTTTCGGCCTCATCGTGGCGCTGCTGGTGTCGGGCTGCCGCGCTTCCTATTACCGGAAGTCCGCCGACAAAGAGGTTTATAAGATCATCCAGAACAAACAGCAGCAGGTCTTCGGGAAAACCAACGCCTTCAGCATCGACACGCGCTACTCCAACCGCGCTCCGGATGACATCAAAGCGCAGGAGATTCTCGAAGATCGACTTCAGCAAGCCAGGCATGTGCTCACGCTGCCGGAGGCGCTCCGGCTCGCCGTCGAAAACAACCGGGCGTATCAGCTTCGCAAGGAAAACCTCTACATCTCTGCTCTCACGCTGACGCGCGAACGGTTTGCTTACGTGCCGCAGTTCTTTGCCGGGACAACTGTCAGCGGGGAGCGCTCCTCCAACGGCGACGAATCAGTTCGGGCCGCCAATCGGCTGGGCATGGACACGCTGTTCAAAACGGGCGGGCGCGTCGGTCTGGACCTCGCGAACGATTTGCTGCGGTTTTACACGGGCGATCCGCGCCGGTCGGCGGTTTCGACGATTGCCTTGAGTCTGTCCCAACCGCTGCTGCGCGGGGCGGGCGCGAAGATCGCGGCGGAGAATCTCACGCAGGCGGAGCGGAACGTGATCTACGAAATCCGCAGCTTCAGCTATTACCAGGACACGTTCGCGTTCGATATCGTCTCGACGTATTTCCGGCTGCTCCAGCAGCAGGACACCGTGAGGAATCAGTTCAACAACTACCAAAGCAGGACGAACCTGGAGGCGCGAACCGTGGCGCTGGCCTTCGACCGGTTGGCTCCCATTCAGGCGGATCAAGCCAAACAGGAGAGCCTCGCCGCGAAAAACAGCTACATCCTGGCCGTGGACCGATATCGAAACAGCCTGGATCAGTTCAAGATCACGCTGGGCTTGCCGGCCGGCTACGAAATCCAGCTCGACGAAAACGCGTTGAAAGAGATCGAGGCGATAGGCTTGCTCCCGGTGCCCCTGAACGAATCCGAAGCGCTCCAGACCGCGCTCAACCGGCGCCTGGACCTGCTCAACGAGATCGATATTTTCGAAGATAGCAAACGGAAGATCAAAATCGCCGCCGACCGCTTGAAGCCCGACTTGAACTTATTCGCCGACGCTTCCCTTCAGTCCGAACGTCCCACGGATTATGCGAACTTCGATCTGAACGACTACCGGCTTTCCGGCGGCGTGCAGGTGAATCTTCCCATCAATCGATTGCTGGAACGCAATTCCTATCGCTCGTCGTTGCTCAGCTTTGAACGCCAGATTCGCACTTTGGCTCTGTTCCTCGACGATCTGAAGAATGATGTTCGCGCGGATCTGCGAACCCTGGAACAGGCGCGACAAAGTTATGAAATCCAGAACAGCGCCAAGGCGCTGGCGGATCAACGCGTGGATAGCACGGAACTCCAGCAGGCCGCGGGGCGCGTTCAGGTCCGAGATGTTTTGGAGGCGCAGACCGCGCGCGTCCAAGCCTACAATGCAGCCACCGCGGCGCTGGTCGATTATCATTTGACCCGGTTGCGTTTCCTGCTGGATTTGGGGGCGCTTAGGACGGCCGAGGAAAAGTTCTGGCTCAAGCAGGGCGACCTTGCCAAAGTGCAGCCAGGCCAAACCGCGCCGCCGACTCCGCCGCCGTCCGACCAGCTCATCACGCCGCAACAACTTTTCGAAAAATGAAAAACCCTGAAGTCAAAGCATCCGTCCAGCAGAGCCTGACCAAACGGCCCGCCGTGACCGCCGCCCTCGGCCTGATCTTGCTGATTGTGGCCTTCGTTGGCATCCGGCGCTGGACCACTCCGCCACCGGTGGAACAACAATTCCACACCGTAAAGCGGGGCGACATGCTGATCTCGGTCGTGGAAGGCGGCGCGCTGAAGGCCGTTAACGAATCGATCATTCGGAGCGAGTTCGAGGGCATGTCCCGGATTATCAGCATCGTGCCCGAAGGCACTTATGCGAAGAAAGGCGACCTGCTGGTGGAACTGGATTCTTCGGAGTTGAAGGACCGTCTCAATCAACAGGAGGTCAGTTACCAGAACAGCGATTTCGCTTTCGTCCAGGCGAAGGAGAACTTGAGCATCCAGAGAAGCCTGGTCGATAGCCAGATCAAGGACGCTGAATTGCGCGCGGAGTTCGCCAAGTCCGATCTCGACAAATACATCGAAGGCGATGCCCCCCAGCAAATCAACACCCAGACCAATAATATCATCATCCGGAAGGAACAGTTGCAGCGCGCCCAAGACAAGTTGGATTGGACCCAGCAACTGTTCAAAAAAGGCTACGCCTCAAAATCGGAATTGGAAGCCGACGGACTCAGCTTGATGCAGTCCAAAATCTCCCTGGAACAGGCCGAGGAAGATTTGCGGCTTTTCCGAAAATACGACATGCCGAAAAGCGTGCGCCGGCTCGAGTCTGCCTGGGATCAGGCGAAGATGGAATTGGGCCGTTTGAAACAACGCACCTCGAACCAAATCGCCCAGGCCGAGGCCGACTTGCGAACCCGCCAGCGCGCGCTGGAATTGACACTGGAGAAACTGAATGAACTGAAGCAGCAATTCGAGAACTCGCGCATCAAGGCGCCGCAGGACGGCCTGGTCGTCTATGCTTCGAGCAATCCCTTCATCGGCGGCAGTGGCGGGCAAATCTTGATCGAGGAAGGCGCCCAGATCCGGCAGCGCCAGGAAATCATCAAGTTGCCCGACGTTTCGCAAATGCTCGTGGAAATTCGCGTCCACGAATCCCATGTCTTACAGATCCGAGCCGGCCTGGATGCCTACGTCACCGTCGATTCCATTCCGGATCGCCGGTTCAAAGCCAAAGTGAAAAAGGTCGCCGTTCTGCCCAATTCGCAGGACCGCTGGATGAACCCGAACCTCAAAGTCTATTCCACGGACGTGCTGATCGAAGACGAGTTGCCGGATTTGAAACCCGGAGTCTCGGCCCGGGCGGAGATTATCGTCACCAACCTGGTCCAGGCATTGACGGTCCCGCTGCAAGCGGTGACGACCGTCAAAGGCAAGCAGGTCTGTTACGTTCAGAACGGAAAAGGCACCACGCCGGCGCCAGTCGTGGTCGGGAATTTCAACGATCAATTCATCGAAATCAAATCCGGCCTCAAGGAAGGAGATCGCGTGTTGCTCTCGCCGCCTGCGGCCACCGATAACGCCGACCTGAGCGGATCGATCATATCCTCAGCCGAATTGGAACAGCAGCGAACGGCGCCGCCGGCCACGACCGCGCCCAAAGCAAGTCCCGGAAACAACAACACCTCCACCCAAGCCAATCCCGGCCGCGAAGCCGAATCCGCAAGCGGATCGATCGCCGCCGTGGCAACAGGCCAGCCGGCCGTTGCGCCAGGAATCGTGCCGCCAACCCCGCCAGCCGCCACGGCAGAGCCAGGATCCGAGTTCGGTGGAAGGCGCCGCGGTGGCAACGATCCCGAAGCGCAAAAGCGCCGGGAAGAATTCATGAAACTCAGCCCGGAAGAGCGCGCCGCGAGAATGCAGCAGTTCCGAGGTCGTCGCGGACAGCCGGTGAGTGAAACCTCTGCGCCGCAGAATCGAAACCCCGAGTGAGTGAAGGTTTCACGACTCTCTTCCTATGCGAATTCGACCGCTGAACTCACGCCTTCGCCTCTCCCAGGGGGGGAACTTGAGACTGGCGCACCGATCGAGCCTCCCCTCCTGGGAGGGGGCAGGGAGTGGGTTCATGGGGAGCTTCCACGGCCTTCGAGCCATGCATACGGTCCATGAACCTAAGACCGCGCGGACCGCAGCCTTCAGGCTGCTTCCAGTCCCGCTCCGGGGTTTGGCGTTGAAGCGGCCTCAAGGCCGCAGTCCGGAGGAACGTTTCATGGGAAGCTTCCTTGGCCAAGAAGCCATGCCTACGGCCCATGAACCGAGAACCGCGCGGACCGCAGCCTTCAGGCCGCTTCCGCGCACTCCCCGCAGTCGGGCGTTGAAGCGGCCTAAAGGCCAGGGTCCGAACCGACGGTTCATGGGAAGACACGATTAGCACCCTTATGACCACGCGCAACCGGCAGCGACGCAAGAGCGGCCTTTCCTGGACCGTTCTGATCCTTGTGGCCGTCGCGGGCGCTTTCGCGATTCGCGCTTACATCCAGAAATCGGGAAAGCCGCAGTATCCGCCGAATGCTTTTTACGAAGTGAAGCGTGGCGACCTCTTGATTTCCGTGGTGGAAGATGGCGCGCTTCGGGCCGTCAACGAAACGATCATCCGCAACAACCTGGAAGGCGTCTCCCGCATTATCCACCTCGTGCCCGAAGGTTCGCACGTCAAAAAAGGGGACTTGCTCGTCGAACTCGACAGCTCCGTGCTCCGGGACCGGTTGAACGAACAAGAGCTTGCTTATCAGGACAACCTGTTCCTTCTGCTGCAGGCCCGCGAGAACTTGAAGATTCAGAAGAGCCTGGTCGAAAGCCGGATCAAGGACGCCGAACTCCAGGTCGAACTCGCAAAGTCGGATTTGGAGAAATACCGCGATGGGGACGCCCCGCAGCAAATTCGGATCTCGGAGTCCCGGATCGGAGTTCTTGAAGAGCAGGTGCGCATTGCCAGCGCCCGGTTCACGCGGACGGAACAGCTTTTCAAGGAAGGCACCGCCACCAAGTCCGAGTTGGAGGCAGACAGCCTGAGTTTGAAACGCGAACAACTTGGATTGGAGCAAATCCGCGAAGACCTCCGGCTTCTCAAGAAATTCGATCAGCCCAACATGATTCGCATGCTCGAATCGAAGCTGCAGTTGGCGAAGGACGAACTCGAACGGCTAAAGCAACGCTCGTCGAATGAACTCGCCCAGGCCGAGGCGGACCTCAAAACAAGCCAGCGCGCGCAGGAGATCACGGACGAAACGCTCAAGCAGCAACGGAGGCAGTTGGAGAACGCGAAAATCTACGCCCCGCAGGATGGCCTCGTCGCGTATTCCACCAGCAGCCCTTTCCAGGGTCGCGGAGAAGGAGGATTTGAAGAAGGCCGGTCGCGAGGCAGTCGGGGAGGGCGAGGCATGGCTGACTTCGGCGGCGGATTTCAAAGCTTTGGCGGAGAAGGCCGGCGAGGACAACGCGGCAGTGGTGGCGGGAGCGGGTGGGGCAGTTCTTCGTCCGGCGGCGGTTATAGCAGTTCATCATCATCCGGCTCGTCGGGGCGCAGCGGTGGTTCGTCATCCGTTGGCTCCGGCACGACAAGCAGCGGTTCGTCAAGTCAGGCTTCAACATCGGGGACGGCGGGCGGATCGGGTTCATCAGCATCCAGAAGTCAGTCAGCATCTATGGGCGGCGGGATGCAAGGATCTTCAGCGGGCGGTGGTTTCGGCGGGGCGTCCGGAGGCGGGCGGTCAGGCGGGGGTAGCGGTGGTGGCGGTTTCTCTTCCGGCGGGGGCGGGGGTTCAGGCGGAGCCAGCCCGTCATTCGCCTCCTACGGGTCGATTCGGCAGAGTTCACAGACCGGCTCATCCGGCTCGATGGGGCAGAGTTCTGGCGCGGGTTCCGGTTTTTCTGGTTCGGGCGGCTCAGGCAGTTCTTTTGGCGGGAGCGGTTCGGGCAGTTCATTCGGTTCGAGCAGTTCCAGCGCCTACGGTGTGCAGAATCCCTACAGCACCACCGGGAGCCAAAGCAGTTCGCGGTTTGGTTCGCAAAGCTCCTCTTTTGACATGGGATCGTTCATGTTCATCGGCACTTCTGGAGTGATTGAGGAAGGCGCCATGGTTCGGCAGCGGCAAGAGCTGATCCGACTTCCCGACGTTTCGAAAATGCTGGCCGAAGTCAAAATCCACGAATCGCGCGTCCGCCAGGTTCATCCGGGCATGCCCGCATATGTGCGGGTCGAGACACTGCCGGGCCGCCGGTTTAAGGGCACGGTGCGCCGCGTCGCGATCCTGCCGGATACGCAAGCAAGCTGGGTCAGTCCCGACACGAAAGTCTATGCCACGGACGTCCTGATTGATGAGGAATTGCCCGAACTCAAGCCAGGCGTATCGGCACGCGCTCAGATTATTATTACCAATCTGACCCAAGTGCTCAGTGTGCCGATCCAGGCGGTCACCACTTTCAATGGCGAACACGTTTGCTACGTCAAGAAAGGCTCCGGGGTCAGCCCGATCTCAGTGAAGACCGGCTGGTTCAATGACCAGCTCATTGAGGTCTCGTCCGGACTGAAGGAAGGAGACCTCGTGTTGCTCGCGCCGACCACGGACGAGGAGCACCTTGACCCCGAAGCGCAAACGCCTCAAAGCAGCACCGCGAGCGAAGCGGGTTCGGCGAGAAACAACGCCGCGGCGCCGCCCGGCGACTCTCAACCCGCCGCGGAGAACCGGTCTATCGAAAACGGCCAGCGACCTGCCGGGCCTCCTCGCTCAACACCTTCTCAAACGGAAACCGGCGTTCAGCGTGGCGAGAATCAACCTGCGGAAGGAACGGAAGGCGGCGCTCGAAGTGGCGGGCGCGGACGACGCGGACAAGGGCCGCTCGATCCCGAAATGCAGAAGCGCATGGAAGAGTTCATGAAGTTGAGTCCGGAAGAACGCGAAGAGCGGATGCGCCAGTTTCGAGGCCGGCGCGGCCAAGGCCAAGGCCAAGGCCAGCCGCAGCCCGACTTTTAAGCCCAGCCACCTCGGGAAACCCCTAAGCCATAGAATGGCATTTCAACCGCAGATGGACGCTGATAAACGCAGATTACAAACGCGCTGTTGCCCCCAGGGAACTCGCTTACGCGGCGAGTTTTCTCCGGCTCAACTATCCTCGTTTATCTGCACTGCCATCGTCCAGATTGCTTGCCGCCTGCGACGAACTTGGACTGCGGTGGCAGAGCGCAGCGACGACACCGCTTTCTGGGGCCATCCCGGATCCAAAGCGGCGTGGCGCTTCCCTTCCCGCCGCAGTCCAAAACGCTCGATTGCGGCTTTGCCGCGGTGGGCTCCTCTGCGGTTTTCCTTTTTTCAACTGCCGAGTCTTGGATGAAACAAAAAGCGATCATACGCATTGAATCCGTCGAGAAGGTCTATGACATGGGCGAGGTCAAAGTCCACGCGCTGCGCGGCGTGAACCTCGAAGTCCTGGAAGGCGACTATATCGCCATCATGGGTCCTTCCGGGTCGGGGAAATCGACGTTGCTGAACCTTCTCGGCTGTTTGGACCGGCCTACCGCCGGGCGTTTCTATCTCGGAGGCGATGACGTTTCCCAGATGGACGACAACGAGCTGTCCGAAGTTCGCGGGCGGAAGATCGGTTTCATTTTCCAGTCCTACAACTTGATTCACCAGCTTTCGCTGATCGAGAACATCCAGATGCCGCTGTTTTATCAAGGCCTGGACACTCCCAAGAACAATTCGCGGTGCGAACGGTTCGCGGGCCTGGTCGGACTCGGCGACCGCCTGCACCATCGGCCGAGCCAGCTTTCCGGAGGCCAGCAGCAGCGCGTCGCCGTCGCCCGTTCCCTTGTCAATGATCCGCTCATGATCCTGGCGGACGAGCCGACCGGCAACCTCGACTCCCGGACCGGGACAGAAATCCTGGATCTCCTCGATCGCCTCAACCACAGCGGCAAGACCATCGTGCTCGTCACGCACGATCCGAACACGGCGGCCCGGGCCCGGCGCGTCGTGCACATGCGCGACGGCGTTATCGACCGGATCGTTGAGCAAGAGCGGCGGCCAGCCCCGGGCCATCTCCCGGACATCGAACACCCGACCGACGCCGTTGAGAGTCGATCAGCGTTCCGGCTCGCGCTGCGCCCGGTGCGCACCATGCAGGTGGGGATCAAGAGCCTTCTGCTGCACAAGCTCCGTTCCGCGCTCACGATGCTGGGAATCATCTTCGGAGTCTGCTCCGTCATTGCGATGCTCGCGATCGGCGAAGGCGCGTCGTACGAAGCGCAGGAAACGATCAAGAAACTCGGCAGCGCCAACATCATCATCCGGGCCGTCAAACCGCCCGAAGACACCAAAACCACCACCGCGACCTCTGGCCGCGGCTCGGTCATCGAATACGGCCTGACCTACAAGGACGCCAGCCGCATTCAAGCGACGATTCCGGGCATCAACCACGTCCTGCCCATGCGCATCATTCGCGAGAACGTCCGCTTCTTCCGGAATGAAGTCTCCGGCCAGGTGATCGGAACCTACCCGGTGTACAGCGAAATCGCCGGCCTGGACAGTCTGCGCGGCCGCTTTATCACGGAGACGGATGACCTTCATCAAAACAACATTTGCGCGATTTCGGCAGGACTGGCCAAGCGTCTGTTCCCGTACCAGGATCCGCTCGACCAGGAAATCAAGATCGGCGCCCATTATTACCAGGTGGTCGGGCTGGTGCGTGAAACCAGCACGGAGGAAAAACGCCCGCAATCGGGCGAAACCACCGGCCAGGCGCTCGACAACAACGTCTATGTTCCGCTTTCCGCGGCGCGAAATCGCTTCGGCGAAACTCTGATCCGCCGTTCCGCCGGCAGCCAGGAAGCCGAGCGCGTGCAACTCCACCAGATCACTGTGCAGTTCGCCAGCACCGCCGACGTGGAAACCGCAGTGCCGCAGATCGAGACCTTGCTCGAACGGTTCCACACCAAGAAGGATTACGAGTTGATCGTTCCGCTCCAACTCCTGCGGCAGGCCGAGCAAACCAAGCGCATCTTCAATATCGTGCTCGGATCAATCGCCGCCATTTCCCTCCTGGTCGGCGGCATCGGGATCATGAACATCATGCTCGCGACGGTGACGGAACGAACGCGCGAGATCGGAATCCGGCGCGCGCTCGGCGCCAAGCAACGCGATATCACCGCCCAGTTCCTCGTCGAAGCGATCGTCCTGGCGATTGGCGGCGGCTTGATCGGCGTGAGCCTGGGCGTGCTGACGCCGTTGATTGTGTCGCGTTTGACCGACATGGTGACAATTATTACGCCGCTCTCCGTCATGCTGGCTTTCAGCATCTCGGGCGCAGTCGGAATCATCTTCGGTCTCTACCCCGCCTCCCGCGCCGCCAGCCTTGATCCCATCGAAGCGCTGCGGCACGAGTGAACGCGGAAAGGGAACCGGACAAAGGGCGCGAGCAGTGCGGAAGTCCCTGACTTTGGAGGATTGATGCGGTTTGATGTTACTGAGTCGTTCCAGTATCCTGGCCGCGGTGTCCCGGCTGTGGTCACCTTGGTCGTTGAAGGAAAGGCGAGCACGCTGGAGGAAGCTGGGTGGAGCGGGCTACCAGCCCGCCTCGCGAGGCAACCTGCCGCGTGAAAGGTCGTGGGTAATTCCTTGCGATCCGTCCAGGACTGATCCGCGACCGTTCCGTCCGGCTGGTAGCCGGACGGAACAGGCAAGTTGCCTGTGCCACCGACAACATGTGGCTGCACCGGAGGTTTCATTGGAGGTTCAGGGAGGTTCAGGTTCAGCTTGCGAGACGGGTAGTTCATCGACTAGATTGCCGAGCAAGCTTGATCCAGTTGCGACCTGCGCCATGCTCACGTTTCTTAGCCAGCCTGTCCGCCATTGCGACGGCGTCTCGCGGCGCACTTTCCTGAAGGCAGGCGCGTTTGGCCTTGGTGGTCTCACGTTCGCTGACTTGCTCCGCGCCGAGCATGCCGCCAGGCGAGGTTCATCGACCAAAGCCATCATCAACGTCCATTTGGATGGCGGCCCGCCTCAGATGGATCTCATCGATCCCAAACCGGAGACTCCCATTGAATTTCGCGGGAATCTGGATTCCATTCCGACGCGGATTCCGGGACTGCACGTCAGCGAGTTGATGCCCCGGGTGGCCTCTATCGCGGACAAATTGGTTTTCATCCGTTCGCTCGTTGGCGCGGAAGAGCAACATCACGCGTTTCAATGCCTTTCCGGCTTCGAGGAAAAGGACCTCGCAAACATCGGTGGCCGTCCCTCTCTCGGTTGCGTCGTGGCCAAGCTGCTGGGCTCGCCGGAGGATTCAGCTCCGTCCTTTGTCGATCTGATGCAGGGGCGCCCTCTGGTGCGAAACAGCGCTCGGCCTGGCTTCCTCGGCCCCGCGTATAAGCCGTTTCGCCCGGACATTTCGAAGTTGTTTCATCGCGAACTGGAGCCGGGGATGAAGAAGGAATTGGCCGCCCGCGGCTCCGAACACACTTTGAGCCTGGCGTTGTCGGAAGGCATCACCGTGGGCCGCTTGGAGAATCGCGTTGAATTGCTGTCCAACCTGGACGTGCTGCGCCGCGAAATCGACCGCAGCGGCGAGATGGAGGCGCTGGACAAATTCACGCAGCAAGCCGTCGGCATTTTGACTTCGGGCAAGTTGGCGGACGCGATGGACCTGGGAAAGGAAGATCCGCGCCTGGTGGAGCGGTACACGCCGCGATTCAACGGGAGCGACAATCTCTTTTACACCAGCGAAGGCCCGAAAGCCGCGCAGAAACTGTTGCTGGCGCGCCGGCTCGTTGAAGCCGGCGTGCGATGCGTGAGCCTGTCGATCAGCGATTTCGACACGCACTCGGACAATTTACAGCGCATGCGCGATCTGGTGCCGGTTGTGGATCACGCTCTGCACGCCTTGATCACGGACTTAGACGAACGCGGCATGCTCGACGACGTCACCATTGTCGCCTGGGGCGAGTTCGGGCGGACGCCCCGGATCAACAAGGATGGCGGCCGCGATCATTGGCCGCGCGTCGGCATGGCGATGATGGCCGGCGGCGGGATGCGCGTTGGGCAAGTGATCGGTTCGACCGACCGTTTCGCCGCCGAGGCCACTTCCAGGCCGGTCCACTATCAGGACGTGGTCGCCACCTTGTATCACAACCTTGGCCTCGACCCGCGCACCACGACCGTGACTGACACCAGCGGCCGGCCGCAATTCCTGGTCACGGTGGGCCAGCCGATCCGAGAACTGGTTTAGCAAGCACGCTTGGCAAGAATTATGACCATCGTGAAATTGGCCTTCCTCCTCGCGCTCCTGTTTCACCCAACACTCCTGCCTGCCGCTGCCCAAACTGCCTCGCTGCCGGTCAAGGTCCAGATCTTCGAGAACTCGAAACCCGGCGCCGAATTCGAGTTGAGCAGTTCCGAGCCGGTCGAGGAATACGCCGAGGCTGCCTTTGGTTTTATTCGTTTTCCGACAAAATACTCCGCTAACGCGCTGCCTCTGGACCGTTCGACGCCTTTCGTGATCCGCGCCTCGTCGAAGCGCGCATTCCCGGCGGGCGAGTACGAGTTTCAGTTGCGCGCAAAGGGAGCGGCGCGTTTCCTTCTGGACGGCGAAATCCTTCTCACCACGAAACCTCAGGAACGAAACACCTCCGGCAACGACCCAGTCCCTCCGCCCGTAGAACGCAACGATAGTCCGATTCGGCCGGCCCCATATCCACACCAGGAAGTCATCGCCACGGTGAAACTAGATGGGCAGGAACACAGCTTTTCTCTGACCGCCGTGATCGGAGGCAAAGGCCTCGTCCCGTCGCCGGGCGAACTCTCGGTCAGCATGGGGCGCCGCGATGAGATCCCGCGCTTGCTTGGCGATCCGGATTCCCCGCTCCTCACGGACGAAGCGTGGGAATCGTACGCTCAACAACAAATCGAAAGGCAGCGGCAAGAAGATGTCGTTCGCCGGAGAACCTTGAGCGCCGAGGTCGTCGCGCTGTGGGACGAATATCATCAACAGGTTCGCGCCAGGGTGAGCCGCGAACCCGCGCCAGCCGTTCCAAAGGTTTCGGCGCAGACTCCGGTTTTCAACGGCATCGACCGATTCATCGGGGCGCGGCTGGAACAAGTTGGAGTGCGCCCGACGCCTTTGAGCTCCGATCTCGATTTTTTTCGCCGGCTTTCGCTGGACACCATCGGCGTCGTCCCGTCGCCCGAGGAAATCCAAGCGTTTCTGAGTGATCCCGCTGATCAACGCCGGCCGCGCGCCATCGAGCGGTTGCTCGCGCACACCGGCTGGGCGGATCACTGGGTCAGTTATTGGCAGGACGCGCTGGCGGAGAATCCGGGCATCCTCAAACCCGACCTAAACAATTCCGGTCCGTTCCGCTGGTGGCTGCACCAATCGTTCACGGACAACATTCCCTTCGACCGCCTGGTCGCAGAATTGGTCCAGATGGAAGGCAGCATTTCTCTGGGCGCGCCCGCGGCCTTCAAGCTGGCGACGCTGAACGATTCGCCGATGGCCGCCAAGGCGGATATTCTTTCCCAGGCGTTCCTGGGCGAAAAGCTCTCTTGCGCCCGCTGTCGTGTTACGTTTATTTGACGCAGATTGAAACCGGGCCGAACGGGTTGATCCGCGCGCCCGACGTCGATGAGGAACGGCAGCGCCGCCGCGAATCGCTCCTGGGCGCGTGGAGGAATGAATACCTGGGAAAGCATCCGAACGACGAAACTTTCCGCGCGCAGTCCGCCGTCGCCCAGCAAGGCTTCCGCATGGCCGGGCCGGAGTTCTTGAACGTTTTCGACCTGGGGCGCGAAGCGCAATCGCTGCGGGAAGCGTATGGCGGCGAATTCGGCCAGCGCTGTTTGCTCGCGCGGCGGCTCGTCCAGGCGGGCGTGCGTTTCGTAGAGGTTTCCTTCAATCTGAATTTCCTGAACGGCACGGGCTGGGACACCCACAATGACGGCCAGCTCAAGCAACATTTGCTCATCAAAGATCTCGACCAGGCCTTCGCCACGCTGTTGCGCGACCTGGAGAAGAACCGGCTGCTCGACACGACCCTGGTGGTGATCGCCACGGAATTTGGCCGTCCGCCCGAATTCGACAGCGGCGGCGGACGGGGGCATCAATCCGTGGCTTTCACGTGCGTTCTGGCGGGTGGCGGCTTGCGCACGGGGCGCGTAGTGGGGCAGACCGACGACCTGGGGAAGACGGTGGTGGAGAAGCCGGTGTCCGTAGCTGATTTTCACGCCACGATCCACAGCGCCCTGGGGATCAATCCAGGCAAGGATCTTTACGCGGATGACCGGCCCGTGCCGATCACAGACCGAGGCGTGCCGATTCGCGAGATATTTGGTTAGCCCTACTTTCTGCTCAACCCTCGATAAAGAATCTCCAGCCAGCGGCCCGGGTTGATCATGGGGCCGGCCCAATTCTTCCATTTCTCCGGCAGGCCTTCGGCTTTGATCTGATCGAGCGTTTTCCCAGCGGCAATGGCATTCTCGACGATGCCTGACGTCTCGACCAGCATGGCATGGAATTCCTTCATCTCCTTCAGCGTGCTTAGCGGGCCGTGGCCGGGAATGATTTTTGCGTCTGCGGGAATCTTCGCGATCGCGGTCTCCACGTTGCGGATGAAGCCGCGCACGTCGCCGCCGCCGGCCAGATCGATGTTCGGGAACCGGCCCGACGCAAATGAGTCGCCCATGTGCACGACGTTCGCGCCGGTAAAATGAATGATGCTGTCGCCGTCGGTGTGGCCGGGCGGGACATGGAGCATCTTGATTTCCTCACCGTTGAAGTGCAGCGAAAGCGCGTCGTCGAATGTGATAATGGGCAAACCCGGTTGCGACTCGCTCGGCCCTTTTCGCAGGCGTTTGCGGACGTTCGTGTGCGCGATGATGTGCGCCTCGCGGCCAAAGTGGGCGTTGCCGCCCGTGTGATCGCCGTGATGGTGGGTGTTGAGCACGAACTTCAGTTTGCCCGGATTCAACTGCTTCAACGCGGCTTCGATCTTTTGCGCGAGCGGCGCGAACTGGTCATCGACAATCAAGAGGCCGTCCGGCCCGACCGACACGCCGATGTTCCCGCCCGCGCCTTCGAGCATGTAAATATTCTTGGCGACCTGCGTGGCTTTGATCTCGACTTTGGAAAAGTCTTGTTGCGCGGGGGCGCCGATAGACAGCGCCAGGAAGATCCCGAGGGAGAGGAACGAGGTTTTCATAAGTGCTGAATAGTTGGGTCGGGCTTTGTTCCCGGACATCGTGCCGAGAAACTTGCGCTGCGTCACCAAGAATGCGGCTGGACTGGGAACTCTTCGGCAAACGAAGGTGGCGCCAGGCGCCTGCCGAGCTGTGCGTCGATGGCGATTGGCTTGGCAGTGGTCCTCGCCCCACCGTCGGTCACGGAGCGAAAGGACAAGGATTGATCGTCTTTCATTTCTCAACTTGCGGGATGCGGTGGTTCCATTAATTTCCGGGCTGGTTATGCCGATTTACGAATTTGCGTGCCCGAAATGCCGGGTCATTTTCAGTTTCCTCTCGAAGCGGATCAATCCCGACCGCTTGCCGACTTGCCCAAAGTGCGGCAACAAAGGGATGACGAAACAAATGAGCGCCTTCGCCATGCCACGCGGCGTGAAAGAGCCGAAGGCCGCGAGCGATGCCGAAGGCGGCGACGCGGGCCCCATGCCGGATTTCGATGATCCGCGCGTGGCGCGCGCCATGGGGGAGTTGGAGCGCGACATGGAGCACATGGATGAGAACAATCCCAGGCACATGGCGCACATGATGCGCAAGATGAAGGACATTCTCCCGGCCGGCTCCATCCCCAAAGAACTCGATGTCGCCATCAAACGACTCGAAGCAGGTGAAGATCCGGAGAAGATCGAGGAGGACATGGGAGATGTCCTGGGCGATCTGATGGGCGGGCCTGACGACGAGGGCGGCATGGGCGGCTATGGCGGCGGTTACACGAGGGACAGCGGACTGTACGATTACTAAATGGCGCACATTCATGAGAAAATCGATTTCACGGTGGCAATCTTTGTCGTGGAGAGCGGCCGGGTGTTGATGGTGCACCATCGGCGGCTCGGCAAATGGCTGCCGTTGGGCGGGCATATCGAACTGGACGAAGATCCGGAGATCGCTGCGCTGCGCGAAGCCAAAGAGGAAAGCGGCCTGGACGTGGAACTGATCGGCGAACGCCCGCCCACGACAGGCCCTGGGACGCGCGCGCTGATTGCGCCCCGCTTTCTGGATATCCACCGCATCACGGACACGCACGAGCACATCGGCATGATTTATTGGGCCAGGCCTGCGAGGGGTCAGGTGAAGCTGGCTTCCGGCGAGCATCACGAAATCCGTTGGTGTTCCGCGGCGGAGCTGGAGTCGTTGCGCCCGGCAATTTCGGAGGCTGTGAAGTGGTATTGCCTCAAAGCCATCGAGGAGATAGCCGATCCGAGACCGGGTCCGGCTGCACCTGATAAGACTGGCGCCGCGGCGCTGGCCCGCGCTGTTTAGCCGGCACTTCGCCAACTCTTCGCGTGAACCAGACGGTAGGGCGAGCCTGTCCCCAGCGAGCCGAGTCGGACGTGTTCCACGCGCGTCGAGCGGCTCGCCGGGACGGACTCGCCCTACCGAACGGTTCATGAGCCGCGTGCATGGTTCTGAAACCCAAGGAGGCCTGGCATGAATTCGCCGTGAGCAACCCCCGGCTCATCTTCTTCGCACTGGAGGCGCTGAACTCGCTCTCGACCTCCTACTATTTTTTCTACCTGTTCTTTTTCATGGCGGACGAGTACGGCTTCGACAACCGCGACAACCTCGCGCTGGCGGCCCTCAACGGGTTCGTCTATATGGCGAACGCGTGGCTCGGAGGGCGCTTCGGACAACGGTTCGGATACCTCACCGCGTTGCAGGTGGGCGTCGTGGGCATGGCTTTGTCCCTGATCGTCGGCTACACCCTCCACAGTGCTTGGGGGCACATCGCGGTGATGGCCCTTTGCACGCTCGGCATGGGTTTCACCTGGCCGAACCTCGAGGCGCTGGTGAGCGAGGGAGAAAGTCCGGCGGCGCTGCCGCACACGCTTGGCATTTATAACATGGTTTGGGCGGCCATGGGAGCTGTCGCTTTTTTCCTCGGCGGGGCGCTGTTGGAAGCGCTTGGAGAACGAAGTTTGTTCTGGCTGCCGGTCGGGATTCAATTGGTTCAACTTCTCCTGATCGCGAGACTGAAGAGAAAAACCGGCGCCATCGTTCTCGCTTCCCGTGAACCTGACGGTAGGGCGAGCCTGTCCCCAGCGAGCCGAGTCGGACGTGTTCCCGGCACGTCGAGCGGCTCGCCGGGGCGGACTCGCCCTACCTGGTTCACGTCCTTGCCGCCTTTGAATCCGCGCCCAATTGCGCGCGCGAAGATGTTTCTGAAGATGGCCTGGCTGGCGAATCCGTTCGCCTACATCGCGATCAATACCGTGGTAGCGGTCGTTCCGGGAATCGCCAAACAATTCGGACTGACGCCCAGGCTGGCCGGATTCTTTTGTTCCATCTGGTTTTTTGCGCGAGCGGTTACGTTCTGCGTGCTGTGGCTGTGGAAAGGGTGGCATTACCGGTCTGGCTGGTTCCTGGGCGCTTACATGCTGCTGACGGCAGGCTTTGCCGGCGTGTTGCTCGCACCGAAGCTTGCTCTGGTCATGCTGGCGCAGATTGCGTTCGGCCTCGGACTGGGGCTGATTTATTACTCGTCGCTTTTTTATTCGATGGACGTTGGAGAAGCCAAAGCCGAGCATGGCGGTTTGCATGAATCGGCCATCGGAGCCGGCATCTTTGGCGGACCGGCGATTGCGGGGACCGCGCTCTACTTCAATCCTTCCAATCCCCAAAGCGGCACGATCGCCGTCGGCGTCGTGCTGGTCATCGGGTTGGGGGCGTTGCTGGCGATGGCTTCTCGGAATCGAGGACGGTTCTAACCAGGCGGTGGGGCGAGGCTCCCGCCGAGCCGTGGTTACAATTGAACGAAATGCTCCGCAGGAGCGTCGCGCCACCGGCTGTGATGGCTCTTGGCGGCTAAGCATCCTTGACCGTGAGCGGGCCGTCGAAAGATGTCAGGCTGATGACTTCCGTTTTGGCCACGTGCGGGCCGTGCCGTTCGCCCCGCGGCGCGAAAAAGAAGGCGCCGGTTGTGTAAGTCACGCCGGATTCTTCCCACTCGCCGGAGAGAATATAAACCGACTCGTTCGCGAGCGGATGGATGTGCGCCGGAACGGTGACGCCTTGTTTGAATTTTCGCAATACGGTCACGCCGCCGGTGGAATCGTTTTTATGGAGAAACAACAGTTCGACGCCGTCGTACGGTCCCGGCTGCCAGGCCTTGTCTTTCGCGAGTGCAACGTACTGGAACATGCATCCATGAGAGTCCTGGGTCCGGGAATTGCAAGGCGCAATTCCGGATCCATTCTTCCCATCAACCAGACGGTAGGGCGAGCCTGTCCCCAGCGAGCCGAGTCGGCCGTGTTCCAGTCACGTCGAGCGGCTCGCCGGGGACGGACTCGCCCTACCAGGTTTACTGTATGGGCCGAGTGCAGGTCCGAAAGGAACGGGCAGCTTTCCATGAACAGTCGGTTCGTAGCCGCCGCGGTAACGAGGCGGACACTTTGGTTAATTAATTAGATCGATTCCCTGATCCGAGTACGTAGCGGCCTGGTGGATCGTGGGGATATAGGCAAGCCCGGTGAGAGGGCTGTACGACATCGCATGCCAGTTGTGGGCACCCAAGGCGCTGGGAGAAATCAACGCTGGGCTGTTTTCGTAACGGGCGCCAGGAATCTCGACCGGTCTGCCTGTCGATTTCTCGATGTGCGACGCCCAAGTCGTTTCGGCGAACGGTTCGGCGGAGATCAATTTGCCGGTCTTGCGATCGATGACATAGAAAAAGCCGTTCTTGGGCGCATGCAGGATGGCCTTCACCACTTTGCCGTCGATGGTCAGGTCGGCCAGCACGATGTCCATGTTGGAGTTGTAGTCCCACGATTCGCCCGGCGTGGTTTGATAGTGCCAGAGGTATTTCCCCGTGTCGGGATTCAAGGCGACGATCGAGCACAGGAAAAGATTGTCACCGCCGTCCGGGCTGCGGATTTTTCGATTCCAGGGCGAGCCGTTCCCCGTGCCGACGTAGAGCACGTCCAGTTCGGCGTCGTAGGTGAACCCATGCCAGGCATTCCCGCCGCCGCCATGTTTCCACCATTCACCTGTCCAGGTCTTCGCCGTCATGGCCATGGCTTCGTTCTCAAATCCGTCCGCTGGATTTCCCGGCACGATGTAGAACTTCCACGCCTCCTTTCCCGTCTCCACATCGTAAGCCGTGACGAAGCCGCGCGAAGGGCCGTTCTCCGTGCCGCCATTGCCGATCAGCACTTTGCCCTTAAACGCTTTCGGCGTGCCCGTGATGTAGAGCGCCAGGTTGGGATCGTATGCCGTAATGCGTGATCCCGGGGAGCGTGACCAAATTCTTCACGCCCGTAGCCCGCTGGTAAGCGAGGATGGCGTGGTCCCGGTTGTCGAATAATTCTTCCTTCTCGGCGATAATGAACAGTTTCGCCACGTGCTGGCAGCGACCCAGGTCCTCGACGGGGGCATATCCAATGAATCTTTCCAGCACCGGCGCGCCTTTCAGCGTGCCGAATTTCTCGCCGGCTTGGGGGTATTCGATCTGGCCGCGCGCGCGAGCCGTTCCTTGCGTGAACGTTTGGTTCCGCATCTGGGGATTGTTGATCACCCAGCGTCCGTCCATCGCTGCGACCTGGCTGACGAAAGCCTTCACGCGCGGATCACGGGCAGCCACGTAGGCGACATGTCCGCCTGAGAAGGACGAACCCCACAAACCGACGCGCCGAGGGTCGCACTGAGGATCGCCCATCGTCCAGTGGATCGCGTTCATCAGATCGGTCGTCTGATCGATCGGATCGACCACGCCTCTGACCTCCTTCACTTCCGCCATCCACTTGTGATCCTTCGAGGCCGGCTTGCTGCCGGCGAGGATCACTCGGGAATCACTCAGACCCCATCCTCGGTAGTCAAACGTCACCACGAGATAACCTGCCTGGGCGAACACGATGGCGTCCGGACGCAATTGTTCCGCTAATCCGCCCCAGCCATGGCACATGATGATCGTGGGCAGTTTGCTTTCCTTTGGCTCCCTGGGGGCAAACACCTCCGCGGCCATGCGCGCGCCTTCGCTTTGAATGGTTGCCGCGCGGAACGTGATGTCAGCAGGAACCGCGAAGCCCGGCCGGCTGTCTTGGGCTGCCAACCCACCACATGAAACCAACGTCAGCATGGAAGCCAGGAGCACTGTCATCGAGGCCTGAGTTGTGGTGTCTGTATTGCCGCCGGGTCTGCTGGCGCTCGTGAAATTTGGACCTGAAACCACGGCAGTGCGGACCTGCAAATGTTCCGCCAACACTCGGCGAAACTCAGTGACGCCCACATCGCGCTCGCAGCAGACCAGCATCAACGTGCCGTCGCATTTGAAGTTACCGTCCCATTCCATGACCTGGTCGTCGCTCCAGGCCGGGTCGAACCGAACCAGGTGCTCGTCGCTCAGGCGCGAGAGATAAGCTCGGAGACTTACGTCAGTTTCGTCCATGGGCTGGTTCGCGGGCCAATGTTCGTAGTCGATTTCGTTCGAGTGGTTCATAGGGGCTTTTGAGTCATGAGTTCACAGGGTCGAATGGTTCACTCATCGCAAACTGTGCCGAGCGTCTTCGACCCGTTGGGCAGGAGCGTCTCGCGTTCGCGATCATGGCAGGTCCAGCAAATCTCTCCGCGAGGTTGCCGTTGGTGCCCCGCCGTCGAACTCCGATGCACGCTGTGGCAGGAAAGGCAGGTCACCTCCTGGCGGCCATGTTCGACCATGTCTCGCACGTTCAGCAGAACGTGCCGATCGATGGGATTCAATTTACCGATGGCGGCGTTCGAGAAATTCACTGCGAAGTCCTGGAACAGATTGTCACCGGGCACGAAATTGTTGGGAAAGGGCCGGCCGGTGCTGCGCGAACGGCCGGAGCGGATGTGGCACGAGCCACAGATCGACGCGACCACTCGCGCCGGGTCATTGCGCTTTCTCGCCAGCAGAATGCCGGACGTGTCCTTCGTGTGTTCCAGGCTCGCATCGCCATGACAGGCGAAGCAATCGATGGAGGTGGCCGCGAACGCGCCGGTGCGCGAATCAACACCGGTCGCATGGCAGCCGGCACACCGGGCGGCAAACGCGCGGGTGTCCCAGTGCGGTGCCACGTGCTCGGATGGCGGCTTCGCTGCAGACCCGGCTGGATCGGTCCGCGCGGAGAGCAAGTCGAGATGGCCGTACGCTTCGGATCGCTTGAGCCAGCGCCATTGATTTGTTCGGCCCAGGGCAAACTCCACTTCTTTGATCAGCGACTCGGGGAGTTTGGAGGATTTCAGCCCCTGACGCGCGGATGGATCGAACTCGACCAGACGGACGGTTGATTGATGCCGGTTCTTGGTCCAGGCCGGCCCGATGCTGACGCGATGGCAAAACAGGCACTCGTCCCCGGAGATGAACTCGGGAAGCAGCCGGCCCACGTGGTTGGAACCCCAGGCGGCTCGATCGAGCGTCGGCTCCAATGCCGCCGCCGAGAGCGACACTGAAGCGATCATCAGCCCTGCGGCAGCTATGGCAATGCGGGCCGCGGCCTTACGCTTCTGCGCGCACCCAGCCATAAGCCGCGTTGTCACGCTGCCCTCCCTGCTCCAGATAGGCCATCTTGAGCCGCGACAGGGAGTCCTTGGGAAACGCCTTGAGTTTGGCGTTCACGTCCACGCCGTAGATTTTGGCGGCATTCAGTCCGAAGATCTTTGCTTTGTCTTCCTTCGTGAGTTTGGCGTAACCAAACTTCTCGCACAACTGATCGCTGATCTGGAACCGCTTGAACGCGTCGATGACCCATTGCGGCGATCCCCACCACAAGCAATCGGTGCCCCAGACCACATGGTCGGCGCCGTAGGTTTTAATGTTCCGCCCGATCAAGTGCATGCACATTTCCGGGTTCGCAATGAAGAGCAAGCCAAAGGAGGAACCGATCTCGCAATAGACATTGTTCATCCGCGGATTCCGCTCCTTGATCTTCATCAGCTCCGCATGCCACAGGAAGTCGCCCGTGGTCGGATCGTAATTACCATCGTTCTTGAACTCCGGCTCCCACGGGCCGTGTTTCATCGCGGAGTGGTAAATAATGAAGGTGAGATCCGGATGATTCAGCGCCGCCTTTTCGACATCACCTGGATGCGCGAGGTGGCCGAGCGTTCGCGACTGGGACGAGAACCCTTTGTGGACGCTAAAGATTTTCAGTCCGAGTTCGATGGACTTTTTGTAGAACGGGTAGGCCAACTTTTCGTCGTCAAGCCGGAAGCCGTTGCCCGAGCGGCCAGGGTCCGTGTGGCAATACCACTTCCAGGAGTCGATGCCGTAAAGTTTTTTCTCGCGTTCCATCTGTTCGAACAAGGCGGGGAAATCCGGCTGATTTTTCGTGCGGTCCCAATAGTGGTTCGGAGCGCAATTGCCCTGGCAGAGTGCGCGGGTGCAGCCGGCTAATTCGTTGAGTTCCTTTTTGCGACTGGACATGAGCCAACTGGGCAGCACGCCGCCGCCGCGCGCTTTGCCTTCGAGCGGCACACCCGCGTTATCTTTCGGGTTCTCGCGTCCGGGCACACCGGAGATGACGATCAAGCTCGTCTCGCTGTCGAAAAACAACTCCTTCACGAAATTCTTGAAGCTGTAGGCCTCGGGGTTCTCGTCGAGCTGGAATCCCATGTCCTTGACGAACGGCGCGTTTCGGATGCCCAGCGGCACGCCGTCCGTGAAATGCGTCTGCACGTCGAAGACGAAGTAGTCACCCTTGGGGAACTTCTCCTCCGTGGCCGCCCGTTCGAGGGTTTCGGCGGCCTCAACGTCCCAGCACGGGCCATAGACCATGTTGCTGGCGATAAAGGCCGTGGCCATGCCCATGGAACTGCGCAGGAAATCGCGTTTGGTCATGCCGAGCCGTTTGGACTTTTCTTCAGCCAATTGGCCGATGAGGTGTTCCCATTGCTTTTGTTGCTGGTTCTGCGGGCGCGGGATGAATTCCTCGGTTGAAATCACCTGGGTTGGGATGGGGGAATCGACACCCTTGGTCTGATCACGTTGCCATTTTGGGACCCACATATTCTTGAGCATAAAATGATAGGAATTTGCTTTTTCGCGGATTGAAGGGAGCGTAGCCGTACGGGGTCAGGGCTTCAACACAAATGTCCGGCAAAAATGGCCGCCGGCTCAACGTTCTGGTCCGATTCTGGTCGGAAGGATTCTGGCCTGGGACGGTCTCCGCGTCCGTTCCAGGCCAGAATCTTCACGAAGGCGCCGTCCGCTGTGGAATTTTGGCCTCGCACGGACAGCGCGCCTGCGTCAAGCCGCCCGTCACGATTACCTCACCGTCACAGCCCGCAATGCCGGAGAATTTTCTCGATCACATCGCGCTCCCGTCGCTCGATGAAGCGGATGATCTTCATCGTTCCGCCGCACTTGGGACAGAGCAACGGATCCACACCTGAAAATTGCGCTTGGGGGAATTTTCGTCGCGCAATGCATTGCCAAGTTCACGTTGCCGGGCGGAAGTGGCGTCGTCTAAACCGGTCGTGGATGGACTCGGCAGCTTCTGGAAGGCCGACTGAACAACGACATCCAAGCGAGCTCGGTCTCGTCCTCCGTATTGCTCGCGCGGATCACTTCGTTCAATTCTGGAGGTGGGAGACCACCAGCCGCCCGCCACTCCCGTTGCAGCATCGCCGCGGCGACCTCCAAGCGTCTGCTTCGCTCACGCGAGGTCGCCTTGCGTTGGATTGCGGTCTCGCGGGCGTTTGCGGTGCCCTCGCGGAAGAACGCCAGTTGCGCAGACAATTCCGCCTGAAGTGGCGACCATCGCTCACTTTGGCGAAGTTCGTCCAACCGCTCCAGCATCATCGAGGCCTCGCGGGTGAGTTGATCAGTGAGGAAGCCAGCGCGTTTCATGGCCGATCGCCATTCGGCGACCGTCTCCCGTAGCGCGTGCAAGTGGGCGAGGCACTCGCGTTGACGTCGGCGGCGAACGGCTTCGAGATTGACAACTTTCGGGCCACTCATGGCGTTCAGGATCTCAACCCGGCTGCCGCTTCCAGCAGACGGCGTTGTTCAGCGTCGCGGTCATGATACCACGCACGCGACCAGACACGGTGAACACCTGGGATGCTCCGCTGCAAGACGCGAGGGCGCCACAGCTCGCGCGCACGCGCGGCGACCAGCAACTCGTGTCTCGGCGGATCGCACTCGATGCCCAGGCCGAACAATCCTGTGCGTGCATCCACAAGCGCGAGATCGAGCGCGAAAGCGTCGCATTCAGCGCCCGCCACGGGCTGATGCCCGTGCCGTTCGAGAAATTTCATAACCTCGCTGACAAACCGCCGCCTCGAATCCATTGGCCGCCCCGGAGTCGCCGCTCCGTCACTCCCGAGCGCCCGCAACGCAGCGTCCGCGCCGGCCAGATCGCCTTGCTGAAGCTTGTGTGCATAGTCGAGGTACGCCTGCAGAAAATCACGCGCCAAATGCGCCCGCCGCCGTCCACCGCTCGTTGTGAACGATGATACTTCCGACACTGGCACGGACGTGACGAGCACGACCTTTTCCCGGGCGCGAGTTATCGCCACATTGAGCCGGCGCTCGCCACCTTGTTGTCCGAGCACGCCGAAGTTGCGTCGAAACACGCCGTGCGGATCGCGGCCGAAGGTCGTCGAGAAGATAATCCAATCGCGCTCGTCACCTTGCACGTTTTCGAGGTTCTTGACAAAGAAGCGCATGTCTTCTCCTTCTTGCGTTCGGTGCAATTCTTGTTCGAAAGCGCTGCGAAAGGCAGCGTCACTTTCCGCGCGTTCTTCAATTTTTTTGAAGATCAGGTCGGCTTGCTTCAAGTTGAACGTGACCACGCCGATGGTTGGCCGCGTTTGGGCTGAGCCGTTCAACCATACCTTACAGAGCAGCTCAACGATGCGATCCGCCTCGCCGGAATTACACTGGTCCTGATACAAGGTGTCGGCGCGGATGACCTCAATGGGGCGCGCGCGGTGAATCTCCGCCTCAGGATGCTTCGCCGGAACACTCAGACGATCCGCGTAGAATGCCGCGTTCGAGAACGCGACCAGATGGCGGAACTTGGAGCGGTAATGAATCTCCAGCGTGGCGACGGGTAGAACATCTTGGGCGAGCGCGAGCACGTCTTCACAATCCTTTACTTCGCGCCGGTTTGCCGCCTCCACTCGCTGCTGATGGAGCGCAGCGTTGGCATCGGCATCGTCGCTTTCCAACCAGTTACCCGTTTCCTCGTCCTCATCGCTGCTGAACCGTGAACTGAAAAAGCTTGTCGGTGGAAGCTGCTTTTCGTCCCCGCTGACGACTGTGCGGCGCGCTCGATAGAGCGCCGGCAGGGCGCACTCGACAGGCAATTGCGACGCCTCATCGAACACGATCAGATCGAACAAACCCGCGCGCAATGGAAACACACGGCTCACCATTTCTGGGTTCACTAACCAGACGGGACGCACGCAAAACAAACCCAGCGCCTCGCCGCGATCCGTTACCTCACGCAATCGCCGAGCGCGTGGGCCACTCAGCATGACGATTTCGTCCCAGGCTTTGCGTGGGGCGAGTGCATCAGCACGCGCGGCGTGGGCAAGGAGCTGCCGGTTCGCTTCGCGCATGTTTATTTCCAGTTCGCTGAGCAGGCGCACCTTGGATTCGCATTCCGCGCGATCCATCACGAGCTGCGGGCGGGTCCGCTCCATGGTGTCCTTCCAGCCCAGCAGCGCCTCCCGCCACAGTGTGCGCCTGAATTCAACTGCCAAACTGTCTGGGCGAACGCCGCTCCACAACCTTTCGCTTTCACGCATCACCGCCAGAATCCGAAAGGCAAGCGCGCTCAAGTTCTGCGCCCGAACACGAAAGGTCTGGTATGCCGCGACAGTTGACAGCGCGTTTGCGAGGGCCTGAACGCCTTCAAAGCTGTCTGCGTTTCCTGTGATGAATTGTTGCTGCTGTTTGACCCAGTCGTCATTGAACCACATGGCCCCTTCACTGGTCCGGCGAATGTGATTAACGGCGCTTCCCTCGAGTCCAGTGGTGCGATCCAGGACTGACGATTGGTTCCCATCGAACTTCCACAACCCTCCGCTGAAGCCTTGGGCCCAGTAACATCCGACCCAAAGAACTCCATTCGCATCGAACGCTACCCCACTTGCGTTGTTCGACGGCAGACCGTCCGCGCGCGTAAACGCAGTGATCGGACCAGACTCGTATCGTGCCAACCCGCCCGAAGTAGCAAACCAAATGCCTCCGTCAGGCGCCGCTTGAATGTCCATCACCCGTCCATTCGGAAGCGGAATTGGCGCGGCGAAAGCAAAGAGTGTTGGGCCGGTTAATCGCAGAGCGCCGCCCCCTCCCAGACCAAACCAATAGGTGCCATCATCTTGTTCAAGAAACGACGTCGGCACACTTCGTCTGAAGTTTCTAGCGAAGAAGAGGTCAGTGTCTGAGTGAGAGGCCGGAGCCTGTGCCGGGAGGGCATCCTTCATCGCCACCGCTCCGGCGTGATCACCTTCGATTCGTCCTCAGCCTCGCGTTCCCAACTGAAACCAAAGCCTTCCCTTGCGATCAAAATGGAGCGTATCAATCCAATCGTTGGTTCGAATAAGGTCGGCGGCGACTGGTTTCATCGTCTGGCCGTCCCATTGCGCCAGTTCGCCTCGGTCTTTAGTAACAACCCAAACCATTCCGTTAGGCGCCACCGCCAGGGGCTTGTTCCGCCAAAAGGTAAAGAGGCTATCCTCAATTCTGGAAACCCCAGGTACGGACTGAAATCGCTGGCCGTCGAAGAAGCAGAGACCCTCGCGGGTGCGGAACCAAATCCGCCCATCAGGTCCCTGTTCGATGTGGAAGATCTCGCCGCCAGCCAAGCCATTGGTTGCGGCATAAGTCGTGATGCGCCCCTCCTTAATTCGGTTCGCTCCGGACGCACTCCCAACCCATAGGGACCCGTCCCGGGTCTCACAAAGGGAAAGCACCGAATCATCGAGCAGTCCATCCACGCGGCTCAGGGTTTTAAACTGCCGTCCGTCAAATCGCGTCACCCCATGCGCCGTCGCGAACCAAGCCGCCCCCATCTTGCGCGAAAAGGATGCGCCGGATGTCTTCGGACGGCAGGCCGTCCGCCGTTGTATAAGTCCGCCAGCGGCCCTTGTCGCGGGGATGAATCTTGAAGGTCCGGGTCTGGACGCCTTGCAAGAAATCAGTCCTTAGAGCGTGTCCGAAAATTCCGCGGGGTCCTGTTTTCGCGCCAAAGGCCGGATGGCGAGGCGCAACGAAGGAGAATATCCTCCCTGGAAGTACTCTACGAGCAACTCATGATCGCCAGCGGCGAGCTGCACATTCTTGCTTGCAAGTCGAGCGGCGTGGACTCCATCGTCGTACAGCACCGGTGGATGACCATCAATTACGATTCGCACTCCATCATCGCTTAAAACCGACAGGGTGTATTCTCCGGCTGTCGGAATCCTGATGATGCCGGACCAGCGAACTGCGAAGTCGGCGGCTAAGCCGGTCTCCCCGAAGCGGGGGGCCTGTCGATAGCTAATCTGGGACTCGATTCGCCGAAACAGAGGTGTGCGCGTGAACCAGGCATCGTCAAGAATCCGGGACCCGTCTCCCAGACTGTCCGAAATGAGAAACACCTCAGCGACGAGGCCGGGTTTGAGTTCGCCGCCTATCGCCACGCTTGCCGGCACGGATGCGAGCGCAGGGATGGCGCGCGTCGCCGTGGACTCCACCTCGATGGCGACCGAGTAGCCGAGCAGCGACTCATCCAGCGCGCGAATCAAACCGTTGATCCGAGGCCATGGGCGCAGATCGAGAGTGATGGGTCGCGCGCCGGGAGGATCGATGGATAACGTGTGCTCGTGCCACGCGACGTTTTCACCTTGAAGCGCGAGGAGCGTCCATGTGGGCGGCAATCTATCAACGGAGAGTGCGAACTCGCCGTCCGCGTCCGAGTTCGTGCTCGCCAAGGCCCAACCACCGGTTCGCAAGTCGGGCGCGGCAGTGGGGTCGAGCGTCTGGACTTGAACCCAGACATAAGGGGCAGGCCGACGCGCCTCGTCCAGCACGCGACCGCGGATGATTGTGGCGGGTGTATCCGAAGGCGCAGCGGGCGCGGTCTGGCCGGTGATGCCTAGGACGCTCCAGGCAAGCATTGCGAACAGCAAGGTGGGGCAGGCAGGGGATTTCATTGGAATTGATGACGGTGCTCAGCAAACGCTAGCGTCCACGAGGCTTGACGCTGCATTGGACGGCACACATTATCGGATCGTGAGTACTGCTGAACGGATATTTGAGAAAACCAAGACACTTCCGCCGTCCTTACAGAAGGAGGTCCTGGATTTTGTAAAATTCCTCGAGCAAAGAGGGAGTCCTCCGCAGGATGGTTGGCACGCGCTAAGCCGTGACTATTCAGTAGCCGAAGCGGTCACTATTTGGGAATCGTTGATGGACAATGACATTACCATCAATTCCCACACGGGAAGCGGCTCACCAAACAGTGACCGACTTCATTAGACTCCAAACTCCCGAACAATCGATCCAAATCGGATTTACCGACCAGAAAGTCAGCGGACGGGCCGGACTGCTGACGTTCGCTGGTTTTCTCCATTGGCACCGCTTCGGCGAGCTGCTGGCCCGAGTGCTGCCGCATCAGCGCCACAGCAAGAAAGCCATTCCCGTGGCCGATCTGGCACTGGGCTTCTTGAGCGGTATCCTGGCGGGTGCGCAGAAGCTGGCGCAAGTCGCGCATCTGCGGCGCGACGTGATGTTGCCGGTGCTCCTGGCCATCCAGCGCATCGGCAGCCAGTCCACCTTCACGCGCTTCTTCCAGGGGTTCACCAGCGCCGGCCAAAACCTGGCCACGTTCCGTCCGTTGTGGCGCTGGTGTCAGGAACGGTTGCCCAGCCGCCCGGGCGGCTATGCTCTGGACTTGGACTCGACCCGGCTCCTGCACGAGGACGGCCACCAGGAAGGGGTGGCCGTTGGCTACACTCGTTTGGGGACCAAGCCCTGTTTGCATCCGCTCTTGGCTGTGTTGGAAGAAGCCAAGCTGGTGGTGGGTTTCTGGCTGCGGCCGGGTAACGCCTCGTGCGCGAACAACGTCGTGGCCTTCACGCTGG
>Ga0194120_10002176_pt1 | contig 34129 bp, 43 predicted proteins | sample TA2MahCa65mmetaG_FD_148642 | JGI IMG/M metagenome (GOLD analysis project Ga0194120, IMG submission 148642) | Freshwater microbial communities from Lake Tanganyika, Tanzania - TA2015019 Mahale Deep Cast 65m | ecosystem: Environmental > Aquatic > Freshwater > Lake | place: Tanzania: Lake... | reverse complement strand
GGCCGACGGGATGGCATGGGTGAAGGTCTGCCAAAGACTATCGAAATGATCCAGCCAGAGCGGCAGATTGGCGCGATGGCTGGCGGGGATGGCGGTGATACCGGTTTTGAAAGCTTCCCACAACCGCAGATACTCCGCCTGGGCCGCCGCGTTGTTGGCCTTCTCGCAATCGACGGCAAGTTCGGGAAATAAGGCGCCGGGCGCCAGAGGGCGCAGACCGAACCGATATTGCGCCGGCCGGGAGGGGACCGAGTCGTCCAGGCTGATCTGCTCCAGCAACGTCCACTGCCGCTTGGTGTAATGGTTCAGCGTCTGCCGATCGTCATCCGGGGCGGCATTGTAGTCATCGAACTCCTCGCGCTCGAAGCCGGAAGCCAGCCGGTCAGCGGTGGCGACAATCCACTGGAGATAAGTGCCCGGGTTATGGTGCCGGGCCGCCGCATTGATGATGGAATCGTCGGCGTTACGTTCACCCCAGGGCGCGAAGGGGTCCATGGCCGCGCCGACCAGTTCCGGCAGATGCTCCTCCAGCAGATCAAAGCCGATGGCCGTATAGGCGGCGTGGACGTGGGTGGGCCGACCGTTGAAGCTGGGGCAGTTGAGTTGCTTCTCCCGCTCGGCGCGCGTCACCCCGGCGGCATCTTTCTCTTGCGCCTCTGCAATGCGGGCACGCTCGGCGAATTTGCCCAGATCGTGGAGATAGGCCGCGAGCGCGACCCGAGTAGAGGCTTCCAGTCGTTTAGTGTTCATCAAAAGTTCTCGTGCGACACGGAATGTATGAGTATCTCTCTATTGTTCAAGCCAAGTCCATAAGCGGTGCGGGGACGTTGGCCAAACCCTTGTATTTGATAGACCGTGGCGGCGGCGCCCAGGGTCTCGCGCAAGCGGCTGTTGACGCGGCTCTTGCGGCGTTCGAAATAATTCCTGTCCATGCCTTGGGCGAGACCCCGGATGACGCGATCCTCGTCGCCCATGACGCCGAGCACGGACCGATAGGCGAGGGTGAAATCCCTGGCATGCTCGAAGTTCGGGGCGCCGTCGGAGGGGCAAGAGACGGGGGGCAGACCCGCCAGCGCGCGGCGGGCCAGCCAGAGGTAAAAGGCGAGTTCCGCCGGGGGAAGTCCCACGCCGATGCCACCCGCCATCAGACGGCGGCGGGCGAGGTCGATTTCCAGCCGGGGCGGACCCAGGCTGCGCTGGGCCATACCGACGGTGGCGGAAAAGCTGGCGCGGCCCTTGAGCAGGCTGTCTGGCAGGCCATGACGGAGCCGAACGAATGGGATATCGGCCAGGGTGACGATGGCATCGCGGCTGTCCAGCGGGCGCGGGTCGGGCGGCAGCCCATAGATGACTTCCGGGTAGGGTGTGGGGTAGAAAAAGTTGGGGTGGGATTCGAACGGCGCGTTGACCAGGACGTGCGTCAGCCGGTCCTGGGGCCGTCCGAACAGGGACAGGGCATAACCGGCGAAAAAGCCGAGAGTCTTGCGACCGCCCGCCAGCGAGACATGCACCTGGGCGTCATCGTCGGCCGTGAGCCGGCGGATCCATTCAGTCACGGCATCGGCGGCGGCGGTGTTGTCCTCGCCGTCGCGGATGTCCGTCAGGGGTTCGCCGCTGGCCCGGGTCAGCACTTGCAGGGAGTCCTGATCGAAGCGCATGGCGGGGAGCTGGTAGTCATCGCACAGCCGATGAAACCATCCGGGCTGCTCGCTCAGCAGGGTGAGCCGGGCGCGGGCGATGCCTTCCTCGGTGGAGAGCACATGGATGTCGGTCGGCAGGGAGGCCGTGCCTTCCCTGGCCAGGGCGTACAGGGTTTCCGTGAGCACTTGCGGTGTCAGTCCGGCGATGCACAACAGATGCCGTCGCGGAAAGGGAGGATTCATGGCGCTGGGTTCGGTTCGGTTTGTGGAGGTTGATCTTGGCGTGAGCCGGATGGGGTGGCACTCATCGTTATGGGCAGTCTGCCGTAAGCGGCTTACAAAGTGGTATCTGGCAAGCTTGCCAACCGCCACGCGCTTGGCTGTGACATTCCCCATTCACGGAAAGGGGCGATGGGGCCGTGCCCATTCAGGCTCCGCGGGCCTCCAGGCCCGGCTCGGTGAGCGGCTCGAGCTGGTACCGCCCCAAACCCAGGGTGGCGCCCTTGCCGGCGTGGACCCATTGGCCGAGCCAGAGGTAGGGCCAGAATTCGGCGAGGTTCGCTCCCTCCAGCGTTACTTCCCCAATCAGTCCGCCCATGTCCAGCGCGGCGTCCTGGCGGGAGGAATAGCGCGTCCAGTCGTACCAGCGGAGTCGCGGCTCATGCAGCGCCACCGTGCCGGCGCGCTGGACCAGACCGGCAAAATCGGCCTCCAGCGGGCGCGGTGTATGGAAATACGTGAGCAGGGAGACGCGCCGCAGCAAGGAGCCGAACAGGTCGGCGAAGCGAAAGGTCGCCGGGGTGACCAGGTGGTCCTCGCGCTTGAGCCGCAGAGGGGCGGTCAGGCGCAGAAGCACGCGCTCGGGGCAGGCCGGCGGCGCGGGTGGGGGAGCGACCAGTGGGGTCAGTGGATCATCCGGGGCGTAGATGCGTGTCCAGGCGTCGAGATTCCCGCCCGTCGCCTGGTATATCTCCCGCAGTTGAAAGGGTTGGCGCTGGCGGCCGATGCCATGCCGTCCCGCTTCGCTCAGGGCGTGCACGAAATAGGGCAGTTGGGAACAGGCACGGCCGATCAGAACCAAGCCGAGACGATAGTCCGGGCCGGTCTGGCCCGGCTCTATGCGCAGGACGAAAGGGTGCGGGGCGGCCGGGTACTTACGCAGCTTTTCCGCGTCGGGCGGCGGCGGGGTTTCGAAGACATAGGGGAACATGCAGCTTCGGTAGAGGAGGCAGTCCCGACAGGGGGTATCGCGAATGACGCAAACGGCCCGTTTGAGCGACCACCCCAGCGCCCCGCGCCAGGTGGAGCCGGGAAAGGCCGGCAACCGGCCGGCGTCGTCACAGTCGAAGCGGTATTCAAGAACCGATAGGGGCAGGCTGGAGGGATTCAAGTTCGGTGGCCTCGCGGAGGATGAGTCCCGCATTAAACGGTAAATGCTCCACGGCTGTCCATTTGGCAAGCTTGCCGCGCATTCTCATGACGCGGAGTGGTTCGGAGTTCCGCCTTCAGGCGGCTCCAGGAGGCAATCAGAAGACCGCCTGAAGGCGGAACTCCGAACGGTCACGATGGCGCCACCAGCCAGCTTAACCACCAGGCGGCGATGACGACCAGAAAACCAAAGACCGGCCAGGCGCCCAAGCCATAGCCCACCGCCATGCCGCTGACGGCCAATAACCCACGATCCAGGAGGCGATGATTCATTTGAGGGAGTCCGGTCTGCCAGCAAGATCACGGCGAATGGGCAAGGCGCTCAAGCCTCGTACATCAGCTTGATCAGTGGCCGTGAGCCTGCAACATTTGGATGATGCGGTTGACCACTTCAGCCTGCTTGTCGTGAGTTAAGGTGCCGACCACGTCCCGAAACAGGGTTTCATGGGCGGTGAAGAGTTTGCCGGGTCTTGCGTAACCGAGGCGTTGCAAGCCGCCCCTGTTAAAATCGGACTCCGTCAGTTCGATAGCGGCCGCATCCGCGTAGGGTTTGCTGGTAATCCGGCACAGCATCCAATCGCCCTTGCCTGCATCAGCGAGGACCAGTGCGGGTCGTGGTTTGCTCGCGGACAAATCCGAGAAAGGAAAGGAGATCAAAATTACTTGGCGGCTTGCAAATGCGCCCACGCCGCATCCTCCTCGTTGCGCAACCAATCCTCGGCTAACACACGCTCACTGAGGGCCGCGCCACGGAGCGCCGTATCGATCACCGACGTATCCTGGGTAAATGTGACCAATACACGCCGAGCCACCTTATCCAACTTGGGCACGGCTTCCAGGAAATGCAGATGACCATCCGGTTCGAGTACCGCTTCGTAGGTTTTTAGCATGGTTCTTTCTCCGGGTTATCGGACGCTAATTGATCATACCAGGACGCTTTGGGTTACCACAGTACTCATATACCCCAGCCTCCCCAGTTTCTGCCGGATCAACCGGTCAATTCCTCCCCTTTCGCCAAGGTCTCGCTGATCGATCAGGCTGACCGCTCGTCGGCAAGGCTTCATCGTTCCCCTCGGCGCCCACGTAGCGCCCGGGCGTCAATAGATGCCAATGTTCGGCGATGACGGTAAAGGTCACACCGCGACAATAGCCAGGGGTGTCCTGATAAGCCTCGGACCGACTGATCCAGTGCGCGACAGTGGCGGCGATGCGGGCGCTGACCTCATCGGTCGGTCCGACTGGCCCCGGGGATGACGTCAGTCTTCCTGCAAGCGTACCGCGAGCACGTCGCAGGCCGCGTGATGGACCACGCTGGACGCGGTGGAACCCAGCAGCAGCCCCAGCCCGTGCCGGCCATGGGAGCCGACGACGATCAGATCGGCCTTGATTTCCGCGGCCACGCGGATGATTTCAACCTTGGGGCTGCCCACCTCGACCCAGCAATGGTCATCCGGGACGCCGTGAGTCGCGGCCATCGCCGCTAGCCGCGTCTTGGCGGATTCGACCATTTCATCGGTGAGATCCACCTCGAAGGGCGAAACGGCTCCAAAGGTGGTATCGACAGGCGGAAGGTAGTCGACCACATGGAGGATATGCAATCGTTTCGGCTGACCGCCCGCCAGTTCGACGGCTTTTTGTAACGCCCGGCTCCCGCTTTCCGAGAAGTCCTGGGCCACGAGCAGGGTCTGGTAAGTCATGTGCAACTCCGATTCACGTCAAGGAAGGAAACCACATCATCATAATCCGCAGACTGCCCGCGGTGTAGGCCAGAGCCAGGCCGAACCCGGCCAGGTAGGGTAAATTCAGCGCCTCGCGCAGGACGTGGGCCAGCACGGCGATCGCCCACAGCATCAGCGCCGAGAGCAACAGGGACAAAGCGCCTTGCCATTCCGGCAGGAGCTGACCGGTCGCCATCAGGGGTAAGGCCGCCAGGGTGAACACGGTGTCGCTGCCCAGGGCCGCGGTGGCGGTCTGGAGCAACCGCGGGGTGAGGCGGGCAAGCCCGAGGACCAGATAGAGGAACGCGAACATCAGCCCCATCGCAGTGGCCGCCTGGAATAGAGCCTGAAGCACATCCGCCTCCATCAGGAGCAGCCCCGTCGAAACGAGGAGATTCAATCCCAGGATCAGGCCCAGCAGAAACCGGGAAGCCGGAATATCCTGGGGCCCCTTGCGGAACAGGCAGATGTCGAGAAATAGCTGGATGAGCGGCATGACGGCGGAGATGACTCAGGGTTATGGATGGATGAGCAGATAAAGGTTCATTTGAAATCCCCTCACCCCAGCCCTCTCCCCGGAGGTGGAGAGGGAGTTGATAGCTTTATCTGCTCATTTATCCATAATCCGTTTCGGCGGTTTCCAGGGCTTCCGAGGCCTCCAGCCAGCGGGTTTCCGCGGCCTGGATGGTGGCTTCGATTTTGTCACGCTCGGCCAGCAGGCTCTGCAAACGCTGGCGACCCGCCGCCTCGTACAGGCTGGGTTCGGCCAGTTGGACTTCGAGTTCCTGGCGGGCGGCAATGGATCGGTTCATGGCCTGTTCGGCCTTGTCGACGGCGGCCCGTAGCGGCTTGATCTGTTTGCGCCGCTCCGCATCCGAGCGCCGCTGCTGTTTGCGGGAGTCACCCTCCCTGGAGGTTGCGCCATCCAGGGCTATCTGCCGGGAGCGGTGTTCACTCAGCCAGCGGCGGTAATCGTCCAGATCGCCATCGAAACGCTGGGCGGAACCGTTCGCCACCAGCCAGAGATCATCGGCCACGGTGCGCAGCAGGTAGCGATCATGGGATACCACGACCAGCGCGCCCTCGTAGTCCTGGAGGGCCAGGCTGAGGGCGTCGCGGGTTTGCAGATCCAGGTGGTTGGTCGGTTCATCCAGCAGCAGGAGATTGGGCCGTTGATGGATCAAGAGCGCCAGCACCAGGCGGGATTTTTCGCCGCCCGAGAACGGCGCGATCGGGTCCAGCGCCTGTTCGCCGCGAAATCCGAAACCGCCCAGATAGCCGCGCAGATCTTTCTCGGTGGCCCGGGGATCGAGCCGTTGCAGATGCCGCAGCGCGCTTTCCTCGGGGTTGAGCTGTTCGAGTTGATGTTGGGCGAAGTAGCCGATGCGTAGATCCTGGGCCCCCAGTCGCTCGCCCGCCAAGGTCGGCAGCTTGCCGGCCAGCAGTTTGACGAGGGTGGATTTGCCGGCGCCATTGGGGCCGAGCAGCCCGAGTCGATCGCCCGGGTTGATGGTCAGTTCGATCCCGCTGACGATGGGGGTCTCGCCATAACCGGCGGCGGCCTCATCCAGCTTGAGCAAGGGCGACGGAGATTTGTCCGGCGGACTGAAGCGGAATTCCAGGGGGGAATCGGCTTGCGCCTGGGCAATGAGGGTCATGCGATCCAGGGCCTTGAGACGACTCTGGACCTGGCGGGCCTTGGTGGCCTGGGCGCGAAAGCGGTCCACGAAGCCCTGGATGCGCTGGAGTTCGCGCTGCTGGCGCTGAAAGGCGGATTGTTGTTGCGCCAGTGTTTCGGCGCGGCGGGTCTCGAAATCGCTGTAGTTGCCGGTGTTCAGGGTAACCTTGCCCTGTTCGAGGTGGAGGATGTGGGTGGCCAGGTCATCGAGGAAATCGCGATCATGCGAGATCAGCAGCAGGGTGCCCGGATAACTGGTCAGCCAGTCCTGGAGCCAGATGACGGCATCCAGGTCGAGATGGTTGGTGGGTTCGTCCAGGAGCAGGATGTCGGAGCGGCACATCAGCGCCTGCGCCACGTTGAGGCGCACCCGCCAACCTCCCGAAAATTCGGTGACGCGACGGTGCTCCTGTCCGGGGGCAAAACCCAGCCCATGCAGCAAGCGCGCGGCGCGGGCGTGGGCCTCGTAGCCGCCGATCTGCTCCAGATGGGCATGCAGATGGGCCAGGGCCAGACCCTCCTCGGAACGCTCCGCCGCGTCGATGTCGGCCTGCACGGCGCGCAGTTCGGCATCGCCATCGAGGACGTAGTCCAGGGCCGTGCGGTCGACGGCGGGGGTTTCCTGCGCGACATGGGCTATGGCCAACCCGGGCGGGAGGGTCAGTTCGCCCATATCCGGGTGCAAGCGCCCCAGGATCAGTTCGAACAGGCTGGACTTCCCCGCCCCATTCGCGCCGGTGATGCCGATGCGGTCGCCTTTGTTGAGAGTGAACGTCGCCTCTTCAAACAGGACCCGGGTTCCCCGACGCAGGGTGACGGAACGTGCGTTGATCATGACTCGGCCCCGCGGCCCGTGCTGTCGATCACTGAAAACGACCCGCCAATCAGGCGGAGGCCTTATCGATGAGTTCCTCGGCTTCCTTGTAGAACTCGACCAGGTTGCCCTCTTTGATGGTCTTGCGCGGAATGATCAAGGCGGAATCGAGCGCGACGAAGATGAAGGCATAGTTCTTGTTGGATTCGATACGGAGCAGATCCTCCCACTTGATGCGGGATTCCCCCGTCTTGCAGATCTCGACCAGTTCCTTGGGCTCGATGCGCAGGGTGTAGTCGCCCAGGATGCGCGCCTTCTCTTCTTCGGTATAGAGGCTGGCAATCTTGCGCCGGGTATTCCAGCGGAGAAAATACGGGGCGGCCACGCCCCAGACGGCGCCGGTAAAACCCAGCCAGGCCGCCGTCAGGCTGTCCTGGTAATAGAACCAGACGAACAAGGCTATGAGGATCATGAAACCCGGGATGGTCGCCTGATGCCGACGCAGGCTTTTCTGCAGGGTTTCAGTGTTCTTGAGTTGGTGATCATTGAAGGCGAGGAGATCGCTTTCGCGTAATTCATACTGGATTTCGGTCATGGCACTCGGGACATTGGGTGAGGTGGCGCGAACCGGCTGGGCCGGGCTCGAAAACCGGTTAGTATACGCATTTCGCCCCATCATTACCCTCGGGCAAGCATGGGACGAATTCAGATACCCGTTTCATTCTTTCCGGAGACTCAACCATGCAAGGCAACACCGAAATCATTGCCAAACTCAACGGGCTGCTGGCGGGCGAATTGACCGCCATCGACCAATACTTCATCCATGGGCGCATGTGCCGGGAGTGGGGTCTGACTAAACTGGCCGATCATTTCGGTCATGAGATGCGGGAAGAGCAAACGCATGCCGACCGGCTGATCACGCGCATCCTGTTCCTGGAAGGTCTGCCCGTGATGGATCAACGGGAACCGCTGAAAGTCGGCGCGAATATCCCGGAAATGCTGAGGAACGATCTGGAACTGGAATATCAGGTCATCGGCAATCTCAAGGGCGGCATCGTGCTGTGCGAACAGAGCCGCGATTTTCCCACCCGCGACTTGTTGCTCGATCTGTTGCGGGATACGGAGGAGGATCACACGCTCTGGCTGGAAACCCAGCTTGGGCTGATCGAGAAAATCGGACTGGAAAATTACCTGCAAAGCCAGATTTAGCCCCGAAGCAGATCAGCGGCTGATGTCTGCTCATGCCAGCTTACGGTTGATAACTGTTTTCGTTTGTACTAAGATGATCTTCACTTTCCAAGAGGTGACAGTTCCATGTACATCTGCATTTGCAAAAACGTAACGGACAGTCAGATCAAGCGCTGTGTGAGGGAGAAAGGGATACACAATCTGCGGGGGTTGCGGCGTGAACTTGGCGCTTGTGATCAATGCGGAAAATGCGCCCCGGAAGCACGGCAAATCATCAGCGAAAGCCTGAGCGAAAACCATGGCGCCCGCGGGGAGTTGCTCTCGGCGGCCTGATTTCCCGGGGCGGCGGCCCACAACCGCCCCAGGAAAACTTGAATTTTAGGATGGCCTCACATCATCGATTGCTGGTAATTCTGCTCGCCGATCTTTTCGATGAGTTCGAGTTGGGTCTCCAGCCAATCCACATGCTCTTCCTCGCTTTCCAGAATCGACTGGAACAAGTCTCGACTGACGAAGTCCCCGACCTGCTCGCAATAGGTCACGGCCTCGCGTAATTCCGGCAGGGCCTCCATTTCCAGAGCCAGATCACATCCCAGGATTTCCCGGGTGTTCTCGCCAATCTTCAATTTGCCCAGATCCTGCAGGTTGGGCAGGCCCTCCAGAAACAGGATGCGCTCGATCAGCTTGTCCGCATGCTTCATCTCGTCGATGGATTCGTGATATTCCTTTTCATTGAGCTGGTTGAGCCCCCAGTTCTTGAACATGCGCGCATGCAGAAAATACTGGTTGATGGCCGTCAGTTCGTTCGCCAACACCTTGTTCAGGTGTTTGATCACCTTCTTGTCGCCTTTCATGAATTCTGTCTCCTGAGGATGATGGTATTCCGGGATGGATACCGGGACAGATTAAACCCAGCGCGCGGGTTCGGCAAAGGAGAGTTGACCTTTTATCGTGGCCGCCCTGATTGCAGCACATCGTATGATCATTTATCTCCATGGCTTCCGCTCCTCCCCCGCGTCGCTCAAGGCCCGCTTGCTGTCGGAACATCTGAGCCGACAGGGTCTCGGGGACCGGTTCTGGTGTGAATCCCTGCCGGTAGGCCCCCGGCAGGCCATCGAATGCGTCGAACGCGCGATTCGTTCGGTCGCCACGCCGCCCGTGCTGATTGGCAGTTCACTCGGCGGCTTTTACGCCACCTATCTGGCTGAACGGCATGATTTGCGGGCCATGCTGATCAACCCCGCCACCGATGCCGCCCGGACCCTGGCCCCATGCATGGGCCAACAGACCAACCTGTATTCGGGCGAAGTCTTCGACTTAACCCAGGCGCATATCGACGAACTCATGGCGCTTCGGGTCCCGGTGTTGTCGAAACCGGATCGCTTCTGGCTGGTGGTGGAAACCGGTGATGAATTGCTGGATTACCGGGAGGCGGTCGTTCGTTATGCCGGCGCCAGGCAGACACTCTTCGAGGGAGGAGACCACAGTCTGCGGCATTTTCCGGAATTGCTGGACGCGATTGTCGAGTTTGCCTGGCCCGATCGGGCAAACCCTGGCCCCTCGTCGTCGGGCCAAGTCTGACCCACCGTCATTTTGGGAGCGGATGAGATCCCCGTGGCGATGATGGGCTCAACGGCTCGGGGAGCGCGGGCGTCCCGCCCGCAAGCGGGCAAGAGGCCCATGATTTACCGGCGGCTCTTCATGAGAAAGCCTCTCCCCGGCGATGAGTCGGATCAGGCGGCGCTTTGACTGGCCATGCGCGGAGATAGGGGCGTCTCGCGCTCCAGATACTCCTGCCATTTCCGCACGGTCAGTTTCTGCAGCATGGGCACCACGGGATTCAGTTCGATCGGCGGAGCATCCCAATGGGTCTCGTAGCCAATCTGCTCGGCTTCCAGCGCCACGCCGTCCTCCGCCAGCAAGGGTTTGAAGAGCAAGGGCACCGAGGCGTCCAGAACCAGTTGGGTCAGCCATTTCGGCGCGTTCATGGCGATGAGGGGAATCTTGACGCTGTCGAAATAGAAGACGAAGAACACGCGGGTGGTGCGCTCGTCGATCGGCAGCAAAAAGCAGTAGTGCTTGATGCTGTCGCCGGTGTTGGACCACTGGTAGGGGTATTCGTAGCAAATCTCGATCGACCGCGTGTTGACCCGCTTGCGGTTGACGAAGTATCGGGAGATCTTGCCTTCGGCCATGTAGGTGTCGTAGGTCAGATAGACCCGATTGTCGTCGGCTTCGTAATGCGTCAGCTTGGCATCCACGAAGGGCTGATATTTCCGGTGCAGAAAGGCGTGGGCAAAGTCGCAGATATTGTCGATGACCATGGAATGGTGGGTCTTCCAGGTGTAATCGACGGTGAAACCCGCCCAGGGGTCATCCCTCAACAGTTCGGGAATCTGGGGCGGTTGCGTGCAGTCCGCCAGTTCGGCGTCACCGGGGAACATCCAGATCAATCCATAGAGAACCTGGATGGGATAGGTGCGCAATTGATGCTTGATCAGTGACTTGCCAAAGCTGTCGTGCGAGTAATCGGTCAGCCAGCCGTCCCGATTGAAGGACCAGCCGTGGTAGGCGCAGCGCAACTGACATTTGTCGACGGCGCCGTGGCTGAGTTTCAGGTGCCGATGCGGACAGCGATTCCGCACCGCACCCAGAACCCCATCCTCGCCCCGGAACAACGCGATGGACTGGTTCCAGAACGTGATTTCCCTGACCTCGCCATTCTTGATGGCCTTGTCGTACTCGACGGCATACCAGCGGTCGGGATCCATGCCCGAGGCCCGGGCCATTTGCCGGGTGTTGCGCGCCTCGGCAAAGCGCGGCGGTGGCGGGGTTTCCTGTTCAATATCTGCGGCATTCCTCATGGTAGGGAATCTCCTGGGGTAGGGTTCAAAGTGTTAGGGTGAGCCCGCGGGCCGAAGGGGGAACTAACGCGGCCGGATCACGCCGCGCCTGACAAAGTCATCATAGGCTTCCCGCACGGCGTCTTCGAGCGGCGTGGGTTGGAATCCAAGCTCCGCGCGCGCCTTGGCATGGTCGGCCCGACGCCGCATGCTCAGCAGCCGCACCGCGGCCGGGGTAAAACGCCGCGGCTGATTGGGAAAGGCGCGGAACCAGGTCTTGTCCGCGACCTCGGCAATCGCCGCCATCACCGGCGCCGGCAACCGCAGACGCGGCTTGGGTTGGCCCGTCACCTTGGCGAACAGGTCAAGCAGATCATCCACACTGGAATAGGCCGTGCTGATGATGTACTTCTGTCCCGAACGACCCTTTTGCATGGCCAGTACATGCCCCTCCGCGATGTCCCGGGTCGAGACGAATTCGAAGCCGCCGGGGATGTAGGCCCGCAGTTGTCGATGGGCGAAATCGATGAGCACCCGCCCCATCCGTGAAGGCACATAATCATGCGGTCCCACGATGGCGCAGGACGTCGCCACCACCACGTTCAGACCGTCGGCGTGGGCGCGCAGGCAATGGTGCTCAACCAGATGTTTGGTATGCCCATAGGGCAGATGCCGGTCAAACGGGTAGAACGGCATATCCTCGTGGCTGGATCGGCCATCTTCGTAACCCGTGGCGCTGAGGGAGCCGGACACCACGACCTTCCTGACACCCTGCCGGGCGGCGGAGTCCAGAATATGCAGAGCGCCCCGGACATTGGTGTCGAAGACATCGCGCTTGTGCGCGGCATTCCCTTCGATGGTCGAAACCAGCGCGGCGCAATGGTACACCTGCTCGCAGCCCCGCACCGCCCGCTCCACGGCGTCGGCATCGCGGAGGTCGCCCTCGATCCGTTCGACCTCCAGCCCCGCGAGGGCGCCGTTATCGCGTCCCGGACGCACCAGCACCCGGACCGCCTCCCGGTCCTCCAGGAGTCGCCTGACCAGATTGGCGCCCAGATGGCCGGTGGCGCCCGTCACCAGAGTCTTGCCCACGCTCATGAATCGAATTGAACTTTTCCCATAATGCTGGAATATTACCACGTTGGGAAGGATAGCCATTCGGCCCGGTCGACCCAGACAGCCGTTATCCCTTTGAGCCCTGGACTCTTCCATTCAGGGGCGTCATCACGAGGCTTGAGCCAACAAGCGACATGCCGTGCCCGCCCCCGAGATTCCCGTCAACATGCGCCGCCGGGTGGGCGCCAGACCTGGAGGCTCGGATCAGTTCCGCAAGCTAAACGATCGTGACACCCAATCTTCCCTTTCACCCTCGAATCTGACTGTTTAATTGCTGACTCGTTTATGAATCCAGAAAAGAACTCTGCCGGCCAGATATTTGAATACCTGCTGACCCACCATCGCGGCCTGTTCGCCACGGTCGTTCTACTGCCGATTTCCTGTCTCTACAGTGCCTATGTCTACGTCCGCAACCATCTGCTGTTCCGGCTACGCTCGGCCCCGGCCCGACATGAACAGCGTGTCCAGGACGTGATTCGGCAGATCGAGGACTGGAAGCAGTCCGGCGCCCACGAACAACTCTGCACGGCACGCTCCGGCTGGCAGGCCATGAGCGAGATGGTGCCCAAGTACAAGCTGTCGCGCCGCAACATCCGCATCGGCCTCTACGACGTGCTGGAGATCGACGCCGAACGGCAAACCGTGAGGGTGGAGCCGCTGGCCAGCATGGGTCAGGTTTCCCGCAGACTGATCGCGCAAGGCTGGATTCTGCCGGTCGTCCCGGAACTGGATGACCTGACCGTCGGTGGCCTCATCATGGGTTTTGGCGTCGAAACCAGCAGCCACAAATATGGGCTGTTTCAGTACATCTGCGAGTCCTTCGATATCGTGACCGCCGAAGGCAAGCTGCTGCATTGCAGCGCCACCGAGAACAGCGAACTATTCCATCTCATCCCCTGGAGCCATGGCACCCTGGGCTTTCTGGTTGCGGCCGAGCTGAAAATCATCCCCGCGCGGAAATATGTCCGCGTCCACTATCAGCCGGTCACCTGCCTGAACGCACTCTGCGAAGGCTTCGACCGCGAGTGCCGCAACGTGACGGCCAACGAATATGTCGAGGCGCTGGTCTACAGCCGCAATACCGGCGTCATCATGACCGGGGCGCTGACCGATACCCCCGGCAATGACGGGCGCGTCAACCGCATCGGCCGCTGGTATCAACCCTGGTTTTACAAACATGTCGAAGCCCTGCTGCAAGCCGGACAGCCCGTCGTGGAATATGTCCCCCTGCGCGATTACCTGCACCGTCACACCCGCGGCTATTTCTGGGCGATGGAGGAAATCATCCCCTTCGGCAATCATCCGCTGTTCCGCTGGCTGCTGGGCTGGGCGCTGCCGCCGCGTATCGAGTTGCTGAAATATACCGAAACCGAAACCACCCGGCGACTCCGGGAACGCCATCATGTGGTGCAGGACATGCTGATGCCCATGGCCTGGCTGCGGCAGTCCATCGAATACTTTGACGATCATTTCGATCTCTATCCGCTCTGGCTCTCCCCGATGGCCATCTTCGATAACCCGGCGCATCTGGGCCTGGTCCATCCCTACAAGGACTCCAGGGGCGACATCGATGAAATGTATGTCGACATCGGCGCCTATGGCACACCGAAGAAGCCGGGGTTCGACGGTCGTACCGCCCTGCCCTTGCTGGAGCGCTTTGTCATCGATCATCAGGGTTATCAAGCCTTGTACGCCAAGACCCTGCTCAGCGAGGAGGATTTCCGCCGCATGTTCGATCACTCCGCCTATGACCGGCTACGGGCGGCCCTACCCTACTGCCAGCGGGCTTTCGGTCAGATCTACGACAAGGTGTCGTCCCGGGGCCGGATCTCGCCGGTGGAAATGCGCAAGTTACAATCCGCGGGTGCTGAAACCCGTCACTGACACAGGGGGCTTGCATGCGGCACGGCGGTATCATGGCGCGCGGCAGTGAGCCTGGCGCCCGCCTGCCGGCATTCGTCGCCGGCTTCCTTCATGCCACCCTCCGGGGCCTATTCCAGCCGCTGGCGGCGGTGCTGTGGCTGTTGTCACCGCCTCACCTGGGCTGGTCGGATAGCGTGAATCCGCCGGCGACCGACCACGAAAACCTCCAGGCACTGGTCATCGCCGACTATAGCCAGTGTGGACACGCGGATGTCTTGCTGTTCACGGTGCTATGGCAGGGGCGGGTTGGGGTCATGACCCAGCCGCCTCTGATCGGCTGGGACCCGCCACACCCCGGCGACCGGTTAAGCGGTAGTTTTCTTGAGGAAGGCGTCACCGAAGTCCGCTATCTCGACAAGCCAGAAACCACCCATGTCCGCATCCTCAAGACCGGTGTACCCGCCGATCAGCAAGGCGTCTTGCGTTCAGAGATTTGCGCCCGTTGAACTGCCGTCCATACTCATTATCAACCAGACCCATGGCAGGGTATGCCAGCCGCCGATCGGCTGCTTTTGGGTGCTCATGGGGCAGCCACAGTCCGTCCCTGGCTCCGATTTGGGCCACCCAGGGTTTGAATGGCGCCATCCCCCCCGGGGGAATCGCGACTGAACTGCGGAATGACTGGACAGCCATCGGCTTTTCACATAGTTTCAACGCGCCCAGTGCCATAATGATGGGAAATTGACCTCAATTCCACCCAACGACAATCGGCAAATCCAAGATGAAGACGATCATGACACCACGCCTTCTGACCGTGGCCGCGCTGGCCCTCCTCACCCTCATGCACTCAGGCTGCACCAGCATCCGTGCCCGCACCGAGATGCCGGACAATGACTGGCAGGTCTACCCTGGAGTGCGGCGGGATGTCTCCGATCTGGACGGTGCGTTCACCGGAAAACTCAAGGGTCAGGCCTGGTCACCGGCCATGGTCGTGCCCATCCTGGTGGCTGACATGCCCTTCTCCGCCACGCTGGACACGGTGGCCTTGCCTTATGACATTTACCAGGTAACGACCCTGCCGGCCGAACCGCCCCAGCCCTGACTCGCAGTCTCGACCGCCCAATCGGCATGTTCGGGCAAGGCCATGGCCGCGGAATCGGCGCCGTAGCAGAACACTGGCAGGAAGGTTATAACCGCGTCACTCCAGCATGGACACGGGAATTCAGCGCCATGGACGGTAGCCAAGCCCTGGCTCAAGCAGGAGCATTCAAGGACCCCGCACACGCGAAGGTCGCCCTCCTCGGAGGTACGGATTCTAACGTCCCTGCCGGAATCCAAGCTGTTTTCCGCTGTTTGACGCTATCAATCGTTGAGCGCGAAGGCTCTGAGTGGTGTGCTCATTAGGTTAGGATGGGTCGCTCCACCGCCGTGGTTGGGGCGACCCGCCGTCGAGATGCCCCGGCTCCCACCCCTTCAAACAATTCGACCCGCCTCGGACAGCTCATTGCGTCGGGGCAACGGCCTGTAGCCCGTTGATGCTCTTGCCATCCCGCCAACTCCAATCGACATAGGCGCGCACTGACAGGTTGGCGCTCAGGGCGGTGAGGGCCACGGCCATGAGGCGATCGGTTTGATCCGCGGGAATGGTGAAGGCCTTGGGCTGAACAACGCCAGACCGTTTGAGCACGATCTCGTAGGCGCCCTCGGCATTCTGGCCCGCCCTGACCACCGTGCAGTTATACCAGGCATGAGCCGCCATGGCGTTTCCAGTGGTCATGATCATCAGACAGCTTATCGTCAACCATTTCAGGGTCTTGTTGAATGCACTCATGGTCATGCTCCTTCATTCGTGTAAGGGTTGGATGGCATTCCCGGGTTACCCCACGAACACCGTCTTGTTTGCGGCCATCAAGGTCGCGCGCCGGTCAGCAGGGGCAACCAGGGGGCCGGGGTGGATCTCTGGTAATGGGCCGCGTGGGAAGTCACCTCATCCGGTACGATGATCACGGTCTGCTTCACTGAAGTTTTCCAGCCTGGAATGATCCTCAATTCGAGTTCATGCACCCCGGGTTGAAGCCCGGACTGACTCTGACCACTGCCCTGCCAGACTCCGCCATCGACCCGCCACTGTCCCCCGTCATTGATGGCCGATACCGGGGCCAGTGTTACCCGGAGGGTTCCAGGATTGATCGCCTTGAGATAGGCGGCTTCAGCGTCGATTCTCCCCCAACCGAAGACATTGTTGGGGATCTCAGCGGGGCCGTCGCCACCGCAGCCTTGAGTGGTAGTCAGCGGTACGGCGGTCTGTTCCGCCAGGTTTTCCAGCAAGTCGACCCGCGCGCGCAGCCGCGGGTTGGCCGAGACCAGCAATGCCGCGAGACCGGCTACATGCGGGGCCGCCATGCTGGTGCCGCTCCAGCCGTCCGCATAGCCGGACTGGGGAACGCTGGAGCGAATGGCGACACCCGGCGCCGTAATGTCCGGTTTGCGACGGTTGCTGCCGTCCACCGTCACCGGACCACGGCTGCTGAAGCCGGCGATGGCGTCATTGCTGTTGACCGCTCCCACGCTGAATGAGGCCGCGTAGATGGCGGCGGGATCCGCGACAGAGCTACAGGCGGAACCTGCGTTGCCGGCGGCATGCACGGTGAGTATGCCGGCGGATCGAACGTTCTCGACGACAAGGCGCAAAATATCAGGGTCCGTGCATCCCTCCCGCGCGAGGCAACTCCAGGAGTTGTTGATGACATCCGGGGCCATGGCCGGATTGGCGCCGCCGCCGTTCAATCGGGTGGGGGCGATGAACCATTGATAGCATTCGGCGTAGGTGGCCGGCGAACCCACCCCCTGATTCATGTTCCGGCAGCCGATCCAGCGCGCGCCGGGGGCCATACCGATGCGATTGCTTCCGCCGTCGTCGCCGACCATCGTGCCCATGGTATGTGTGCCATGGCCGTGGTCGTCGCAGGGCGCCGGTGAATTGGCCGGGCAGTTGGGCGCTCCTCCCTGGTGGATGGCGTCATGCCAGTGGTAATCATGACTGGCCACTGACCCATTCCAGCCACGATACTGAGCTTTCAGCGCGGGATGGTCCCATTGGTATCCCGTATCCTGCCCACCGACTACAGCCCCCTGTCCCTTGTATCCCGCCGTCCAGACTTCGGGCGCCCTGACTTTGGCGATATTCCATTCGATTCCGGCCAGCGCCTGCGGGACCGAACCGGAACTTCGGGTAGCGGGAAACTTGACTTGAACCAGCGGATTCGCATGGATATGCGCGACATCCCGACGCGCGGCCATCGCCTTGACGACTTCGGTATTGCCGCGGACCCAGATCATGTTCGCCACCCAGAAGGTCTGGTAACGGGCCCCCAGCGATTGCAGTGACTGGATGACCGGGCCCTGGGTACGGGCGGCGGTCGCTGTCAGTTGCTGATAGACATAGGCGCCTTTTTCCACCTTTTCGGACAGCGCGTTGGCGCCGGACAGATCGGCCTGCTCCGCCAGTTGCACCAGAAATTCAGCCTCCCCGGTGGCGGTCCGGTTCATGACCCAGGCATCGACCTTGCGCGCCCACTCGGCGCCATCCGGCGTTCGGGCGGCAAGAACCCCGGTGATACCGGTGCTCCATATCGCAAGAGTGGATAGAGCCAATAGCGGAAAACGAATGGGTAGTCGCATGGTCATCACCCGGGGCAAGCGCCCCTAATATTCAGTGCCTGGAATCCGCAACGCAGGATTCGGACTGTAAACCCTGCACGACCAAGAAACAACTCTCCGGTAACTCGATCGAATACATGGGATGTCGACACTCCCGCGCCCAGGTGATTGATTGACCTGATGCGTCGATGAAGACGCAACAGCTCGCGGCTTGAACCATCCCAGACGGATTCAGGCGCTAAAATGGGGTTTTATCCTTTGGGTTTGTGATGCTCATGAAATTTCGCTTCGCCGTCCTCGTCTCCTTATGTCTGCTGACGGCTTGCCAGAAAAATCCCGAAACCACACTGTCCGGTTCGATACAGGGCACCACCTACCATTTGAAGGCGGTCACACGCGGGATCGATGTCACCCAGGAGGCGCTCAAAGCCGATGTGGAAGCCGTGTTCCGCATGGTGGACGAGCAACTCTCCAACTGGCGGGAGGATTCGGAAATTTCACGTTTCAATCGTCAGCAAACCACTGATTGGCAAACGGTCTCGCCCGCCATCCTGTATCTGGTATCGGTCGCCCGCGAGATCCATGACCGCACCGGAGGTTGCTACGATCCGACGGTGAAGCCCCTCTTTGAACTATGGGGGTTTGCCCGTCACGAACAGGCGATACCCAGCGCGGAGGCCATCCGGCAGGTGCTGGCGCGCGTGGGGATGGATAAACTGGAAGTCGACCCGGCCAATCGGCGGCTGCGCAAACGGGACCCTCGCGTCGAAATCAGTCTGGACTCGATAGCCCAAGGGTATACGGTCGACGTGCTCGCTCAGATGCTGGAGGATCGCGGCATTCACAATTATCTCGCCGAAATCGGCGGCGAGATGAAAGTCAAAGGCGTGAAAGCCGATGGCTCATCCTGGCGGGTCGCCATCGAAAAACCCACTCCCATGGCGCGGGAAGTCCAGCGGATTCTCGAACTCCATGAAGTCGCCGGCATGGCCGTGATGACCTCGGGTACCTACCGCAATTTTTTTGAATCCGGCGGCAAAAGCTACTCGCATATTCTCGATCCACGGACCGGTCAGCCCGTCACCCACAACCTGCTGTCCACCACGGTATTACACGAAGATCCGACGCTGGCCGACGCCTGGTCCACCGCCTTGCTCTGCGTGGGAGAAGTCGAGGGCGCGCGCATCGCCGAGCAGGAATCCCTCAAGGCTTTATTCATCTATCGCGAGGGAAATGAACTCAAGGAGCGGATGAGCCCCACCTTCATGACGGAAACTCCGCCCACAAATGCCGCGCCGCAATAACCCGCCGCCTGATTTGGCTCCGCATGACCGTGGTGGCGGTCCACTCGCTACCCGAGTTCACATCCCGAACTAGCCTGGTCAATCCGGATGCGTTTGCATGCGCCACGCTTTCCTCAGCCCGATATCATCATGACCATTCATCATCTGTATCGCCGGCAATTCCTGCCGATCACCCTGGCGGAAGCCTGGCCGTTTTTTTCGACGCCTCGCAACCTCGAGGCCATCACGCCGGAATTCCTGCATTTCCGCATCACTTCGGCGGCGCCCGAGGACATTTATTCCGGGCTGATCATCACCTACAAAATCGCCGCCGTCGCGGGCATACCGATGACCTGGGTGACGGAAATCAAACATGTGGAGCCGCTGCGCCGCTTCGTCGATGAGCAGCGTATCGGTCCCTTCCGGCTCTGGTTTCATGAACATCGCTTCGAGGCCGTCGACGGCGGAATCATGATGGAGGACATCGTTCATTACGTCATGCCCTGGGGCTGGCTGGGAGAAATGGTCCATGCCGCGTTCATCCGCCAGCGGCTGAAGGCCATTTTTGATTATCGTCAGGCTTACCTGGCGGATCGCTGGCCCCAGCCTCCTGAAATCGGCCGAGGGCCTCCATGACGGCGATGGGTAGGTCGTTCAAGAGCGGGCTTGTTCGGCTACCAGCACATAATTGATGCCCAGCCAGGATACCCGTCGAAACCGGCGGGTGAAGGGATTCACCGTTACCCCGGTCCGGTCGATCACTCTCAGCCCATCCGCGTCCAGTAGCGCCTCCAGTTCAGCGGGGGTCGGAAACTTGCGCCAGTGATGCGTGCCCTTGGGCAACCAGCGCAATAGGTATTCCGCGCCGATAATGGCGCCCAGGTACGAAGCCAGCGTTCGGTTGATGGTCGCGACAAACATCAGCCCGCCGGGTTTCACCAGGTTCGCGCAACTCCGCATGAATAAAGGCAAATCGGCGACATGCTCGACAACCTCCATGTTCAATACCACGTCGTAGCGCTCACCCCGCGCCGCCAGTCGTTCCGCCGTGCAACATTCGTAGTCCAGGTTCAAACCTTGACCAACGGCATGCGTGCGGGCGATCTGAATATTTTTCTCGACCATATCGACGCCATGGACGCTGGCTCCCAGCCGGGCGATGGCCTCGCTGAGGATGCCGCCACCGCAACCGATATCCAGCACACGCAGGCCCCGGAGCGGCGGCAGCTCCCCGGTCTGCAAGCCCAGATGCGTTACGAGCCGATCCCGGATGTAACCGACGCGCAGGGCATTCATGCGATGCAGCGGCCAGAAAGGACCGCTTTCATCCCACCAGCGCCGAGCCAGTTGCTCGAAGCGGGCATGCTCGGTGGGATCGATCGTCGTGGGCGTTTTCATGTCGATTTTATTCCGGTAGGTCAACCAAAACATTGAAATTCAGGTGGAAAACCCTGCTCTCGGCCGTCTGGTATCCGCGCCAGCCAGTCCGATTAGGCTAGAATACGCGCTTTTTTCATGGAAACCGCCATGGTTCAAATTGGTATCGTGATGGGCAGCACCAGCGACTGGGGGGTGATGCAGCATGCCGCCCTGCAATTGAAGGCGCTGGACATTCCCTTCGAAGCCAAAGTCGTCTCGGCTCACCGAACGCCTGATCTGCTGTTCGAATACGCGGAAGCCGCCCGTGCGCGAGGTCTTGCCTGCATCATTGCGGGAGCGGGTGGGGCGGCCCATCTACCCGGCATGCTGGCCGCTAAAACGCCAGTGCCGATACTCGGCGTCCCGGTACCCAGCAAATACCTCAAGGGCAAGGACTCGCTGTTCTCCATCGTGCAGATGCCCAAAGGCATACCCGTGGCCACTTTTGCGATAGGCGAGGCCGGCGCCGTCAACGCCGCATTATTCGCCGCCGCCATGCTGGCCCAAGGTGACGAGCGACTGCGTCAGCGACTGGACCTTTTCCGCGCCAACCAGACCGCCGCGGTCCTGAACGCCAGCCTGCCAGACCTCGACTGAAGACTCCATTCCCACGCATCGCCGAAAGTGATATCCCATGCGACACATACTCCCCAATGCCATGCTCGGCATCATTGGCGGCGGCCAACTGGGCCGCATGTTCACCATGGCCGCCCGCGCCATGGGTTACCGCGTCACCGTGCTGGAACCCGATCCAGACAGCCCGGCGGGCGCACTGGCCGATGTCCACCTGTGCGCCGCCTATGACGACCCCGCCGCCCTGGACCAATTGGCAACCACCTGCGCGGCCGTGACCACGGAATTCGAGAACGTCCCGGCCGAATGCCTGAGTCGGCTGGCGCGTGACATCAAGGTGGCGCCCGCCGCCGAGGCGGTTTCGATCGCGCAAGACCGCATCGAGGAAAAAGCCTTCATTGGGCGAGCCGGTCTGGCAACCGCTCCCTATGCTCCCGTTCGCCAGCTCAAAGACCTGGATCAACCACTCGATGCGTACTTGCCTGGCATCCTCAAACTCGCCCGACTGGGCTACGACGGCAAGGGACAGATACGCGTCACCAGCGCCGGAGAGGCCCGTGCGGCGTTCCGGGAAATGGGAGAAAAACCGTGCGTCCTGGAACGGCGGCTCGACCTCAAGACCGAAGTCTCGGTGATCGTCGCCCGCACCGGTCCAGGCGAAGTCATCACTTTCCCGGTGGCGGAGAATCAGCACGAGGCAGGCATTCTTGACATCAGCATCGTTCCCGCGAGGGTGGCCGCCGCCGTGGCGGATAAAGCCCGGAACATGGCGCTGCAACTCGCCGATGCGCTGGATTATGTGGGCGTGCTGGGAGTGGAATTTTTCGTCCTGGGGGACGACAGCCTGGTCATCAACGAAATCGCCCCTCGCCCCCATAACAGCGGTCATTACACACTGGACGCCACCCTCACCAGCCAGTTCGAGCAGCAGGTCAGAACGCTATGCGGTCTGCCGCCCGGCGAAACCCGGCTCCTGTCTCCGGTCGTCATGGTCAACCTGCTGGGCGACATCTGGCGCGACGATGAGCCGGCCTGGGACAGACTGCTCAGTCAACCCAACGTCATGCTGCATCTGTACGGCAAGAAATCCGCCCGGATTGGCCGCAAAATGGGCCATTTCAACGTGCTTGGCGAGACCGTGGCAACCACGCTGGACCAAGCCATCACCCTCAAGAATCAATTGAAGGCCTGACGATCGCAGTCAGTCCGGGATGGCGCCGTTAGACCGCATGCCACGCTGAAACCATTCCCGCCGCATCACTCCCCGGCGGGATATTCCAGTCGATCCGGCGTGTAGCGATACAGCGGCGTGTTGGCTGACGGTGGGGGGGCCGCCGGGGTCTTCCTTTGGGTCACAACGGGGACAGGGGGCTGCATGGGCCGATCGGAAGGCTTGATCAAATTCGGATAAACCCCGCTGCGCTGATAGGTGAATTCACCCAGGGGACGATTGAAGGTAAACCCGGCCGGCCCCACGACCAAGGCATTGCCCGCGCGCAGGAAGGCATCATGCGGGGGAGCGAAAGAAGCGATACCGGTAAAGGGGGACGTGGCCACCAGCAGACCCACCCCGCCAATGGTCATTGCCAGACCCGTCGGTCGCAACAGGAGCAGATCGGCGAGCACCCCCGGCCAGCCCAGATTACGCCCCCGCCCATAGCCATAGGTATCGCCGTAGTTGCCGCTGTCATCCACCGTCGTTGCCGCCGTGGCGGGATCCGCCCTGACGTCCGTAAATTGATACAGGCTGATTAGCAGGCAGGCGGTGATCCATCGTGTGTTGTTCATCATGATTGTCCAGGATCGATTCATACCGACTCAAAAAACCGCCGCGAAGGGCGGCGGGTCAACGGGATGAAGTTTACCTGAAGTCGCTCATGCGGGACGGCCGGGTGACAGGGCTTGCGCCAGATCCCTATAATTCCCGGTGGTTATCCCAATGCACTCCAGGAGTTCACACCATGAGCGAATTGATCGTTATCGGCTACGAGGATCCCTTCAAGGCGGAGGAAACCCGCCTCAAGCTGTTGAAACTGCAACGCGACTATCTCATCGATCTGGAAGACGCCGTTGTCGCCGTGAAGGACAAGGAGGGCAAGGTGAAACTGAATCAGGCCTTTCCCCTGACCCAAATGGGCGCGGTCGGCGGCGGCTTCTGGGGCGCGCTGATCGGCATGCTGTTCCTGAATCCCCTGCTGGGCGCGGCGGTCGGAGCGGGCGCTGGCGCCATTTCCGGAGCGCTGTCCGATGTGGGCGTCAACGACAACTTCATGAAGGAACTGGCCAACAATTTCCAGCCGGGGACTTCCGCCCTGTTCGTGCTGGTCCGCAAGGTCACCCCGGACAAGGTGCTGGAGGAACTGAAGGGTGCTGGCGGCAAGATCATACAGACGTCCCTTTCACACGAAGATGAGTCCAAGCTTCAGGCCGTGCTGGACGCCGCCAAGTCGGCCTAAGGAACTTAATGGTGGCCCACTTCGCGGGCCGCCAATTTCCCATACCTCCAGTCTTTGCAAATCCCTCAAAGTCTTGACATTAATGCCCCGGCGCCTTGAGAAAGGCCGGCAGCTTCATGGGTTCCTCCCAGAACGAAAGTCCCGTCAAGGTCTGAACCGGCTCGGATGAGCGGGCCTTGACGACGGCAATCCACTCGGCGGGGATGGCGTAGTAGGCGCCCTGGTGACCCGGGGCCAGGAAGGTGGCCAGGCCAACCAGCCGGCCCTGCGAGTCGAAAAGACCGCCGCCACTTCCCCCCAGGGTAAAGAAAGCGGAGGTTTCGATGATGCGACTGCCGCCGAACGGGTGCAGACGTGTGACTTCCCCCGCGGACATGGACATCCCCAGCGCTCGCGGGTAACCATAAAAATACAACGGCTTGCCTGGCTTGAGGGCGGTGCCGCGGCCCATCCTGGCCTGAGCCGTTTCCAATCCGGGGGTGTCCAGCAGGCACAAATCCCGGTAAGTATCGGCGCGTACCCGGGTGACACGGAAACTTTCAGCGCCGCGAAAGACGCCGATACGCCCCCCCGACCTCACGACATGACAATTGGTGGCCACGAGCCCCCTGCCGATGATGACGCCCGATCCGAAATACAGCTTTCCCTGCGCATCCAGGCCGCGGATCTGGGCGACACTTCGGGCGACGGCGTAATCGACGGTCTCGCCCGCGGCTGATCGGGCGATCAGCGCAAGGCAGGATAGGACGACATAACGGGTGATCCGGCTCATGAATGTTCTCCCCACTCGGTCATCAGGCGGGAAGTTTGAAGCGTTCAGTGGGCCGCGAGTTCCCCGTTCAGGCCCCCCGCCCTCACCAATCGAAACCAGGAATCCCGATCGACTGGATGACGCGAGCATTTTCGCCATCCTCGTAGCGTGGCAGGGCGCCCTCCTCGCGCCACAGCCTGAAGGCGAGCGCCGCGTTCAGCACGCGGATCGGATAATCGCGCGGCAGGTGTTGCAGATAGGGTTGTATGGTCAGGAAATCGCGCGCGCCATACTGTTTCATCACGGAGCGCAGTCCGCCATTGCGCGGCCCCATGTTGTAAGCCAACAATCCCAGAAAAAGATCCCCATTCATCTCGTCGAGGTAATGCCTGAGGGTGGCGGCCGCCAGGTAGGCATTGTGCCGGGGATTGCGCACATCGGGCTTGCCGACGCGAAGCAGTCGGGCGACGGTTGCCGCGGCCCGCGGGGGCGCCGCCGTGATCTGGAACAAGCCCCGACCACCGTCCTTGCTATCCCGGGGCAGGAAGGACGATTCGGCGGCGCCGATGCCTACCATGACTTCCTCATCGACGCCACAGGCCAGGGCTGCCGACCGGATGGCCGGTAAATACGGTCGGGACCGCTCCAGCAATATCCTCATCTGCTCGAGATCCGTGCGCCGGTAGGCCGCGAAAACCTGATGGGCGATACTGTCCTTACCCGCCTGCTCGGCGCCGCCAACCAGGCTGCGCAGACTGGCGAGATCGACCCGAAAAGCCGGGCGTGTGGCAAATACCAGGGCGCCTAATGCCAGAACCAGCGCCGCCAACGCGGGTCGCCTGGGACCCAGCCGGACCAGCACACGACGCACGCGCCGCCACAGCCAGAACAACACCGAGCCTGCAATGGCCAGAATCAGCACCGTTCCGGCGAAGGGCAGCAGACTCTCGGTCAGGCTGGTCCCTCCAAACCAACTGCCCGCCCGGCCCATCACCGTGAGGGTGACGACCAGGGCCACCCAAAGGAGCAGCCCTGCTTCGGCCGCGATCCACAGGTAGCGCCGCCAGCGCGGTAGCGAAGAATTGGGACCCGAAGAGGACGTCGCTTCCAGTGGTCGCCGGGTCGGTTTCACCGCACTTCGACGGATCCCCGCGGCGGTAATCGGCTTGGATTTGGAGGAGTGTGACACGATACGGGGAACCCTTACAGAAAGAATCGCGAGACTGTACCCTGGCTGAGGTAAGATTGCGTATGGTTGGATGAGTTGGTAAGGATTCGTTTGAAGTCCCTTCACCCTAGCTCCCCCTTCGGCTTCGCTCAGGACAGATCTCCCGGAGTGAGAGGGAATGGCTCATCTATCCATATAGTACCTTGAGATTACGCGCCTAATCCCTGGCAACGTGCCCTGTCATGAATCTCCGATGCAACGAAATTCATTATCCCCTGGAATGCGCCTATCCGGCATTGCGCGTCGCCTTTTCCCTTGTGCGCCGCACAACCGCGTGAGTTGGTCATGGTTTATTGCCCTTCGGATCCTGGCAGGGTTCTGGCCAAGTTGCGCAGCCCTGGCCAATACCCTGGGCGAGGAAAAACCCCCCATCCGCTTCGATCATGTGATCGAGCGCGTCAATCGGCTGGAGTTTTACCGCCTTGCCGATTTTGGACCACCCGGCAGCGACTGTAATCCCTGCCAGATCGCTCAGCATGTCAATTGCAACAAACAGTGCTATGCCGAAATCACCAGTCTGAGCCTGATTTGCGCGGCGCACCTGCGGGGCATGAGTCTGGGCCCTTACTCCCGCGAGGAACGCGGGCAGGTGCTGGGAGAGTTGTTCAAGACCGATACGATCCAAATCTCCACCGGCCTCGGGGATGAACCCCTGGAGATCCGCAATATCACCAGCGTCAGCGGGGAGAATGGGGAGGATTATGCGATCGATCTCGAGGGTATCGAAGGCTTCAAGAACACCTTGATTCGGGCCTCCGCCCTGGAAAACGAGCAGTTTTCGATCATTGTCGGGAATGAGACATTTCTTATCCCTTTGTCACCCAAGATCAGGGACGGCTTTCAACGTTTACTCAGACAGTGTCCTGATTGATCATCAAGCCGGCCGCGCGGGTCAAACCACCGGATGCCGTGTCACCCAAGGAGCCCACGCATTGCGGCGCTTTCAGGCCGGGTCCGGAGTCATGATGCGGGTTCGGCGCCGCGCCATGCGCTTGAGCAGCAGACTGAGTAATACAAAAAGCAGTGTGGCTTCCGCCAGGTAGCTGGCCATCTGGCCGAGATCTGCCTTGATCGCGCCGGCCCCGATCAGGCTCGCGGTGATCCCCAGGGGCAAAAAGCCGATAAAACTGCCTATCCAGAAATCCCGGTGGCTCACTGGACTCCACGCCAGCAGAATGTCGTTATAGAGCCCGGCGAGCGGCAATTGCCGGACGACCAGCACGGAAAACCAGCCAGTTCCGACCGGCGCGCTCAAGGCCCGCAATTTGGGGTGCTTCTCCAGCAGCGTCTCGGGCCGGGTATGCCGGGCAATCAGGAACAATGCGTATGCTCCCAGCAGGCTGCCCGCCTGACTCCAGGCGAAGCCCATCTCGAACCCGAATAACCAACCGGCCATCACGCAGAAAATCAGCCTGGGCAACCCCAGCGCGGTCCCCAGAGCCGTCGCCGCCAGAAAGATGGCGGGAGACCAGGGCCCCAGCGTGTTGAGCATTTCCCTGATCAACTCACCATAGCGCGCCCAGTCCTTCCATGGCAGCGACAAAATCAGGGGACTCGCCAGCACAAGTATCGCGATCACCAGGGCCGAGCTTTTTTTCATATCGATAGGGAAAACGGTAGGTGGTGGGGAACCCGTTCAAGTCTCGTGATGGAGAACGGGTTGGCCATGTTTTTGCTAGAGGGTATCAGATTCCTCCGGCAGGAGTGAACAAATGTGACAGCAGCAAGACGATAGACTATTTCCATAGAGTTTCGTTTGTCAAAAACCAGGGCCGCCATGCCAGACAGGACAGTCAATGCAGTCTGATGTCGCCCACTGAATGCTTTCCTGAATGGTTGTGATAGAGAACTCTGCAAGGTATAAAGCTTCACAATATAAAACTGTCAAAAGTAGCCGCCATGACACAGGATGATCCGCGAGAACAGGAACAGCGCTTGGAGAACACCGCAGGCGGGGGCGTGTTGCCAGAACCGCGAAAAGACCATGAGGAAAATCAACCCCAGGCCCAACGCCCTGACCCGACGCGCTTTGGCGATTGGGAAAAATCCGGTCGCTGCATCGATTTCTGACACCGCCCTATCCGGATCAACCCCATCGCGCCGCCCCATACGCCATTAGTCATGATCAACCGGCCACTTTCCCCCCACCTGCAGGTTTACCGGCTTCCGCTGACAGCGATCTTATCGATCAGTCACCGTATTACCGGCGTACTTCTCATCCTGGGTTTGATCGGCATCGCCGGCTTCATTGCCGCCGCCGCCGCCGGACCCGAGTTATTCTCCGTGCTATTCGATGCGCTTCTTTCTCCGCCAGGAAGAATAGCCATCTGGCTCTGGGTATTTGCCTTGTACTTCCACGCCTGCCACGGTGTCCGGCATTTGCTCTGGGACCTGGGTCATGGCTTCAACAAGCGCCGCTTACTGATCCATAACCTGTTCGAGATGGCCGCGGCCATTGCGCTCACCTCCGCCACCTACGTCTGGGCGGATCTCGCCAGTGCACTGGAATCCACAACGCCCTACTAATTCGCCGGCGCAGGACGACCCTTATCATGAAATCCACACACAAACCGCGGAGTGATTCAGCCCGTGAAGCCACTGGGGAGTGGTTACGAGAGCGCTTGAGTTCCTTGATGATGATCCCGCTGACCCTCTGGGTCATCCTTGCCTATGCCGGGCAGGCACCGCACAGCCACGAACAGTTCGTCGCCTGGCTGATGGAACCCGCGCATTATGCGCCCCTGGCGATGTTTCTTTGGCTCAGCGCCTACCATGCCGCGCAGGGCATGAAAGTCATCATTGATGACTATGTTCATCACAGTCTTCTCCACGGGTTAAGTCTGGCCGCCTGTCGACTGTTGTTATACGGCAGCTTCCTGGTTGCGGCCATCTCCCTCTTTCTGCTGATATCTCCGAGCTGACATGACCAAGGCTTACGACATCATTGAACACCGTTACGACGTCGTCGTCGTCGGAGCCGGCGGGGCGGGGCTGCGGGCATCGCTGGGACTGGGGGAACATGGGCTCAAGACCGCCTGTCTGACCAAGGTATTTCCCACCCGCAGTCATACCGTTGCGGCGCAGGGAGGCATCAGCGCGGCGCTGGGCAACATGGGCGAAGACGACTGGCGTTGGCACATGTACGACACCATCAAGGGATCCGACTGGCTCGGCGATCAGGATGCCATCGAGTACATGTGCCGGGAAGCCATTCCCGCCATCATCGAACTGGAACATTACGGGGTGCCATTTTCGCGTACGGACGATGGCCGCATCTACCAGCGCGCTTTCGGCGGGATGACCACCCGGTTCGGCGAGGGGACCGCTCAACGGACTTGCGCGGCAGCCGATCAAACCGGACACGCGATACTGCACACGCTGTATCAGCAATCCCTCAAGCGGCGGGTGGAATTCTTCGTCGAGTACGTCACCCTGGATTTGATCATGGATCAAGGGGTGTGCCGGGGTGTCCTGGCCTGGCGCCTCGAGGATGGCACCCTGCATCGATTCCGCGCCCATCAGGTCATTCTCGCGACCGGCGGCTACGGACGCAGCTATTTCTCCTGCACCTCCGCCCATACCTGCACCGGCGACGGCAATGCCATGGTGCTGCGCGCCGGCCTACCCTTGCAGGATATGGAGTTCGTTCAGTTTCACCCCACCGGCATCTATGGCGCCGGGTGTCTGATTACCGAGGGCGTGCGGGGCGAGGGCGGTTACCTCACCAATGCCGAAGGCGAGCGGTTCATGGAGCGTTACGCCCCACACGCCCGGGATCTAGCCTCCCGCGACGTCGTCAGCCGCGCCATCACCATTGAGATCAGTGAAGGACGGGGCTGCGGACCTGAGCGTGACCATGTCCATTTGCATCTCGAACACGTCGACCCGGCCATCATCGATGAGCGATTACCCGGCATAGCGGAAACAGCCAAGGTTTTTGCCGGGATCGATGTCAGAAAGGAGCCGATGCCCGTCCTGCCTACTGTCCATTACAACATGGGGGGCATTCCGACCAATTATCGGGGCGAAGTGGTTACGCTCGCGGACGGTGAGCCAGAGGCCGTCGTGCCAGGACTGATGGCGATTGGCGAAGCGGCTTGCGTGTCGGTGCATGGCGCCAACCGGCTGGGCTCCAACTCCCTGCTCGATCTGGTCGTGTTTGGCCGGGCCGCGGCGCGGCGCTGCGCCGAGATCATCACGCCCGGCAAGACGCACAAATATCTCACCTCGGATGTCACCGCGCCGCTGCTGGAACGCTTCGACCGACTTCGCTACGCGCAAGGATCATCGCCGACGGCCCATATCCGTTTGGCCATGCAGCGAACCATGCAAAACCATGCGAGCGTATTCCGCACCGAGAAAATAATGCAGGAAGGCCTGATCAAACTGGCGGAAATTGCCGAAGGCTTCAAGGATGTGCGTGTCGCCGATCAATCCCTGATCTGGAACACCGATCTGATCGAAACCCTGGAACTCGAAAATCTCCTCCAGCAATCGCTGGTCACCATGGCAGGCGCCCTGAATCGTCAGGAAAGCCGCGGTGCGCATGCCCGCGAGGATTTTCCGGAGCGTGATGATGAGAACTGGATGAAGCACTCACTGATCTGGCTGGATGATCACAACCGCCTCAAACTTGGGTATCGGCCGGTCCATCTGTATACCTTATCCAACGATGTGGAACCGGTTCCACCCGCCAAGCGTGTTTATTGATCCGCCCCGCCGCCAACCTGCCGGCCGGGAGCCAACGCCTCTCCGACCCCGCGGCGGGTTGAACGATAGGTCGGTCAAGCCCCTGTCAATCTCCCGGCCACACCGAAGAATGCCCCAACAGCCAAGCCACAAGGAAAATTAATATGGTCCAACTCAGGCTGCCCGCCAACTCCAGAATCACCCAGGGCAACAACCATCCGGCGCCCGCGGGCGCATCCAGGGTCAGACGCTTTGAGATCTATCGCTACGATCCGGACTCAGGGGCCAATCCCCGTCTTGATCGGTTTGAAATCGATGTGGACCGTTGCGGCCCGATGGTGCTGGATGTCCTGCTGAAGATCAAGAACGACGTCGACAGTTCCCTCGCCTTTCGGCGCTCCTGCCGGGAAGGCGTTTGTGGCTCCTGTGCCATGAACATCAATGGTCGGAATACCCTGGCTTGTACCCACGCGATCGAGGACTTACCGGGAACCATCAGCATTCACCCCCTGCCCCATCTTCCGGTCATCAAGGATCTGATCCCGGATATGACCCACCTTTACGCGCAATACGCGTCCATCGAACCCTGGCTCAAAACCGACGCCCCGACGCTTGATGAGCGGGAGCGGCGGCAAGATCGGGAGGCGCGCGCTCAACTGGAGGGCCTGGTGGAATGCATACTCTGTGCCTGCTGCTCGACGAGTTGCCCAAGCTATTGGTGGAACGGCGAACAGTATCTCGGACCCGCCGTACTGTTACAGGCTCAACGTTGGCTCAAGGATAGCCGCGACGAAGCCACCGATGAGCGTCTGGATTTTCTGGAGGATGCCTTCAAGCTCTACCGTTGCCATACCATCATGAACTGTACCGATACCTGCCCCAAGTCATTGAATCCCGCCAAGGCCATTGCGGAAATCAAACAAGCCATGGTCAAGCGCCGTCATGGCGGAGAATGAATCCGGGGAAACTGGCCTGGCGCTGTCGCAGAGGCTTGAAGGAACTTGATCTGCCGCTGACTGCCTATCTGAACGAACAGTACAATACAGCTTCGTCCGAGGAACGTGAGCGATTCCATCGGCTCATCGAGGAACCGGATGATATCCTGTGGCGGTATTTCTATCAGGGCTTGCAGCCCGTTGATTCCAGACTTGAGTCCATCATCCGGAAAATCCGCCCCTAGCCTCCATCTCATCATCGAGCGTTCGCCTGTACTGGCGATGCTGCTCGTGGTCCTCCATTCGGTAGCCCTGATAGCGGCTTTGGCCAATCCGCTTGAGGTCAAGCTCAAACTTCTGCTGGTCGGCGCCATCCTGACCAGCTTTGCTCATCACCGACGAACCTCGAACCGGGTCTATGGTCTCAGCCTCGCGCCGGGCGGTGACTGGGAAGTCCTGATGGATGGCCGGGCTATTCCAGGCCGGCTGGAAGCCGATACCCTCGTGACCCCATGGATAGTCATCCTCAACCTCAAGCTGCCTTCGCGTCGTCTCGCTCTTCCCATCTTCCGGGATGCCGTGGACCCTGAGTCGTTTCGCCAACTGCGGGTTTACCTGAAGTTAATCAGGCCGGGCAATGGCCTGGATGCCGTGTGAAAATCAACCATGCGCCTGACCCCCTCGGCCCCAAGATGGCTTGATGGGTGACTTTGGCCATGGGGCCGGTCCCGGTGGTGTGGAGCGGCGACGCTAGGCCTTGCGCGCGAGGGGAACGGCGATGCGCCAGCGTTGCCAGAATTGGCGGATGAGGTGCTCGGCCAGGGTGGGGGATTCAATCGCCAGGGTCGTGTCGTAGTTGCTGGTGGCGCTCGCCTTCGAGATGTTGTGACTCCCGACACAACAGAGTCTGCGGTCGATGATCAGCACCTTTTCATGCAGGGTGCGCTGGTCGGGAACCTTCCGCATCAACCAACCGGCCTCCTGGAGTTGGAGCGCCGCCTTCACATTGTAGCCCTCCTTGCGGCCCTGCACGTTGGGTTGGTCGACGATCCCGCGACACTGGAGGCCTCGGCGCGCGGCGTCCGCGAGGGTCTTGGTAAGGTCCAGGGTCTTCGTCGCGGGATCACGCCAGTGGTGGGAAATCATGTAGATCGAGAGGTACAGGGATTCCCGGGCGCTGTTCACCGCCCACTCGAACCAGGGCGCCCAGTCGTCACCGGTCAGGAGGGTAAAGGGGACGCCGTGTTCCTCCCAACTCGGCGGCGAAATCGGGCAGGTTCCGCGTTGTGGAGCATGAACCGGGGTCTCACGCTCCACAAACTCAACCCCGCCAGCGCGCGGCTCCACCGGCCCTTACGTCGACGTGCGTGAACGATGGGTAGACTCCGATTCCGCCGCCATGGTTGAGGAGTAATGCAGCCTGGTGGGCAACCTCATCGGGTGTCATGCCCTCGATCTTGATATCGGCGGCATTGCCGAGCGTGTGCTGTGATTGCTTGGCTCCACCCACGTTGCGGTTGTGCTGCCTGCATCGGCAACCGCTCTTGATCTTTATTGGTTTCCCAACCTGGGTGCGTAGTTTCTCCAGCAGATCGACCAGGGCCATGTTGGGGACGGTGAACCCGCACCCGCAATAGCTGGCGAATTGAGCGCGGGAAAAGTGGGGGGACAGATCGCCCATGGGGGTGCTCCTTCAGGGGGGTACGGGTTGCGCGGGAGCCTGGATCAGTTGGGCCTGATAGTCGGACAGGTAGAACTGGTAACCCGTCATGCCGGTACCGACCGCGGCCGTTTTCCAGGCCTGCTTGTCCTCGGCGGACAGGCTCTTCCAGCCTGCCACGGATTCGGCGAACTTCGCGGACTGGGCCTGCTGGGCTGGCGTGCGGGTCGTGGGCTTGGCGCGGCGCTTGCCGACGATGGTCTGACCGTTCGCCGTCCTGAATTCAAGCTCATCCTTGAACACACCCGATGCCGATACCGAAAACAGCGGGCCTTTGACTCTGACCATCACTCCTCCGTCTTCTGGGCCAGATTGAGCCTGATCTGGCGAGACACGATGTTCTGCAAGGCGAACATCAGGCGGGCGCCCATGTGCGAGCCGAGACACACCAGCAGGATGGAACGTATCCCGTCCATGGTAAGCGGTCAGCGGCCCCATCTGTGAATCTGTCTCCCAAGCCGCCATCCTCTGCATTTTTGCGGAGGGTAGGCGATGGCGGCACGGATCACCTGGAACCATCATATTCAGGCTTGGCAGGCCAGCGGGCTTTCGCCGGCGGCCTACTGCCGCCTGCATGGCTTAGGTCTGTCCAGCTTTGCGGACCGGTTGTCGGAGCCAAGGGCCGCTGCGCCGCCCCTGCCGGCTCCGCGTTGGCTGGCGGAGCGGCTGCGGTGCCTGGGTTGATCGCGCCGGGCCGGGTCTTGGCCGTCGTCGCGCCGGTGGACCTGCGGCTGGGGGCGGACGGGCTGTCGTTGCGGTTGCAGGCCTTGGGCGCGGATCCGTTCGACGGCAGCGCCTATCTGTTCACGAACAAACGGGCCAACCGGCTGAAAGTCCTGGCCTGGGACGGCAACGGGGTGTGGCTGGCCCAACGCCGTCTGCACCAGGGCTCGTTCACCTGGCCCAGGCCGGGCGCTGGGTTGTTCAGCCTGTCCCCAGCGCAGTGGGAATGGCTGGTTTCGGGGGCGGACTGGCGGCGCCTGGAGGCCGCCCTGCCGTCCGGCGCGAGGCTTTGAGAAAGTCCGCTAAAAACGGCAAAAACCCTTGTAGTTCAAGGCCTCCAGCCGCTTGCCATGGTATAATGCCGCCATGGATGCCAAGCCCGGACCGATCCTTCCTCCCCCCGT
>Ga0194120_10002175_pt1 | contig 34154 bp, 33 predicted proteins | sample TA2MahCa65mmetaG_FD_148642 | JGI IMG/M metagenome (GOLD analysis project Ga0194120, IMG submission 148642) | Freshwater microbial communities from Lake Tanganyika, Tanzania - TA2015019 Mahale Deep Cast 65m | ecosystem: Environmental > Aquatic > Freshwater > Lake | place: Tanzania: Lake... | reverse complement strand
CGCCCCGCGGCGCCTCGCGCCGCCGCTCGGCCACGACAACCGCTGGTGGTGGGAGGGGATCGCGGCCGGCGAGCTGCGCATCCAGTCCTGCGCATCGTGTCGCGCGCTGCGCCATCCGCCGCGGCCGATGTGCGGAAAGTGCCAATCCGTCGACTGGAGCTGGGTCGTCTCGAAGGGCGCGGGCGCGGTGCACAGCTACACGGTTCTGCACTATCCGCGCGTGCCGGGATACGAGTACCCTCTGCCGGTGGTGCTGGTCGATCTCGACGAGGGGACTCGCCTGGTCGCCAACCTGGCTGGCTGCGAGACGTCGGCGATTCGCATCGGCATGCGCGTGCAGGCGAGGATCGAGAACGTCGACGGAGCGCTCTCGCTCCCGGTCTTCTACCCGGCGTAGGCGGAGGGCGGCGGATGTCGAGCACACGATTCTTCGCTGCGGTCCGCGTGGGTGACCGACTTCCGGCGCTGGAGATCCCGATCACGAGCACGCTGATCGTCGGCGGCGCGCTCGCGTCGCGCGACTTCACGCCGGTGCACCACGATCGGGCGGCGGCACAGGCGCAGGGAATGTCGGACGTGTTCATGAACATCCTGACGACGAACGGGCTGGTCGGACGCTACGTCACCGACTGGGCCGGGCCCGACGCGATCCTGCGCGAGGTCGCGATCAAGCTCGGCGCGCCGAATCTGCCCGGCGACACGATGAAGTTCAGCGGGACCGTCTCGTCGCGCGACGAGAGCACGGCGACGGTGACCGTCGAGATCGTGGGCCGGAACGGTTGGGGCGATCACGTGACCGGCAGCGTGCGGCTCGATCTGCCGCGAGGCGCCTGACCCGTGACCCGACCGCTTCGCGATCGAGCCGCCATCGTGGGTATCGGGCAGACCGAGTTCTCGAAGAACTCCGGTCGCTCCGAGCTGCAGCTCGCCTGCGAGGCAGTGAAGGCGGCGCTCGACGACGCGGGGCTGACGCCCGGCGACGTCGACGGAATGACCACCTTCACCATGGACACCAGCGACGAGATCGAGCTGGCGCGCGCCATCGGCGCCGGCGATCTCACCTTCTATAGCCGCGTGCCTTACGGCGGTGGCGCGGCGATCGGCGTGGTGCAGCACGCGGTGATGGCGGTCGCGACCGGCGCTGCGGAGTGCGTGGTGGTCTACCGCGCCTTCAACGAGCGCTCGGGGCGCCGCTACAGCACGGGGATCTCCGAGGGCATCGTCACGGCGGACCTGATCCACTGGAGCTGGTACCTGCCGTTCGGGTTGCTCACTCCGGCCTCGTGGGTGGCCATGTACACACAGCGCTACATGCACGAGTACGGCTGCACCGGCGAGGACCTCGCGCGCGTCGCCGTGTCCGCGCGGCGGCACGCTTTGAACAACCCGAACGCCTTCTTCCACGGCGTGCCGCTCACGATCGCGGAGCACCAGGCGTCCAGATGGATCGCGGAGCCGCTGCGTCTCTTCGACTGCTGCCAGGAGTCCGACGGAGGCTGCGCGCAGATCGTCACCACCGTCGAGCGCGCGCGCGACCTGCGCAGCCGTGCGGCGGTGGTGCGCGGCATCGGCCAGGCCGCGGGCGCGGACCAGGAGAACATGACCAGCTTCTACCGGCCCGAAATCACGCGCCTGCCCGAGATGGATCTGGTCGCGAAGCAGGTGTACGCGTCGTCGGGGCTCGGACCGTCGGACGTCGACGCCGCGATCCTCTACGATGCGTTCACGCCGGTCGTGCTCTGGCAGCTCGAGTCGTTCGGCTTCTGCCCGCTCGGCGAGGCGCGGGGCTTCGTGAAGGACGGGAACCTCGAGATCGGCGGGTCACTCCCGTGCAACACCCACGGCGGACAGCTCTCCGAGGCCTACATCCACGGAATGAACGGCGTGAACGAGGGCGTGCGGCTGATCCGCGGCACCTCCGTCAACCAGCCCGCGCGCAACGACCACGTGCTGGTCACCGCCGGGGTCGGCGTGCCGACGAGCGGCATGATCCTCGGCAAGCTCGACTGAAGCCCGCGCGTCCGAGGGCTCACTGGGACGGGGCGCGCGCCTCGCTCTCTTCCTTCGATTCGGCGGCGGCCGGCTCCGTGGGGATCAGCCCCCCCGTCGGGCAGTACTCGGCCGCCTCGCGGCACGCCTCTTCTTCCTCGTCCGATTCCGGCTGCTTGCGCACGATGGCGGCCGAATTCCCGCGCGCCATCTCCATGTTCTCCGGCGCCCGCTCCTCGCAGAGCCGGCACCCGATACAAAGCACGTCATCGACCGAGAATCGTGTCCGGCTCATCCGCATCTCCGCACTCGACGAAGCCAAGCCTATGTCTGCACGCCCCCGCGCGGCTATGACTGCCATCATATCCTGACCGACGGGTGAGCGCAGGGATGGGAGAGTCAGGCGGCGAGCACGGGCGCGCCGGCCGAGCGGAGCTGCTCGTACACGGGCGGCGGCCCGAGGCGAAGCTCGTTTCGCACCTCGTCGATCGGTCGCGGCAGCAGGGACTCCCAGTCCAGGTCCACCAGCCACGTCGCCTTGCGCCCGCGCTGGTAGCCCTGCCGGATCAGCCGGCCCGTCTCGGAGTTCCAGCCTTCGCTGCGCAGGGCATCGAAGAGCAGATACCCGATCCCAAGATTGCGGGTCTGCGCGAAGGTGAGCGCGAGCACTGCAATTTCGCCGCGAAGATCGCGGTCGTAGCCCGAGACCACGTGGAAGACGTCGTGCAGGTTCAAGAGCCGAGTCGAGAAGACCTGTTCTTCCCCGGCGGCGGGCGGCAGCTTGAGCCTCTGGTTCGCGGCCTGACTCGCCTGCGCCAGGCCCTGCGCGCCGATGTGCTCGCGGACGAACCACTGGCCGATCGTGCGTCCCAGCGAGCCTTCGGGCATCGCGAGCAGCCCGTCGACGTCGGCGAGCAGGTCGTACAGATCGCGCTTCTCGCGCAGGATCCGCTCGGCGTTGGGCGAGCGCCGGAAGCGGCTGAACAGCCGCTTGCCGGAGTTGCCGGAGAGCGCCGCGATCACGACGATGGCACCCGCGGTGTCGTCGGGGTTCTCTCGGAGCGTGCGCATCGCCCGGTACGCGACCAGCGGGCGGATTCGATTCCGTGCGGCCATCGTCGGTCTCCTCGAGGAGGTGGCCTTGGCAGACTGCCGCAGGCCGTCCGCACGTGGATATGACCGCGGTCATACGTCGAGCCGCGGCCGTCAGCCCACGCCGCGCGGCACCTGCATGACCCGGTTGAAGAACCGCAGCGCCAGCCGGTTCACAAAGATGTGTCGGAGCTTCCAGAACGGCGAGTGCCACTTCTCGGGCGGGAGCGTCCCGTCGAGGATCTCCGCGACCGCCTCGGCCGTGCGGCTGGCCAGCGTGTCGAGGATCTGCTCGCCGATCTCGGCCGTCGCGCCGGCTGGCGCGCCCGCGTACGTGTCGCCCGCGAAGTAGTGGATCGTCGCCTTGAAGCCCCGGACCATCTGCGGAATCGACGCGGGCTTCCCGCGCGATCCAGCGGGCCTGTCGCGGCCGGTCTCTTCGAGCCAGAGGTCGACGGTGCGCCGCGGCAGCGATTTGTAATCGGGGTCGACCCAGTCCGGGTGCAGCGCGAGGAGCTGCGAGGTCTCGACCAGCCCCGCGTGTGTGTCGCCCTCGAAGTCCGCCCTCGAGACGCCGGGGATGTGGCCGAGCACCTCGCCGAGCTCCGCGCCGCCGCCGTTCAGCCGCGAGAGCATCAGCGAGAACACCGATGCCATGCGGATCCCGTGCGCGCGAGAGACGCGCTCGCACGCGGTCTCGATCGCGAGGAAGTGGCGCGGGCTGCCGTGGAAGTTCGACACCATCACGTTTCGGAAGCCCTGCAGCGCGAGCGACCGGCCCATGTCCTCGAGGAACGCGATCGTCGTGGAGGGCCGGAACGCGACGGTGCCCGGCTGCGGGACGCCGTCGCTCGCCGCCCAGACGAACGGCAGGCGCAGGAACGTGCGCGAGCGGTGGCGCTCGGGCAGGAAGCGCAGCGCGCGCTCGGCCAGGCCCTCGCCCTCCAGGCAGTCGGCCCCGAGCGGCAGGTGCGGTCCGTGCACCTCCATTGGCGAGCAGGTCACGAACACCACGGCGCTCTCGCGGTCGATCGCGTCGAACTGCGTCTTGGTCAGTGTCTCCCAGCGGATCGACTTCGGGATCGGTGTCATGCCGCCCAGGGTACCCGACCCGGCGCCTCCCCGGGCCGGATTTGACGCGGGCGGGCGAGCGGCGAGACGATCGCCCGGATGACCCGCGAGACGGAGCTTCTGCTCGACGGCCTGTGCTTTCCCGAAGGTCCGCGCTGGCACGACGGCGAGCTCTGGTTCTCGGACATGCACGCGAAGGCCGTGCTGCGGGTCGGGCTCGACGGTCGCGTCACGCGCGTGGTCGAGGTGGCGGCCTGCCCGTCGGGGCTCGGCTGGCTCCCCGACGGGCGGCTGCTCGTGGTCTCGATGCACGATCGGCGTCTGTTGCGGCTCGACCCCGGCGGGCTGCACCAGGTCGCGGACCTCGCGGCGATCGCCGACTTCCACTGCAACGACATGGTGGTCGACGCGCGCGGGCGCGCGTACGTGGGGAACTTCGGCTTCGACCTCCACGCCGGCCAGAAGCCCCGAACGACCGCGCTCGCGCTCGTGCGACCCGACGGCGAGGTGCGCGTCGCAGCGCGCGATCTGGCGTTTCCGAACGGCTGCGTGATCACGCCCGACGGCGGCACGCTCGTGGTCGCGGAGTCGATGGCCGCGCGTCTCACCGCCTTCGACATCGCGCCCGACGGATCGCTCTCGAACCGGCGCGTCTTCGCCGCGCTCGAGGGCAAGGTTCCGGACGGGATCTGCCTCGACGCGGAGGGCGCGATCTGGGTGGCGTCGCCGATGAGCTCGGAGTGTCTTCGCGTGCACGAGGGCGGACGAGTGAGTCGCACCGTGAAGGTCGAGACTCAGGCCTACGCCTGCATGCTCGGCGGCCCCGACCGCAGGACGCTCTTCATCTGCACCGCGGCGGATTCCGATCCCGCCAGGTGCGTCGAGCAGCACAGCGGGCGGATCGAGACGCTGCGCGTCGAGGTCCCGGGGGCGGGGCTGCCCTAGCCGCGCAACCGCAATTGCCGCGCGCGCGCCAGTCCGGCCGTCGCGAGCAGCGCGACGAGCACCGTCGCGACGACCACGCCGCGACCGGGGAACGCCGGCACCGCCGGCGCCGCGGCGGCAAAACCGTACGTGCCGAAGACCGAGATCGGCACGCTGATCAGGTCGTTTACCGGGTCCACGATCTCTCCGGGAACCGGTAGCCACTGCTGCGTCAGCGGCTCGTAGCGGTAGATCTTCAGTGTCGTCTCGTCCGCGTTCTCGCCGGCTTCCTCGTGCGTGTAGTGGAAGGTGAGGGTTGCGGGCGTCGCGAGGGCGAGGCCGTCGGGCTCGAGCGCCTGCGCCTCGGAGATATCGAGCGACCCCGGGGGAACCGCGTCGGTGTGGAGCAGCGGGTACATGTTCGCCATCTGCACATCGACGGGGCTGCCGAGAGCTCCGGCCGGAACCTGCAACGAGTCGCCCCAGAAGGCGTGGATCGTCCCGCCCGCAACGCCGAGCGGCTGCGTCGTCTGCTTGTCGCAGTCGATCCGCCACCACGACAGGCGCGTCCAGCCGCCGCCCAGGTCCTGGCTGGCGGGAATGCGTTTGTCGCCGTCCCGGATGTAGATCTCCGCACTCTGCTCGCCGCTGCCGATGACCTCCGCCGACGGCGTTCCGCACATCAGGTAGACGTCGATCTCGAAAGGCTGACCGGCGCCCAGAACTCCCGTGCCCTGCAGATCGAGCTGGTCGTCCCAGGTCGCGTCCTGATCCATCGCGTGAATCGCCGCCGCTCCTGCTCCCGCGGTGACTCCCGTGACACGGATGCGGGCCACTCCTCCGGGCGGGATCGAGAAGTAGGTCGCGTCATTCGGCGGCGAGTTCGGGTCGAGGTCCAGCGGCAGGGGCGCACCTCCGGGCGGCGCGTACTGCTCGATCGTCGCGCTGGTGAAGGAGGCGACGTTCTCGGCGACACCAGACAGTGGCAGGAGGCCGATCGATCCGACTAGAACCGTCCGCGCGAGCCAGCGGCTGAGCGTCGACATGACCCCGGGAGCCTACGAGCCGGCGGAAGCCGCTGTCAACGCAGTCGTTCAGAAGCGGAGCTCGACCTCCGTCGTGCCGAAGGCGAAGCGCGGCAGGATGCGGCGGAAGGCGAGGGCGAAGACGCCGGTGCGCATCGCGAGCGGGACGAGTGTGCGCATCGCCACGCGCGCGAGCGGCGTCTGCTGCAGCAGCAGACGCGGCGGGCCGGACTGCAGGCGCTGGATCTCCTGCACCTCGGGCAGGCGCTCGGCGGCGACGCGCGCGGCCGCGGCGTCGAGCTCCGCGGGCGGCGAGCCGCGAAGCAAGAGCGGGCCGAGCTGGTTCGCGGCGACGAGTGCGTCGCGCAGCGCGATGTTGATGCCCTGCGCGCCGACGGGCGACATCGGGTGAGCGGAATCGCCGATCAGCAGCACGCCCGGCGCGTTCCAGACGTCGAGGTGATCGCAGACCACGTCGAGCAGGAACGGCGAGGAGAGCGCGTCCATGTGGGCGCGGATCCAGGCGGCGAGGTCGTCGGGCACGCTCGAGGCGAGCTCGCCGACCCAGTGCTCGATTCCCCCGCGGCGGATGTCGCCGAAGCCACCTTTGTCGATCGCCCAGCCGAGCTGCAGCCCGCCGTCGGGTGACTCGAAGCAGATCGCGAAGTGAGCCCGGCCGATGCAGCCGCGAACCACGCCGCGCATGAAAACGGGTAGTGGAAGCTTGCACCACACCACGTCGAAGCTCGGCGCGCGGCGCGCGCGGTCGAGCCCGGCGCGCTTGCGCACGGCCGATGCGCGGCCGTCGCAGCCGATCAGGTAGTCGCAGCGGATCTCGCGCGCGCCATTCGCGTCCTCGATCCGCAATCCTGCGACGCGTTCCCCGGCGTACACCAGATCGCGTACGGTCGCGCCGCGCAGGAGCTCGAAGTCGGGAAGCCTCCGCGGCCTGCGCGACCAGCATCTCGAGCAGCGCCGGCTGGGAGACGAAGCGCGGCAGCGGCGTCTCGCGCGGCAGGGCGGCGACGTCGAGCTCGAGCTCGCGCCGGCCGTTCAGGTAGACCTCGAGCCGGTGGATTCGCGACTGCGGCAGTCCGTCGAGATCCGCTTCGAGCCCCATCTGCCGGAGCGCGTCGACCCCGCCCGGCATCAGACCCTCGCCGCGGAACTCGCGCGCGAAGTCGGTTTGCCGCTCGATCAGCGTCACGCCGATTCCCCGGCGGGCGAGCAACCAAGCGAGCGAGGCGCCCGCCGGTCCGGCGCCGGCGATCGCGACGCGCATCCCGGGCATGGGGCGACTCTACCACCGGCGCCCCCCCCCCCCCCCCCCCCCGACGGCGCAAATCGAGGCGGACACCTGCAGGAAGCCCGCGGCGCCCGGACGGGCGGGGACGCGGTCTGGGCGCCCCCCCCGGTCGGCACCCTCCTTGCTATCCGGGAGGTGGGATGATGGAACCTGGAGAAGACGCCGTGACGGAGCCGATCGACGCCAACGCCTGGCTCGAGGAGTCACTGCCCGTGGAGCCGGGCGGAACCCTCTTCGTGCGCTCCTCGCGCGGGACGGTCGACGTTCGCTCGCACGAGGCCGACGAGGTCCGGGTCGAGGCGGAGGCCCGCGGGCGGCGCGCGGAGCAGGTCCGGTTCCTGCTCGAGCCATCCGGGAACGATGTGCGCTTCGAGGCGCGCGTGGACGGCTGGCTCGGCGGCCTGCTCGGGGGGGTCGATGTTCGCGTGCGGATCTGGGTGCCGACCCGCTATTCGCTGGCGCTGCGTTCGAGCGGCGGCGACGTGCGCGTCGACGGGATCGGCGGGGATGTGTCGCTCTCGACGAGCGGCGGCGACGCGAGCGTGAGTCGCACGATCGGTCCGATCGACCTGTCGAGCTCGGGCGGCGATCTCGAGATCCTGCACGTCGATGGCGACGTGCGGGTCAAGAGCTCCGGCGGGAACATCGCCCTCCGCGACGTCTTCGGCGACGTCGCGGCTCGCACCTCGGGTGGAGAGCTGCACATCGACGGCGTGGACGGCGCCGTGGACCTGCGCTCGAGCGGGGGCTCGGTCTCCGTCGTCTTCCTCGGCGACCCCGAGGGCGAGATCAAGGGCTCCGGGGGCTCGATCGAGATCCTGGTCCGGGAGGACGCAAACGCCGAGATCGACGCGAAGTCGAGCGGCGGCGAGATCGAGCTCGAGCTCGAGCTCGACCGGCGCCGTGAGCCCTCGAGGCGCCACGTCGTCGGGTCGCTCGGCATTGGCGGGCCGAGGCTGGTCGTGCGCAGCTCGGGCGGCTCGATCCGGATCGCCGAGCTCTGAGCCGGGCCGCGCCCGCCGGTCTTCCTGGCCGGGACGCAGAAACACGTGGCGTCACGGGCGCCGTCCGAGTTATACGGTGACTCGGGAACCTGATCTCAAGGAGACACGCATGGCCGCCAGGAAGGGAACCGCCCGCAAGAAGGCCACGAGCGCCGCCAGGAAGCCCCCGGCGCCGAAGTCGGCCGAGGAGCGGGCCGCGCACTTCGAGATCCAGCAGGGCCTGAAGACCCTCGGCAAGACCATCGCGGAGCTCCAGAAGAGCCTGGGCAACGCCGAACGCGAGATCGAGGCCGACGCGCGGCGCAAGATCGCCGCACTGCGCAAGGAGGGCCGCGAGCAGCTCGACGCGATCAATGCCAAGGGCCGCGAGATCGCGGCCTCGCTCAAGAAGGCCTCCGCGGCGGCGGAGACCTCGTGGGACGAGCTGAAGCACCGCGCCGAGACACTGATCGGCGAGGCCCGCTCCGCCGCGGTCTCGTTCGCCAGCCGTATCCGCGACGCGATCAGCCGCTAGCCGCGGACCGGCTCGAGGCGCCCCGCTTGAGGCTCTGGTGGAAACACGGCGTGGTGTACCAGATCTACCCCCGCTCGTTCATGGACTCGAACGGCGACGGGGTGGGAGATCTGGACGGCATCCGCGCGCGCCTGGACCACCTGGCCTGGCTCGGCGTCGACGCGATCTGGCTCTCGCCGATCTTCCCCTCTCCGATGGCGGACTTCGGCTACGACGTCTCGGACTACTGCGCGATCGATCCGGTCTTCGGTACGCTCTCCGACTTCGATCGGCTGCTCGAGGCGGCTCACTCGCGCGGCATCCGCGTGATTCTCGATTGGGTTCCGAATCACACCTCGGATCGGCACGCCTGGTTCATCGAGTCACGCTCGAGCCGGACGAGCGCCAAGCGCGACTGGTACGTCTGGCGCGATCCGGCCAGTGACGGAGGGCCGCCGAATCAGTGGGTGAGCATCTTCGGCGGGCCGGCCTGGAAGCTCGATCCGGGGACGGGTCAGTACTACCTGCACTCCTTCCTGGTCGAGCAGCCGGATCTCGACTGGCGCAATCCCGAGGTCGTCGCGGCGATGCACGGGACGCTGCGCTTCTGGCTCGACCGCGGCGTGGACGGATTCCGGATCGACGTGATCCACCGCATCGCGAAGGATCCGCTGCTTCGCGACAACCCGCCGAGTTCGACCCCCGGACCGGGCTACGGCGGACAGCAACACGACCACGACGAGAACCACGCCGACGTGCACGCGTTCCTGCGCGGGATTCGCGCCGTGCTCGACGGGTACGAGGAGCGCATGGCCGTCGGCGAGGTCTACATCATGGATCCGTCGCAGGTCGCGGGCTACTACGGGCGAGGCGACGAGCTCCATCTCGCGTTCAACTTCTCGTTCCTGCGCTCGCCCTGGAGCGCGGCGGACTTCGCGCGCGAGATCTCGGCCTTCGACGCGCTCGTTCCGGTCGAGGGCTGGCCCGACGCGGTGCTCTCCAACCACGACGTGCCCCGTCACGCCACGCGCTACGACGACCCCGTGCTCGGCGACGAGCGGGCGCGCGTCGCGGCCATGCTCTTGCTCACGCTGCGCGGAACGCCCTTCCTCTACTACGGAGAGGAGATCGGCATGCGCAACGTCGAGGTTCCGCGCGAGCAGATGCGCGATCCGCTCGCGCTCACGCTCCACCCGAGTCTGTCGCGGGACCCGGAGCGGACGCCGATGCACTGGAGCGCCGAGCGCGGCGCTGGCTTCACCCGCGGGGAGCCCTGGCTTCCGATCGGCGCCGACGTCGCGAAGCGAAACGCGGCGGCGCTGCGCGAAGACCGGGACTCACTGCTCTGGCTGTACCGCGATCTCATCGAGCTGCGGCGCGCGACGCCGGCGCTCGAGCGGGGAAGCTTCCGACCGCTCCCGGCGCCCGACGGCGTGCTCGCCTGGGAGCGAAGCTGCGGGGACTCGCGCGCGATCGTCGCGCTGAACTTCGGCGCGGAGCCGCGCGCGGCCGGGCTCGCGACCGCGCGCGTATCGGGCGGTCTGCGCACGCACCGGGGCGAGCCACTCCCGAGCGACGCGGCCAAGCTCGAGCTGGCGCCGAGCCAGGGCGCCGTGCTCATCGTCGAGTCGTGAGGCGCGACAGGTCGAGGCGCGCGCCCGCGATCGGCGGGCACCAGTAGTAGCCACCGCGAATCGGGCGCGAGAACGAGAACAGCGCGTCCACGATTCCGTCGTCGAGCCCCATCATTCTGCGCAGCACGCGCTCGTAGCGGTCCAGGCTCTCGCCGAACGCGATGAACTCGAGCCCGTGCTCGTGCGCCGAAGCCCAGGGCATCGAGCAGCGCACCATGAACGCGGGCGGGTCGTAGCTCTCCTGTGCGCTCCGCTTCACGTGCGCCGAGTCGGGGGCGTCGGCGATCTCGTCGTTCGTGTCGAGCCGTCGGCCGATGATCGCGTCGCGGCGCGCCTGCGGGTGCCGCCGGAAGCGCACGAGATCGTGCACCCAGCGCTGGACCGCGACGAAGCTCGAGCCCGAGAGGCCCGCCTCGCCCGAGGCCAGCGCCGCCTCCGCTGCGGCGTCGCCCTGCGGGTTCTCGGTCCCGTCCTCGTAGCCGGTCAGGTCGCGACCGCCCGCATAGGTGAACGTGTCGAGCGCGTCGTCGAGCGCGAACGCCGCGCCGAGAAGCTCCGCGATGGCTCGAGTCGAGTCGAAGAGCGCGCCGCGCTCCTCGCCGCGCAGCAGGAACCAGAGCGCACCCTGCGTCGACGGCGTGGCGGCGCCCGGCCCCGCGAGCGCGGGGAAGGGACGCAGCCCAGGAATCTCGGCGCCGAGCGCGCGCACGAGCGGCTCGCCGATGCCCGCGACTCCCCAGCCGATCTCGAAGCCGTCGCGAAGCGATTCGATCGCTCGACGCAGATCGGTGTCGGGCACGATCCGGAACGCAACCGAGCGCGCGACCGCGGGCGGTTTCGAAAGGACGCCGGGCTGGGATCGTTTCGTGTTCATGGCCGCGATGATCGCACGCGCTCGCGATCCGATGTGAGCGCGGCTCGGCGCGCGGCGAGCTCCAGGTGCTCGGGCTGCGGGTTTCCGCCGGAGAGCAGCACGCCCGAGCGCCCGCGGCCCTCGCGGAGCGCGACCGCGAGCGAGGCCGCGCCAGAGGGCTCGAGCACCAGCCGCAGCTCGCGCAGCGCGAAGGCCATCGCGTCGAGCAGCTCTTCGTCGCTCACCAGCTCGACGCGCGCGACGTGCCGCTGCAGCACCGGAAAGGTCAGCTCCCCCGGGCTGCGCACGCGCAGGCCGTCGGCGATCGTGCGCGGCGGCGGCACACTGCGCCGCTCGCCCGCCGCGAGCGACAGCTTCGTGTCGTTTGCGTCGGCAGGCTCGACCGCGACGATCTCGGTCGCGGGCGAGAGCGCGTGGATCGCGACCGCGCATCCCGCCATCAGCCCGCCGCCGGAGACGGGCGCGTAGAAGCGGTCGAGCACGTCCGCATCCTCGAGCAGCTCGAGCGCGGCGGTTCCCTGGCCGGCGGCGATGAGCGGGTGGTCGTACGGGGGAACCGGGACCAGACCCTCGCTTCGCGCGATCTCGTCGGCGCGAAGCGCGCGCTCTTCGCTGTCGGGTCCGACCAGCATGAGCTCGGCGCCGTCGGCCGACGTGCGCGCGCGCTTCGGCTCCGGCGCGTCGGCGGGCATCACGATCACGGCGCGAAGTCCGAGCAGGTTCGCCGCACGAGCCACCGCCTGCGCGTGATTTCCGGAGGAGTGCGCGACCACGCCCGCGCAGCCCTTCGGCAGGGTCAGCATCAGGTTGAACGCGCCTCGGAGCTTGAAGGCTCCCGTGCTCTGCAGCGACTCGGGCTTCAGCAGCAGCTCGCAGGCCGCATCGAGCCGGTGGTGCAGGACCGGCGTGCGCAGCACCCACGGGTGGATCCGCCGGCGCGCTTCTCGGATCGTCGTGAGCGTGAGCTCCCCGAGCATCCTAGCGGAGCCGGGGCTCGATCTCGGACAGGCGCGGAAGCGCCGCGTCCTTCGCGGAGAGCAGAGGGGCGGCGACCGGCCAGCGGACGCCGATCGCGGGGTCGTTCCAGATCACGCCGATCTCGTCCTCGGGGTGGTACAGCTCCGTGCACTTGTACTCGACCTGCGCCGTCTTCGAGACGACGCAGAAGCCGTGCAGGAAGCCCGGCGGAACCCAGAGCTGCCGGAAGTTCCTCGCAGAGAGGGTCTCGCCCACCCAGCGCCCGAAGCTCGCAGAGCCCGGGCGTGCGTCCACCGCGACGTCGAAGATCTTCCCTTGCGTGCAGCGGATCAGCTTCCCCTGCGCGAAGTGGCGCTGCATGTGCAGGCCGCGCAGGGTTCCCCGCGCGGAGAGGGAGTGATTGTCCTGCACGAAGCGCGCGCTGATTCCGCCGTCGGCGAAACGCTGCGCGTGATAGCTCTCGAGAAAGAATCCGCGCGCGTCGCGGTGGACGCGCGGCTCGATCAGGATCACTTCGGGAAGCGACGTCGGCTCGAAGCGCACGCCGCGAGCTTAGCAGAGCGCGCCCGATCGAAGCCGCGTTCCCTATAAGATAGGGGCGTGGATCGGGAGCTCGTCGCGGACGCGGTGGTGATCGGCAGCGGAGCTGGCGGCGCGCCCGCGGCCGCGGCGCTGGCCAAGGCGGGGCTCGACGTGATCGTGCTCGAGGCCGGGCCTCGCTACGAGACGCGGGACTTCAACGGCGTCGAGTCCGAGATGGTCGGAAAGCTCCTGAAGGCGAGCCGCGCCGGAGACAGCGGGCACGAGCTGTACGCCGGCGCCTGCGTCGGCGGCTCGACCGTCGTGAACGACGCGCTCTGCTGGCCTACGCCCGCGGAGGTGATCGAGCAGTGGGTTCGCGAGCACGGGCTCGCCTCGTTCGGCGAGGCGGCGTACGCGGAGCTCGTGGCGACGGTCCTTTCGGAGATCGGCGCCGCACCCACCGATCTCGCGCACACCAACAAGAACGCGCGCGCGCTCGAGCGCGGCGCGAAGCGTCTGGGCTGGGCGGGGCAGCCGATGGCGCGGAACGTGCGGGACTGCGCGAATCTGGGCCTGTGCAATCTGGGCTGCCCGACCGGCGCGAAGCAGTCCTCGCTGCTCACCTGGGTGCCGCGCGCCGAGCGAGCCGGCGCGCGCGTCATCGCGAGCGCGCGCGTCACGCGGATCGAGGCCGACTCGGGGCAGGTTCGCGCCGTCGTGGCCGAGGCGCTCGATCCGGCGACCGGCTCGCCGAACGGAACGCTTCGCGTCGAGACGCCGCGCGTGATCCTCGCCGCGGGCGTGCTCGAGACGCCAGCGCTCCTGCTCGCGAGCGCGCTCGGCGCGAACGCCGGAACGGGTTTGCAGTTCCACTCCAGCGTGTACGTCGCGGCGCGCTTCGCGGATCCGGTTCACGCCTACTACGGGCCGACGATGTCGTATGCGATCACCGAGTTCTCGGACGTGAATGGCCGGCGCGGCCCGGGCCTGATGCTCGAGAACGTCGCGGCGCTGCCCCTGTCGACCGCGAGCTCGCTTCCGGGCTTCGGGTCGGCGCTGGCGGGGCCGATGGAGTCGCTGCCGTTCCTGGCGCGAGCCGTCGTCGTGCTTCGCGATCGGACGCGCGGCCGGCTCGAGCTCGACGGAGACCGTCGGACGCGGATCACCTACCCGTTCGAGCGCGGGGATCTGGACCGCGCGCGAACGGGAATGATCGCGCTCGCCCGCGCGTACCTGGCCTCGGGCGCCGAGCAGGTCTTCCTGCCCGTGAACGACCTCGCGCCGGTGACGGCCGAGAGCGAGCTGGACGCGCTCGAGTCCCGAGCGCTCTCGACGCGGGATACCTCGCTGATCTACGCGGTCCATCTCTTCGGTGGCGCGGTGATGGGATCCGATCCGACCACGAGCTGCTGCGACGAAGCCGGGCGGGTGCGCGGCGTGAAGGGACTCTGGGTGAGCGACGCCTCGGCGCTTCCGAGCAACACCGGCGTGAATCCCCAGGTCACGATCATGGCGAACGCGCTTCGCGTCGCCGCGGGAATCGTATGACGAGCGCCGAGAGCGAGATCGCGCGCGATCTGGCGAGTCTGGACCGGCGGGCCTTCCTTCGTCTGACCGGCGCCGCCGCGGCGTTCGGCCTGCTCCCGGTCGCGTGTGGCGAGGCGGTCGCGCCGACGGTGGAGCTACAGCTGTTCTCGCCGCGCGCGTACGCGGTGTTCAACGCGGCGGCCACGCGAATCGTCGGTCCTCGCGGCGCCGAGCTGATCCGCAGCGGCGAGATCGATCCGGCGCTCGCGGCCGATGCCTTCGTCGCCCGCAATCCCGCGCTCGGCGACACCGTCGAAGCGGCGCTCGCGTTGCTCGAATGGGCGCCCTGGCCGCTGGTCCCCAAGCTCCGGCCGTTCACGGCGCTCGCGGGTGATGCGCAGGACCGGGTGCTCGACGCGCTGATGCGCTCGCGGATCGATCTGCTCCGCGACGTCTTCAAGGGAGTGAAGTCGCTTGCGGCGCTGGTGTTCTACGCGAATCCCGCGACGCGCGACCTCACCGGATTCCCCGGCCCGTTCGGGAGCGCGGAAGTTCCGATCGCCGCCGCGATGGTCGAGTCGGACTCCTGACCTCACCCTCGGCTCCGAGAGGAGAAACAGCGTGAAACGGCTGCTCGTGCTCTCGATCCTCGCTTGCGCGTCGGCTGCGGCGAACGCGGACGAGGTCCAGTTCACGAACGGGGACCGGCTGAGCGGAAAGGTGCTCGGTCTCTCGGACGGCAAGCTCTCCTTCGACTCGAAGCTCGCCGGAAAGCTCGAGATCGCCTGGACCGAAGTCGCCACCTTCTCGAGCGACGAGCCGGTGACGATCGTCCTCGCCGATCAGTCGGTGATCGTCGACCGGGTGGGCATCGCGGAGACCGGGGCGGTTCGCACTTCCGGCAGTGGATCGATCGCCGCGCAGACGATCCCGCTCGCGAATGCCGTGAAGCTGAACCCCGAGCCGGTGCAGTGGAAGGGCGCGGCCGTCGCGGGCGCGATCTTCGACCGCGGCAACACCACTCGAACCGCCGGCACCGCCGCCTTCGACGCCGTGCGCCGCGCGGAGTCGGACCGCATCACGTTCGGCGCTGGCTACGCTTCGGAGCAGACCAAGGACGACGACACCGGCGAAACCAGCACGACCAAGCGACAGATGTTCATGGGCCTTCAGTACGATCTGTTCTTCCATCCGAAGTGGTACCTGTACGCGAAGGGGCGCGGCGAGAAGGACGGCGTCGCCAACCTGGACCTCCGGCTCGTGAGCGGCGTCGGTCTCGGCTATCAGTTCTTCGAAACCGACGAGCTGAAGCTCAATCTCGAAGCCGGCCCCACGTGGGTGAGCGAGAACTACTCCGACGACACCGAGAGCGTCGACTACATCGCGGCGCGCGTGGCGTGGAACCTGGACTGGGCCTTCTACGGCGACGTCGCATTCTTCCACCACGGCGCTTCGTATCCGAGCCTGGAGAACAGCCACGATCAGCTCATCGAGACCCGCACCGGTTTTCGCTACAAGCTCTTCGGCGGCTTCTTCGGCGAGTCCAAGGTGATCTGGATCTGGGACTCGAGCCCGGCCGACGACAAGAAGCGCCAGGACCTCTCGGTCATCCTCGGGCTCGGCTACGGCTTCTAGGCGGAGGGGAGGGCACTCGATGGATGCGAAGCTGATCTCGGCCGCGCGCGCCAGCTTTCCCGCCGTGGATGCGGCGATCGTGCTCGGCGCGCCGCTCTCGGGCGGCGAAGCGCACCCCGAGCCGCTGGTGCGCGTGCCTCTGTCGATCCTGAATCGACACGGGCTGGTCGCGGGCGCCACCGGCACGGGCAAGACCAAGACGCTGCAGCTCGTCGCGGAGCAGCTCTCGCGCGCGGGCGTGCCGGTGTTCCTCGCGGACCTGAAGGGAGATCTGGCGGGGATCGCGGCTCCGGGCGATGCGAACGAGCGCGTGGTCGCCCGCGCAAGAGAGACCGGCTTCGATTGGCAGGCGGCGGCCTGCCCGGTCGAGCTGCTCTCGCTCACCGGCCGATCGGGGGCGCAGGTGCGCGCGACGGTCTCGTCGTTCGGGCCGCTCCTGCTCGCGAAGGTGCTCGACCTGAACCAGACGCAGACGAGCGTGCTCTCGCTCGTCTTCAAGTACTGCGACGACCGCGGGCTCGAGCTGCTCGACTTCGCGGATCTGCGCACGGTCCTGCAGCACCTCACCGGCGCGGGAGCGGAGGAGCTGGCCGGGCTCGGCGGGATGTCGAAGTCGACCGTGGGTGTGCTGCTGCGGGAGATGGTCGAGCTCGAGCAGCAGGGGGCGCTGGCGTTCTTCGGCGAGCCGGAGCTCGACCTCGACGATCTGCTGCGCACGACGTCCGACGGTCGCGGCATCGTGAGCGTGCTCGACCTGCAGGACGTGCAGGACAAGCCCGCGCTGTTTTCGACCTTCATGATGTGGCTGCTCGCGCGGCTCTTCGCGGAGCTGCCCGAGGTGGGTGATCCGGCCAAGCCCAAGCTCGTGTTCTTCTTCGACGAGGCGCACCTGCTGTTCCGAAGCGCGAGCACCGCGTTCCTGGACCAGGTCGGACAGGTGGTGCGCCTGATCCGCTCCAAGGGGGTGGGCATCTTCTTCGTGACGCAGAATCCCAAGGACGTGCCCGCCGAGATCCTCGGGCAGCTCGGGACGCGCGTGCAGCACGCGCTCCGCGCGTTCACGCCCGACGACGACAAGGCGCTTCGAGCCGCCGCGCGGACGTTTCCGAAGACCGAGTTCTACGACATCGAAGAGACGCTGACGACGCTCGGCACGGGCGAGGCGCTGATCAGCGCGCTCGCCGCGAGCGGCGCGCCGACGCAGCCGTTCGCGACGCGCCTGATTCCGCCCGCATCGCGCATGGGCGTGCTAGCCGAAGCCGAGCGAGCGGCGCTGCTCGCGACGCCCCAGGTGCGGAAGTACCGCGACGCCGTCGATCGCGAGAGCGCGCACGAGAAGCTGACCCGGAAGAGCGCTGCGGAAGCTCCGGCGAGCCGCGACGCCGAGCCGCCCGCGCGCGGCGCGGCGCGCGAAGGCGGCAGCTCTCTCTCCGCCGTCCTGAACTCCCCGCTCGCGCGCAGCGTCGCGACGGCTTTCACGCGAGGCGTGCTCGGCGCGCTGCTCGGATCGCCCCGCCGCAGGCGGCGGTACTGAACCCGCGATGAATCTCGCCACGATCACGGCGTTCCTGCGCGAGGTCGCCAAGGAGTGGTCCGACGACGACGCGCTCACGCTCGGCGCGGCGCTCGCGTACTACACGATCTTCTCGCTGGCGCCGCTGCTCGTGCTCGTGCTCGCGATCGCGGGTCTCGTCTTCGGCCGCGCCGCCGCGCAGGGCGAGCTCGTGGCGCAGATCCAGGGCGCCGTCGGGCCCGCCGGCGCCGAGCTGATCGAGAGCATGATCGAGCGCGCGAGCAAGCCGTCCTCGGGTCTGGTCGCCACGGCGATCAGCCTGGTGACGATGTTCTTCGGCGCGTCGGGGGTGTTCGGTCAGCTGCAGGGATCGCTGAATCTGATCTGGGGCGCGACCACGGTGCGCCGGACGGGCGTGAAGGGCCAGCTGCAACGACGCGCGGCGAGCTTCTCGATGATTCTCGCGATCGGGCTCCTGCTTCTGCTCTCGCTTGCGATCTCGGCGCTGATCTCGGGTCTGCACGACATCATCGACCTGTACCTGACGGTCCCGTCGGAGGTCCTGTCACTCACGAATGCCGCGGTCTCGTTCATGATCGTCACGGCGCTCTTCGCGATGATCTTCAAGCTTCTGCCCGATGCTCGCATCGAGTGGCGCGACGTCTGGCTCGGCGCTCTCGTGACCGCGCTGCTGTTCACGGTCGGGAAGTCGGCCATCGGCATCTATCTCGGCCGCGCGGGCGTCGCGTCGGTGTATGGAGCGGCGGGTTCGCTCGTGCTGGTGCTGCTCTGGGTCTACTATTCGGCGCAGCTCCTGTTCATCGGCGCGGAGTTCACAGAGGTCTACTCGCGCCGCTTCGGCTCACGGAGACTCGACGAGTGATTCGCTCCGCTCTGCTTCTCGGCGCGGTCGCGCTGACCGCGGGCTGCTCGTTCCGCGGCGGCGACTTCACGCCACTCGCGACAGAGCCGGAAACGCCTTGCTCGCGCCAGGCCGAAGCGTTCTGCAAGGAGAACCTCGGCTCCGCGGACCTGTCGACCTGCGTCAAGCGCGAGAAGTATCGCTGCGAGCTGCTGGAAGAGCAGGGCGAGAAGGTCGAGCCCTAGAAGCCCGTGGCTGCGCGCCTGCTCAAGGTGCGTTCGCCTTCTCGAGCTCCTCGCACAGGTAGATCTCGCGCTTCAGGCAGGCGAGGCGGTCGGATCCGGCGAGGTCGCGCTCGCAGCGCTGCTCCGCCTGGTCTGCGCACTTGCCGCTCCCGAGCTCGTCCTTGGCCATGTCCGCGGGCGATGCGCAGGCGCAAACGACGAGGGCGAACGCCGAGAGTGCGAGCCGGCCGAGCATCGCCATAGACTGACACGCGCTCCGTTCGGGGCAAGCGGCTAGGATCTGGGGCGGATGATCGCTCGCCGCGTCGCCCTGTCTCTGGTCGTGCTCTGCACGCTCGGTTTGTGGAGCTGCGCGAGCGATCCGGTGCAGCGCGCGCCGGGCCTGGCGTCGCGCGAGTACTTCCCGCTCCGCAGCGGCGGGCACTGGAGCTACGAGATCCGCGCGGGGCTCTTCGCGCGGCGCACGCGCATGGAGGTGACCGCGCGCGGCGAGCACGCGATTCGCGGCTCGGACCAGCGCCTGTTCCTGATGGAGGAGCAGCTGTCCGGCCGAATCTACGGGCTCGAGCCCGCCGGCCTGGTCGGCTATCGCGTCTGCGACGGATACCTGACTCGGATCGCTGCGGTCGCGCTCGAGCCGGACGGCCAGGTCAGCGTCTTCGGCGGAGAGGGCATGTCGTTCCTCCCCGTCGAACCCGCGCCCGGCCAGACCTGGAGCGACCGCACCGAGGTCTTCCGCGGCTCCGGCGGCGCCGGACAGACCTGGACGGCCGAAGTCGCGTCCGCAGGTCGCGTGCGTGTGCCCGCGGGAAGCTTCGACGACGTGATCGTCGTGCGAAGCCAGCAGTGGGATCCGGATTGGGACACCGACCGGCCGTTGCACAGCTACGAGGACTTCTACGCGCGCGGCGTCGGGCTGATCCGAAGCGTCTCGCGTAACAACTCGCAGGGGTTCTGGATGTCGATCGAGCAGGAGCTCGTCGCGTTCCACTTCGACGAAGAGAACCCGGTTCGAGCCCGGCCCTAGCGGATCCCTAGCTCCCGGAGGCCAGGTCGGTCTGCCGGAACAGCCGATCGGGGAGATCTGCGTCGAGCCGGATCGATTCGATCGCGACTCGCGTGCGAGTACCGTCGATCAGGTCCTCGAGCTCCAGCGCGCGCGCGATCGCGAGGTCTCCGCTCTTCTCGACCGTCTTCGGGTCCGCGCGCAGGATCTTGCGCAGCTTCGCGCCCGGCTCGTAGGAGTCGACGCGCAGCACGACGCAGGTCTCGCGGTCGACGTAGCTCACGACGCGCTCGTAGCTCGATCCGTCCTCGGGCGCGGGCGCGCCCGCGAGCACGTAGACGGCCCGATCGGCCTCGACCGCGTCGGGCAGGAGCTCCGCCTTGTTGCGTTTGGAGAAGCCGCGCCAGTTCTCGAAGTCGTCGTAGGAGAAGTCGGTGCCGAAGAGCCCCCCGGAGCTCCGGCCCGAGATCCGCCGCACGCGCCGCTCGCCGGGCGCGAACACGTAGAACTCGCTCGGCCCGCTCGGATTCTCGATCATGAGCATCGCCGTCCCGCGGATGTCCGTCGGCCGGTCGAAGCGCAGCACCGCGCGCTGCAGCCCGTCGGCGAGCTTCTTGCCGAGCACCTTCGCGCGGCTTGCGCGCTCGCCGCCGACCCGGTCGACCTTCGTGAAGGTCGCGCGGAACTCGAGCGTCGTATGGGGCAGATTGCGCTTGGCGCAGGCCTGCGCCTCGGCGAGTGGATCCGCGGCGGATTGCGCGGGAGCCGGCCACGGCAGAAGCAGAAGTGCTGCGGCCAGGAGCCGCGCGGCGTTTGGTGGGATCACTGCGTTGCGTATAGTACGCGCCTCCCAGGCTGAGCGAGGAATCCCGCCATGCTTCCGACGCGTCTCATTCTGGCGCAGTTTCTGATCGGCGCGCTCGTCGCTGGCCGCGCGTTCGCGCAGTCGTCGGCCGCGGGCGACGAGCAGGTCTGGATCGATCTGCGAAAGCCGGCCGATGCGATCGTGCAGCGGCTCCCGGTCGCGATGATCGAGGTCGACGGCTCCACCGGCGCCGGGCGCCTCCACTACCACGACGTGGCGATCGTGATCGATCTCTCGGCCAGCACCCGCCTGCGCTCCGGCGTCGACGTGAACGAGAACGGGGTGGTCGGAAAGGCGAGCCCGGAGATTCGCGAGGACTACTGGGGAGCCGCGTCGCCGGAGCTTCTCTGCGACGATCCCGGGGACACGATCGCGGCCGCGGAGATCGCCGCGGTGCGGCGGCTGCTGAAGCTTCTGAACCCGGAGCGGACGCGCGTGGCGCTGATCGCGTTCGGTGACCGGGCCGAGTTCGCAGCGCCGTTGGTCGCGACCCGCCCCGAGGTGGAGGCGGCGCTCGATCGGCTCGACGGCCGTCACGGCTGGTACGGGGGCACGAATTACGCCGCAGCGCTGGACCTCGCGCGCGCGGCGCTTCTCGACGCGCCCGCGGACGGCAAGGCGGGTCGCAAGCGCAGCATCCTGTTCCTCTCCGACGGCTATCCGACCCTTCCCCCTCCCGAGCCCAACCCCGGTCGCTCGGCGATCGCGGCCGCGCGCGGCGCGGGCGAGAAGGAGGTGCGCATCCACAGCTTCGCGCTCGGGCCAGAGGCCGTGCGCGGCCGAGACGTGCTCGATCTGGTCTCGCGCGTGTCGCAGGGCACGCTCACCGAGATCGAGCGCCCCGGAGAGGTGCTGTTCCATCTGCCTGCGGTGGAACTCTCCGAGGTCGCCGATGTGCAGCTCCTGAATCAGACGTCCGGTCAGCCCGGGCGCGCGATTCGCCTGCTCGCCGACGGGAGCTTCGACGGCTTCGTGTCGCTGGTGCGCGGTCGCAACCTCCTGCGCGTCACCGCGATCGGGATCGGCGGAGGAACCCAGGTCGTGGAGCGCTCCGTCTTCTACGAGCCGACCGCCGGGCAGCAGCGCGAGGTCGAGCTCGAGGTCTCGCGCCTGCGCGAGCTGCTCCGCACCCGCGCGATCGAGGTGGAGCTCGCCGGCGAGATCCAGCGCGCCCGCGAACAGCGGCGCGCGCGCCAGCGCGAGCTGCGCATCGACGTCGAGAAGCCGACGCCGGCTCCGAAATAGCTGCGGCCCGCTGCGACGTGGGTCGCAGCGGGCCGCGCAGAGTCTCGATCGGAACCCGGCGCTACCGCCCCAGGGTCTTCAGCCGCGTGGTGTCGTAGTACTTGCGGCTCGAGGCGGCATCGAACTCCTTCGCGTTCGCGTTGTCGAACTGGCCGGTGTGCGAGTTCCCGTTCTGCACGTTCACGACCATGATGTGCGAGTAGTTCAGCGAGTTGCGGCCCTTGTTCTCGGGCACCGGGCTGTCCTCGCTCCACTTGAACACGCTGCCGATGATCCGGTACGGCTTGCCAGCGCGATCGTACGCCATCGAGTACAGCGGCATCATCGTTTCTTTGTCGTACCAGATCATCTTGCGGCTGTACGGGTGGCCCTTCTGGCGCGGGATGTCGTCGAGCTGGAACGCGGTGCGCTTCTCGAAGGTCTCGCCCGCGAACGGCAGCGCGTTGTACGGGGCGAACTTGCAGCTGTACCACTCGTCGTCGGTGCCCAGCCGCACCATCCTGTCCGCGCCGCCGGAAGCCGTCGCGCCGGGGATCACGCTGGGGAAGCAGGAGCGCTTGGAGTTGATCACGCCGAGCTTCGTCGATTCACCCTTGAACTCCCACTGGTGGTCCCACACGTAGCCCGCGAAGATGTAGAAGTCCTCGAGCGTGAACTCGGTGCCGAGAAGCGAGTCCGACTTCTGCGTGGCTGCGATGCGGCGCACGCGGCGCAGCGCCGGAATGTACGCCCAAGTGTCGTCTTCCTTGTTCTCCACGTCGTAGCGGTAGAGCAGGAACATCGTTCCGCGCAGATCGAACGGCGTCTTCACGTCGAAGAACTCGGCCCACTCGATGTCGGTGCCCTCGACGAGCTGGGTCGTCGCCGGCAGCAGGTCCGCGCGGTGCGAGAAGTAGGTGCGGCGGTACTCGCCCTGGGCGATGCGCCAGACTTCCTTTCCCTTGTTGCGCATGTTGCTGAAGCCCCAGTGCGGAAGGTTCAGCCCCGATCCACCCTGCCAGCGAAAGTTGACGTTCCAGGCCAGCTTGAGCGCGAACTGCGGATCGTCCGGCGTCAGGTCGCACTTGTGGCCGGTCGCCTCCTTCGCCCACTCGGAGTATGGGAACGGCTGACCGGCGACGTAGTTCACCAGGAAGCCTTTCGCATCGAGCTTCGCCTTGCAGGCGTTGTCGACGGTCGCCTTCACATACGCCGGGTGCGGTGTGTAGGTGCCGGGGTTCGCGACGGTGATGCTCAAGTCCGTGTTGCCCTCGACGACGTAGGGAATCAGCTCGTCGGGAATCAGGCCCTGTGCCAGCTGCGCGTTCGCGGAGCTGATCGTCGTTCCGGCGGTTACCTCGGCAGATGCGATCGGCGCGCTTCCGAGCGCGACCAAGACCGCAAACGCATACACCCAACGTGATCGTCGCATCGGACCTCCCTCCACTACGAGTCTTGCGATGGCTTGGACTCCAGCGAGCAATGATGCGCGCTGGATCGCTTGCTTTCAAGGAGATGTCGCCGATTCTTGCGCGCTCGACAGCGGTCACTGTCTCCCGGTTGACCCCTCCGACAGTCCTTTACATGATAGGCGGCATCCGTGCGGTCGGATCTTCAGGGGGTGCGATGAACTGGCGTCGATCGACTGGCAACCCATCGCGGGCCGCCGCGTTGGCGCTCGTGCTCGGCCTGATCGCCGCCGTGAGCGTGAGCGCGGCGCTGGATCCGGCGCGATTCGATACCTGGAAGCTTCCCGAGGCCAATCTCTATGCGGTGACTGCGCGCGGTACGCGCGCCTGGGCCGGGGGCTACTGGGGAACGATCCTGGTCTCGGCCGACTCGGGACGCACCTGGACGCAGCCCGATACACCGACGGCGAACACGATCTTTGGCATTTCCTTCGCCGATGACGCCAACGGCTGGGCCGTCGGCGCGAACGGGACGATCCTGCACTCCTCCGACGGCGGCGCCTCCTGGCAGCCGCAGCCAGTCGAACTCACCGACGAGATGGGTGACTCGCGCCCGCTCGACACGAATCTCTTCAGCGTCGCGGCGATCTCGCCGATCCACGCGGTCGCGGTCGGCGATCTCGGCGTCGCGCTGCGCACCCGCGACGGGAAGACCTGGGAGAGGATCGTTCTTGATGCGGCGCGCTATGCCGACGAGAACGTGCCGGAGCGCTTGCTGAACGGCGTGGTCTTCACGAGCCCGACCGATGGCTGGATCGCCGGCGAGTTCGCGACGCTGCTGCGAACCAACGACGGCGGCGACACATGGGTAGGGCAGCGACAGATCAGCGGAGCGCCGGAGGATCTGTATCTCTTCGATCTAGACGGCAGCGCAGCGGGTCCGACCGCGGCGGTCGGGCTCGCGGGAAGCGTGCTCGTGTCGAGCGAGGCCGGCAGCCTCTGGGAGTCGCGCTCGGTCGAAACGACGGCGGGCCTGTTCGGGATCGCCTGGGACGGAGAGCACGGCGTCGCCGTCGGAGATCGCGGCGTGATCTACGTCTCGAGCGACGGCGGCCTGAATTGGGCCGACGCCAAGCGCCCGCCGCTCTTCAACTGGCTCTCGGCGGTCGCATTCGCGAGCCGGACCGAGGCGATCGCCGTCGGTGAGCGCGGCGTCGTGCTGCGCTCGGAGGACGGCGGCGAATCCTGGTCCACCGCAGTGACTCCGGGATCGGCGCCCGAGGCGCTCGTACCGGTGCTGGGCGGAAACGGAAAGCCTGCACCGGCCCACGAAGCTCCCGCGTCCGACCGCCGCTGAACCCGGGCCGACAGGCCCAAAGGACCCCTCGCATGGATCAGTTCGCCGTCCGTTTCTCGCGGTTCTTCATCAAGCACCGCGGCATCAACCTCGCGATCATCGGCGGGCTGACGCTCTTCTTCGCCTGGCACGCGCTGCAGCTGCAGGTGTTCAGCCAGTTCGTCGACCTGCTGCCGCGCAATCACTCGTTCGTGCAGGTGTACGAGAAGTACAACCGGCAGTTCGGCAGCGCGAACGTCGTCACCGCCGCGATCGTGGCGAAGAGCGGCACGATCTACGACGAGCAGTTCCTCGAGAAGGTCTACGCGTTCACCGACCAGATCGACAAGGTCGAGGGCGTCGATCACGGCCAGATCTCGTCGATCACGGCGATCACGATCCGCGACCAGGAGGTCGACCGCGAAGGCATCCTGCGCTCGCGTCAGATCATCGGCGAGCAGGCGCTCGCGCTGCTCGAGGCGCAGTTCTTCACGCGCAGGACGCTGCGCCTCGCCGCCAGCCAGAATGCCGGTAGGGTTCCAAGCACGTTCGGGGAGCTCCGCGAGCACGCGGCGAAGCGGAAGGCCGAGCTGGTCGAGCTGCTCGCGCCGACCCAGGCCACGCGCCTCGAGCAGATGACGGATCGCGACGAGGCCGAGCGCCTGCGCCTGCTGCGCAAGGAGAACGCCCAGCTCGAGTTCCTGATCCTGCGCCTCGAGGAGCTTCCTCCGGGGTACACGCTTTCGGGCGAAGAGCTCGCGGGCCCCGACGGGAACCTGATCCCGGCCGAGCTGATGGCGACGCTCCCCGACCGGATCCACCAGAACAAGCAGGTCTTCGGCCGGCTGGTGTCGCTCGACGATCAGGCGGCGCTGATCTCGGCCGGCTTCATCGAGGGCCGGCTCGACTACTCGCAGATCTTCCGAGAGATCTACGACCTGAAGCTCGAGCTCGAGAGCGACGGCACGGTCGAGGTGCACCTGACCGGACAGCCGATCCTGACCGGCTGGACCTTCGAGTTCCTGCCCGAGATCGTGCTGATCCTGATGCTGTCGCTGGCGATCCTGCTGATCCTGCTCGCGATCTACTTCCGGCGCTTCTACGGGATCGTGATGCCGTTCACCGGCGCGGTGGTCTCGGCGATCTGGGGACTCGGCTTCACGTCGCTGGTCGGGTACCAGCTCGAGCCGCTGGTGCTGGTGATCCCGATGCTGATCACCGCGCGCGCGGTGAGCCACTCGGTGCAGTTCGTCGAGCGCTTCTACGAGGAGTACGAGCGGCTGAACGGCGACAAGGACGAGGCGGTCATCTCGTCGATGGCGGAGCTGCTCCTGCCCGGGTCGCTCGCGATCCTGACCGACGCGTTCGGGATCCTGGTCATCTACGTCTCGTCGATCGCGCTGATGAAGAAGGTGGCGCTGGTCGGCGCGTTCTGGGCCATGTCGATCGCGGTGACGGAGATGCTGCTCAACCGGCTGATGATCGCCTACTTCCCGGCGCCCAAGGACACCAAGCACTACGTGCCCGAGCCGATCGTGAAGGTGCTGCGCGTCATGTCGGGCTGGGCGACGGGTCCGCGCTCGGCGAAAGTGATCCTGGGCGTCTGGCTCGTGATCGTGGTCTCGTCGTTCGCGGTGGCTCCCTACGTGAAGGTCGGCGAATCGCGACCCGGCACGCCGATCCTCTGGCCGGAGCACGAGTTCAACCAGTCCGCCGCCGCGATCAGCAAGCGCTTCTACGGCGCGGACGAGCTCACCGTAGTGGTCGAGACGGAGATGGAGGGCGGCATCCACCGGCCCGAGGTCATGGCCGAGATCGAGGCGTTCCAGCGCTACATGGAGCAGGAGCCCGGCGTCGGCGGCACGCTCTCGATCGTCGAGTACCTGAAGGCGATCAACCGCACCTACCACAACGCGGACCCGCGCTGGTCGATCGTGCCGTACACGCCGCAGGAGATCGGCGGTCTGCTCTATCTGTACGAGGCGGGCTCACCCGATCCGCGAATCCTGAATCCGGTTCGCGACCAGGTCGCGAGAAACGCGGCGATCCGCGTCTTCTACGGCGACCACCAGGGCGACACGATCCGGCACGCCGTCGACCGCATCAAGGACTACCTGAAGCGGCGGCCGACCGGGAAGATCGCCGTGCGGCTCGAGGTTCCCGAGGACGACTGGATCTCGACGGTGTTCTGGTGGATCGGCCCGCTGCTCCCGCCGCGGCCGGTCGAGCTCGGCGTGTATCTGCAGCAGCCCGACGGCCAGTACGAGAAGCAGGCCGTGCTGACGCCCGACCGCACCGATCCGGCGCCCGAGGATTCCAAGGAGCGCATGCTCACGCTGCCGCGAATGACGCGCGAGCTGCGCGAGGTCCTGGTCGAGGCCGGCTACGACGACGTCGGAAAGCTCGCGAACGCGGGCGTGGAGGAGCTCGCCGAGGTCGAGGGCTTCGACCTGGTCACGGCGTATGCGCTGATCAAGGCCGCGGAGCTCGACCGGCGCAGCTTCAGCGTGGTCGCGGAGTGGAATTCCGAGGAGCGCGGCACGAACGTGCAGGTGCGAAAGCGCGGCCTGTACGAGCCGTACGAGCTCTGGGTGAAGTACCAGTCCGGCGACTACGAGCGGCGCGAGTCGGGGCGCTGGGCGGAGGGCACGAGCTTCGCCCTGGCCTCGGGCCTGATGGGCGTGCTCGCGGCGAGCAACGAAGAGGTCGAGGGCAGCAACAACGCGACGCTGATCGCGTCGTTCGTCACCACGTTCCTGATCGTGTGGATCTCCTACCGCGCGTTCTCGATCGCGCTGTATCTGATCCTGTCGCTGGGCACCGCGGCGCTGGTGTCGCTCGCGTACATGTACTGGACCGGAATCGGCTTCGACGTGAACACGCTCCCGGTGCAGGCGCTCGGCGTCGGCGTGGGCGTCGACTACGCCCTGTACATCATGGACCGCGTGGTCCACGAGCGAAAACGCGGCCACGACGTGGTCGAGGCGGTGCGCATCGCGATCCAGACCACGGGAATGGCGGTGTTCTTCACCGCCTCGACGTTGGTGGGCGGCATCATCTTCTGGTATTTCATCTCCAGCTTGCGATTCGCGGCCGACATGAGCTTGCTGCTCTCCGTGGTGCTGGTCGGGAACATGATCGGCGCCATGCTGCTCGTCCCCGCGTTCACGGCGGTATTCCGCCCCGAATTCGCGAGCGCTGCAGGCAGCGCAGAGCCGCAGGCTTCGGATGTGAAGCGCGAGTGAGGGTCGGATGAGAGTCGATCGGCGCCGCCCCCTGCGAACGCTGGCTCTCGTGGCCGGATGGGCTGCGCTGCTCGGCGCGCTCACCGCTTGCGACGCGCCGCCCTCGTCGAGCGCCAGCGGCTCTGCGGCCAACGAGTACTTCCCGCTCGTGCCGGGCGCGCACTGGCGCTACAAGTACGCGCTCGGCGCCGGTGGAATCGAGGTCGAGGTCGTGGCGCGGGGCGACAGCGCCGTCGAGGGACTGCCCGGCGTCGCGTTCATCATGGACGAGCACGCGCTGAGCGCCGACTCGCTCGGGATCGCGGAGGTCGGCGCCACCGCCTACGTCGCCCGCGACGGATTTCTCTGCCGCTACACGGGGCTCGACTACCGCTCGCCGGATCGACTGCGGATGCTGGGCGAGGAGGATCCCGCGCGAGTCATGCCGCTCGGCGCATTGCCGGGCGCGTCATGGACCCACGAGACGCGCATCCTGCAGCAGCCCGAGAACGGTGGCGGCGGGCGGATCAAGTGGACGGGTCGGACGAAACCGGTCGCGGAGCTGATCGTTCCGGCGGGAACGTTCGCGGACGTGCTGCTGGTCGAGTCGGAGTACTGGGATCCATCGATCCAGACCGACGCGCCGCTCCTGTCGTACCAGGACTACTACGCGCGCGGCGTGGGATTGCTGCGCAGCGTCACGAAAAACGAGCGCGAGGGAGGAACCCAGATGGTCGAGCAGACGCTGCTCGCCTTCGATTTCCCGCAAACAGACGCGCAAAATCAATAAACCGGGCGCGAAATCCGAAGGGATTTTTCGTAGGTTCTGGAATACTTGGGGGTGCAGTTCGGCTCAGGGCTGCAAGGAGGGAGCATGGGCGAGAGGGTGGAGCTTACGGGATCGCGAGTCGTGCGTGCGATCTCACTGCTACTGGCGATGGTGTCGGGACTCGCGACGGCGAACGTCGCGATGGCGGATTGGTGGTCGGAGAACTTCGAGCTGCACGGCAAGGCGAACTCGTCCGTGTACTTCAACTCGCCGAGTCTCTCCAAAGATTTCCAGATGGATCAGTGGATGAACAGCGTCGAGATGAACTTCGACGTGAGACTGTTCTCCGATTCGGATCTCGACGTGAGCTTCCACGGAATCGTCACGCCGACCTATGACGCGGTCTACGATCTGTATCCGCAGTACTTCGGCGATCGGCGCAGCCCTGCGGGGCCGGGCACGGCCGTCCAAGCGAATGCCGCGAATGCGATGGACGGCGAGAAGTTCCCGGGTCACGGCTCCTGCATCCGCGGCAACTACTGCGACACCGCAGCGGACACCGCCAACTTCTTCGGCGGGAACAACAACCCTCAGTTCGTCTACGACAACACCATCTTCTTCGGGATCCTCGGCGCTGCATCGCGCACGCGCGGCAGCGAGCAGGGGCACCTCGGCGGAAACTCGAACGCGAAGGCTTGGAACATCGCGGAGCAGCGAATCCTTGCAACGGGGGCGACGCCAGCGACGAACAACTTCCTCGGCTCACTCGAGCTAGCCGATATCTACCTGGCGGGTGCCGGCCTCACGCAAGGCGCACCGATCCACTCATTTGGCGGCCGCTATATCGTCGGCGACCGGGGCACGATCGACCGCCAGGCCCCGTTCGGCCTGAACCACACCGACGGCGAGCTGTCGACGCGCTGCTGGGACGGCGTGCACGACTGGTGCTGGGCGCGCGAGGCCTACTTCGAGGTCAAGTACAAGGACACGCAGGTGCGGCTCGGCCGCCAGCAGGTGGTCTGGGGCAAGACCGACGCGTTCCGGCTCCAGGACCTCGTGAATCCGATCGACTACAGCACGCACAACGTCTACCCGTCGCTCGAGGAGCGGCGCATCCCGTCGCTCTCGATCGACCTGATCCACAGCTTCGGGACGGTCGGCCCGCTGCAGGACTTCTCGCTCGAGCTGGTCTGGGTGGTCGATCGCTTCAAGCCGCTGCAGGTCGGGCAGTGCGGCGACTTCTGGGCCTTCACGGCCGCGTGCGAGGGCCGCGCCGACGCGGGAGCGCACGGTCTGCTGAATCAATCCCTCGCGCGGGTCGAGGAGCGCGGCTGGAGCCTCTCGAACACCGAGCCGGGCTTCCGCTTCGAGTTCCGCATCCCGGAGCCGTCGATCGCGTTCTCGCTCTCGGGCTTCTGGGGCATCCAGGACGCGCCGGTCGCGCGCTTCAAGAACCACTACAGCACCACCAATCCGAACCCGGCGATGATGCTCTTCCTGCAGGCGCTGGGATTCCCCGCAGCGGTCATTCCGGCCTTCAATCCATATGATCAGGCTTCGGTTCAGGCGGCGAGCGACAACGCGCTGGCTGTCTGGACATTCGGGATCGGGCCGATCTGCGGGACCAACCCAATCTGCTACAACGCGCCTGGAATCGACATCCAGCCACTCGGCTGGATCTGGTCCGCGAGCCAGGCCCAGCTCGAATACCCGCGCACGTTCACGCTGGGCGGGTCGCTCGACTACCAGATCCCCGGCATCGACACGGTTCTGCGACTCGAGACCGCGTACGACTTCGACCGCAAGATCAACAACACCAACGAGCTCGACGGGATCGACAGCAGCGACGTGCTGCTCGCCGCGATCGGCCTCGACCGCAGCTTCTTCATCCCGCTGCTGAACAAGGACCGCACCGCGTTCGTGTCGTTCCAGACCTTCATAGAGCACGTGATGGACTACGAAGGCGACAGCCGGAGCGGCATGGTGCAGCACGAGAACAACATCATCTCGACGTTCTTCATCGAGAACTACTGGCGCAACGATTCGATCGTGCTGACGAACTTCCTGGCGTACGACTGGTCGGCGCAGGCATGGATCACCGGACCGAAGCTGAAGTGGGTGATGAACGACCAGATCTCGTTCGAGGTCGGCGTCAATCTGCTCCAGGGCAGCAAGAACGAGCACAACATCCGGAACATCTGCCCGAGCGGCGGCTACGACTGCCTCGCCGATCCCACCACTTGGAACGACGGCAACTGGCAGCTGATCAACTACCAGTTCAAGAAGTACTCGATGGCCCCGTTCTTCTCGAAGGCCAGCTTCGCGGACAACATGATGGAGAAGCGCGACGAGGTCTGGGCGGGAGTGACCTACCAGTTCTGAGTCGCAGAGAGCTTCTGCTCTCGATCCGGCCCGGTCGCCTCGCGGCGGCCGGGCCGCTTCATTCGCGGCTCTTCCTGGCCACCTCGGCAAAGCGCTTGGTGCCGTCGGCCCAGGGCATGTTAGCGGTCGTCGCCGCGTCGAGCCGCGCGAGCGACGCCCGGCCCTGGTAGCGCGCGCGAAATCGCGCCGGCGTCGCGCCGATCGTTCTCTTGTAGGCGACCGCGGCGACGTCCTCGAGCCGCAGCATCTGCACCTCCGAGCTGCCCAGCGCGATCCACGCGTCGCCGCTCAGCTCCACGCGGAGCTGCTCGAACGTGAAGCCGAACTCGCTCGGCGCGTTCTCTGCGTCCTGCTTCGCGCGGAGCGAGACGCGCGCGCAAGGCACGCCGTCGACCATCTCGAAGCCGACCAGGCGGTGCTCGATCTCCACGCCCGCGCCGAGTCGGCCGATCGGATTGGGCAGGAATCGCTTCGCGCTCCAGGTCGCGCCGGCGCTCACGGGCCCTTCGGGGAGGCCGACCTGGACCCAGGCGATCGACTCGCGGATCGGCAGCGACGCGAGCAGCCGCTTCGCCGATGGGATGCCGCGCAGCGTCACACCCTCCGGGTTTCCGCGCGCGTCGGTCACGAGCAGCGCGAACGGCCGGTTCAGCACGGAGCGCGGGGTGAGATCGCCCTTGGGCTGGGCGCCCTGGAGATCGATGTCGACCTTCTCGCCGGACTGCGTGCGGATCCGGTCGTCGGCGATCTCGAGCCCGATCTCGGCGCCGGGCGGCGCGACGCGCGCCTTTCGGCGCAGGGCGTCGAGCACGAGCGACGACGCGACGCTGTCCGGATCGGGCGAGGCGACCGCGACCTGGAGGTAGTCGAGCTCGAAGAGCAGCAGCTCGTCGAGCGTCTCGGGCCCGTCGGTGGTCGAATTCTCTCGCAACACCTCCGAACGCCCCTCGTACTTCATCTGCAGCTGGTACAGCGTTCCCTCCGCGGGCGGGGTCGCAGGCCGCAGCACGATCGGTCCCCGGGGCGGGAAGCTCCCGTCGTACGCGCGCGCGGACGGGTGCGGCTCGGGCTTGCGAGCCGGCTCGCCGGCGCTGCAGGCCAGAGCGATCGAGAGCGGAAGCAGGAGCATCGCGAGACGTCGGGCGTTCACAGCGCGCGAGTCTAGCCCGGGCGGCAGGCGCGCAGCGGTCCGAGGCTTGACGTCGCCGCGAGACTTCGATAATTCCAGATTCATGGAAATATCGCAGGCGATCGGAGCGCTCGCCGCGCTCGCCCAGGAGACGAGGCTGCGGATCTTTCGCGCGCTCGTGCAGCGTGGTCCCGAAGGGCTGCCCGCCGGTCGGATCTCGGCGCTGCTCGACCTTCCCGGGCCCACGCTCTCGTTCCACCTCGCGCAGCTCTCGCGCGCGGGGCTGATCGGCCGGCGGCGGGAAGGGCGGTCGCTGATCTACTCCGCGGACTTCGGGGCGATCGAGGGGCTGGTCGCGTACCTGACCGAGAACTGCTGCGGGCGCGCCTCGTCGCGCACGAGGAGCCGTCGTGCCTGCTAGCGCGAAGAGCGTTCTCTTCCTGTGTAAGGGGAACTCCGCTCGGAGTCCTCTCGCAGCATTCGCGAATCGCACGCGAGTGGGCTTCGCAGCGGCATGATCCCCTACGCCGGCCAAAAGGTCATCTCGCTGGTTCCGGAGCACTACGCGGCGATCAAGCGCGCGGTCGCGCTTCTCGACGGGATCGCGCACACGGCCTCGTACCAAGCCGAGGTCGACGCGGGCGCCGAATCCGGGGTTCGCTTCGAGCCGGGAAATCGCGGCGTGTTCATGGGCTACGACTTTCATCTCGGCCCGGACGGACCGCGCCTGATCGAGATCAACACCAACGCGGGCGGCGCGCTGCTGAACGGCCTGCACACCGCCTCGCTCTGCGATCCCGAGCGCCTCGCGTGCATCTGTGCGGATCTGCTCCCCATCGAGACGATGCAGTCGCGGATCGTGCAGCAGTTCATCTCGGAGCTTCGCGCCGTGCGCGGGCCGGAGGCGGAGCTCGGCCGGATCGCGATCGTCGACGAGCGACCGCGCGAGCAGTTCCTGTTCGCCGAGTTCGAGCTGCTGGTGAAGCTCTTCGAGCAGGCGGGGATCCGGGCGGAGATCCTCGACACCGAGGACTTCGCTCGTGATGGTGACGAGCTCCCGGATCTGGTCTACCTGCGCGACACGGACTTCACGCTTTCGACTCCGCGAACGCGACGCCTTCGCGAGGCGTACCTCTCCCGCGCCGTCGTCGTCACTCCCGCGCCGCGCGAGCACCACCTGCTCGCGAACAAGCAGAGGCTCGCGATCTTCTCGTCGCGCGAGACGCTCGAGCGGCTCGGCGTCGCGCCCGAGGACACCGGGTTCCTGCAGCAGATCGTGCCCGAGACGCGGCGGCTCGCCGATCTCGGTCTCGAGCGCGCCTGGGCGGAGCGGAGCCGGCTGGTGTTCAAGCCCTGTGCGGCCTACGGCAGCAAGTCCGTGTACCGCGGCGACAAGATCTCGCGGCGCAAGCTCGAGGAGATCGCGTCCATCCCCGGCTTCCTCGCGCAGCGCCGGGTCGAGCCCGGCGAGGTCGAGGTGGAGACGCTCGAGGGGCGGCGCAAGATGAAGTTCGACGTGCGCGCCTACGCCTATCGCGATCAGGTGCTCCTGCTCGGCGCGCGCGTCTACCAGGGACAGGTCACGAATCTGCGCAGCCCCGGCGGAGGCTTCTCGGCGATCTGCGTCTCGCGCTCTCCCGCCTGATCCGCTCGGGCGGCTACTTCGCCTTGCCCTTCGCCTTTGCCTTGCCCGCGGCCTCTTTCTCGAGCAGCTCCTCGGCCGTCGCCTCGGGCTTGCCCGCGCCGGACTTCTTGGCCTTCTCGGTCTTCTTCTTGGCCTTCAGCTGAGCTTCCTTGGTCTTGGCCTTCGCCTCGGCCTCGGCTTCCTCGGCCTTCTGCTGACCCGGTGCGTACTCCTTTGCGGATCCGTCGCCGGCGGCCTTCTTCTGCTGGCCCGGGGCCGTCGACTGGTCCGCGGACGCGGCGGATGCGAAGACGAGCAAAGACATCACGAGCAGTGCCAGGATCGTTCTCATCGGGCTCTCCTTCTAGAGGCAGTCTCAAAATTGTCTCAGCATGATGCAGATACAGGCGAGTTGGACGAATGCTCGGTAGTTCTGGGCTTTGTACTCCCAGCGGGTGACGACGCGGCGGAAGTTCTGCAGCCAGGCGTTGA
>Ga0194120_10002172_pt1 | contig 34165 bp, 25 predicted proteins | sample TA2MahCa65mmetaG_FD_148642 | JGI IMG/M metagenome (GOLD analysis project Ga0194120, IMG submission 148642) | Freshwater microbial communities from Lake Tanganyika, Tanzania - TA2015019 Mahale Deep Cast 65m | ecosystem: Environmental > Aquatic > Freshwater > Lake | place: Tanzania: Lake... | reverse complement strand
GTCGGACTCCTTCAGCTCTCGGCAGATGCGATTGCCCTGTATGGCGTCGAGACCGGTCTCCCGAGCGCGCGCATCCGCGCGGTCGCGGTCGCCCCCGATGGGCGTGTGTGGGCTGGCAGCGACGGAACGCGCGGCGGGCTCGCCATCCCAGAAGGTGAGACGTTCCGTACGCTCCGAGCCGCCAACGGAATCGGCGAGAGCAACGAGGTCTACTCGATTGCCTTCGACTCGCGAGGTCGCGCTTGGGTCGGCACCGGAATCCTGCGCGACCCCCCGGATGACGTAGACATCCTTGGAGGCGTAGCGCGGTTCGACGGCGCGACGTGGCGCTACTGGCGCACGGGGAGCACGCCCGTGGCAATCGCAGAAGACGTGCGCGGAACCGTATGGATCGGCACGAAACGCCGCGGCTTGCTGAGGTTAGACGGCGACGAGTTCATCGAGGAGCCCTTGCCCGTCGGGTCCGAGGTCCGCGCGATCCTGGCTGATGGACGAGGCTGGCTTTGGGTGGGTACCTCAGACGGCCTCTTTGCCCGCGTAGGCGGCGAATGGCGCGAGTACAGCCGCGCCGACGGCTTGCCCGGCAACTCGGTGCGCGCTCTGATCGAGGACAGCACGGACGGCACGGTATGGGCAGCCCTCGACGAAGGCATCGCGCACTGGGACCCGATCCGGCAGTGGAGCCAATTCACAGCCGCCGACGGCGTCCCTTCTACTGGAGTCCTGTCCGTCGCTCAGTCGGTGAACGGCGACCTCTGGTTCAGCGGGATCGGGGATTCAGGACTACTCCGACACCGAGCATCCACCTCATTGCCGCAGACGAGACTGCTCGAAGCACCGCGCGGGATCATCGGCGAGACTGCGACGCGCATCTCTTTCACCGGCGGCGACGTGACGACCCCGCCCGACCAGATTCGGTACGCCATCCGTCTCGACGGCGGCGCGTGGTCCGCGCCTCAGGCGGAGCCGAGCGTATTTCTGTCCGGCTTGGCGCCTGGTCGCCCGATCCTCTTCGAAGTCGCAGCGGTGAACCGTGACGGCATGGCGGATCCCACGCCTGCACGGACGGTGTTTTACGCCGACGTATCGCCGCCGTACGCGGAGATCGCGTTCCCATCCGGCGGAAGCCACGTCGCCGGCGTTGTGCAACTCCGGGGGAGGGCGTACGACGAGACGGACTTCGAGGGCTACATGGTCCGGATCCCGGGCGCGAACCCGGTTCAGTCGGATCGAGCGGTGCGGGACGGCGTGCTCGCCGAGTGGGACACCCGGAACGTCGAGGACGGGGAGTACGAGTTGTCTTTGGCGGTCTGGGATCGGCTCGATGGACCCAACGATGTCCGCCATGAGCGGTCGCGCGTGCTGTCGCTGGTCGTAGACAACACGATCCCGGTGGTGACGCTGGAGCCGATGGTGTCGCCGGTATCGGGACGCGTCCTCGTCCGAGCGGAGCTCGTGGACGCCAACCTGTCGTCATACCGCGTCGAATACCGTACCAGCGCGGACGGGGCATGGCGCAACATCGAAGCGGGCGACCTGCCACTCGGAGCCGGCGGTCGTGCATCCATCGCAGCCAGTTGGGACACCACCCCGCTGGACGCGTCCGTCGAGGTGCGCGTCGTGGCGCACGATCTGGCGGGCAACGCGGGGCAAGCGTCGCAGGGCCTCGCTGCGTCGAACCCAGGGGCTCGTCCGATCGTGCAGGTCTCCGCGCCCGCATCTGACAGCGTACTGAGCGGCGTGGTGCGCGTCGTCGGCACCGCGTCGGACGAGACGCTCGTCGGGTTCGTGGTCGAGGCGCGTCGCAGTGCGTCCGAGCCGTGGGCAGGCGTCGGATTCGGTTCCGCCGCTGTTACCGGAGGCGTGCTGTCGGAGTGGGACACGACGCGCGTGGCGGACGGCACCTACGAGTTGCGGGTCCGCGCGATCGATGACGCGGGCTACGAGACCATTGCGCCGGTTCCGCCACTCGTCATCCGCATCGACAACACGCCGCCGATTCTCGTGTCGTTTCCTCTCCCGTCACCAGCACAGCTCTACTCGGGACGCGGCACAATCCCGATTGAAGCCGTCATACGCGACGACAGCCCAATCACATTCCGGTTCGAATACTCCACTTCGCTGACGCCGTCGGCGTCTGACTGGCTCCCGGCAGCGTCAGGTTCCGCCACGTCCGACGGCAGAGCATCCACGTTCTGGACTGTGCCGACACTGGACGGCGACGTCCTCCTGCGATTGCTGGCAACCGACGCCGCTGGACACGAGATGGCCCCGCAGGTCCGGCAGGTGTCGCTCGACGCAGCTCTGCCGAGGGCGCAGATCATCAGCCCGGAGGGTGGCGGCATCGTCACCGGCGTGGTGACCGTCGTCGGGACAGCCAGCGACAGCCACTTCGCCGAGTATCGACTGCTCTATGCCACGCCGGACGGCGTCGATCACCCGATCTCCGCGCGCACATCGGGCGACGGTGTAACCCAAGGGGTACTGGGGCAGTGGAACACCGAGGGCTCAGAGGGCCCGGTCTCGCTGCGATTGCGTGTTCGCGATGCGGTCGGTCTGGAGTCCGAGGCGGTGGTGGCACTCGCCGTCGACCGGAGTCGTCCTACGGCATCCCTTCGCTCGCCGGTTTCGGGCTCACAGGTGTCCGGCATCGTGACGATGGCGGGCACCGCCACGGATCGTCACTTCGCGTCGTATCGCATCGACTGGCGTCTCGCCGACGGGGAGACGTGGAACCCTGTCACGGATAGCGTTTCCACAGCCGTCATCGACGGGCGCCTCGCGTCGTGGGACACGACGGGAATCACCGGCAAAGCCATCGTGCGGCTTACGGCGACCGACGTCGTCGGACAGAGCGCCACGTCGATTGCCGCGGTCGATGTGGTCGCGCCCGTCGCGGCGGACGCCGGTGCGCGTCTCGTGAGCGCGGACGGAGTCGTCGCTCTGCGCGTGCCGCCGAAGTCGCTCTCGTCTTCTATCGCCATCACCATCAATCCCGCGCCCGTCGCGTCTGGCAACGCCTTGATGGTATACACTCTCTCGCCGGTCGATGCGTCGCTGGACTCTCGGAAGCCAGCGATGCTCGAGTTCCATCTGCCGCCCGATGCGCCGCTCGACAGCGCAATCGCGCGCTGGAACGCCGTGACGCAGGAATGGCAATGGCTCGGCGGAACCGTATCGGGAGGCGCGGTCCGAGCCAGCATATCCTCGTTCGGGACGTACGCCGTCCTGAACGGGGGGCGTACGCCGCCCATCTCCGGAGACGACGCCCTCCGGCTCCGCAGCCAACCGCGCGCGTTTTCACCATCCGGCGGGAACCTGCCGGGATCGACGGTCGTATCGTTCCGCCTGGCTAAGGAATCGCCGACGCGTATCCGCATCTACCACGGGAACGGCAGGCTCGTACGTCGGCTCCTCGATTCGGACCTGCGTCCTGGCGAACACGCAATCGACTGGGACGGCAAAGACGACGACGGAGATGTGGTCCCCAACGGAATCTACGTCGTGTACGTCGGAACGCGCTTTGCCGAGGCGACCCGCCTTGTGCTAGTTTGGGCTCCGTGACCCGTGGGCGACGCCTCGGGTCCGTTGCTGACCGCCGCTTCACCGTCGAGGAACGTCAGTGCGTCATTCCGCTACAGGCGCGTCGCGCTGGCTGCGATGCGTCCTGTGGTGCGTCGCGGTCTTGACGCATGCCGCGCCATTCGACGCCGAGTTCACGACAGGCGTGCGATCCATCGGCATGGGCGGCACAGGCGTCGCTGCGTCGCAATCGGCGAGCGACGTGGGTCACAATCCTGCAAGCATCGTCGATCTCGCCGAGTATTCGGCAGATGCGTCGACAGCCAACCGATTCGGGCTCATACGAACTCAGCACGCTGCCGGTGTCATGCCACTCTCGGAACGCCGGGCGCTTGGGATGGAATGGCTGCGAGTCGCCGCCGCTGACGACGAGATCCGGTTCGACCAAGACACAGCGCGACTTGCATACGGTCTCAAGCTACATGACAGGCTCGGAACCGGTGCGGGAATCAGTTTCCGGAGCGCGCGCGCGGCTATGGACGGCACAGACTTGGGAACCGCGACCGGTTGGAGCTCGGATGTCGGCGTCCGATTGCGTCTGGCAGATGGGATCATGGTTGCGGCGACTGCCCGCAACTGGATGTCGTTCCAGAATGGCAAATGGCTCCCGGGCGCCTGGGTCCGGCTGAGCGATGGCAAACCACGCCGAGCCTCGCCCCGTGTGGTGGTCTGGGGTGCGCAATACTCCACGGACTTCCTGACGGTCGAGTTGGACGTTGGCGGGGGCATTCGTTCCGGGCTCGAAATGACGCCGATTCGGGGGGTCGCCATACGCGCTGGCGTCTCCGTGCCCGACTGGCGAAGGGATAGACCGACAATGTCTATCGGCGCCGCTTACCGCCGCGCATGGGGCGAGTTGGCAGCCGCCGTCACTCTCTCGCCGGACCTGGGTCCGACGACCTACGCGGGACTGGCGGTCAGCGCTCCGTACCGCGTCCCTCCCGTTGAGATCGAGCGAATCGAGTTCGCGGAACTGTATCCAGCCCTCACCGAGCACTACGCGATGCCCTCTGGCGATCTGTCGAGCGAGCGGCTGGACACGGATGCGCCATTGGCTGCTCTCCAACTCGATGACAGGCTCGGACGCCTCGTGCTTCGGAACGACGGCGACAAGCCGGTGCGAATCGCTGCCCGAGTGTGGATCGACGAGTTCACCAGTCGGTTGGGAACCGAGGTCGTCGATGGCGTCGTCATCGAGCCAGGCTCTCGGGTCATCGTCCCAATGCAGAAGCTTCTCCTCAGCCCACGAGCGATGGAGGTCCGCGCAGCACGACCTGTGGAAGTGCGTGTCGAAGTCGCAGACGTTCAGAACACAGGACGACGGCGCGCCCTGGCACGGGCGAACGCCGTGCTCCACGGGAAGAACGAGCTGCTGATCGACGACATAGCGAAACTCGGCGTGTTCGTCACATCGACCGATCCGACGGTACGGCGGTTCGCTGAGTCCGTGCTCGCATCGGTTCCGCCAAACGGACTCGAACGACTGCCGACGAATATCGCGCGAGCCATCTCGGTCTCGTGCGCGCTACGGCGCCTGGCATACGGCAACGACCCCAATCTGCCTAGCGGCAGTGGCACGATTGATGCTATCAAATACCCAGCAGAGGTGCTCGGGGCCCTCGTTGCGGCACAGGCTGACGCCAGACCTGTAGGCGACTGCGACGATATGACTGTCCTCGTCGCGTCGCTGCTGGAGTCGGTCGGCGTTCGGACGGCGCTGATCCAGCAACGGGGACATGTGCTGATGGCTTTCGACCCGGGCGGGATCACGCTAGAGGAGGCGCAGGAGCGCAACGCGGATGCGCTCGTCGCGGCAGTCAACGGCTATGCGTGGATCCCATTGGAGACCACGCGGATCATGGACGGCTTCGCCGCTGCCTGGCGCGACGGCATCGCTCAGTTGCGCGAACCGGTATTGGGAAGCACAACGACCCGTGAGGCATGGGATCGATACGGCTCAGCCCGACCCGAGGTGTCTCCGGTGGCAGTCAGTGTCTCAAGTCGCGAACTGAAACGTTCGATCCGCGAGTGCTTAGATGATCCATGGCTCGTCGAAGCGGTGCGGTCGCTGCTAAACAGCGCACCGTGAGACGAGACGCAGAGGAAACGCCAATGAGGTCCGTCATCGCCCTTCTCGCAGCGTTCATCGTCACGTCAGCGCTGCGTGCAGACACGCTTCCCAAGGTTCTCTTCAGCTTCGGCCGGAACGAGGTGCTGCGTGAGGGCTCCAACCGCTGGACATTCATACGCGCGGGCGACAGCCTGGAATCCGCCGATCTGGTCCGAATGCCTCCTATGGCTCTGTTGAGGATCGCCGATGCCAACGGGCGTGGGCTCCCGCTGCTGACAGGAGCCCGGGAGTCGTCTGCGAAGGACCTGGTCAGCGAAGCGGCCGCACAAGTCGGTCGAACTCAGGGCAGGCGCATCGGTGCAGCAGCATCGGAGCCCGGTTCGGTGGACGCGCTGCCAGCCGGCGACCCGGTCCGCGGCGACTCCGACGACGACGAGCGCCCCATGTCTCGTGCAGAGGCAGGACGCTGGCTGCGATTCACGCCGTCTCCGAGCGCGTTGAGCCAGCGGCTCGCTCTTGAAGCATCGGAGAGGGCGGACGACAGCTTGACGTCGGATTCCATGTATCCGTCGTCGGTCTTCGCCAAGACGAGAGCTACCTTCGAGGCGGTTCGGGGGGCGACTGAGAACAGCAGTGGCGTTGGCGAATCGTTCGACGACGCGTATCTGCTGGTGAGTGTGCTCCAGCGTTTGGGGCTCCGTATCACGCGAGACATCGATGCGCGCCAGAGGCCCGTCGTCGTGATCGACCTGGGAGTTGTGTCCCGTTCCGCCAGCCAACTCACCGCCAACCAAGCGCTCTACCGGATCGGGGATGAAGACCGTCTATTGCTGCCTCTCTGCGCAACGCCCGCATCCAGGACCTTCTTGGAGGCGTGGTACGCCGAGGAACAGGTGACGGGGCGCCCCGTTCCAGCGCCGTGAACACCTCCGCGAGCGGCCGCTCTTCGGTCTCGCGTGAACGCCCGATCATCGGCAGGCAGGCAGCCACATGGCTGCTCGCATCCCTGATCCTGTGCGTGATGCTTGAGGCACTCGGGCTCTTGTCTCCGTTGGAGTACCGAGCTTACGACCTTCGGGCTCGTCTCAAGGCGAGACGTCCCGCCGCCGTCGCGCCAGACCTGGCGATTGTGACCATCGACGCCCGCAGCGAGGAGGCACTGGGGCCCTTCCCGTGGCCCCACCAGGTCTACTCGGCGTTGGTTTCCCGTCTGGAGTTCCTTGGCGCCAAGGGCGTCATGTTCGCGATCCAGTTCACGCGCGAAGACCCGACGGACGACGCTCTCACCCCCGGGGTTCCCCTTTTCATCGTTCGCCCGTACGCGTTCACGGATACTGCTTCGTCCAGGAAGCCGCCTCAAGTCGGCGAATGGCAGCGCGTGCCGACGGAGATGGCAGCCGGAGACCCCGTGACGTCGTTCAGCGCCATCGTGCTGAGCCGCGAGGACGGCGTCTATCGCCACGCGCAGGAGAAGGCGATCGATCGAGTGACCGGCGGGCCCGTCTACGGGCTGGAACTGCTGCTCGCATCGCGGGCTCGCGGCGTCCCACCCGAACAGCTCGCTCGACATCTCGACGACCGAGGACGCCTGCTGCTTTCGAGCGAAATGCCCGCTCTGCCGGCTCTGTCGTTCGTGGACGTCCTCAGCGAGAACGCCACGAGCGTCAGGAAGACCGTGGAAGATCGTTGGGTCCTCGTCGGCGTCGACGATTCCCCGACCGTTCCCAGTCTGCCGTCCCCATTCGGCAGACTCAACGCTCTGGAAGCTCGTGCCGTCGCGACCAACTCGCTTCTCGTTGACGAATCCAACCGCCCGTTGACGCCGCTGACGTCGATCTTCGCCATCGTCCTGTGGGCTGCGTTGAGCGCCACGGCGGTCTTCGGCATCCGCGCTTCGGCTCTCACGTCGCGACGCGTTCTCGTACTTGGCGGCGCGGCTGTCGCTGGTCACGTCCTCGTCGCCGTCGCGGCGTTCGAGATTTGGCGAGTCTGGATCCCCATCGTCGCACCGGTCGCGGTCATCGGGCTCTCGGCGCTCGTATGGGCGTTCGCGCTGGACGCCGCGCGACTCGAGGCGGCACATCTGCGCGCCGTGGCATCCGAGAGGGAAGCTGCATTCGGCGTCATGGCGGCGCAGGTCCGCCACGAAGTGCGCAACGTCCTCCAGTCGATCCGCGCTCCTGCCGACATCGTGCGCCGCAACTTCGAGCGAGGCGATCCGCTCGGGATGGCATCGAATCCTGACGCCATCTGCTCCGAGATGGACACGATCATCCGACGAACCCAGCGCCTGTCGGACATGGTGGACAATGATCTAGCTTACTTCGGCGGCGGACCCCCGGAGACAATGCCAGGCGACGCGTGGGAGGTGGCGGCGGAGGTCGCCGACAGCATGGAACCCGAGCTCGCTGAGCAGGGCGTATCGACTCGACGCATCGCCCCCCAGGATCGCGCCCTGGCGGACATCGACGGCGCGACGATGCGCGTCGTGTTCACGAACTTGATCCGGAACGCGATGCAGGCGATGCCCGAGGGTGGTATCCTCACTCTCGCCTACGCAGAGCCGACGGCTGGAACGGTCGCCATCCGCGTCACGGACACCGGCGTCGGCATCGAGGCTGATCGCTTGGCGCACGTGTTTGACGCGTTCCACACGACCAAAGCGCGCGGACTCGGTCTCGGTCTGCTGAACGCCAGGAACATCGTCACCGCGCACCGGGGCGATATTCGGGTGGAGAGCCGAATCGGGGCGGGCACGACGTTCGAGGTCGTGTTGCCGCGAGCACGCGCCGCTACGCAGTCCTGAAAGGCTCGCCGCCATCGCCCGTTCCATCACGAGATCACAAGGTCCAGCGCGATGTCAGCGTCGCGGATCCTCGTAGCCGACGACAACCACGACACCTGCCACTACATCGTTCAGTGTCTCCGCATGGAGACGGATCTGGATGTCAACGTCGAAATCGCCTACGACCGCGATTCAGCCCTCGCCAAACTGCGCGACGCTTCGACGCCCTTCGACGTCGTGATCGCCGACCTGTGGATGCCGGACTCCGCGAACGTTCGCGACGAGCACGGCGGTCTGCGTGTCCTGGACGCAGGGCGAGCGCAGACGCCGCCAGCCGACGTCCTGATCATCACCGGCAACAGCTCGGCGGACACCGCTCTGCGCGCCAGTCTCACCGGCGCACGCGACTATCTCATCAAGCCCATCGACGGCGATCGCCTCGTGGCGACACTCCGGGAAATCCTGAGCGAACGGCGCGCGCCGCGGGAGAGCGTGCCAGAGCCGGTCGACGGAGCCGAGACGCTCACGCCGATCATCGGAGCCAGTCCCGTCATGATCGAGGTGATGCGAACCATCGGACGCGTCGCCAGAACCGAGCTCGACCTGCTGATCGTCGGCGACAGCGGAACCGGGAAGGAGCTCGTCGCGAGAACGATCCATGCGAACAGCGCGCGCGCCAACGGTCCGTTCGTGCCGGTGAACTGCAGCGCGATCCCCGAACAACTCCTGGAAGCCGAGCTCTTCGGCATCGGCAGGCGCGTGGCGACGGAAGTGGATGCCCGACCCGGACGGTTCATGGAGGCGGAGGGAGGCACGCTCTTCCTCGATGAGATCGGGGAAGTGTCCCTCGACGTTCAGCCGAAGCTGCTCCGCGCCATCGAGCTCAAGGAGATCCAGAGAGTCGGCAGCGACGTCGCGAAAGCCGACGTCCGCATCATCGCGGCGACGAACCGCCAGCTCGCCGACGCCGTCGAGCTGGGCAGCTTCCGCCGAGACCTCTACTACCGCCTCACCGGAGCCGTCATCCGCGTTCCATCGCTCGAGGAGCGACGCGAGGACATCCCGCGTTTGGCGGAGCACTTTCTGCGGCTCTACGCGCGGAGAATCGGCAAATCGATTGCCGGCTTCGACGCGGACGCAATGCGTGAGCTCACGTCGCGCCGTTGGGATGGGAACGTCCGCGAGCTCGAGAACGCGGTCGAGATGGCGTGTGTCCGCGCTTCCGGTTCGATCATTCGAACCCAGGACATACCGGACGGCGAACATGCCCCGACCGGCAGGGCCGCCTCTGGGAACGGCATCGAGAGCTTCCTGGCGTCCATGTCGCGCCCATCGATGGAAGCCGCTACCGATGAGTTCCAGCGCCTCCTGATCGAGCACGTGCTGCGCCAGAACGGTGGGAACCGCACGCACGCCGCGCGACAGCTCGGAATCGGTCGAACGGCGCTCCACCGGAAGATGAAGCAGCTCGGCGTTCAGGACGATGGGCGCGACTAGCCCGCCAACTCTCGCCGTACGATGCTCGCACCATCGACCATAGCTCGGAGCTTCCGCAGAGCCGCCCATCGTGCCGTCTGCGACAGACCGCAGTCTGGAACCAGCGTGAGGCGCTCCGGCGCAACGTGCTCCAACAGCAATCGCGTCCGTGTCGCGATCTCCTCCGCTGGCTCGATCCACAGGTTCTTCACATCGACGACGCCCACGGCGACGTCTCGGTCCTGCGCGATCTCCCGGAGCAGGTCGAGCTCGACGAACTCCCGCGACGCGAACTCGAGCACGAACTGGCCGACGCGCATGTCCATCGCCGCCGGGAAGAGGGCGCGATAGCGCCGCCGCCCAACCGCGCGGGCCCGGTAGTTCCCGAAGCAGAGGTGTGTCGCGATACGCGCCTGAACGCCATCGACCGTGCGGTTGAACACATCGACGTATTCGGCGATCCGTTCCGGGTACACGCTGAACGACGGCTCGTCGATTTGGAGGAAGTCCGCCCCAGCCGCGACGAGCTGCAGCGCCTCGGACCGGACGATGGGAATGAGCGCCTCGGTGAGCGCCATGCGATCCGGGTAGCGCGTGCAGGGCTCCAGCCGCCCCGCCAGCGTGAACGGTCCCGGCAGCGTCGCCTTGACGTCGGTCCGGGCAATCGACTTGAGATAGCGGAAGTCCTCGACGACGCCCAGCCCACCGTGCGCGGCGAGCTCGCCGACCACGCGGTACTTCCCGCGTTGGTCGTGCGCCGGCACGCCAAGCTGACGCGCCGTCGGAATCGGCTCGATGTTGTCGAGGAAGCTGTAGAACCCCAGGTTGAAGTCGAGCCGACTCATCTCGCCGTCCGTGATGACATCGAGTCCCGCCCGGTGCTGATCCTCGACGGCGACGGTGATCGCGTCTTGAACCAGTTCGCGGACATCTTCGGACCCCAGTTCGCCTCGCTGCGCGGCGGCGTCGCCGAGAAACAGCCACCCAGGGAACGCATGGCTTCCGACCACCGACGTCGTGATGAGACGACTCATTGAGACTCCTCGGTGAGATGACGGGGCAACTGACCGTCCGATACGGACCAGCCGCCGTCGACGGTGAGCACGATGCCTGTGACGAACGCGGACTCGTCTGACGCCAGATAGAGCGCCGCATACGCGCAATCGAGCGCGGTCCCCAGAGCACCCGTCAACGGCTGCTTCGTGCGGATGTACTCCAGAACACCCGCGTCCGACTGAGCGCGTCCGCTCATCGGCGTCGCGATGAGCGCGGGCGCGAGCACGTTCACCCGGATCCGATGGCGGGCATAGTAGCTCGCCATCGAGCGGCTAAGCGAGAGGATCGCGCCCTTGCTCGCGGCATATGCGTGCGTGCCGAACAGGTCCGGCGCGGGCGACGACGCCAGGACCGACGACGTGTTGATGATGCTTCCGCCGCCGTTTTCCAGCATCGAGCGCGCCGCCTCGCGGCACATGAGGAACATGCTCCGCGTGTTGGCGTTCATCACGGTGTCCCAGCCGTCGTCGCTGCATTCGTGGATGGGACCGTCACCGTACCGCCTGCCGCTGATGCCCGCTACGTTCAGCACGACATCGGGCGACCCGTACAGCTCTCGTGCGCGAGCGAACAGGAGGCGTACGTCGTCTGCTCGCGTCACATCCGCCTCGGCGTACCGCGCGGCGCCGCCGAGCGCCCGAATCTCCGACGCAGCCTGCTCACCGACATCCGCCCGACGACCCGCGATCACAACGCGAGCCCCTTCGACGGCGAAGAGCTCGGCAGACGCCCTGCCGATCCCGGTTCCGCCGCCGGTCACGATGGCGACTTTGCCGTCGAGTCTGCCCATACGCGGAACCATCCCAGACTAGCGAAGACCGGAGTGGGGAACCTTCAGAAGCGGAGCCACGGGCCCGGACCGACGACACCCCTGCGAGGCGATGCCGGCGCGTCGGTCGCCTCCAAGCGATACGAAGCCAGCGATGCCAGTATGCGCGCCGTCTGCCCGGCTCGCGTCTGTTCCTGTTCCAGCTTGACGATGCCGACGTCGGGCGCGAGCCACTTGCGGCTCACCGTCTTGTCGAGTTGTTCGCCGATGAGCGTCCACTCGAACGTCTCTTCGACCTGGAAGACGTGCTCGAAGGTGCCGGCGGGCGTTGTCAGCGAGGACTCATCCACGACGCGGTACGACGCCTTGCCTTCGCCGATGAAGAAGCCATCGGGGAGGTAGCCCTTGAACTTGGTGCTCCACTTCTTGCCGGGAATCAAGGGGAACCGGTAGAGCGGCAGCCACGGATCGAAGATGAGCGTCTCCGGCGATCCGAACACGACGTTCACCGCGTGCTGATCAACGCCGTTTCCGTCGGCGGCGCGACCGACATACGAGTAGTTCGCGATGCCTTCCGGCACGCCGGGATCGCTCGTCGTCGTCTCCAGAACGTAGCTCGTCACGTCCGTGTGCTCGATCTGGATCGTGTCGATCAGTCGGAAGTCGACCGTGTTCCCGGAGCCGTCGATGTAGTGCCATTCGTTGCCGACGGCGAGCGGATAGTAGTTCCCTGGTCGCGGCTCCCACACGAGGACGTCGAGGCTCTTCGCGTCCGACGCCGAACCATCGGAGGCGAACAACGTGATTCGATAGGTTCCCTCGGTGTCCGGGACGATCCAGTAGGCGACGCCGCCCCGCATCGAGATCGAGCCGCCCGTCGTCTCCCATCTGAGGGACACCGGGTCGCCGTCCACGTCCTCGACGTTGTACCGGACAGGCACGACGTCACCGGGCGCCGGGTTCTCCGGCACGACGGTCAGCGAGAGGACGTTCGGGGCGTGGTTCGACGGGCCCGCGTCGTCGCCGCACCCGATAGCCTCCATCCCCGCCAGGATGATCGCAGCGACCAGACTCAGCGTCCGCGCGTCCATCCGTCGCCTGAGAGTACGCATCCCCACCTCTCCGTCTTGAACCGGGATCGGTGCACTGCCCGTGAAACGGACTCCGCAATACGTCTGGTTACCATCACGCAGAACGAGCCGACGTCGCGGGCGTCAGAAGCTACTATTACGCGGGAGCCCATTCGTACCTGCGGTCGATCCCGAGGAGTAAGACGGCTTGCCGATCGTTCGCCCTTTCCGAGGACTGAGGTACACGCGCGCCGCCGGAGAGCTCGCGCATGTCGTCGCCCCGCCCTACGACATCATATCCGAAGATGCGCGTCGCGCGCTGCACGAGCGGAGCCCCCACAACATCGTCCGCATCGAGCTGGGATACGACGCGCCGGATCGCGACCGTTACGCCGAGTCGGCTCGCCTGCTAAGGGACTGGCAGACATCCGGCGTGCTGGCGATGGATCCAACGGCGTCATTCTACCTGCACGAGCAGACGTTCCTTCTGCCGCCGGGCGTCCGTGGGGTCCATGTCAGCGAGCGACGCTCGCGGCTGGCACTGCATGCCGCCGTAGGGCTCGTGCCGTGGTCGCAGGGCTCCATTCTGCCTCACGAAAGAACGCTGAGCGCCGCAAAAGAGGACCGCCTGCGCCTCATCTCGACGTGCCAGGCGAATGTGTCGCCGGTGTTCGGGATCGCGTCCGATCCGGCTGGGGCGCTCGAACGAGCTTTGCGTGAGATGAAGGACCGCGCGACGCCTCTCGGAGTCGTCTCGGACGGTGGTGGACAGGAGCACCGTCTCTGGTCGATCACGGAACCGGACGACATCGCGCGCATCGAAGCTGCGCTCGCCGCCGACACGATCACCATCGCGGACGGACACCATCGGTACGAGACCTCGTTGGCGTACCGAGACGCGGCGCGGCAACGCTCAGCCGGTTGGTCCGACGATCACCCAGCCAACAGCGTCCTGATGGCGATTGTCTCCGCCCATTCAGACGCCTTGGCGATTCTGCCCATCCACCGGGTCATCGCGGGCGTCGACCGAGCTCGGCGCGACGCGCTCTCCAGGAGCTTGGCGGAAGCGTTTGACGTGGAGCACGTCCCTCTGCGACAAGGAACCCCCGCCGACCTGGACGCGCTGCTGTCGCGCCTTGCGTCCGAACCGGATACGCAGTTCGCCGTCTACATCGGCGGAGACACTGCCTACGCGCTGCGGCTGCGCCACGCGGGCGACTCGAGCCCCGTCGGCTCACTGGGCGTCACGCGGCTCCACACGCATGTCCTGCGCGATCTGCTGGAGATCGACACGGATACCCACACCGGTCAGTCGCGCGTCTCGTATACGACCGCCGCCGACGAAGCGACAGGAGCCGTTCGCGCGGGCAGAGCCGACCTCGCCGTGCTCATGCAGGGGTGCACCATGCGGCACATCGAGCGAGTCGCCCGCGCTGGGGAAACGATGCCGCAGAAGTCCACTTACTTCTACCCGAAGCTGCCGACCGGGCTCGTGCTTCGACGGATCGACGACGCCGGATCGTGACGGCTGGCAGCGCCGTCATCGCCGCCGCTTCGACAAGCCCACCTTCGCCTCCTCAATCGCCGCCCGGTTCCGCTCGACGCTCAGCGTGCCACGGCTCGCAGCACCGGCTGGGTAGTAACGCTGTCCGTACATCGGATAACACTCGCTCCGCAGATGAGCCAGCATCTGGTGTCCCTGGCGCACCTGCCGTTCGTGTCGCAGTGCCGTGATGTCAACTGGCGCGACCACGATCGCTTCGCCGGATCCCGGTTCCGCCTGAGCCAGCAGACGACCCTCGAAGTCGACGATCATGCTGCCTCCGGGCCACGAGAACGGCGGATAGTGCCTCAACGCCGCTCCCTGGTTCGCCGCTACGACGTAGGCGGTGTTCTCGAGCGCCCGGCAGCGGTTGACGACCGTCCACCAGTCCATAGGCGGCGTCGCGCCCCATGGATCCATGTATGCGGAAACGCGGATCAGGACCTCGGCGCCGTTGGCGGCGAGTTGGCGTATAGCTTCCGGGAACAGCCAGTCGTAGCAGATCGCCGCGCCGATTCTGCCGATGGGTGTGTCGGCGACTGGAAAGATGGGATCGTCGAAGTCCGATATGTCGTGGGGACTGGCGTGCACCTCCCACGGAATCCACGGATTCACCTTGCGGTACTTGTACAAGATGCCCTCGGGACCGATCAGGCAGGTCGTGTTCAGCACGACGTCGGTCCAGCGATCCGTCCGCTCCAGGAACGTCCCGGTCTGGATGTAGATGTCGTACTCCCGCGCCAGCGCGACATACCGTTCCGTGTGCTCGTTGGGAATGGTCACCGCGAGCTTGTCGAGCAGTTCCGACACGGTCGCATAGATGGGCGCGGCGTGACCGAATTCCGGGAACGCGACCAGGCGCACCGGCAGGAACGGCGAGTAGCCTTCGACTGCCATCCGCACCATGTCCACCATGCGCGACGTGTTCCTCGCGATGTCGGACCGATGCTCCGGGTTCGGCTGGTCGACCTGGCACGCTGCCGCTGCGTAACGGATCGGCTCCAACAGCGATCTCCTGCCGCGAATGGCTCCACAATGTCGCCGTCGTTGCGGCGTACCGGCGGCGCGGATACACTGCATTCTAGCATCGCGGGGGACCGTCCACGAGCCGGTGCTGGAGCCGTAGCCGCTGAATGCCTCTTCGGGGACACAACATGCCGAACTACGCCACCGATCCGCATCGAGTTCTCTGGCTCTCGCCCGGAACCGTCGCCGTCGAGCCGTTCGAACCGAGGGAGCCCGGCGACGGCGAAGTGCTCGTCCGGTCGGAAGTCAGCCTCATCAGCCCCGGCACTGAGCGCGCATTTCTGCTCTCGCTCGACAACGCCAAGGGCACGTTTCCCTCGACCGGCGGATATAGCCTCGTAGGAACCGTCATCGCCCAAGGGAAGGGCGTAACGAAGCCTGCAGTCGGCGCTCGGATCGTGTGTGCATCGTCGCATGCGAGCCACGCGACGGTCCGCGCGGAGCGATGCGTCGAAGTGCCGTCGGAGCTTCCATCGGAGACCGCCGCCTTCTTCAACCTGATGGCGATTGCGATGCAAGGCATCCGCAAGGCGCGGATCGAGATCGGCGAATCGGTTGTCGTGTTCGGAGCCGGGCTCATCGGTCAGTGCGCCATGCAACTCGCGCGCGCCTCAGGAGCGACGCCGGTCGTCGCGCTCGACCTCGATGCGGGTCGGCGCGAACACGCGGCGCACGTCAGCGCCGACATCGCGATGGACCCCAAGGCAGACGGCTTCGAGTCCTCGCTGCTCGACCGCGTGCGGTCGTCCGCCAATCCGCCTAATGGCGCGCCACAGGTCGTGATCGAGGCGACGGGCTATCCCGATGCCATCCTCGGCGCGATGTCCGTCGCCGGTTGGATGGCTCGTGTCGTGCTCCTCGGCAGCACGCGAGGCGAGACCGAGCGCGTCAACTTCTACCGCGACGTGCACAAGAAGGGGCTCGTTCTTCTGGGAGCCCACGCCTCGAGCATTCCGGGCTCCGAATCTCATCCCGGACACTGGACCTGGGTCGCGAACGTGCAGCTCATTCTGCGTCTGCTCGCGGCGGGTCGGCTGAACGTCACCGATCTCATCACCGACCGCGTGGCGGCGGAAAACGCTCCATCGGTCTACGCGAAGATCGCCGCATGGCAGCCGTCCGTGCTCGGAGCGATCCTAAACTGGGCGTGATGCTCCCGGCACACGATCCATGGGTCGGCATCGTGCCGCAATCGTGGCTTGGCTTCCTGTTGGGCGGGTGCCCGCGATGTCGCTAGCCTGGCGACCGTGATCGTGGGGGAACTCATACGCGGCGACGCCGCCTTCCTTGCTGCCGTCGGCGCGATTCTCTTCATCGCCGCCTGCCTGCAGGGAATGAGCGGGTTCGGATTCGGCATGGTCGCGATGAGCCTGCTGCCGTTCGTCATCAGCGCCCGGACGGCGAGCGTCGTCGTTGCGTTCATGGCGCTGTCGAACACGCTCTACCTCGCCTGGCGCGTGCGGCGCACCATCGACTTCAAGCTGGTGTCCCATCTTCTCATCGGTTCTGCTGTCGGCGTTCCCATCGGGGTCTACGCGCTGCGAGTAATGCCGGACGACATGCTGAAGCGGCTGATCGGGCTGTCGATCCTTGGGTACTGCATCTACCTCATGGTGCGGAAGTTCCGCCGCCGACCCCCAGGACCCGGTCTATCGTTGCGCTGGCGCGTTCCTGTGGGCTTGACGGCTGGCATGCTCGGAGGCGCGGTCAACGTCGGCGGACCCCCGGTCATCCTGTACCTCTACAGCCAGCCCTGGGACCGTGAGCTGATCCGAGCGACGCTGATCGCCTACTTCGTCCTGACGACCATCCTGAAGGTCGCGTTCGTCTCCGTCGGCGGGCTGGTAACGCGCGACATGGCGGTCTACGCTTTGGGGTTCCCGGTCATCTGGGCAGGCGGCGGACTGGGGCTCTGGTTGGGAAGACGGCTCCGCCAGTCCCATTTCGATCTGTTCATCGCGGGCTCGCTCGCCCTCCTGGGCGCTCTGCTTCTGATCGGCGGGTGACGATGGTCGCGTCGGTGCATCGGTTCCTTCGGGGCGTGTGGAGCATCGTCGTCAAGGAGCTGATCCAGGCTCGCCGCGATCCGTCCATGTTCCCGCTCATCTTCGTCGCCCCGCTCGTGCAGCTCGCGCTGTTCGGCTACGCGGTCGCGACGAACATCCGTCACATCCCGACCGCGATCATGGACGAGGATCGCACCGCGCAAAGCCGGGCGTTCGTCGGACGATTCGGCAGTTCCGGCTACTTCAGCCTGCTCTACTTCGCCGACTCGGAGCGCGAACTCGAGGAACTGATCCAGTCGGGCAAAGCCGAGATCGCCATCCGCGTCCCGCGCGGGTTCGCCCGCGCTGCGAAGCGGCGCGAGAGCGCGTCCGTCCAGATGATCCTCGACGGCAGCGACTCGAACACGACGGCAATCGCCCTAGGTTACGCCGTCAGCATCGCCCGCGAGCACTCGGCGGAAGTCGCGGCGGAATGGCTGCGGGGAACCCGGCTCCAGCTTCCGGCAATCGACCTGCGGGCTCGCGCCTGGTACAACGAAGACCTCGACAACGTGAACTTCGTCGTGCCCGGCATCATCTGCACGATCCTAAGCCTCGTGACGACGGTGCTGACGGCGCAGGCGGTCGTTCGAGAGCGCGAACGCGGCACGATGGAGCAGTTGATCGTCTCGCCGATCTCGCGGACGCAGTTCATCGTCGGCAAGCTCGTGCCCTTCATGATCATCGGCTACATCGATGTTTTCCTGATCCTGACCGTCGGAACGTTCTGGTTCGGCGTGCCGTTCCGAGGCAGTGTCGTTCTGCTGTATGCCCTCGCGTTCGTGTTCCTGTTGAGCACGTTGGGAACCGGCTTGCTCATCTCGACGGTCGCGAACACGCAGGGACAGGCGAGCCTCGCCGCGAACTTCCTGCTGACGCCCTGGTTCCTGCTGTCCGGGTTCGTCTTCCCGATCGAAAACATGCCGACGGTCATCCAATGGGCGACCTATCTCATCCCGCTTCGATACTTCCTCGTCGTCATCCGGGGTATCATGCTCAAGGGCTTGGGGCTGGTGGACCTGTGGCAGCAGGTGCTTCCCCTCGCCGCGCTGGGCGTCTCGATACTCGGCGTGTCCGTGATGCGATTGCAGAAGCGTCTCGGTTGACGAGCCAGAACCGGAGGAGCGCATCCTTGGCGACCGCAACGCTGCGACTCAAGCGCGACCGCGACAAGCCGGTACGGCATCGTCACCCGTGGGTGTTCAGCGGCGGCGTCATGCGAATCGAAGGAACTGCCGCCCCGGGCGATGTCGTGAACGTCGTCGCGGACAACAGCGAATGGCTCGCGTACGCGTCGGTGAACCCGGATGCGAACCTGACCGCCCGCGTGCTCTCCTGGTCGAGAGCCGAACCCATCGACGATGGTTGGCTTGCAGCGCGGATCACGGCATCGATCCAGCACCGACGCGACATGGGCTACCTGGCCGAGGGCGGCGCGTGTCGGCTCGTGTTCGGCGAGTCGGACGGGCTCCCCGGGCTGGTCGTCGACGACTATGCCGGTTCGCTGGTGATGTCGATCCTGACGCCCTTCATGGAGCGCCGTCGCTCGGAGATCGTCGAAGCGCTTGTCCACGAGCTGAGTCCCGGTCGTATCAGCGAACGAAGCACCGACGACACGCGCGAGCGAGAAGGGCTGGAGCCCGTGTCGAGCACACTCGTCGGGAGCCCGGCAGACGGTCCCGTCACCTTCATGGAAGGCGAGTGCGCCTTCGTCGCCGACATCGGCTCCGGGCAGAAGACCGGCTTCTACCTCGATCAGCGGGTGAACCGCGAGCGCGTTGCCGAGTATGCGTCCGGGCGCGACGTGCTGAACCTGTTCTCCTACACGGGTTCGTTCGGCATCGCCGCGCTGCGAGCCGGGGCGTCCCACGTGACGAACGTGGACACGTCGGCGGAAGCCCTCGCCGTCGGGGAACGCATGGCTCGCGACAACGCCGTGGACGGTCGATGGGAATCGCTCGAAGGCAACGCCTTCAAGGTGCTGCGGGACTACCGCGACGAGGGGCGCCGGTTCGGAATGATCGTCATCGACCCGCCGAAGTTCGCGAGCACGCGAGCCCATGTCGAGGGCGCATGCCGAGGGTACAAGGACCTGAGCCTGCTCGGAATGAAGCTGCTGGAGCCCGGCGGAATCCTCGCAACGTTCTCGTGCTCCGGCATGGTGACGCCCCAGCTTTTCCGACAGGTGGTGGCGGCAGCAGCGATGGACTGCGGGCGCGACACGGTTCTCCTCGAGAAGCTGACCCAGCCACCCGACCATCCGATTCTGATGACCTTCCCCGAGTCCGAGTACCTCAAGGGCTTCATCATCCAGGCTCCCTAGTGGTCAGTGACTGTAATAGATAGGCTTATCGCTGTCGTTCCTCTGTCGAGGAGGACGATCCATCGGACGACATCGCACCTGCGTGGTATCGCTCGATCAGGCAGAACGGCAACGGCTGGAGTCGCTGACCAAGCAGGGACGGGAATCGGCGCAGGTGATTCGTCGCGCTCACACGTTCTTGCAGGCGTCGGAAGGGCGCATGAACCGTGAGATCGCCGAAACGTTCCGTGTCAGCGAACAGACGGTGATCAACACGACCAAATCAACACGACCAAGACGTATGCGACGGAGGGCTTGGACGCGGCCCTGTATGACTCGCCTCGCCCGGGGCGGCGCGGAAGTTGGACGGACGCGCCGAAGCGGAGTTGACGCTGTTGGCGTGCAGCGCGCCGCCGGATGGGTGGGCGAGGGCTACGACGGCGTCCACATCTTCGCGCCCGACGGCACGCTCATCGGCAGAATCCACCTGCCCGAGGCATGCGCTAACCTCTGCTTCGGTGGCGTCAAGCGGAACCGGCTCTTCATAGCGGCGAGCCAGTCGCTATACGCCGTGTATGTCGAGACGCAGGGGGCTACGGCTCCCTGAGCGTCGCCCCATCCGAGTTGGATTCCTGCAGCGACGAGCGACGCTGGGATCCCATCGACTGCTGCGCTTGGCACGCGTTGTGCTTCCGTTTCCAGGCCGTGGCACTCGTGGGCAGCGAACACGCTGACAGGGGCTTGGTCCAGCCGACGGCCGACAGCTGGGCGTTCCCGACCCATTTCGGGCGCTGCCGTCCCGCCGATGCACGCCGCCGGGCTGGTAGCCCCTAAGACAGCCTTGACAGCCAGTCCACGGCTTCGTGGAGGCCGATATGGGCATTCGGATGCTGAACGGGGCTGCTGTAATCGGTTTCGTGCTGCTTCTGCCTGCGTGTGCATGTCTCCGAAGTACGACCGTCGAACAATCCGCGCTCACACGAGCAGAGATCGTCGCCAAGATTGACCAACGCGCGGCAAACTGGTTTAGGGAGCATCCAGGGGAGAGCCACCCCGTTACTGTTCGCCTGTTCCATGACCCGGACACAGCGCCTATGGTGTACTCCCCGGCGTACCGGCAGGCCGAACTGGAATGCCGCGCGCTGTCGGGTCGGATGCGAGCATTCAGGGGGGCTGTCGGGCAGCCCTACCAGCATCCAGACATCGAGGTGCGCAGAGCCTATCACGCACTGGAAGTCGAGCTTGAAGGCGCAATCGCCCTCCTCTATCGTGCGCTGGACGAATCGCAGGTACGACAGAGGCAGAACCTCAGCGAGCTCAGAAGCCAGGCGTGGGCAGAGATCGAGCGACAGCTTCTGCGGTACGATGGGGTCCGGGTGTACGGTCCGGTACCGTACTCGCTCGTGGTATCCAGCGCCGCGCACCTGGATGCCATCGCTTCGTCACTTGATGTGCGGTACGTCAGCCTGACGGTCGTGCGGAAGCGGGAAACCGACCATGAGTAGCAGGCGCGTAGCCGTGGCGGCCCCTCTCGGGAGGCATTGCCCGCGGCTCAGGGCGAGTGACATGGCGACAGCGGCAAGGCAGGCCGCCTGCGGCGACGGGACGCCGCGCGATGCGCCTCGTCCGACAGCAACACGCCTCCGGTGTAGGGCTGGCCACACGGTCACGGCGGCCGTGTTGGCAGCTAGCCTTCTCGCCGGCGTCACGCTTGTGACCGGCTGTGCCTGCCTTCCGACTGCGCTGGGCGGGGTTCCCACAGCCGAGCGGCCAATGCCAGCCAAGATCGCCCGCAAGATCGATCCCGAAGCGCTGCAGTGGTTCCAGGAGCATCCCGGTGATCTCCGAGGAGTCGATATCCTGCTGGCGTTCGACTACAGCTCCGTGCCTCGCGAGTACCCGCCCGAGTGGGAGGAGCTCGAGAAGCAGAGCGCCCCGATCCGTGCCCGGATGAAGGAGCTCCAAGCCGTTCCCGGCGCCCCGTTCAACACGCCGCCCGGGTCACCCGAAAGGATGGAATACGCTCGTCTTTTCGCCGAGAGCCAGAGGTTGGCATCCGAGCGGGTGCGTATTGACCGGGAGGTACGCGATAGGCAGCAGCGGCGGTGGATGGAACTGACGGATCCCATCTGGGAGCGTGTCATTGAGCAGCTCAGGCGGATTGACGGCGTCACCGTCCACGTGTACCCGCGCAGTGAGCACATTGTTGGTGAGGTTCACGTCTCCGTCGCCGCGAGGACTGTGACGGGCCTTTATACCATCGCGTCGATCTCTGAAGTCGGGTACGTCCGGCTGTCGGTTGTCACGAGCACGTTTCTGAACGTGAGCAGCGTCGTCATCGGCGCCCAGGCGGTGCACGCCATGGTTCCGCCGAACAAGGGCGACGGCGTTCGCGTCGCCGTGTTGGACACCGGGATCCATGCCAGCGAGGCTCAACCCCATCCGCAGATGGCGCCGATCGACCTGGGATTGAGAGCCGTCTTCGTTGATCCTGGTTTCATGGTACCCCCGGAGAACGGCTACTGGGATGCCTTCAACCATGGTACGGCTGTGGCTGGCGTCATCAGGAACTCCCACCCACTGTACGTCGCGATCGCGCCCAACTGCACCCTGGTCAATGCCAAATGCGCCAACAGATACGGCCTGGGCGACATACGTTGGACACGGGACGCCGCGCGATGGGCGATCACGGAGCCGGAAATCCAGTCGAAGGTTGTGAACAACAGCCAAGGGGAAACGCTCGTCCCTGCAACAGGCGACACTGTGTACGAGAAATGGTTGGACTGGCGTCTGACCCAGAGCCCGGACGTCGTGTGGGCTCAAGGCGCAGGCAACAACACGAATGCGCCAGTCCGATCTCCGGGCGGCGCCTACAACTGCATCACCGTCAATACGTTCGACGACCATGGAACAGTGGCCGTAGGCGACGACACGTGGCACGACGGCGTTTCCGGGCCCGACGACGGCAGTTTCAGGAAGCCCGATCTCAGTGCGCCCGGGTGGAACATCACGACGGCTCGTGTGTTCAGCGAGAACTCCGGCACGACCCTTGTCAACGACTGGACGTCCGAGGCCGTCGGCACAGGGACCAGCATCGCGACTCCTCATGTCGCGGCAACGGCCGCCCTCGTCAAGCGTGCGTTGCCTGCTGCGTCCGGGTTAGTCACCAAAGCCATCATCGTCCATTCCGTCGATCCGCCGAGATCGCGTGCTCTCCATCCGACACAGTTCGGACTGGGATTGCGGCGGCTTGGACCGTGGAGTCCTCAGTGGGGTTGGGGAGAAGTGAACGCTCTGCGAGCGGTTGAGACCGCGCAGGCATCATCGACATACATCCGGCAGTTCGATTTGGCGGAAAGCGATGCGCGCACCTTTGATCTCCAGAACATCGTGTCACCCGCGCAAGCCACCGTGACGGTCTGCTGGATGCGGCACGTCGAGGACGAGGAACCGACCCCAGTTGTCGTGCCCTTCAGCCATGTGAACCTCGAGGTGGTCGACGGCGGCACCACCGTCGCAGGCGATACATCACATGGCAAGAACTCGGTCAAGAAGCTGTACTTCGCCGTCGATCCAGGAAAGACGTATACCGTACGCGTGAGCCGCCTCTCCACGGATCCGCCTGGAGTGGCGACGGAAACCATCGTGCTCGTATCAAGCCACGATCTGAGCAGCGTCTAGAGCCATGGTGACATTGCCGCGTTGTACGCGGATCACTGCGCCTTCATCCGGCCCCACAGCGCGGCGAGTTTCCCAGTGGGACGCACGGCGAGCGTCTTCTGACCGCTCATGGCTGCGAGGACCTCCTTCTCGGTCAGCGCGTGGCTGTAGACGGCGGCTTCGTCGAGCGATCCCATCGTGGGACCTCCGCCGCCCGGGGGCTGCGAACCGATGAAGAACGGGCAGTCGCACGTGTTCGGCTTGCCTGCCGCCGGGACCTGCTTCGTCATGACGCCGTCGATATACGCGGTCAGGTTCTTCTGGTCGTACGTCCCGACGAGGTGATGCCACTTGTCATCGACGACATCGCCGCCCTGTGTCTGGACATCGTTCGCGCCGGATGTGTAGCCGAACGTCATGATCGTCGGCAGAACCCACATCGAGTAGTTGCGGTTGGGCCAGCCCTCCTTGCCCATGACCATCTGGTAGGTTCCCGTCGCGCCCTTGATCTTGACCCAGACGGACATCGACCACTGCATCAGGCTCAGCTTGTCGGAGTGCTTCACGTTCGCTCTGCCGCCGGAGAACGCGAGCCCTTTCCCGAACTTGCCGTCCGTCCAGTCCGCCTTGCCTTCGATGACGCCGTCGAAGCCATTGCCCGTGCCGTCCTTGGCGTCCTGACCCTTCCCTTCGTCCAAGAGCCACATCGCGACGAGCTCTCCCCGCGCGATGGGCGCGACGAGAAGCCCTAGCGCCGCGAGACACCCGATCAACTTCGTCCGTGACATGCCGGTTCTCTCCTTCCGATGTGTCTGCGTGTCAGCGCGACCCGACGCGCAGCGTCAGCCGCGTCAGCGAACAGGGCGGGAACACGTGGTCGAGTGTCCCGTCCTCGAACGATGCTTGTGTGTCGGCAACGACGACGTTCTGTGTCTCGTTCCATCGGTTCGTCGCCATGTAGCCGTCGCCCGTGAGTCGGGTGACGTCGACCACCGGCTCGACATCGGCTCCTGCGACCGTCACGAGCGCTCGGATCGCGGAAACGGGATGTCGGTTCACGACGAAGAGCGAGTACGAGTCGCCCTCCTCGTCCGCGAGCGCCATCACGTCGAGATAGGGCACGTTCTCGCGCTTCCCCAGCCATTGCCCGTCGTTGGTGAACATGTCGCACTCGACCCGGACGCCCAGCGGCACGGTTCCCGCCTGCGCGCCGTATAGGCGCGTCGTCCACCACACGGGCGTCGTATAGACGATACTGCGTTCCTTGCGGAGCCCGCCGCCGTGGTTCAGCATCGCCGAATGCGTCACGAGTTCGACGATGCCGCTGCGGATGCACGCGTGAAGGATGCCAGCCGTCCAAAGCGCATCCGTCAGCGAGGCGTTGTTCGGTAGCGTCGGCTTATTCGTGAACACCTGGAGCTCCGTCACGGCGAGGACGGGCTCCAGTCCGGCATCGACCATCGGCTTGGCGAGCGAGTGGAGGTAGTCCGCGTAGCCCTCGGCGTGCGCCATGAACTCCAGGAACACCGCGCGCGGATCGGCGTCCGCCGGGATGTGGCTGCCCGGCAGCGAGTGCACCGAGATGGATCGCACGGTCGAACCGGCTCGTTCGACGAGCGTCCGGTTCCACGCTTGGGTATCTCCGTTGGCGACGATGAGGATGTCGGGATCGGCGGCGAGCATCGCATCGCGGAACCGCAGGTAGCGCTCCGCGTAGCCCTCGGCGTTCGTGTGCCCGATCTGCCAGCCGCCATAGAGCTCGTTGCCGATCTCCCAGTAGCGCACGTTGTAGGGCTCGGCGTGTCCGTTCCTGGCGCGGAGGCTGCCCATCGGCGTTTCCGTGCTGCCGTTGCAGTATTCGACCCAACGCCGGGCTTCGTCGGGCGTTCCGTTGCCTGCGTTGTTGCAGATAAGGGGCTCGCAACCGACCAACTCGCACAGACGGAGCCACTCATCCGTCCCGACGTGGTTGAACTCGACTTCGTGCCACGCGGGATTCGCCAGCGAAGGACGCGCATCCAGATCGCCAACGCCGTCCTCCCAGTGGTACCCGCTGACGAAGTTGCCGCCCGGGAAGCGGAGCATCGGGAGCTTCGCGTCGCGCATCATGGCGACGACTTCGGGCTCCCATCCTTCGATGTGGTCCGTCGGGAAGAGGACGATGCGTCGGAGCTCGAAGGTCGCCGTTCCGGCGAGCTCGATGGCGAGAACCGTCGGGTCGCCTGGCTCGAAGTCGCCTGCGACCGTCAGGCGCGCTGTCGCCGATCCCCACTCGCGATCGATGTCAACAGTCGTCTCGGCGACCGTCTCGCCCGTGGTGCGGAGCACGCGCACGACTGCTGTGGTCGCGGACGATGCTCTGGCGACAAGCGTCAGGTCGAACATGCGCACGCGGTGCAGCGGAGCCCAGATGCCCGTGGAGAGCCTGCCGTCGCCGGGTCCGACGCGCACTTGCTGGATGTCCTGGACACCGTCGCGCGCGTGACGGCACGTGACGTCGCCGTCCGCTAACCAGAACGCCGCGACGCCGCGCTGAGCGGATTCCGCGAGTCCTGCCAGACCGAACTGGCTCGACGCGGCTTCGAGCCGTCGGTTCAGGTTCTCGGCGTTCTGCCACCGGCTCGAAGGGACGAACTCCGGGTTGACGACGATCTGCGCCCACATCCCCTGGTAGACGTTCCTGCCGAGGTGTTCGGTGAACTTCCCGAACAGGTTGCGGGAGATGGCGGGCTTGCGTTCGGACGGATCGATCTCGATGCGGACTGTTGTCGGCGCTGCCGCCGCAACGGCGAACGCGGCGAAGGGGAGCATGACGCGCTCCTCTCGTTGGGGACGACTCGGAGCAGTGGGCTCCGCTCAAGTGGCTAGATTCCGCGCGACTTTTTGGATCGCCGCGCCGACATCCTCGATGTCGCCCTCCGACATGTCCTCGTGCAAGCCGAAGATGGCGACGGTCTTCAGCGCCTGGACGGCTCCCGGCACCAGGTCGCGCGTGTACTCGTAGTTGCGGCTGGTCACGTGGCACGAGAACGGGCACTGGCTCTTGCCGTAGGTGATCTTCTTGGCGAGGAAGTCGCCGCGCAGGTAGATCGGGTCGCCGATGTAGTGCGGGCCGACGGGAACGCCCTCGGCGCGGACTGCTTCGCAGAACCTGCCCGGGTCGTGGCCCGTGATGTGGAACACGTAGTTCCACCACGAAACCTCGTAGTCATCGGAGATGGGCAACACCGTGATGCCCGGCGCATCGGCGATGAGCTCAGAGAGTATCCTGCCCAGCCGGTGGCGCTTCTCGACGACCTGCCGGACGCGCGCCAACTGCGCGACGGCGACAGCCGCCGTGAGCTCGTTCATACGGTAGTTCGGGGCGAGGAAGGCGTGATCCCGTTCGCCCATGTAGCGGTAGTCCCAGCCTTTGTCAGAGAAGAGCTTCATCCGGTAGTAGGTGGCTTGGTCGTCGGTGCTGCAGATGCCGCCGTCGCCGGTGGTCATGTGCTTCGACTGCTGGAGGCTGAAGCAGCCGATGTCGCCGAACGTGCCGACGTATTTGCCCTTGTAGCGCGTCGCATGCGTCTGGCTGCAGTCCTCGATGAGTGTCACGTTGTGGCGTCGGGCTATCTCGACGACCTTCTCGATCTCGCACGGGCGGCCGAAGAGGTGGACGAGGATGATCGCCCGCGTCCGATCCGTGATGTTCGCCTCGATGGACTCCGGCGTCATGTTCATCGTGATCGGATCGACGTCGGCGAACACAGGGATCGCGTTCTGCTGGAGGATCGGCATGACGCTGCCGGGGTCGGTGATGGGAGCCGTGATGATCTCGTCGCCAGGGTCGGGGTTCACCGCTCCGACGGCGATGTGGATCGCCGCCGTGCCGCTCGTACAGGTCTGCGCGTAGCCGGACCCCATGAACTGGGCGAACTCCGTCTCCAGACGCGGCACAAAGTTGCCCGACTTTCCGAACAGGTTCTGGCTGCGGATCGCCTCGAGGACGAGCTCCTCCTCGCGCGCTCCGAAGGGACGGCGCGGCGGGAACGGAGTCGTCCGAATCGGCGTTCCCCCGGCGATGGCGAGCGCTTCAGACATCCCGCGTCCCCCTATCCGACGAGCGACCGCAGCAACGCGACCCCGCCTCGGATGTCCTCGATCTGCTTGTCGCCGGATATCTCCCGCTCAATGGTGATGTAGCCGTCGTAGCCGATCTCCTTGAGCTTGGCGACGAAGCGATCCATCCCGACGTCGCCTTCGCCCAGCGGCGTTTCCACGCCCCATGTCACGCCGGGCTTGTCCGACCATTTGCCGTCCTTGGCATGGACGCTTGCGATGTAGTCCTTGAGGACTCCCAGAGCCTCGATAGGCTCCCCGCAGCCGTAGAGGATCATGTTCGCCGGATCGAAGTTGACGCGCACGTTGGCGCGCTTGAGGTCCTTGAGGAATCCGAGGAGCGTCTCAGCTGGCTCCTGTCCGGTTTCGAGCGAGAACACTTGCCCGTTCACCGCGCAGTAGTCGGCGATGCGCTGGATCGTCGCGAGGATCTCCTTGTAGGCGGGGTCCTTTGTGTCTTCAGGCACGAAGCCGATGTGCGCCGCAACGGCGTCGACACCGAGCCCCTTGGCGAACTCGGACACGGCGAACGTCTTCTGAACGCGTTCTTCGCGCGTATCAGCCGGCACGTAGCCGACAGTCCTCTGGACGGTCGGGATGTCCGCGTAGCTCTCGCCGGCGAATCCGCAGAACACGGTCGTGATCGTGATGCCGGACTCCCGGATCGCGTCGCGCAGTTCCTCGAAGCGCGTTCCGCCGAGGTACTCCTCGGGCGGGCAGCCCATTTGCGCGTTCGTCACGCCGACCGCTTTGACCTTTTCCAGACTCTCAGCCGGGTCGTCGCCGACGCCGAGCATGATGCCGATCTCCATGGGCTTCTCAGGTTTCATCGCGTTCTCCTAGAGCAGTTCGGGGTTGTTGCTGCAGATGCCGTAGATTGGCTTGCGGATCAGTTCGCGGATCTCGTCGGGACGTTCCTCGTGCCAGAGGACGACTTCGAGCCCTGCCTCGTGGGCGCGACGCATCACGTCGTCGGTCAGGAGCGTGTGCGGCTGCGGATGCCGCTCCCAGCAGAAGTGGATGCAGTCCGCCTTCGCCTCCCGCGCCAACAGCAGGAAATCCTCTTCCCAGCTTCCCGTCAAGACCGACGTCTCGATCTCCGGCGCGTGTTCCTTGACGCGTCGCACCTTGGCAGCATCGAACGAGCAGAGAATGACGCGATCCACGCACCTCTTGCCGCGCACCAGATCCGCCGTTGGGATGGCGGATCCCTCGCCCTTGAGCTCGATGCACAGCACGGCTTCGCGGGCGAACCCGTCGATGACCTCGGCAAGCGTTGGGATCGGTTCGCCCTCGCCAGCGTCGAGTCGACGGAGCTCGTTGCTCGCCATCTCGGCGACGGCTCCGGTTCCGTCTGTCGTCTTGTCGACATAGGCGTCGTGGATGACGACGAGCTCGCCGTCCTTCGACACATGGACGTCGAGTTCGATGGCGTCGGCGCCCAGTTCTAACGCCCTTCGGAACGCTCTCAGCGTGTTCTCGGGTTCGTGCGCAGAGGCTCCGCGATGCGCGATCTTGAGGTAGCCTGCGGCGGGCTGCTTCCGCGTGATCGTCATGCCAACATCGCCCACCGTGACATGTCGACTCGACCCTCGAAGGGCTTGCCTGCGAAGTAGTTCTCGATCGCCGCCGTTGTGAGCTCCCCGATCTTGAAGTAACCGTAGTATCCCGCTCCGGAGACGTGCGGCGTGATGAACACATTCGTCAGCGAGCGCAGCGGATGGTCGGGCGGCAGAGGCTCTGGCGTCGTCACGTCGAGCACGACCTGGATGCGCCCGGATCGGGCGACGTGGTAGAGAGCCTCGTGGTCCACGACCGACCCGCGCGACGTGTTGACGAATACGGCTCCGTCGCGAAGGTGCGCAAGCTCGCGCGCCCCGACCATGCGGTCCGTCTCCGGGATCGACGGCGCGTGAACCGTCAGGAAGTCGGCACGCGCGAAGAGGTCCTCCAGCACCTGCACGAGCTCGACGCCGAGGACCCCCGCATCGTACTCGCTCAACAGCGGGTCGTACAGGATGATCTCCACGCCGAATGGGCGAAGCAGTTCGATCAGCTCGCGAGCGACGGTGCTCGCCGAGACGATGCCGACCGTGCTGCCCCGCAGGTACTGACCGTTGCTTGGAACCTCCGATTTGCTCCATCCTCCGCTACGGATGGTGCTCATGTGGTCGAACCAGCGGCGGCTCGCCATAATCATGTAGCCAACGGTCGCCTCGGACACGTTGTACGCGATAGCGCGGTTGGCGCTGAACACGGCGATGTCGCGAGCCATGATCGAGTCGGCGACGTCGTTGAGCATGCCGCGCACCGATCCCGCAGAATGGGCGATCAAACGCAGCCGGTCTGCGCGCGCCATCGCATCTTGGGTGATCCGGGGGGCTCCCCAGCCCGTCAGGAGCGCATCGTACCCGGCGATCTCGTTCGCCAACTGCTCGGACGTGTAGTTCCGTTCCGACGAATTGGCGTGCACATCGAAGTGGGTCTGGAGGCGTGTGTAGTCCTCAGGTCGGAAGACCTTGCGCGTGTGGCTCGGCGTGCAGACGTACAGAATGCGTGGGACGGTGCGTTCCATGCGTAACTCCACTCGGCGGCGAAGGAGCGGCGGAGCGCCACGGGGCTATCTTACCAGCGTGACCCCGTCGCGCAACAGGGAACGCACCAGCATGCCGGCAGCACACAGGTGACGCACGAATGAACAACACACCCACCCAGGAACTGACGTCCGCGCTCGCAGCCATGTGGGAGCGCCGGTCCGCGCGAGTGCTGCCGATCGGTGCGCACGCCATGGGGGAGACATGGCGCGTCGAGTTTCGGGACGGTCAGACGCCCGCAATCGCGGTTCTGAAGCGCGTTCCTGAGGACGTCGCAGGAACCGATATCCTCGCCCGCGTGCGGCTGATCGAGCGTCTGTGCGAGGCGGGAGTGTCCGAGCTGCGCGTCGTCCCGACCGTCTACGGCACGCGATCGGCTTTGATGGACGACGGGCGAATCTATCTGCTGTTCGACTGGATCGACGGCGACGAGTTCAACGCGAACCATCCCAATGCGTTCACGGAGGCCGGCGCGTACATGGCGGAGTTCCACCGCGCGGTCGCCCAGTATGACGATCCGCTGTTTCCGCGACCGAAGGGCGGCATTTCCGAGCTGTGGCGCGGCGAGATTCTCCGCCGGGCGGAACTGCTCGTCGATTCGCCATGTCCGACGCGATGGCTCGATCGGCTCGAACAAACCCTCCACATGGCGCATCCGCCGAGCGCCGAGCTTCCGACATGCGTGGTGCACGGCGACTTTCGGGCGCAGAACCTGCGGTTCCGCCACGGTAGAGCCCGAGCGCTGCTCGACCTCGATGGAGCCCACATCGGGACGCGGATCGCCGACCTCACTTACACGCTGCTGTTCTACGCGTCGGTCTACCGGGGCGGGCCCATGTCGGCGCAAGAGACCGAGGAGATTCTTCGGGCGTACACGCGGGGCAATCCGCTGACGGAAGGCGAGCGCGAGTCGCTTCCAGCATGGCTCCATCTCGCTCTTTGGCGTGGCGTCAGCCTGTGGCTCCAGCTCCACTTCGTCGATGGATTCCCTGAGCGCACGCTGTCCTGGGCGCGTCTGTTCGGGGACGACCTTTCGTGGTTTGACGCCCGCGTACAGCAGGTGCGGGAGTGGGTGAGGAGTCCGTCGTAACGCTGGAATGCGTGAGCGCTGCTGAGCCGAAACGATAGGGGCGACTCGACGAGTCGCCCCTATCTGCGGGATTGACCCTCGACGTGGGCTACTTGTAGATGACCATCCGGCGCGTCCCGCGGAAGGAGCCCGCGCGGAGCTCGTAGAAGTAGACCCCGCTAGCGACGCGCTCCCCGAGCTCGTTCCGACCGTCCCAGTACGTCGCACCAGTCCGCGACGTGTAGTAGCCCGCCTCGCGATAGCCCAGATCGAGCTTGCGGACCAGAGCTCCCGACACGTCGTAGATGTTCACCGTGACGACGGAGCTTTCCTTGAGCTCGAAGGGAATCCACGTCTCCGGGTTGAAGGGGTTGGGGTAGTTCGCCATCAGGCGGCTCCGCGACGGCGGCGTGAAGGTGTGCCTACCCGCGTCGAGACGCATCGAGCCGTCGCGGCTCAGGTCGCAACGCTCATCGCCTGATTCGACGACGATCCGGTAGCCAGCCGGAAGCGTCTGCGCCGTCCAGCGGAGCGTGCCCGCTTCCGCAAGGTTCGCTGAGAGCTCCCACGTGGCTTCGCGCTGACTCGACGGAAGGACGTTCCGCGTCATCCGCTCGATGGGGTCGTCGGTCTGGACGAAGAACTCGGAGTAGCTGCGGATCGGAGGAGCCGGAGGCAGACCCACGTCGTAGGCGTCGAAGCCCACCTGCGCCTTCAGGCTCCTTCCGAGCTCGACCGCCTTGAGCGCCCCGCTGTCCAGCGAGATCGTCAGCGGCGCGACCCAGTCCGGAGACGGAGCCGGACGCTGGACGATGGCAGGAGCCGTCGGCGCCTGACTGATCGTCACCGTCCGAGGCGTCGTCAGCTCGTTGTAGACCCAGTAGCCCCTGAATGGCACAAGATTCGCTGCCCCAGCCTTTGCCACGAAGTAGTCCGCGCCGTCGTAGCCGAAGATGGTGTTGGGCGTCGTGGTGTAAGCCGCAGCGGTCAGGCCGCCGAGCGTGACGCCGACAAGATTCCACCCCGGATACAGCATCACTTCCACGGACCGCTCCGCCGCGTGGCTGGTGTACACGGAGAACGTCGTCGCCAATGGTCCGGCAACAGGATCGCGGAAGGTGAAGTAGCCCTTCGAAACAAACGGCAGCGGATCGGGAGAGGTGAGCGTCACTAGTTCCCAGTTCGGGACAGCCAGCGACGGGTTCCACCCGTACATCGTCACGACGCCGCGGGTCGCTAGCGGTCAGTGGCTCCGGAAGGTTCCAGCGCATCGGGTCCCGCGTCCGTTCTCTCCGAGTAGACAGAGCAGATCCTGGACACGTTCGACAGCCGCCGTCGGAGCAAGAAGGCGGAGACGGTCTTCCGAGACCTCGTCCACGAGCGAATCAGCCACGAGATGGCTGCCGTACAGCTCCGTGACCTGACGAAGCGGCAGAAGGAGGCTGGTTGGAGAAGGACTTCCGCGCCACATGGAAGCGGACGTTCGCGCTCCGCGTGTAGACGCCGAGACGCTACGGCGTCACGGCGGCGGGAGGATTGCTTTCGTCCGACTCGTCGTCGGGCGTTCCCGTCGCGGCGGGTTCGCACGTCGTCCGAACGCGGCTTCGCGCCAGCTTGCCGGATGGAATCGTCCTGCTGCGCGTCGTGTGCGATCTCGCGGGCTCCTCATGGCGTTCAGAAGACGCGGGTGCGGTGATCGCGCCGAGCCCCCTCCGGCGGCGCTACTTCGTCACCTCGCCGGATAGGGCTGTGCGGCTCAGGGCGTATGCGCCCGCGCACTTCCGCATCGTGGTGCGTCCCGTGAGCTCCGCTGATCCCGCTGGCGTGGTGAACGTCCGGGTTCGTCGACTGTTCGATGGCGCTGGCGCACCGGACACGTGCGCTGGGCGGCAGGGGCTACCGGCGGTCGTCGATGGAGTGGCGGTCCAGCGCTTGGAACGCCGCTGTTCGGCGCGGAGGAAGCGCGGCGCTCTCTATCGCTCGCTCCGACGCCGACGTTCGCCCCGCTGCTCGGGATCACGACATCGGCGACCAGCGGCGATGACGAACCGAGATCGCAGCACGGTCGTGCTGTCGCTGTCCACCATGCTGACGCCCGACCGCGACTACGGAACCTTCTCGCCGTCGGAGATGGAGTTCGCTGACGAGAAGGCGCGGTTCCAGTGGTCGCCTATCGGCTCCGGGCGGACCGCGAGCGAGGGAGACGGCGCATGACGCGAGACGAACTGCTGATTCTGCTCGAACTCGCGTTCACGGACGTAGAACGACTGCTGCTGCACAGTACGTCGAACAACTGATGGCGGAACTGGCGCGCGAGCCGGAGTATCACTTCCAGATCACGTCGCTCGATGAGGGCGATTCCGACCGCCTGTCGGTGGTCTACCAGTGCATACAGATCGCGCATCGCTCCCACGAGCGGAGGCAGAAGCTGGCGGCGCAGTACGGCACGCTCATGGAGTGCCTCGCCCTGGTCTCGACTCGGGGGGAAAGAGCGCTTCATGGGCGAGTTCCTCCAGATCCTGTCGCCGGACAAGCGCGAGCACAAACGGGACGTGAGGGCGTTCCGGCGCTCCATGGGTCTCGACACGGTGACGGAGCGGTACAAGCGGCGACTGTTGCGCGAGGAGATGCTGGAGACGTTCGCCATCGGGACCGTCGGGAGCTTCACCGCGAGCGTGCTGATGACCGTCGCGCTGGACTTTGAGAACGGCGAAGCCAATGCGCGGGAGCTCCTAGCGACGGTCAAGGTAGAGCCGTTTCTGCTGGAAGCGGTTCGCGAATCGACTCGCTGGCAGAGCCGTCTCGCCGCGTTCAATGCGCTCGGGAAGATCGTCCGAGCCCTGCCGGTGGAGATGCGCTTCTCTCTGCTCGACTTCAGCACGGTTCACGTGATCACGTCGTACAGCATGGATCCGCAAGAGAACATCTGGGTGCAGTGCAGGGCGATCCAGCGCCTCGCCGAGATGCAGACGATGGACGCCGTCATCGTGATGCGGTCGAGGCTGCTCATGGACGA
>Ga0194120_10002171_pt1 | contig 34170 bp, 30 predicted proteins | sample TA2MahCa65mmetaG_FD_148642 | JGI IMG/M metagenome (GOLD analysis project Ga0194120, IMG submission 148642) | Freshwater microbial communities from Lake Tanganyika, Tanzania - TA2015019 Mahale Deep Cast 65m | ecosystem: Environmental > Aquatic > Freshwater > Lake | place: Tanzania: Lake... | reverse complement strand
CTCATCGGCGATGCGTCGGATCGATTCGACCGAAACCTCGCATTCCTTCGCCGCCCAGTCCGGCGAATAAGGCGCCATGTGATCGAGGAGCTTCTGAAAAGCGGTGGCGGCCGAGATGTCGCGATGCGTCCAGACTTGGCCGTCCGGTCCGAATTCCACTCCGCTCGCCTTGTGTGATCCGACCAGGGCCGGCTCGCCGATCACATCGTCATGAGCCTTCGTCTGGCGAGCGGACAGATCGAAGACCAAAGGTTTTTTCGAGGCGGCATCCCGCAAGAAATAGCCGTTCGGGCCGACCAAATAGGGCGCATTGGTGTCGCGACCGAGGAAGGCGACGTCGCAAGACTTGCGCCAATCCTTCTCGACGATGATGCGGTGGATCAGGGCATAAAGAAAAGCCGCATCGGTCTTGGGTTTGATCGGCACCCATTCCGAGGCGGTCGCGGCCGAAATCGACAAATGGGGCTCGACTTGGATGCGCTTGAGGCCTCGGGCGCGCGCATCGGCATGGCGGGAAATCCCGACCACGCCGCTCGAAGCGTCGGTGTTGTTGCCGCAGGAAATGACATAGCGGCAATTGGGCGTGTCGGGCGAGACGATGAAGGCGCGGTGCCAAAGCTCGCCGTAAAGATGCTCGGAGTGATAGCACTTGACCCCTTGGCCAGATCCGAAACCGAGATCGGCGGGTCCCCAAGCCGACAAGAAAGCGGGAAAGGTGCCCATATACTGCGTCGGCGTGCCGCCGCCGCCGAAGGACGCGGCGAGACGCGGATAGCCGCTCTCATCGACCACGCCTTGCGCGCGAATGTCGCGGAGTTTCTTGGCGACGATATCGAGCGCTTCGTCCCAAGAGATCGGCACGAAACCCGGGTCTTCGTTCCGGCCCTTCTTCGGGTTGGTCCGCTTCATCGGCGTCTTGATGCGGTGCGGATTGTAGGTCTTCTGCACCAGGCCATAGGCCTTGACGCAGACGCGGCCCTTGCCCGGATGATCGTCCTGGCAGTCGAAATTGGAGACCACGCGCGTCGCGACGCCGTCCTCGACCTCGACCTTGAGCAGGTCGGGGCCGGCTACGCATTGATAGCAATACGTCGGCAGCGACTTCTTTTCGCGCGCGGCTTTCGCGGTCATGTTCAGCCTTGGCCTTTCGCCTTGGCGGCCTTCGCCTTGAGCCTTTCCTTGGTCTTGGCGACGTCGGAGACGAAGCGAATATGCCGGCCTTTGCCTATCTGATCGAGCGTGTCTTTGGCCGAGACGTCGAAAGTGACGAGGCGGCCCTTTACTTCGGCCACCGTCACCGTGATCTCGGCCCACATGTCCATCAGCGTCGGCGCGAGGTGATCGAGCTCGACCCGCGTGCCGACCGAATCCTCGCCGGCATCGAGATGCTGCAGCAGGAAGTCGCGGCAGGTCTGTTCGATGTCGCGCACCAGCGCCGGCGTCGCATAGACGCGGCCTTCCTCGCCCATGAAGCCGATCGTCCGGTCGCGATCGATGGTGATCCGCTTGGTCGTCGTGATGCCGGCGGCGAGCGAAGCTTTCATGTTTGGTCTCCCGAATGATCGATCCACGTTAAAGACATAAATCGGTACGTCAATGCGGTAATCGGCGGCGCGACAAGCCCCTTTTCGTTCAGGGGTTAAGTCGATCTCAGTTTAAATCTTTGGATCTTTCCAGTCGCTGTCTTGGGCAATTCGCCGACGAAATTGATCCAGCGCGGGTATTTGTAGGGCGCAAGGCCTGTCTTGATGTGCTTGAGGACCTCGTCCTTGAGCGCGTCGGTCGCTTCGCCCGGCGATTTGAGCACGATCCAGGCTTCAGGCTTGACCAAACCGTCGGGATCCTGCCGACCGACCACCGCGGCCTCGAGCACCTTCGGATGCTCGATCAGCTTGGCTTCGATTTCGAAGGGCGAACACCAGATGCCGCCGACCTTCATCATGTCGTCGCTGCGACCGCAATAGATGAAATACCCGGCCGCGTCTTGTTCGTAGGTGTCGCCGGTATCCAGCCAGCCATCGGCCCGCATGGTCTGCGCGGTTCGCTCCTTGTTGTTCCAATAGTATTTCGCCGAGGACAACCCCCGGATCAGCAGGCGCCCTGAATGACCTCGCGTGACGGTCTGGCCCTGGTCGTTGATGATCTTGGCCTCGTAACCCGTGACCTCGCGCCCGCTTGTCCCCGGCATCGCCTCACCGGGACGGTTCGAAATGAAAATGTGCAAGGCCTCGGTAGAGCCGATGCCGTCGAGAATGGTCAGGCCGGTCAAGTCCTTCCAACGCGCGAAGACATTGGCCGGCAGCGCTTCGCCGGCCGAGACGCAGTACCGAACCGACGAGAAGTCTCGCTTGCCCTTTTCCAGTGCTTGCAACTGAGCGGCATAGAGCGTGGGCACGCCGAAATAGAGCGTCGGGCGAAAACGCTCGATGGTCGCGAAAGTCGAATCCGGCGTCGGCCTCTGATCATAAAGAACGGCCGTGCCGCCGACCCAGAGCGGAAAGGTCATGGCATTGCCCAGGCCGTAGGCGAAGAACAGCTTGGCGGCACTGAAGCAGATGTCGCTCTCGACCACGCCAAGGGTCTCAACTCCGTAATATTGGCTGGTCACGACCATGTCTCGATGGGCATGAACCGCGCCCTTAGGCCGACCCGTCGAGCCCGATGAATAGAGCCAGAAGCAATCATCGCTCGCCTGGGCGGGGGCCGGCTCGAGCCTGTCGGACGCTGCCGCGAGCAGGGAGACCAGGGTTCGTCCCTCGCCCTCGATGCGCATGGCATGGGCCGGCTTCTTGGCAGCCTTGGCGAGCGCGGGTTCGACCTCGCTTGCGAACTCCGGCGAATAAAGCACCGCGCCCGCGCCGGAATCTTCGATCATGTACTGATAGTCGGTCGCGCGGAGCAACGTATTGATCGGCACGGGGACAAAACCCGCCTTGATCGCGCCCCAAAAGGCGAACAAGAATTCCGGGCAATCCTTGACCATCATCAAGACCCGATCACCCCGCGCGAGGCCGAGCGCCTTGAGTGCATTACCGGCGCGGTTGGTCTCGCGCGCGAGTTCGGCGTATGTGACGTCGCGCCCGGCATGGGTACGGATGGCGATCTTGGCGCCGCGCCCCTCCGCCAGATGACGGTCGATGAACGACACCGCGACGTTGAAATTGGGCGCGAAAGCAAGCCGGCTCGGCTTGGCCGAGCGATCGACGACGACGCTGTGATCCCGCATCCTTCCCTCCAGGGCAGGCCACAAATTTCTGCGCCGATCCTGACGGCAGGACGGGCCTTGCGTCAAGCCTAAAACGGTAATATGGTATGGAAATGTCGAAATACGCGGCCCGGCGCCAGGGTGCGAAATCCTCGACCGTCGCGAAGGCCGCGAAAAAACCGGCCCCCGCGGCGGCTCCGCGCGCCGCTCAGGGACCGATCATTCGTCCGGTCAATCCGGGCGACTTGTCGGGCGTTGTCAAGGTCGATCAGCGCAATACCGGCGTCGCCAAGCGCGATTATTGGCAGGACCAGTATGAGCGCTATCTAAGGCGCCCGAAGGAACGATTTTTCCTCGTCGGCGAATTCGAAGGCCGCATCGTCGGCTTCGCTATCGGCGAAGTTCGGGCCTGGGAGTTCGGCTCGCCGCCTTGCGGCTGGGTCTTCGCATTGGGCGTCGATCCCTCGGTCAGGCTTCGCAATATCGGCAGCCAACTGATCGACGCGATCTCCGAACATTTCAAGTGCGCGGGCATGCGGAAGCTCCGCACCATGTTGCGGCGCGACGACAACCTCAATCTCTCGTTCTTCCGCAGTCTCGGCATGATGGCCGGACCCTTCATCCAACTCGAGAAGGATCTCGAGGAATGAAGCTCCAGAAGGCGACTCTTTTCGGCCTCTACGCCGTGCTCGATCTCGCGGAGGACCGCGAGCGCACGCGCTCGGCCGGCGAAATCGCCGAGACCTATGGGATTTCCATCAACCACCTGGCCAAGGTGCTGCGCGACCTTGGTCGCGCCGGACTGGTCGAGGCGGCGCGCGGTGTCGGCGGCGGCTATCGCTTCATCGGCAATCCCAAGCGCGTCACCTTGATGGACGTGATCGAAATCTTCGAGGATATCCGCTCCGGCGCAGGCGATGCGCGCGATCCCGGCGCCAAGACCGATATCGGCTACTCGCTTCACGTCGTTTTGGGCGAGATCGAGGACATCGCGCGGGCGACACTCCGTTCGGTCACCATCGAAACCTTGCTCAAGCATGTCCGGCGCGATCGCGACCAGCGCCGCGCCGCGGCCGCGGAGTAGTCCGTGGCGAACTACGCCATCGACGGCGTCGTTCCGGTTGTCGACCCGAGTGCCTTCGTTCACCCAGAAGCGGTGTTGATCGGCGATGTCGTCGTCGAGGCGGGTTGCTACGTCGCCCCAGGCGCGTCCTTGCGCGGCGACATGGGTCGCATCACGCTCGGCACTGGCTCGAACATTCAGGACAATTGCATCGTCCATTGCTTCCCGGGCAAGGACATGACCATCGGGCCCGACGGTCATATCGGTCACGGTGCTGTGCTTCATGGCTGCACGGTCGGTCGTAACGCCCTGATCGGCATGAGCGCAGTGATCATGGACGAGGCCGAGATCGGCGAAAGCGCCTTTGTCGCGGCGCTTGCCTTCGTCAAGGCCGGCATGGTCGTGCCGGCAAGACGACTGGTCGCGGGGATTCCGGCCAAGATCCTGCGCGAGGTGTCCGAACAGGAACTCGCGTGGAAGTCGGCGGCGACCGCGACCTATCAGGATCTGGCCCGGCGTTCGCTTCGCTCGCTCGTGCCCGCGGCGCCGCTTGCTTCCATCGAGGCCGATCGACCGCGCCTCCCCAAAATCGCCGTGAAGTCGCTGCACGACACCAAGCGCGGTTGATCGCATCCGGTCTCGACGCGGCGATCATCTCCTGACACCATGACGCCCTTTTCGGGAGGGGTCGATGAAGCTGGTGACTTTCGAAGACAAAGACGGGGCGCGTTTGGGCGTCGTCGGCGCGGATGGCAAGAATGTCGTCGATCTCGGCGTCGCTGCGTCGTCGCTGCCCCGTGATTTGACCGCCTTGATCGCGGCGAACCGATTGGGCGAAGTCGAAAGGGCGGCAAGAGCCGCGCCGAAATCTGCCGAGCGCGCCCTCGCTTCGCTGTCGCTCCTGCCGCCGATCCCGCATCCGGGGAAGATCGTTTGTCTCGGCCTCAACTATGCCGATCATGCGGCCGAGGGCGGTCATGCCAAGCCCGAATATCCGAGCTTTTTCATGCGCGGCGGGACGTCATTGGTGGCGCATGGCAAGCCGATCATTCGGCCGAAATGCTCCGACAAGCTCGATTACGAGGCCGAGCTTGCCGTGATCATCGGCCACCCCGCCAGAAACGTCGCCCGGGACAAGGCGCTCGGCCATGTCGCCGGATACTCCTGCTTCAATGACGGATCGCTCCGCGACTATCAGCGCAAGACCAGCCAATGGACCATCGGCAAGAATTTCGACGCGACCGGCGGCTTCGGCCCCTATTTCGTCAGCGCCGACGAATTGCCGCCCGGCGCGGTCGGCCTCGACATATCCACGCGTCTGAACGGCCAAGTGATGCAGAACTCGAATACCCGCCACATGCTGACGCCGGTCGACGAGGCCATCGCGCTTCTGACCGAGTGCATGACGCTCGAGCCGGGCGACGTCATCGCCATGGGCACGCCTTCGGGCGTGGGCTATGCGCGCAAACCTCCCGTCTTCATGAAGCCCGGCGACACGGTCGAGATCATCATCGAGAAAGTCGGCCTCTTGTCGAACCCGATCGCCGATCAGGCCTGAGGCCACGTCGCCATCACCATTTTTCGATCCAGGGCCTGAGATCAAGCTCGAAGGCCCAGGCATCGCGCGGCTGGCGATGGAGCTGCCAGTAGTTCTCGGCGATATGCGCCGGATTGAGGATGCCGTCCTGTTCCTTGAGCGCATAGGCCTGCGGAAACATCTCCCGAATGAAGGCCGTGTCGATGGCGCCATCGATCACGACATGCGCGACATGAATGCCCTTGGGGCCAAGCTCGCGCGCCATGCTCTGGGCGAGCATGCGGAGTGCCGCCTTGCCGCCGGCAAAGGCGGCGAAGCCGCTGCCGCCACGTAAACTCGCGGTTGCGCCCGTGAACAGGATCGTACCGCGACCGCGGGCGACCATGCGCTTGGCCGTCTCGCGTCCGGTCAGAAAACCGCCGAAGGCCGCCATTTCCCAGGTCTTGAAGTATTTCTGCGCGGTCATTTCCAAGATCGAAGAGCGGACATTGCCGCCGACATTGAAGACTGCGACCTCGATCGGCCCGACCTCCTTTTCGATCCGCTCGACCAAGGCGACGACCTGCTCCTCGCGCCGCGCATCAAGGCCATAAGCAACGGCCTTGCCGCCCGACTTGTCGATCGCTTCGACCAATGGCGCAAGCTTGTCGGCATTGCGGCGGGCAACGCAGGCGACGAAACCTTCGCGCGCGAAGCGCTTGGCGATCTCGCCGCCCAGCGCGTCGCCGGCACCGACAACAAGACAGGCGGGTTGGGTCATGGAAGATCCCTCCGAAAGCGATTTCCCAAAAGTCTAGCCACGTGCGCGGGCGCAAGATACCAACGCGCGAGCATGTCAACCCTGCGAGACTTGGCGAGGGCAGGGGGCTGGACTAACATCCCCAAATGTCGAAGCACCAAACGGTGACCAGTCTCGATGCCGCCCGCCGGGGCGCGCCGCTGGTCGCGGTCGCTTCGGTGTCCGATCGCAATCCGGGCATGGCGCTCGATCTCGACTGGATCGAGAGCGTCAGGGTCAATCGCAGCGCCGTCGAAAGGCGGACCGATACGCTCGCCGGGCGTCGGACGGTCAAGAAGGATTGGCAGGCGGCGTGGTTGCTCAAGGCCATCACCTGCATCGACCTGACGACCCTCGCGGGCGACGACACGCCGGGACGAGTGCGACGGCTTTGCGCCAAGGCCCGGCGCCCGGTGCGCGAAGATCTGCTCGAGGCCATGGGCGTTGCCGATCGCGGCATCGCCGTCGGCGCCGTTTGCGTCTATCACGCCATGGTCGGGCCGGCGGCCGCTGCGCTCGAAGGCAGCGGCATTCCGGTTGCCGCCGTCTCGACCGGTTTTCCCGCGGGTCTCAATCCCCACGACCTCAAGCTCAAGGAGATCGAGGCATCGGTCGCGGCGGGCGCGAGGGAAATCGATATCGTGATTTCGCGCCATCACGCCCTGACCGGCAACTGGCAGGCGCTTTACGACGAGGTCAAGGACTTCCGCGCCGCTTGCGGCGCCGCCCATCTCAAGGCCATCCTCGGTACGGGCGATCTCTTGACTTATCGGAATGTCGCGCGCGCTTCGTTGGTGGCGATGATGGCGGGAGCGGATTTCGTCAAGACCTCGACGGGCAAGGAAACGACCAACGCGACCTTGCCGGTATCCTTGGTCATGTTGCGGACCATCCGCGATTATCAGGATCGAACCGGTCAGCGCGTCGGCTTCAAGCCTGCCGGCGGCATTTCGGCCGCCAAGGACGCGCTCGCCTATCAGGTCTTGATGAAAGAGGAACTCGGCCGGCCCTGGCTCGAACCCGATCTTTTCCGCATCGGCGCATCGAGCCTGCTCGGCGATATCGAGCGTCAGCTCGAACATTTCGTCACGGGTCGTTACTCGGCGAGTAATCGCCATCCGACGGGCTAGGGCAAACATGAGCGTCGCTGCCATCCTCGACAGCATGGATTACGGGCCGGCGCCGGAATCGGCGACCGAGGCGCGGGCTTGGCTCGCCAAGCACGCCAAGGGCTTCGGTCTTTTTGTCGATGGGCGTTGGACGGCCCCGGGGCGAAACGACTCCTTCGCCGCCATCGATCCGGCAACGGGGCGCGAGCTTGGCCGGGTCGCGCAGGCGAGCGCGGCGGACGTGGATCGCGCGGTCAAGGCTGCGCGCAAGGCCCAAGGCCCATGGGCCAAGCTCGGCGGCCACGGCCGCGCGCGCTATCTCTACGCCCTGGCGCGTCTGGTGCAGAAACACGCCAGACTCTTGGCCGTGGTCGAGACGCTCGACAATGGCAAGCCGATCCGCGAGACCCGCGACATCGATATTCCGCTGGTCGTCCGGCATTTCTACCACCACGCCGGCTGGGCCGAATTGCTGGCGAGCGAGTTTCCGAATTTCGCGCCGGTCGGCGTCGTCGGCCAGATCATTCCCTGGAATTTTCCGCTGCTGATGCTGGCCTGGAAGATTGCGCCGGCGCTCGCGGCGGGAAACACGGTGGTGCTCAAGCCGGCGGAGGACACGAGCCTGAGCGCGCTCTTGTTCGCCGAAATCGCCGCCGAGGCCGGCCTGCCGGCGGGCGTGCTGAATATCGTCACGGGCGCGGGCGAGGTCGGCGAAGCGATCGTCCGGCACGCCGATGTCGACAAGATCGCCTTCACTGGCTCGACCGAAGTTGGCCGGCTGATACGCCAGGCGACCGCCGGCACGTCGAAAAAGCTCACGCTCGAGCTTGGCGGCAAATCGCCCTTCATCGTCTTCGACGATGCCGATCTCGACGGCGCGACCGAAGGCGTCGTCGATGCCATCTGGTTCAATCAGGGTCAGGTCTGCTGTGCCGGCTCGCGGCTCTTGGTCCAGGAGAGCGTCGCCGAGGCGCTCTATGACAAGATCCGCCGGCGCATGGCGAGCCTTCGCGTCGGCGACCCGCTCGACAAATGCACCGACATCGGCGCCATCGTTTCGCCGCGCCAGAGAGAGCGCATCGCCGGTCTGGTCAAGAAGGGCGTCGACGAAGGCGCCGTGCTTTGGCAGGCGAACATCGCCATGCCGGCGAACGGCTGCTTTTTCCCGCCGACGCTTCTCACCAATGTCGAGCCGGCTTCGACGCTTGCCCAGGTCGAGATTTTCGGCCCGGTACTATCGGCCATGACTTTCCGGACGCCCGAAGAAGCGGTGATGCTGGCCAACAATACGCGCTATGGCCTCGCCGCCAGCGTCTGGAGCGAGAACATCAACCTCGCGCTCGACATCGCGCCCAAGCTCAAGGCCGGCGTCGTCTGGGTAAATTGTACCAACCAATTCGATGCCTCGGTCGGCTTCGGCGGCTACCGCGAATCGGGTTTTGGGCGCGAAGGCGGACGCGAAGGTCTCTACGAATATCTCAGGCCCTTGCCATTCCCCGCGAAGCGCAAATTACCCAAGATCAAGTCGACCAAGTCGCGGTCTTTGATCCAACCGGCGCTGCCGGCGGTCGATCGTACGGCCAAGCTCTATGTTGGCGGCAAGCAGGTTCGGCCGGACGGCGGCTATAGCCGCGAGATCGTCGGCGCCAATGGACGCGTCCTGGGTCTGGTCGGCGAGGGCAATCGCAAGGACATCCGCAATGCGGTCGAGGCGGCGCGCAAGAACGATGCCTGGACCAAGGCAAGCGCCCATGGTCGCGCGCAGGTGCTCTATTACTTGGCCGAAAATCTGTCGGCGCGGGCCGATGAATTCGCGAGCCGGCTGGGCTCCATGACAGGACCTTCGTCCGCGGAGGCCGCGATTGAGGTCGATGCGACCATCCGGCGCCTCTTCTATTATGCGGCCTGGGCCGACAAGTTCGACGGCGCCGTCCATCAGCCGCCGCTGCGGGGCCTCGCTTTGGCCATGAACGAGCCCTTGGGCGTCATTGGCATCGCTTGCCCGGACATCGACCCGCTCTTGTCCTTCGTGTCGCTCTGGGCGCCGGCGCTCGCCATGGGTAACCGCGTCGTCGCAATCCCCTCGGAGCGACATCCCTTGATCGCGACCGACTTTTACCAATTGCTCGATACCTCGGACGTTCCGGCCGGCGCGCTCAACATCGTGACCGGAGCGCGCGATGGTCTGGCCGAGGTTTTGGCGCTTCACGACGACGTCGATGCAGTCTGGTATTTCGGCGCCGGCCTTGAGGGTGCGAAAAAGGTCGAGCTGGCCTCCGCCGGCAATCTCAAGCGGATTTGGGTCGATCGGGGCGCTGGCCGCGACTGGTATTCCGATACGAGTGGTCGGGGCGCCGAATTCCTGCGCCAAGCGACGCAGATCAAGAACATCTGGATCCCCTATGGCGAGTGACATCATGACAAGATTTTCCCTTCTATTCCTGGCGATGGGACTGGCCGTCGCGACCGACGCGATGGCCGCGGACATCCAGCCGGCCGTCGTCTATTCGATGGGCGAGAAGCATGATGGCTCGTTCAACGAGGCGGCCTTTCGCGGTGCCGAGCGCTTCAAGCGCGAGACCGGGATCGACTATCGAGACTTCGTCATCGCCAACGAGACCCAGTTCGAGCAGGCGCATCGCCGCTTCGCCCAACGCGGCCTCGACCCGATCGTCGGCGTCGGATTTCTGCAGACCGGCGCGGTGAAGACGGTTGCCGCCGAATTTCCCAAGACGCGTTTTACCGTGATCGACAGCGTCGTCGATCTGCCGAACGTCCAGTCGGTCGTCTTCAAGGAACATGAGGGCTCGTTCCTGGTCGGTCTCCTGGCTGCCATGGCTTCCAAAAGCGGTCGCATCGGCTTCATCGGCGGCATGGACATTCCGCTGATCCGTCGCTTCGCCTGCGGATACGAACAGGGAGCGAAATACGCCAACCCGGCGGCGTCGTTGATCGCGAACATGACCGGCAATACGCCGGCGGCCTGGACCGACCCCGGGCGCGGCGCCGAACTCGCCAAGGGCCAGATCGAACGCGGCGTCGAAGTGATCTACGCGGCGGCGGGGACGACCGGTCTCGGCGTTCTGCAGGCCGCGAAGGACCGCGGCAAGCTTTCGATCGGCGTCGATTCCAATCAGAACCATCTACATCCAGGCAGCGTGTTGACGTCCATGGTCAAGCGCGTCGATCTCGCGACCTATGAAAGCTTCAAGGCGGCGCGCGACGGTAACTGGAAAGCGGGCTTTCGTGTTCTTGGTTTGGCGGAAGGCGGCGTCGATTGGGCGCTCGACCAGCACAACGAAAAGCTGATCACGCCCGAGATGAAGGCCAAGGTGGATGCGGCCAAGGCCGCGATCATCGCCGGCTCGATCAAGGTTCACGACTATATGAGCGACAATAGCTGTCGATTTTGAATTTGCGTATTCGATCAACGACAACCTGAACGGGGAGATGATCATGACGATGCTGAGAATGACGGCCGCGATCGCGCTGTTGGCGGCGGCCGGCGCGGCGAGCGCCGCCGAAATCAAGCCCGCGATCGTGTTCGACATGGGCGGGAAGTTCGACAAATCGTTCAACGAAGGCGTACTCAACGGCGCCGAGCGCTACAAGAAGGAGACGAACACCGCCTATACCGACTTCGAGGTCAACAACGAGACGCAGTTCGAGCAGGCGCACCGTCGCTTTGCCCAACGCGGTCTCGATCCGATCATCGGCGTAGGCTTCTCGCAGGCGACGGCGGTCGAGAAGGTCGCCAAGGAGTTTCCGAACATCCGCTTCACCCTGATCGACGCCGTGGCCAAGCTGCCGAATGTCCAATCGGTTCTGTTCAAGGAGCACGAGGGTTCGTTCCTGGTCGGCATGGCCGCGGCCATGGCGTCCAAGACCGGCAAGGTCGGCTTCGTCGGCGGCATGGACATCCCGCTCATTCGCCGCTTCGCTTGCGGTTACGAGCAAGGCGTCAAATTCGCCAATGCTCGGGCCGAAGTGTTGGCCAACATGACGGGGACGACGCCGGCGGCCTGGAACGATCCGGCACGCGGCGGCGAACTCGCCAAGGGACAATTCGATCGCGGCGCCGACGTCGTCTATGCGGCGGCGGGCGCGACGGGTATCGGCGTCTATCAAGCGGCCAAGGATCGCGGCAAGCTGGCGATCGGGGTCGATTCGAACCAAAACCATCTCCATCCCGGCACGATGCTGACCTCCATGGTCAAGCGGGTCGATCTCGCGGCCTATGAAAGCTTCAAGGCGGCCGCGGGCGGCAAGTGGAAGGCGGGCATGAGCGTCCTGGGACTTGCCGAAGGCGGCGTCGATTGGGCGCTCGATCAGCACAACGCCAAGCTGATCACGCCCGAGATGAAGACCAAGGTCGAAGCGGCGAAGGCCGACATCATCTCAGGCAAGCTCAAGGTCCACGACTACATGAGCAACAACGCCTGCACGTCCTAGGACGATGACAACCGATAAGCCGGGGGGCCAAGTCCCTCCGGCGATCGAACTTCGGGGTATCGACAAGCGTTTCGGCGCGGTCCACGCGAACCGCGCCGTTTCGATGCGCATTCCACGCGGCAAGATCACCGGCATCGTCGGCGAGAACGGCGCCGGCAAGTCCACCCTGATGTCGATCGTCTATGGCTTTTATCGCGCCGATGCCGGCGAAATTCTGATCCATGGACGCAAGACCGAGATCGCGAATTCCGCCCAAGCGATCGCCGCCGGCATCGGCATGGTCCACCAGCATTTCATGTTGGTCGAGACCTTCAGCGTCCTGGAAAACGTCATGCTCGGCGTCGAAGGCGGAGCGCTCCTGAAGCAGGGGGCAGCGAAGATGCGCGCCGAAATCGAGCGCCTCGGTCAGGAATACGGCCTGCGCGTCGATCCCGACGCCATCGTCGGCGGCCTGCCGGTCGGCGATCAGCAACGCGTCGAAATCCTGAAGGCACTTTGTCGGGGCGCGGATGTTCTCGTTCTCGACGAGCCGACCGGCGTGCTGACGCCGCATGAGACCGATCAGCTCTTCCGCATTCTCGCGATGCTGCGCGAGCGCGGAACGACCATCGTGCTGATCACGCACAAGCTTCGCGAGATCATGGCGGTCACGGATCAGGTCTATGTCATGCGCGGCGGCGAAGTCGTCGCCGAAAGGAAGACCGCGGCGACATCGGCCGAAGAGCTTGCCGAGCTCATGGTCGGTCGCAAAGTGCGCTTCGCGGTCGAGAAGGCGGCGCGGTCCGTCGGCTCGATGCTGATCGAGGCGCAGGGCGTATCTCTTCGCGACGAGCGCGGCTTGCGGCTTCTCGACCGGATCGACTTGTCCTTGCGTTCGGGCGAAATCGTCGGCATCGCTGGCGTCTCGGGCAATGGCCAGAGCGCGTTGTTGGAAGTGCTATCGGGGATCCGGGCGCCGACCGAGGGCAGGCTTGTCGTGCTCGGCCGGGAGATCGACGCCTCGAAGCCTTGTCACCCTTCGGAAATGCGTGCGCTCGGCTTGGCGCATGTACCGGAGGATCGGCATCGACTGGGACTGGTCGGCGGGTTTTCGGCCGCGCAGTCGTCGATCCTCGGCTATCAGCGCGATCCCGCCTATTGCGGCCGCGTCTTGATCGACAATGCCGACGTGACGCGTCGAGCGGCGGATTTGATGGAGCGCTACGACGTCAGGCCGCGGGCGCCCGAATTGCGCTCGGCCGCGTTCTCCGGCGGCAATCAGCAGAAGCTCATTCTCGCCCGGGAGATCGCCCGCGGACCGCGCGTGCTGTTGGCGGGACAGCCGACGCGGGGGCTCGATATCGGCGCCATCGAATTCGTGCACCGACAGCTCATGACGCTGCGCAACCAAGGCGCCGGCGTCATCCTGGTCTCGGCCGAACTCGATGAAATCCTGTCCCTTTCCGATCGCATCCTCGTCATGTTCGAAGGCCGGATCGTCGGCGAGGTCCCGGCAAGCGAAGCGGATGAACGCAGGCTCGGCCTTTTGATGGCGAATGTCAGATCCGAGGCCGCGGCATGAGCCAATCCGGTCGCGCTTTGCCGCGCTGGGCCGATATCGGCCTATTGCCCTTGATCAATGTCGCGCTCGCGGTCATGGTCGCCGGCTTGATCGTGTTGGCAATCGGCGAAAGCCCGTGGAAGGCCGTCAGGATCATGATCGCCGGCGCCTTGGGCAGCCCCGAAGGCATCGGCTATACGCTCTATTACTCGATGAATTTCGTCTTCACGGGTCTTGCGGTCGCGGTCGCCTTTCATGCCGGGCTGTTCAATATCGGCGGCGAAGGCCAGGCCTATATCGGCGGCCTTGGCGTCGGCCTTGCCATGCTCGCCTTCGACGGCGAGCTGCCCTTCGTGCTCCTGCTGCCGATCGGCCTTGTCGTCTCGATGGCCTTCGGCGCGGCCTGGGCCTTCATTCCCGCCTATCTTCAAGCGCATCGCGGCAGTCACATCGTGATCACGACCATCATGTTCAATTTCATCGCCGCGGCGGTGATGGTCTATCTCTTGGTCAATGTCTTCACGGCGCCAGGGTCGATGACACCGGAGAGCCGGAAGTTCCTGGAAGCGGCGCATCTGCCCATGGTCCATGAACTGATGGCCAAGCTCGGAATCAAGATGCCCTTCACGCCCCTCAACATCTCTCTTTTCGTCGCGTTGCTCGCTTGTTTCGGGGTGTGGGGCTTTCTTTGGCATACGCCCTGGGGCTACGAGCTCCGGACCGTCGGCTACAGCGAAAAGGCCGCGATCTATGCCGGCATGCGGCCGAAGCGCGTCGTCGTCGCGGCGCTGTGTTTGTCCGGAGCGCTTGCTGGCCTTGTCGGTCTGAACGAGATCATGGGCGTCCATCATCGGATTTTCCTCAATTTCGTCGCCGGTGCCGGGTTCACAGGCATCGCGGTGGCGCTGATGGGGCGCAATCATCCTTTCGGCATCGTCCTCGCCAGCCTGCTCTTCGGCGTCATCCAGCAAGGCGGCGCCGAGCTCTCCTTCGACATTCCCTCGATCACGCGCGAGATGGTCGTCGTGATCCAAGGTCTGATGATCCTGTTTTCCGGCGCGCTCGCCCATCTCGCGAGACCGTTCCTGGAGGCCGTCTTTGCCCTGCGCCGGGAGGCGGTCGCGTGATCGACGCTTTTACCCTGCTGCTTCTGACCGTCGATGCGACGCTCCGTGTCGCAACGCCGCTCATTCTCTGCGCCATGGCGGGATTATTTTCGGAACGCTCGGGCGTGATCGATATCGGCCTCGAAGGCAAGATGTTGATCGCCGCTTTCGCCGCGGCCGCGGCCGCCGCGGTCAGCGGATCGGCCTGGGTCGCGCTCGGCGCGGCGATACTCGCCTCTTGCGCCTTCGCACTGGTTCATGGCTTCGCCTGCATATCCCAGCGCGGCGATCAGGTGGTAAGCGGCGTCGCGATCAATATCCTGGCTTCCGGCCTCACCATCGTCATGGGAGTCGCCTGGTTTCAGCGAGGCGGGCAGACGCCGCCGCTCGCGCCCGAAGCGCGATTCATGCCCATCGACCTGCCAGGGGCCAAGGCCGCGTTCGACTTCCCGGTCCTCGGACCGATCTACCAGGAGGTCGTGAGCGGTCACAATTTGCTTGTCTACCTCGCTTTGGCCACCGTGCCGCTCACGCATTGGATCGTCTTCGGCACGCGTTTCGGTCTTCGGCTTCGCGCGGTTGGCGAAAGCCCGCAAGCCGCCGACACCGCGGGCATATCGGTCGCCTGGCTTCGCTACCGGGCCGTCTTGATCTGCGGCGTACTGGCCGGCATTGCTGGCGCCTATCTGTCGATCGCCCAGAACGCGGCTTTCAGTCGCGAGATGTCCGCAGGCCAAGGCTATATCGCGCTGGCCGCGATGATCTTCGGCAAATGGCGGCCCTGGCCGGCCTTCGGGGCTTGTCTTCTCTTCGGCGCACTCGACGCCGTCGCAATCCGCCTACAAGGCGTCAAGTTCGAAGGCTTCGGCGAAGTGCCGGTGCAGTTCATCCAGGCGCTGCCCTATGTCTTGACGGTGATCCTGCTCGCAGGCTTCATCGGCAAGGCGATTGCGCCCAAGGCGATCGGCGTGCCTTATCTGAAGGATCGAACGTGACGACGAAATCGCAGGCCGTCAGACCAAGTCGGACGATGCTCGCGCTCGCAGCGAAGGCGATGGCGCGGGCGCATGCGCCCTATTCGCACTTTCGCGTCGGCGCCGTGCTCAAGGGCGCCAATGGACGGCTCTATGCCGGCTGCAATGTCGAAAACGCCGCCTATCCAGAAGGCTGTTGCGCCGAGACTTCGGCGATCTCCGCCATGGTCATGGCCGGCGAGACGCGCATCGTCGAAGCCCTGGTTATCGGCGCCGGGCCCGACCTGATCACGCCTTGCGGCGGCTGTCGCCAGCGCCTGCGCGAATTTGCTTCCGACGAATTGCCGATCCATCTCTGCGACGCAGGCGGTTATCGCAAGAGCGTGACCTTGGGCTCGCTCTTGCCCATGTCCTTCGGACCGAAGCATCTGAAGCGCCGTAAGCCATGACGTCCGCGGCCGCCAGCGCCATCTTTGCACGCCATTCGGGCGGCGCGCCCGAGGTCGGGATCGTGCTCGGCTCCGGGCTTGGCGATGTCGAAAGCCTGATCGCCGAGCCGACGAGAATTTCATACGCCGACATTCCGGGATTTCCCCGTCTGAGCGTCGCGGGACATACCGGCCATCTCGTGCTCGGCCGGGTATCGGGTAGCCGCGTCGCCGTGTTGGCGGGTCGAGCGCATTATTACGAGCATGGCCGCACCGATGCCATGAAAGGGCCGATCTCGGTCCTGGCCGAAATCGGCTGCAAGGTCCTGGTGCTGACCAATGCCGCCGGCAGCTTGCGGGCGGAGCATGGTCCCGGCAGCGTCGTCGCGATTTCCGATCACATCAATCTGGTCGGCCAGTCGCCGCTGTTCGGCGAGACCGGGTCGGCGCGCTTTGTCGACATGACCAATGCCTATGATCGGGACTTGCGTGCGGCGCTTCGAGAGGCCGCGCGCCAGAGCGCGGTCGCGCTCGGCGAGGGCGTCTACATGTGGTTCGGCGGACCGCAATTCGAGACGCCGGCCGAGATCCGCGCCGCGGATCGCCTCGGCGCCGATCTCGTCGGCATGTCGACCGTGCCCGAAGTGATCCTGGCGCGTCACGCCGGTCTGAAAGTCGCCGCCCTTTCGATCGTGACTAACATGGCCGCCGGGCTGGGCGGCCAGGCCCTCAGCCATGCCCAGACGCTCGAGGCCGCGACCAAGGCCGCCGCTTCGGTGAAGCGCCTGCTCGCGCAATTTCTTGCCGATCGGGCCTGGGCGTCATGAGCCTGTTGCCTCAGGAGATCATCCGCAAGAAGCGCGACGGCGAGGCCTTGAGCGATGCCGAGATCGCCCAGATGGTTCGCGGCATGGTCGATGGATCGATCAGCGAGGGCCAGGTCGCGGCTTTCGCCATGGCGGTGTTCTTTCGCGGCATGAGCATGGCCGAGCGCGTCGCGCTGACGCGCGAGATGACGCGCTCCGGGCGGATCGCGGAATGGAAGAGCTTGTCCCTGCCCGGGCCTATTCTCGACAAGCATTCGACCGGCGGCGTCGGCGACAAGGTAAGCCTGATGCTCGCGCCGATCGTCGCGGCCTGCGGCGGCTTCGTGCCCATGGTCTCTGGTCGCGGGCTCGGCCATACCGGCGGGACGCTCGACAAACTCGACTCCATTCCGGGCTACCGGTCGACGCCCGATGTCGCGATGTTTCGCAAGACGGTGGCGGAAGTCGGCGCGGCCATCATCGGCCAGACCGACGACATCGCGCCGGCCGACCGGCGCTTCTATGCCGTGCGCGACGTCACCGCGACGGTCGAATCGATCCCGCTGATCACCGCGTCGATCCTGTCGAAGAAACTTGCCGCCGGCCTCGATGGTCTGGTGATGGACGTCAAGACCGGATCGGGCGCTTTCGCGGCCGAGCCCGCCATGGCGCGAGACCTGGCTGCCAGCATCGTCGCCGTCGCGCGGGGTGCCGGGCTGCCGACGGTCGCGTTGATCACCGACATGGACCAGGTGCTCGGGACGAGCGTCGGCAATGCTCTCGAAGTCGCAGAAGCTGTCGCCTATCTTGCCTCCGTCGAGGGGCGCGAAGCGCGGCTTCACGAAGTCACCATGGCGCTTGCGGTCGAGATGCTGCTCCTCGGAAAACTCGTGCCTGATGCGGCGGCCGCGAGAACCAAAGCCGAGAACGCGTTGGCGAGCGGCAAGGCGCTCGAGGTCTTCGCCCGCATGGTCACGTCTCTAGGCGGGCCCAAAGACTTCACTGACAAGCCCGACCGCTACCTTCGGTCAGCGACGGTGATCAAAGCCTGTCCGGCACCGGCCGACGGCTATGTGGTGTCGATGGACACTCGCGCCATCGGCGTCGCGGTGGTGATGCTGGGCGGCGGGCGCAAGAAGGCGACAGATGCGGTCGACCACAGCGTCGGTCTGACCGATATCGTCGGTCTCGGCGCGCACTTGGCCAAGGGCGAGCCCTTGGCTCTTGTTCACGCGGCAAGCGAAAGCGATGCCGAAGCCGCGATCCGTCGCCTCCTGGAAGCGATCGTGCTGGGACCGAAGTCGCCCGAGCCGCAGCCCACGATCCGGTCTAGAATGGACGGATCGGAACCCGAAATTGCCGGCGAGGTCGGCTATCCGTGACGCGCGCTTTCGTCCTGGTGCTCGACAGTCTTGGCGTCGGTTCGACCGACGACGCCTCGTCCTATGGCGATGCGGGTAGCGACACGCTCGGCCATATCGCGGATTTTTGCGCGAACGGACGCGGGGACCGCAAAGGACTGCGCTCCGGTCGCCTCGTCCTTCCGAATCTCGCGAGACTGGGTCTGGGTCGGGCGGCCGCCGGCGGTAGCGGCCGCATCCCGCCGGGCCTCGAACATCAGGGGCGGATCATCGGTGCTTACGGCCATGCGGCGGAGCAATCTGCCGGCAAGGACACGCCGAGCGGACATTGGGAAATCGCCGGCCATCCCGTGCCTTTCGCTTGGGGAACGTTCCCGAAGGCCATGCCGGCCTTTCCTGCGGAATTGGTCGAGGCTTTGATTCGCCAATGCCGCTTGCCGGGCATTCTCGGGAACTGTCACGCCAGCGGCACCGAGATCATTCGCGAGCTTGGCGAGGAGCATGTCCGGACCGGAAAGCCGATTTGCTACACTTCGGCCGATTCCGTTTTCCAGATCGCGGCCCATGAAGAGCATTTCGGCCTCGGCCGTCTTTATGACATGTGCGCGGAGGCCAAACGCCTGACCGAGGCCTACAAGATCGCGCGGGTGATAGCCCGACCGTTCTTGGGCGACAAAGCCGACGATTTTCGACGCACCGAAAATCGCCGCGATCTGACCACGCCGCCGCCGGGCGAGACCTTGCTCGATCGCTTGGCGTCGGCAGGACGCGAAGTCGTCTCCGTCGGCAAGATTTCCGACATTTTTGCCGGTCGCGGTATTACGCGAAACGTCAAGGCCAAGGACAATGCCGCGCTCTTCGATGCGACTTTGGCCGAGACGGACAAGGCGCAAGACGGCGGTTTGGTCTTCGTGAACTTCGTCGATTTCGACAGTTCTTTCGGCCATCGCCGCGACGTGCCGGGTTATGCGGCGGCGCTCGAGGATTTCGATCGGCGTTTGCCGGAACTCGAACGCCGGCTACGTCCCGGAGATCTCGCCTTGCTCACCGCCGATCACGGCTGCGATCCAACTTGGCCAGGAACCGATCACACGCGTGAACATGTGCCGATGGTCTGGTTCGGGCCCGCCGTCAGGCCGGTCGATCTCGGCCGGCGCAAATCCTTCGCCGATATGGGCCAGACCCTGGCGCTTCATCTCGGCATCGCGCCGCTTGCGCATGGTACCGCCTGCGACCTCGGCTAGGCATGACGAACATCGTCCGGTTCGAAGCCGAGGAGGGCACGGTCAGTCCGACAATGCTCGATGCCTATCGACGCGACGGCTTCTTGATCATCGACCGCTTCATTCCCGAAGAGACTTGCCGCGCTTTGGTGACGCGCGCCGAAGCCTTGATCGAGGCCTTCGATCCGAGCGAGTCGCGGACGGTCTTCGACACTGGCGCGCAAACGCATGGTGAGGACGATTATTTTCGCAAATCGGGCGACAAGATCCGGTTTTTCTATGAACCCGAGGCCATCGACGCATCGGGCATGCTCAATGTTCCGAAGTCGCGCGCGATCAACAAGATCGGTCATGCGCTCCACGATCTCGATCCGGCATTCGCGGCGCTCTCTCGGCGAACTGCCTTGCGCCGACTGGCTTTCGGCATCGGCCTTGCCGATCCCCTGTTGATCCAATCGATGCTGATCCTCAAGCAACCCCGGATCGGCGAGGAAGTCGGTTGGCATCAGGACGCATGCTACCTCTATACCGAGCCCCTCTCGGTGACGGGCTTTTGGATCGCGCTCGAGGATGCAAGGCGCGACAATGGCTGTCTTAAGGCGATACCCGGCGGACATCGCGGCCCGCTTCGCCAGCGTTACCGCGACCGATCGGGTCGGCTGGCTCTCGAAGATCTCGATCCGACGCCTTGGCCGTCGGCGGAAGCGGTCGAGATCGAGGCACCGCGCGGCACCTTGATCGCCCTTCACGGACTCTTGCCCCATGCCAGCGGCGCCAATCGGACGTCGCGCTCGCGCTATGCCTTCGCGCTCCACGCCGTCGAGCGCGGCGCGCATTATCCCGCGGACAATTGGCTGCAACGCTCGGCAATGCCGGCGAGGGGGTTCGATTGAGTGTCGCGGCCGCGCTTCCCAAAGCCGAGATCCATGTCCATATCGAAGGGACGGCCAAGCCCGCGCTCATCCGCCGTCTCGCCGCGCGAAACTGCGTTCGTCTAAGCGCCGATCTCTTTACCGCCGATGACCGCTATGCCTGGAGCGATTTTTCGAGTTTTCTTCGCGCCTATGATGCCGCAAGCGCGGCCATTCGAAAGCCGATCGATCTGCGCGATCTCGTCTACGACTACCTCGCTGATTGCGCGCGTGAGGGCGCGATCTATGTGGAGTTCTTCGCCTCCCTCGATCATGCCGTGGCTGGCGGAATGGACTATGCCGCGATGCTCGAAGGCATGACGCTTGGTATCGACGATGCGGCGAGGGATTTCGACATCGTCGCGCGGATCGTCGTTGTTTGTCTCCGCCATCTCGGTCCTGAGCGGGCCTCCGCCGTCGTCCGGAGGATCAAGGAAACACCTCATGCTCATGTCGTCGGTTTCGGCATGGCTGGGGACGAGACCCGCCATCATCCCAAGGACTTTGCTCCGGCCTTTCGCTTGGCTCGCGATCTCGGCCTTGGCTGCACCGCGCATGCCGGCGAAGTCGCGGGGCCCGAAAGCGTCAAGGCCGCGCTCGATCACCTGCCGCTCACGCGCATCGGGCATGGTGTCCGCGCGATCGAGGATCAAAGGTTGATCGACGAACTCGCGCGCAAGGGCGTCGTGCTCGAGGTCTGTCCGGGGAGCAATCTCTCGTTGGGCGTCTTTCCGGACGCGCGGTCGCATCCGCTCAGGCGACTGATCGATGCGGGTTGTCGCGTCACCCTCAATTCCGATGACCCGCCGTTTTTCGATACCAGCATCGGCAGGGAATATCGTCGCGCGGCTCAGGATTTCGGCTTGGACCGAAAGACGCTCTTGGGCCTCACTCGAAATGCCATCCAGTCATGCTTTGCCGATACTGGAACGAAGTCCGCACTTTTCGTGCGACTCGCCGAGACCGAGGGCGGCGCGCTATAATCCAAGAATGAATGGGAGGAACAAGATGAAATTCGCCATCGCCATCATCGCCGGGTCGCTGGCCGTAGCGTCTATGGCGGTTGCCCAGAGCGCTCCGCCCCAGAACGACAATCTCAACGCGACGCTCTGGATGCAGCGTTCCGTCGAGTATCAGGGCGCCACGCTCACCGCCTATGCGCTCGCGCGGATCAGACTCGATCAGGCACTTGCGGACAAGAATTGGACTGGCGCGCCGGCGGAGCAGAAGGGCAATTATCAGAATTTGCCGCCGGCGATCGTCGTCGATCTCGACGAGACCGCGATCGACAATTCCGGCTATCAGGCCTGGATGGTCATGAAGGATACGAGCTTCGATCCCAAGACCTGGAATGCCTACGTCAAGACCGTATCTTCGCTCGCCATCCCCGGCGCCGTCGATTTCCTGAAATACGCCGACAGCAAGGGCGTCAAGATCTTCTACGTGTCCAATCGCGTCGCCGATGAGGAAGCGGCGAGCCGTCAGAACCTCGAAAAGCTCGGCTTTCCGATGGGCGGCAATGTGGACGTGTTTCTGTTCGCGCGCAAGCAGCCCGACTGGAGCTCGGCGAAGAGCACGCGCCGCGCCCATATCACCAAGGACTATCGGGTCCTGCTCAATCTAGGCGACAATTTCGGCGACTTTACCGACGAGTTTCGGGGCAGTGAGGCCGATCGCGTGAAGGCGTTCGAAGCCAATCGCGAGCGCTGGGGTCGAGAGTGGATCATGCTGCCGAACCCGACCTATGGGTCTTTCGAATCGGCGCCGTTCATGCACGATTTCAAGAAATCGCATGACGAGCGGCGAGAGGCCAAGCGCTCGGCGCTCAAACCCTGGGCGGGTCCACAATAGACGGAGGCTCAGCGACGAGGCGGGTTGACCTCGGCGTGGTCGAGAAATGCCTCGACCCCGGAAGACGAATTGAATTCCGGGGTCGTGTCGGGCACCGAGAGGTAATAGACGACGAGCGATGGGCTGTCTGATGCGGCCTCGGCCGCACTTCGGTAAAACTTGATTTCGCGGCTCGGCCAATCGACAAAGCTCCCGCGCGCCGTCGTGAGTGTCTCCTTTGCGCCGAGCGGTCGCATCGGCAGAAGGTTTTTGCGTGCCTTGGTGAAGGGATCGACCCCGTCAAGGGCGACATGGCTGTAGGTTCGGTCCGCGTTGACGACGCGAAGGACGACGCTCGCCATTTCCGGATCGGGCGCCCAAGCGATGGCCCAGATGATCCGGACCGATTGGCCGACGAAATGATGATCGGCGCCGTGGACGCGTTCGCTCGCCCGAGCGGCCATAGTCCAGAGCAATAGGCCCAGGATCGCGAACCGCCGCGTCACGATTCGCCCGGCAAAAGGTGTAGCCGATCCGTCGGCAACAGAACCGTGACGGCATCGCCGACCTTAAAGCTCTCGGCTTGGCTCGCGATCTGGATCGAATGGCCGCCGATTCTCACCCGATACTCGGTCTTCTCGCCGAGGAAATGCCGCGCCTCGACCGTCCCGCCAATGCCCCCGTTCCCGTGCGAGGCCATGGTAACGGCCTCGGGTCGGAGCACCAGACGCACCTGATCGCCTGGAGCAAAACGGATGTCGGTCACCGAAATTTCGTGGGATCGACCGAGGACGTCGAGCTCGGTCCGGCCATCCCGCCGCGCCGCGATGCGGGCCGGGATCAGGCTCGCGCGCCCGATGAAGCCGGCGACGAAGACCGAATTCGGCCGGTGATAGAGATCTTCGGCCGAGCCGAGCTGTGCGATCTCGCCCTGGTTCATCACGGCAATCCGATCGGAGATCGCCATCGCCTCCTCCTGGTCATGCGTGACGTAGACCGAGGTGATGCCGAGGGCTCGCTGGAGCCGCTGGATCTCCTCGCGCATGGCGACGCGGAGCTTGGCGTCGAGATTGGAAAGCGGCTCGTCGAACAAAAGCACGCGCGGGCGAAAGACGATGGCGCGGGCAAGCGCGACCCGTTGCTGTTCGCCGCCGGATAATTGATGCGGCATCTGCTTGTCGTAGCCCGAGAGGCCGACCAGCGTCAGGACTTCGCCAACCCTCGTCGTGATCTCGGCCTCGGCTCGGCGCTGCACGCGCAAGCCATAGGCGATGTTCTCGAAAACCGTGAGATGCGGGAACAGCGCGTAGCTCTGGAACACGAAACCGACATTGCGCTCATTCGCCATGACATGGGTGACGTCGCGCTCGCCGATCAAGACGCGGCCGGCATCCGGCATTTCGAAGCCCGCGATCATGCGAAGCGTCGTGGTCTTGCCGCAGCCCGACGGCCCAAGAAGTGTCACCAACTCGCCGGGTTTTACATCGAGGCTGACTTCGCGGACGGCATAGACCTCGCCCTTGACGCGATGCTCGAAGCGCTTCGAGACGCTTTGGATATGGATGCCGACCGCGTCGCTCATGTGCCGAAAACGCTGACGGGGGCAGTGCCGGGGGCGCGGAAGCGGCGAAGCGCCGCCGAGACCAAACCGGTGACCACGAAGACGGCGAGCACCACGAAGACCGAAAAAGCCGCCGCCGGGCCGAGCGAAAGTTCCGTCATGTTCTCGAGAATGCGGACCGTGATCAGCGTCCAGGAGATCGAGACCAGGAAGATGGTCGCGCTGATCGCGGTCATCGAGCGGATGAAGACGACGCCAAGGCCGGCGAAAAACGCGGGCAGCACGAGGGGCAGGGTCACGCGACGAAAGGTCTCGCCGGTCTTGGCGCCGAGGCTGTGCGAGGCTTCCTCGATGCTCGGGTCGATCTGCTGAAGCTGCGCCACCGTCGCGCGAATGCCGGTCGGACTGTAGCGGAAGATGTAGCAGGCGACGATGATCAGCGCGCCGCCGGTGAGCGCGAGCGGCGGATCGTTGAAGGCGATGAGATAGGCGATGCCGACGATTGTTCCGGGCAGGGCGTAATTGATCATGGTCGCGATTTCGAGCGCGTCGCGCCCGATGAAATTCCTGCGAGCGATCAAGTAACCGACCACGACCCCGAACAACCCCCCAAGCGGCATGCCGAAAGCGGCGATGATCATGGTATCGCGGATCGCCCGCCAGCCTTCGGTGAATATGACATGGTAATGGGCGAGGGTGAAAGCGTGGTTGGCGCCGAAAGCTTTGACCACAGAGGCATAGAGCAGGAGCGCATAGAAATAGAGCACGAAGATCGCGACCAGAACGCAGGCGCCGACCAGGGCAAGACGGGCCGGACCCGTCGTGCCCTTGTAGCCCGATTGCGGTCCGACTTTGCCCGTAACGGTGACGTAATGGCGCCGGCTCACCCAAAAGCGCTGCAAGAGATAGACGATCACCGCGGGGACCAGGAGCAGGACCGAGAGCACCGCGCCGCCTTTGAAGTCGAACAGGCCCGTGATCTGCAGATACGCCTGGGTCGGCAGTACCGGAAAGCTGTTACCGGCGAGGATCAAGGGCGTCGCGAAATCGGCGAGCGATGCGGCGAACAACAGGAGAAATGCGTTGGCGATGCCGGGGATGGCGAGCGGCAGGGTGATGGTGAAAAAGACGCGTTTGCGCGACGCGCCAAGGCTGTAGGCCATGTCCTCGACATTGGGGTCGATGCTGGCGAGGATCGGCTTGAGGGTCAGATAGGCGATCGGGAAATAGGTCAGCGTCTCCGAAAGAAGCGTCGGCCCGAGCCCATAGGCCGAGGTGCCGGTCATACCGAGGAGTTCATGCGTGATCAGGCCGCGCGGACCGAAAGAAAAGATGATGGCGATCGAGGTCGTGAAGGGCGGGGAAATCAGCGGCAGAAGCGTGATGGCATCGAAGACAGAGAGCCATGTCTTCGGCAGGCCGGCTCGGGTCGCGGTGAAGGCGAAGAGAAAGCCGAGCAGCGTGCCGAAAGTCCCGACCAAGGTCGCGAGCAGAAGGCTGTTGTAGAAGGCCTTGCGGTGATTGGCATCGCCGATCACCGAGGCCAGAGGCGCAAAACTCACCGCGCCGTCGTCGACGAAGGCACGGATCAGCAATACGACCAGCGGATAGACGACGAACAGCGCCAGAAGCGCCCACAACACCACAAGCGTCGAGAGCAGCGTCGGATCGCGTCCGATCCCGCCCCGTCTCAATGCCACGTCAGTTCGAACCCGGCAGGACCTCGGCGACCCAGCGTTCGACGATGCGTTTGCGATTGGCGCCGGCGTAATTGTCGTCGATCGGGAAGATCTTGGCGTCCTTGAGCACGGCGGCAAGGCTCGCCTCGGTCTTCACCTCGGGATGGGCGGGGACGAAATTGATCTTGTGGACCGCGAACAGGCTTTGCATGGCCGGGCTGGTCGCCCAATCGATCAGCCGCTTGCCGAGCGCCGGGTTCTTCGCGCCCTTGAGAAGCGCGATGCCTTCGGCGGCGGTGCCGATGCCTTCTTTCGGGAAGCTGATGGCCACGTCATAGCCCTTGGCCTTGGTGTCGAGCGCGTCGACGATGAAGAAGATGCCGCCCGCCGCCTGGCCAAGGCCGACCGGCAAGGTGCCGCCGCCGCCGCTCTTGGTATAGAGCTGAACATTGCCCCGGAGCTGCTTGAGAAAGGCGAAGGCTTTGTCTTCGTCTCGGTTGTTGACTTCGAGCACCGAAAAGATGCGCGTCACCGCCGTTCCCGACGTCCGGGCGTCGGCCATTTGCAGGCCGTTCTTATAGGCGGGATGAAGGAGATCGGACCAGGAGGCCGGCGCATTGAGCTTGTTGTCGGCCAGGAACTTACGGTTGGTCATGAAGACCAGCGGGTCGTCGGCGATGGCGACCCATTGGCCGTCCGGATGCTTGAAGCGGGCGGCGAGTGCCGCGAATGCGGGGGGCTTGTAGGACTCAAAGACCCCTTCCTTGACGCCGGCGCCAAAGGTTTCGACCGGCCCACCGAACAGGACATCAACGCGCGGATTGTTCTTTTCGGCGATGATCCGGGCGAGCGCTTCGCCCGAAGAAAAGCGCAGAAAATTCACCTTGACGCCGCTCGCGCGCTCGAATTCGACCAGCATTGGTCTGGCCCAATTCTCCGGCCAGATCGAATAGACGTTAAGCTCCGCGGCCTTGGCCGGCAGGGACAGGACCAAGGCAGAAGCGGCGATGAGGCCCAGGAAATTCTGGCGATCGGACATGGTGTTCCCCCGTTTTGCGCTCGTAAGACCGACGGTAAGCCCGGGGCCGGGCCCGTTCAAGCGGCCTCGTCGCCCTCCAAACGCGAGCCGGAATTACCCCAGATTTTTCCTGTGGGAATAGGGCGTTATGCTCTTTCGTTCTCGACTCGCGATGCTATAGTGCCGCCCCGCTCGGGTCGTGGGAGAGTGAGCGTTGAAGCCTACGGACATAACGGTTCCCGACTATTTTCATAAAGTGGTCGATTGCCAATGGGCGTGTCCCGCCCATACTCCGGTTCCTGAATACATCCGACTGATCGCGTCCGAGCGTTATGCCGACGCTTACATGATCAATTGGGTGTCGAACGTCTTCCCGGGCGTGCTCGGCCGCACTTGCGACCGGCCCTGCGAACCGGCCTGCCGACGCGGACGCGTCGAGAAGGACCCGGTCGCGATCTGCCGCTTGAAACGCGTCGCCGCCGACTTCAAGGGCGACGTCAGTGCGCGGTTGCCCAAGAAGGCGTCGGCCAAGAACGGCAAGCGCGTCGCGCTGGTCGGCGCCGGCCCCGCCTCGCTCGCGGTCGCGCGCGACCTTTTGACGCTCGGCTATCACGTCGTTGCCTTCGATCAGGACCCGAAGGGCGGCGGCATGATGCGCACCCAAATCCCGAAATTCCGCCTGCCCGAAAAAGTGCTCGACGAGGAAGTCGGTTATATCGAGACGCTCGGCCTCGAGACGCGCTATGGCCAACGCATCGACAGCCTGAAGGCGCTGCTCGCCCAGAATTTCGATGCGGTTTTCGTCGGCTGCGGCGCGCCGCGCGGGCGCGACCTGGAGGTGCCGGGGCGCAAGGAAGCGGCGGCCAATATCCATCTCGGCATCGACTGGCTGTCCTCGGTCTCTTTCGGCCACACGACCAAGATCGGCAAGCGCGTGATCGTCTTGGGCGGCGGCAACACGGCGATGGATTGCTGCCGAACCGCGCGTCGCCTCGGCGGCGAAGAGGTGCATGTCGTGGTTCGCTCGGGCTTTGCCGAAATGAAGGCCTCGCCATGGGAAAAGGAAGACGCGCTCCACGAGGACATTCCGATCCATAATTTCCTCGCGCCCAAGGCATTCCAGCACCAAGGCGGCAAGCTCACGGGCATGGTGTTCGAGAAGGTCAAGGCCGTCTACGACGCCAAGGGCCGGCGCGACCTCGTTCCGACCGGCGAACCCGATGTCGTTTTCGCCTGCGACGACGTGCTGGTCGCGGTCGGCCAGGAAAACGCCTTTTCCTGGATCGAACGCGACATTGGCATCGATTTCGATAAATGGGGCATGCCAGTGGTTGATGCCAAGACCATGCGCTCGACCCACCCCAAGGTATTCTTCGGCGGCGATGCGGCTTTCGGCCCGAAGAACATCATCTGGGCCGTCGCCCATGCCCATGAGGCGGCGGTTTCGATCGACAAGCTCTGCCAAGGCGAGGACATCGCCGATCGTCCGGCGCCGATGACCAATCTGGTGTCCCAGAAGATGGGCATTCACGAATGGTCCTACGACAACGACATCTCGGGCGACAAGCGCTTCAAAGTGCCGCATCTCGACAAGGCGCTCGCGCTCAAGGACGTAAAGCTCGAGGTCGAGCTCGGCTATGACGACAAGCTTGCTTTCGCCGAGGCGCAGCGTTGCCTCAATTGCGACGTCCAGACCGTGTTCGAAACCAGGCTCTGCATCGAATGCGACGCCTGCGTCGATATCTGCCCGATGGACTGCATCACGTTCACGGTCGACGGCGAAGAGGCCGCACTTCGCGGCCGTCTTCGGGCGCCGGCCAAGGACCTGACCCAGGACATCTATGTCGCGACAGGCCTCAAGACCGGGCGTATTATGGCCAAGGACGAGGATGTCTGCCTCCATTGCGGGCTTTGTGCCGAACGCTGCCCGACCGGAGCCTGGGATATGCGCAAATTCACTCTCAACATGACACACGCGGGACCGTCATGCCGAAGCCGCTCGAACGCGTAAACGACTTCGTCGTCAAATTCGCCAACGTCAACGGCTCCGGCTCAGCCAGCGCGAACCGGCTGTTCGTCATGTCGATCATGCGCATGGGCATACCGATCAGTCCGCGTAATATCTTTCCCTCGAACATCCAAGGCCTGCCGACTTGGTACGAGGTTCGCGTCTCGGAAGCCGGCCACAATGGCGCGCGCGGGGGCGTCGATCTGATGGTCGCCATGAACCCCGAGACCTGGGATGCCGATGTCGCCTCGATCGAGCCGGGGGGCTATCTCTTTTACGATTCGACCAAGCCCCTGCCGCGTTCCAAGTTCCGGTCCGACGTCACGGTCATCGGCGTGCCGCTCACCCAGATCTGCAATGACGCCTACCGCGATCCGCGCCAGCGCCAGCTGTTCAAGAACATCATGTATATCGGCGCGCTTTCGGCCCTGATCGAAATGGATGTCGCCGCGATCGAAAAACTGGTGGGCGAGCAATATGGCGGCAAGGAAAAGCTGATCCAACCCAACATCGCCGCACTCCACATGGGCCGCGACTGGGCGCTCGCCAATCTGGAATGCCCGATCGGGCTTCGCCTGCGCAAGGCTGACAAGATCGGCAAGCGCATCTTCCTCGAAGGCAATTCGGCCGCGGCGCTCGGCGCCATCTACGGCGGCGCGACCGTCTGCGCCTGGTATCCGATCACGCCGTCTTCCTCTCTGGCCGAGGCCTTTCAGCGTCACGCCTCGCGCTTTCGCACCGACAAAGCGAGCGGCAAGAATCACCACGCCATCGTCCAGGCCGAGGACGAGCTCGCCTCTATCGGCATGGTCATCGGCGCGGGCTGGAACGGCGCGCGCGCCTTCACCGCGACCTCGGGTCCCGGCATCTCGCTGATGCAGGAATTCCTGGGCCTCGCCTACTTCGCCGAAATTCCGGCGGTCTTGTTCGACGTCCAGCGCGGCGGCCCTTCGACCGGCATGCCGACCAGGACGCAGCAATCCGATGTGCTTTCTTGCGCCTATGCCTCGCATGGCGACACCAAGCACGTGCTGCTGTTTCCTGAAGACCCACGCGAATGCTTCGAAATGGGCGCGATCGCCTTCGACCTCGCCGATCGCCTGCAGACGCCGGTCTTCGTCCTGCTCGATCTCGATATCGGCATGAATGAAAGGCTGTGCGAGCCGCTCGCTTGGGACGACAAGCGACGCTTCGACCGCGGCAAGATCATGACCGCAGCCGAACTCGAAGCCGGCAAGAATTTCGGCCGCTATCTCGACGTCGATGGCGACGGTATCCCCTACCGCACTTTGCCCGGCACGCACCCCAAGCGCGGCGCCTATTTCACGCGCGGCACGACCAAGGACCGCTATGCCCGCTATTCCGAAGAGGGGCCAGTCTATGTCGACAACATGGAAAGGCTGCTCAGGAAGTTCGAGACGGCCAAGAAGATCGTGCCGGCGCCGATTATCCGCAATTCCAAGATCGCGACCAAGCTTGGGGCGATTTATTACGGCTCGACCAGTCCGGCGATGGACGAGGCGCTCGAAATCCTCGCCTCGCGCGGCGTCCATCTCGACGTCATGCGCGTCCGCGCCTTTCCCTTCGACCATGCGGTCAAGGATTTCGTCGATCGGCATGATCGCGTCTTCGTCGTCGAACAGAACCGCGACGCCCAGCTTCGCACGCTGATGATGGTCGAATGCGGGCTCGATGCCGCGAAGCTCGAACCGGTCCTGCATTACGATGGCACGCCGATTACCGCGCGTTTCATCACCGAGGGCATCGGCCGGCGCGTCCAGCCTTCGCGCGACATGAGGGGGGCCGCCGAATGACCTACGTCGCCAAGCCCAAGATCCATCATCCGAAGCTGCCGACCAATACGCTTGGCTTCACGCGGCGGGATTATGAAGGCGCGGTCTCGACGCTCTGCGCCGGTTGCGGGCACGATTCGATCAGCGCCGCGATCATCCAGGCCTGTTTCGAACTCGACCTGCCGCCGCATCGCATCGCCAAGCTTTCGGGCATCGGCTGTTCGTCCAAGACCCCGACCTACTTCCTCGGCGCCTCGCACGGCTTCAATTCGGTCCATGGCCGAATGCCGTCGGTCCTGACCGGCGCCAGTCTCGCGAACCGCGATCTCATCTATCTCGGCGTCTCGGGCGACGGCGACTCGGCCTCGATCGGTTTCGGCCAATTCGCCCATTCGATTCGGCGCGGCGTCAACATGCTCTATATCGTCGAGAACAACGGCGTCTATGGCCTGACCAAGGGCCAGTTTTCGGCGACCGCCGATCGCGGCTCGGAGTCCAAGCGCGGCGTCGCCAATACCGACGATCCGATCGACCTGACTTCGATCGCGATCGAGCTTGGCGCGACTTTCGTCGCTCGGGGTTTCTCCGGCGACAAGGATCAGCTCGTACCCTTGATCAAGGCGGGCATCAGGCATCGGGGCACCGCCTTCATCGACTGCATCTCGCCCTGTATCGCCTTCAACAACCATGCGGGCTCGACCAAGTCCTTCGAATTCGTCCGTCAGCACAACGAGGCGGTCAACAGCCTCGATTTTTTCGAGGGCCGCGCTCCGATCACCGCGACCTATCAGGCGGGCGAGACCATCGATGTCGAGCAGCATGACGGCACGGTTCTGCGGCTACGCAAGATCTCGGCGGATTACGATCCGCGCGACAAGGTCAAGGCGATGAACTTCCTGCAAGAGCGGAAGCACGCCGGCGAAGTCGTCACGGGCCTGCTCTATGTCGATCCCGAGGTCAAAGAGATGCACGAACATCTCGGTACCGTCGCGACGCCGCTCAATGAGCTGAACGAAGCCGAGCTTTGCCCCGGCTCGGCCGCGCTCGAAAAGATCAACGCGCAACTCCGCTGATCGTCAGGCCAATCCAAAGCTGCGGCAGGGGACGGAATGGCTGACCGCGGCGAAGGTTTTGGGATATTCGACTACATCGTCGTCGGTGCCGGCTCCGCGGGTTGCGTCCTCGCCAATCGCCTGAGCGCGGACCCGAGCGTCAGCGTTCTTTTGCTCGAGGCCGGGGGACGGGACGACTACATCTGGATCCATATCCCGGTCGGCTATTTCAAGACCATGCACAATCCTCGGACGGATTGGTGCTTCAAGACCGAGGCCAATCCCGGCATGGCCGGTCGCGCTCTCGCTTATCCGCGCGGCAAGACCTTGGGCGGCTGCTCGGCGATCAACGGCCACATCTACATGCGGGGCCAGGCGCGCGACTACGATCAATGGCGCCAACTCGGCAATCCCGGCTGGGGCTGGGACGAAGTCTTGCCGATTTTCAGGCATTCCGAAGATCAAGTGCGCGGGGCCGATGAGTTTCACGGCGCGGGCGGACCTCTCGCTGTGACCGAGCAACGCATTCAACTGCCGATCCTCGACGTTTTTGCGCGCGCGGCGGAAGAGGCTGGAATACCGCGGACGCCCGACTTCAATCGCGGCGACAATCACGGCGTCGGCTATTTCCAAGTCACGCAGCGCAACGGGCTACGCTGGTCGGCGGCCAAAGCTTTCCTTCATCCCGTAGCGGACCGGCCGAATCTCAAGATCATCACCAAGGCCGGGGCGCGGCATATTCGGTTCGAAGGCCGGCGCGCCGTCGGACTCGATTTCGACTTCGATGGCCGACCGATGTGGGCGCAGGCCAGGGGCGAGGTAATCCTGGCCGCGGGTTCGATCGGTTCGCCGCAGCTCTTGCAGGTCTCCGGCATCGGTCCCGGCAAGCATCTGCACAAGCACGGCATCGATGTCGTTCATGATCTGCCTGGCGTCGGCGAAAATCTTCAAGACCATTTGCAGATCAGGCCGATCTACAAGGTTCATGGCATCGGCACGCTCAATGAGCGCGTCAACAGCCTGTTCGGCAAGATCGGCATCGGGCTCGAATATCTCTTGTTTCGGACCGGACCGATGACCATGGGGGCGAGCCAGCTCGGTTGTTTCGCACGGAGCGATCCGGACCGCGAAACACCCAATCTCGAATATCACGTCCAGCCGCTGTCGACCGACAAGCTGGGTGATCCGCTTCATTCCTTTCCGGCCTTCACCGCCTCGGTGTGCAATCTTCGACCCGAGAGCCGCGGTCGCGTGACGATCAAGAGCCCGGACGCAAGCGAGGCGCCGGCGATCTTTACCAACTATCTCGCCGCCGACGCCGACCGACAGGTCGCGGTCGATGCCCTCAAGCTGACACGACGCATCGTTCTCGGGACCGAGACCTTCAGGCCCTATCGACCGGAGGAGTTTCTGCCGGGTTCCACCGTCGCGACCGATGATCAATTGTTCGATGCCGTCGGGCGGATTTCGGGGACGATCTTTCATCCCGTCGGGACCTGCAAGATGGCGCCGGAGACCGACGCGGCCGGCGTCGTCGATGCCCGTCTTCGGGTCCGGGGGGTCGAAGGATTACGTGTCGTCGACGCCTCGATCATGCCGACGATCACCTCCGGCAATACCAACGCGCCGACGATCATGATCGCGGAGAAAGCGTCCGACATGATCCTTGCCGATCGCCGGAGCAGGGCCGCCGCGTGAAGTTCTGGCTGCTTGGCAATCCGACGATGCAGGGCATCTTGTGCATGTCCCTGGGCATGGCGCTTTTTGCCATGACCGACACCTTGGCGAAATGGCTGGTCGCGGTCTTTCCCGTGCCCCAGATCTTGGTCGTGCGCAGCGCCGTTGCGCTCGTCATCCTCCTGCCTTTCGTCTGGCGCATCGGCTGGCGCAGTCTCGCGACCGACGAACCCGGCAAGCACCTCATTCGGGTCGTACTCGTGGTCGCCGAGGTGGTGTTGTTCTATGTCGCGGTCCGCGACATGCAATTGGCCGAAGTCATGCTGGTCTATTTCGCGGCGCCGTTGTTCGTGACAGCGCTCGCGCGTCCGCTTCTCGGGGAAATCATCGGTTGGCGGCGCTGGCTTGCCGTCCTGCTCGGCTTCGCCGGGGTCTACTTGGTGCTCGATCCGACGACCCAGGGCTTCACGATCAGCGGCATGCTGGCGCTTGGCGGCAGCCTGGCTTTTGCCCTAGTGATGATTTCGACTAGGCGACTTCGCGCAGCGGGCGGCCTTAATTTGATCGTCTATCAAACGATTGGCGTCTTTCTGGCTTCGCTTTTGGCGACGACTGCCGTGCCCGATGCTTGGGTCGAGGCAGACCAGACCGCCATTTTCCTTTTCGGGTTGGTCGGCATCGGCTCGATGATTGCCTATTATTTGATCAATCACTCCCTCTTGCTCGCCCCGGCGGCCGTGGTCGCGCCCTTCAACTATACGAGCATCGTCTGGGCACTCATTCTGGGCTACGTCTTTTTCGGAGATTTGCCGACGATTCAAGGCGTTATGGGCGGTTTTATCATTGTGGCGGCGGGCCTCTATATTATGTATCGGGAATCCCGCCAGAAACAATCTGTAACGTCATTTCAAGACGGCAATCCGGCATAAATACCCCAGTTCGGAGCTCTTAGAGCCCAACCGGAAACTTCTTGAATCTAGGGAATCGGATGTGATTCGTTACGAGGCACCCGAATCGGAGAGGGAGGGTGCCCGATGTGGAAACCGGAACATCGCCGGG